>Ga0307424_1000739_pt1 | contig 17513 bp, 11 predicted proteins | sample SalMarWE160320MG_FD_202157 | JGI IMG/M metagenome (GOLD analysis project Ga0307424, IMG submission 202157) | Salt marsh sediment microbial communities from the Plum Island Ecosystem LTER, Massachusetts, United States - WE1603-20 | ecosystem: Environmental > Aquatic > Marine > Intertidal zone >... | reverse complement strand
CTCAGCCCCCCATATCATTTTCAGGTTTGAATTCCTCATCCGGAAGAGGAAGCCCCCTCCATTCAAAGTCGTCAGCAGCCTCTGAAATACTTTTAAACAACCGTTTAGGGGAGAGAAACAGCCGTTTGACAAAACCGATAGAACTGTTCCCTAAGCTTTTTAAGGGTATATATCGCACATCAGGGTCAGATAACGGTCCCTCTACCTTATAATAATCCACATAGAGCGCTTCGTTATCTCCGGTTAACAGGTACCCGATGATGGGGAGTTTGCTGACTAATGAATCTACAGTCCCTAAGGGTTGTATCCCCAATTCTGCGTTCACCTTCTCAGTGCAAAGGTTGGCCTCCCCCATTACTACGGCGTTGAATACCGGACTCTGCATGGAGATATCCTCTGTCTTTGCGACCCCTTCCTCCAAATCAATATTCCCGCCAATACTCTCAAAATAGAGCCCCCCCTTTGAAAGGCCTGGCGGCCTTTTAACAAAGAGCCCCCGCAGACTCAAAAAGTCCATTACCTTAATAAAAACGTGAGATTTTTTCAAAACCCCATCCTCGATTACAATATTAATGTTCCCGGTGAGGCTTGATATCAAGTCTTTCTTGTTGCTCCCTTTTGCGAAAAGCAGGGCCTCCATTGTCAACATACCCTCAGCACGTGACTTGACAAATTCAAGAGATTGAGGAAGTTCCTTCAAGGGCTGTTTGGTCAAATCGATATAGCTGGAGAAAAGCATCTCACGGCTTTTTCCCTTCTTCACGTGTCCTCTTAACATCAATTTCCCATGTTCCGCTTCCACACTGGATCTACTGATGTAAAGATCGCCCGACCGTAAGGCACACTCTACCCTGAACGGGCCATATCTGAACCCTTCCCATTGACCGTTCGGGGCAGTTATGTCCAATTGTATATCTGACTTTTTCATAAATCGACTTGCACCTTCGCGCCATCCGGTCTGGGTTCGATCTTCGTTGGGACCCGAAAAAGCGGGGGAATCAGTCCCGCTGGCAGCGGGATTGAAATTATTGAAAAACTCAGGAGATATCAGATCGGAGAGGTCTAAATAATCTGATTTGATGGTCAGAGCCCCTCGCATTCCATCCCATCCCCTAAGTTCGCCCTTGGCATGGAAAGGACTTTTGCCCAATTTAAGGTTAAGGAAGTCTATAAAGAGATCTTTCCCTTGGAATTTCAGCCCGAAGCTGCAATTTTCAACTGGATGTGGAAAAGCGCTTGCAGAAAAAAAGAGGTCTCGTGCCCTTGCCTCCCCTGTCACCTCTGTCATCATCGGTCTTGATTGTGAGGCCTTTATGGTGGTATCAAACTCGAGAGCCCCCCTCCCCCTGAGATTTCCCCTCTTAAAACGAACGCCTAAATCCTCTAACAGAATCTTCTTGCTTGACACCTTGAAATCGAAGAGATCTTTGCCTCGCAGGTCGTAAGAACCGGCCAATTCAAAGGATGATTCACCGAGATTGCATTTCAAATTCGTGAGATAGAATTTCTCTCCCGGCTGGAGTTTCCCGCTGAAAAGGACCATCCCCTCGTCCCCGAAAGGATCTATAGTCATTGATTCTGTTTCGAGGGACGTCTTCTTCAAATCAAAGGTTCCGCGAAAGGCCCACGCACCTCCCTTATTCGAGAGGGTGATCAAAGACGGGATCTGGTTCTTAAACCTAATGGATGAGTTGAGATCAGGGAAAAAATGCCCCATTAGTTCATCCATATCTCCCTTAAGAAGAAGGTGGGCCTCGCCTGTTTTCCAGGAGGCCCCTATCACACCGGAACTCAGGATCTTGGACTTGCCCCACTTACCCTCTACTATAAACAGTTTCCGTTCTTCTTCATCAATTGTTAAACTACCTTCTTCCAATATTACGGGAAAAACCAAGTCCTTATTTCTTACTGCACAATTTTTGAATTTGAACCGCCCTTTCAGGATCTTGGGATAGTTCCATTTGGCCTCATGCCCTATTTCGACGTTGGCATTCATCTTCCCGCTAACAGACTGAAATCCTTGAAGCTGTTGCCGCACCTCATCAGGGACAAGGCTTAAACCCCTTTGTAGTACGAGATCTGCAAGATCGAAAGACCCATCAACAGTGACACGAATTGTTGGGACATCAACATAAAGGCTACTAAGATAGAGTGTGCCGTCGCTTATTTCGGAATCCCTGAAATGTGCATTAACATTTGAAACACGGATGGCTCCTTTCTCAATTTTTAGATTCCCCGAGACCCCGTCCACGGGCACGCCGCCGTCATCCTTAAAAGCCGTAAGCCCGTTGCAGGTGAGTTGTAATAACAGGGCACCGGCGTTTTTTGCCCTATCCAGATTTTTAATCTGGTTAAGTGTCCCTTTGAGTGAAAAGAGATCAACACGAACATCACCCCCGAAAAATATGGGAAAAAGATCGGTCTCAATCCATTGAGGGAGAAGCGAGGATGGGAAGAGCTTCTTAAAAGTTTTAAGCGACATAGCGGGGCTATTGACGTTGATCTCTAAATAAGGATTTGATTTATCCTTTAAATCGAGTGTTGAGTCGGCATTTAAAGTAAAGTCAGCAACCTTCATCTGAAAGGAAGGGATATATAACTTCGATCCAGAGTAGAAGGTATGAAAAGGAAGGTCGAGTTTATCAAAGGCAAAGGATTTCTTGTCACCGTTATCGATAATCATGAACTCAAGATCTTTGACGGTGACATTTCCCTTTGCCCAGAAAGTCCCGTCAAGTGACCCATTTGCTGTCAGCTCTATTCCGGCTATCCCCCTCTTCACAGGAAAAGACTCAGGCCAACTGATGCGTGAAAGGGGGATCTCGCTTGCCCGGAGCGTTACTTCGGCTGAGCCCCCTCCCATTTCATCCTGCGTGATACCCCCTTTTGCTGAAAACGGGATTTCTTCCTTCCTGTAATCGATCTTTCCATTCAATTCAACATCAAGCTCAATAGGATCGTTGCTCCTGCGGGATAGATAAAGAGAAAGATCCATAATCTTGAATGGCATATCTTTTACAGAAACCTGGGCTCCTATTAATGTGACAGAAGGAATTCCCGCCAGTGCCTTGAGTGGCATTGCTTCAAGAAAAACGCCCCCACTAAGTTTTGAAATGCGCCAGCCCTCTTTCATGGCAAATTCAATCTTAGGATCGATAAGGGTAAGTCCAGTAGGAAGGATGTTCCCCCTTATCAATTCCCGTAGATCAAGCCTAAACATGATCCTCGCGGCGGCAATATTATTATAACCCCCGGGTAATTTGACCTTAAAATCGCGGGCGCTGATCCCTATGCCTTCCCAAAAACTAAATTCTATTGGGCCCGAATTGATTTCATATCCAACAACCTTAGATACCTGCCCGATCAGATAGTGCTGAACCGAAGGCCTCTGTATAAGGGAATTAAGAAGTAAAATAGATCCTATGAAAAAAAGGAGGAGTAGAAACAGTGGAACAAGAATGGACCTTAGCCTTTTGGGTAACATCTCTTAAAATAATCTCTGAGGATTTCTTTATGATCAAAGGCCATGAGGTTAGGCAGGGAGTGACGGTCAAAAACACCGACATCTATGGCGTCGTCAGCGGCCTTTGGCATGCCTGTTGCCCGGCCAACGAAGACCACAGAAATGGTATGGTGTCTCGGGTCCCTTGATGGATCTGAATAGGCCCCCAACTGATATAGGAGTTCCACCTTCATAGAGGTTTCTTCTTCTGCTTCTCGCTTCGCGGCAGATTCAAGGCTTTCCCCATAATCTACAAAGCCACCCGGAAGCGCCCATCCAAAGGGTGGATTTTTTCTCTTTATCAGGACTATGCCGGCTTTCTCTTTACCTTCACCAATCTCCTGGGGAGGTATAATATTCCTGTTGCAGGAATCTATCCCTGATACCCTGTTCTTAGTAGGGACGGAAGATTCTTCATCCTCTCGGAAATGGACAAAACAGGTTTCAATAATAATATCAACTGTGGGAAAAGGATTTCGGTATTTCTCTACCACCTTCCCGCAGTTGGGGCACAGGAGTTGATCCTTCATTTCATATGCTTACTTTCTGATTAAGTAACGTGTAATTTTGTCAGTTGGAGGATATATAGGTTTTCAGATAATTAATTTCACAAGGCCAGAGAGAGGAATCCGAGCAAGTCGTACAAATTAGTACGTCGTCGAGGATTCCGACCGATAACGCAGTGAAATTATTTAGCTGAAGTTCTATAGTACGATTTGAACCAAAAAGGAAGAAAAATTGATAAGGCCTCATCCCTTAGGCATTCAGAGTGTCTTGTCCCCAATTTCTATTTTTCAAGTTCAAGTTTCAAGCCGTGAACGGCTACGGGATCTCTTTCGGATCTCCAAAATAGATGCAATGGGCGAGACAGACATTATCGGCACAGGCAGGGATGAGTCCATTATCAATCCGGTGATGACAGAGGTTACACTTCTGAGCAACGCCCTTATCCTCATCAAGGGTGATAGCATCGTAGGGACATGCCTCTATACAAGCCTCACATCCAGAGCATTTCTCGTAGTTTATGACTACAATTCCATCTTCTCTCTTGTCGATCGTTTCCTCGGGACAGGCATCCAGGCAGGGGGGATCATCACAGTGCCGGCAGACATTAACCCTGAACACAAAATCCAATTTCCCATCAATCATCTTGGGCCCCTCTTCCAATACAGAAATGAGCCTGATACCATCCGCTGCCCTGTTTTCCTGTTTGCAGGCTACTTCACAGGCCTTGCACCCCCAGCACAATTCATGGTCGATGATCAGGGCATACTGTTTCATAAATCGCCTCCATTTTTCTTCTCGGGATATATTTTACACAGGAGTGTCCGTACGTGGGTGGCGCCCATTGCGGGATCACACGATTCATAGGAATTGTCCGTCAAAATATTGATATTTGATTCATCCCAGCCGTGACCGGGACCTTTCTTTTCCGGAAACCACCAGGCATGCTGTGCCGATACAACTCTCGGATCCATGCCGGCAAATAACTTTGCCCGCTGTCTCACCTTACCGCGGGGAGACTCGATTACAATCCAGTCCCCCGGTTTGATTCCTTCTGCTTCAGCGGTGTCGGGATGGATTTCCACAACAGGATACCTGTGGAGTTCCCTTAACCATGGAACCTGACGGTTTTCCGTATGGAAAAAGCCCGGAGACCTTGCTCCTGTAATAAGGATATAGGGATATTCTTTGTAAAGCTCAGGTGTGCTGTTTGGACCTTCCGGGGGTTCTCGATACTGGGGGAGAGGGTCGTAACCCCAGCTTTTGAGCAGCGTTGAATAGAGCTCAAACTTCCTCGTGGGGGTGGAAAAACCATTTGTCTTGTATTTTTCGTACCTCATGTCCCCCCTGATGTATTCCTGTTCTTTAAAATCATTCCACGTTATCCCCATCGGTTCCAAAATCCAGTCCAAGGCCTGCTCGAAATTGTCCCACCAGTGTTCCCCCTGACCTACACGATGGGCCAAATCATTGAGCATCTCATGATCGGATCGGCATTCGCCCACCTGTATAACTTTTCGTCTGGGGAGGATATATCCATGCCGTTTCCAGAAATCTCCGATGTAATCCATCTCAAGCCAGGTGGCGGCCGGCAAAACAATATCTGCAAGTTCGGCGGTCGGTGTCATAAAAAAGTCGGAAACCGCCATGAATTTCACCTTTTCAAGGGCATTGTAAACCTCCCGCGCGTTTCCCCGGGTCATGACGGGATTTGAGCTTATAAAGAACAGCATCTTTACCGGATAGGGCTTTTCTTCTAATATGGCGTCCCATACACATTTTGGGTTGATGATTGCGAAGTTGCCCCCCAGCCGAAATCGATCACCCCCGAGACGCTTTTCGCGCTGGGTATCGGGAAGCATCCTGTGTGCCCCGAAATGCCCCACGTTCCTGATTTTTGGAGGCTGAAACAACACCTGTCCCCCGGGGACATCTACATTCCCGGTAATTCCCATGAGGGCCATGAGGGTGCGGTTATTGTCTGCGCAGTTGATCTGCTGCTCAATGGCCACGCCCCATTGGATAGCCGCGGGTTTGGTAGTCGCAAAGAGTCTGGCAGCCTCTCTGATCTTCTCCTGAGGGACCCAGGTTATATTTTCCACCCTGTCCAGCGGATATTCATTGACCCTCTTGACAAAGGGGTCCCACCCATGGACATGTTTTTCCACGAATTCTTTGTCATAAAGCCCTTCATTGATGATCACATTGAGCATTCCCAGTGCCAGGGCAGTGTCAGTTCCGGGCCTCAGTTGCAACCAGACGTCAGCCCGGGCGGCAATTCGAGTGAGTCTCGGGTCAACTGCAATCAATTTTGCTCCCGCATCCAGGCTGAGGGAAAAAGGCTCACCCTTATAGCAGTCCGGATTACTAATCACAAGATTATTTCCCCACACCATGATGCACTTGGGGTTATTCTCATAGTCTACAATCGGGTTTGTTCCGCAGGTAATAATACTCGTGGCAATACGAGGGCCATAACAGAAATGACCCGCAGTGAGAACATTGGGAGAGCCTAACAGATTGGCAAATCTGTAAATCACTGCCTCGTTTTCCCGACCCGTACCATAACCCATCACAACCGATTCGGCCCCGAACTCTTCCTTGAAGTTCGATATCCGTTCTGCAATGGTATCCAATGCTTCATCCCAGGAGATCCGCTCCCATTTCCCGCTCCCTTTCGAACCGATCCTTTTGACAGGGTAAGTCAACCGATCAGGATGATACGCCAACTGCGCAGATGCTATCCCCTTGCTGCAGACGGTGCCATGATTTATGGGACAATCGGGGTCTCCCGCAATCTTAGCCACCTTACCGTCTTTGGTGTAGACGAGGACACCGCAACCACCATGGCACATACGGCAGTGGCTCTTGACCACGGAATCATATCCATAGACCTCCATCTCCCTCTCTACGTTGGAGTAGACGAATTCACCCATCCCTGCTTTCCTCCTAACCCGAATAAACCGGAACAAAAAAGGTCTCACGCAAAGGCGCAAAGCCGCAAAGAAAACCTACAGTCTATTGGCAAACCGAAAAACACCATCCTTTATCATCAAAGCCCCAGTCCTACCATTCATATTTTCTTCCCTTTGCATGAGTAAAAAGTTATTGATTTGACAAGCCAAACACCTTTTGATAAATTTTATTCATACTCGCCGATAACTTTTCACAATCACACAGAAGGTAGCATATTTTTCGGTAAAAAGAAATGCATCTTGGCAGGCAGGATGGTCAATTTCTTGACTACATATTATCCGGGTCCCTTGGTCTGATTTGTCGCGCAGGCCTTGTGAAAACAATCCCTTGTCAAATGTCACGAAGTTCCCTAACTTTAGGCACTTTAAACTTTAGGCATTTTAGGCACTTAAATCAGAGGAGGAACCTATGTCATTTTCAAGAGAAGAAATTAAGGCTTCCCTGGAGAAATGGAATCTTGCCTGGGACAGGCATGATCTGAATGGTGTTATGGAACTTTTTCATGATGAAATAGTGTTTGAAAACTGGACCGGGGGAAAGGCCTGCGGAAAAGAGACTCTCAGAAAGGCGTGGGCGCCATGGTTTGCAAATCATGGGGGGTTTCGATTTATCGAGGAAGACACCTTTATTGATGAAAAGGAGCAGAAAGTTCTTTACCGATGGTTACTTGAATGGCCTTCTTTTGAAAAAGGCCATGAAGGAAAGCCTGAAAAACGACGGGGTATAGATGTCCTCCATTTTCAAGATGGAAAAATCATAGAAAAACTTACTTATTCAAAAACAACCATTGATATAAGCGGAGAAAGGCACCAGCTTGGCTTGTCACATAAATAATTTATGGTATTAGCCGTGGCGTGGTTTTGCCAAAAAATATTTCAGGCATTTGCTCGCATAAAGAAGGATGAAGAGGCGGTGAATACAAGAAAATGAAATTGGAGGAAGGATGTTTAATAAACCAGAGTTCACTGCTACAAATATGGCCTATGTTCCCTACCGGGACACGGAATGGGGAATTCGATCGGTCCTTGATAATTTCCCGGAAGCCCCCACCCTGCCCGCACTAACCCGAAGTATGAAACATATGCTTGAAGGGGTCCCCTGTCTGGTGTTTGATCGCGAAAAGCGGATAGTGATTTTAGACCCATCTCCTGGAAGAGAAGAGGAACTCATTGAGTTCTACGATAGATATGAGGCAGAGGATCTGGACTATTTTGCCACCACCCGTGACACGGCGCCCTGGTTTTATGCACTTCTCGAAAAATTGAAACAGAAACGACCGCCGGAACTCCGATGGGTCGGCTTTCAAACCGCAGGTCCGGTCCTTCTGGCGGACGTAATAAAGCAGCCCGACGGCAACCCATCTTTCAATAATGAGACCCTGCGAGATATCCTGATTAAGGCGTCGAGTATGAAATCGAGATGGCTTGAGAAAAAGATAAAGCAAGCGCTTCCGGGTGTTGAGGTCATAGCAGGCCTCCCCGAGACAACCCTGGTCAATTTTACATCCGCTGGAGGAGGAGGGACAAGAGAAGAGATAATAGATGCCATAAACCGGGGCTTTGAAGGGTTGAACTGCCTCACCTGGATACATTGCTGCGCCAACATCGACTGGACCCTCCTTACAGATTCCCGGGTCGACGTCATCAATTTTGACGCCTATCAGCACGCGGACAAGATAGCCCTCTACCACAAGGAGTTTAAGGCCTTTTTGAAGCGCGGAGGAATGCTGGCCTGGGGCATAGTGCCGGTAACTGATGAGTTAATAGAAAAAGAAAACGTCCAAGGCCTGGTGGAAAGGCTGGAGCAGGGCATTGAACTTCTTGTCAGTAAGGGTATTGACAAAGAATTGCTCACATCTTCTTCTTGGTTGATGCCCTGCTGTGATACCGTAATGATGACACCTGAAAACTCGGATCGCGCCTTCAGAATGACGAAGGAGATATCTCAAATTATGCGAACCAAAAATGGATTTGTTAATTCGTAAGTGTTCAGGAAGCCTTCAATGAGGAAACCGCACGACTTTCAGGAAAGAGAATTGGAATTGGAAAATAGCACCTATAAACAGTTAGCAAAAGGGAGGCAACGAGATGTGGGAGGCAGAGAAGTGTAATCTTTGTGGTGATTGTTTGGTTCGCTGTCAGTATGTAGACTTTGATGAAGATAAGTCCGTTGCGCAGATCAAAGAACTGATGGAGGAAAAACCGGCTGAAATCTTGAAGGAGTGCATTACCTGCTGTGCATGTAATGAATACTGCCCTACGGGCGCCAATCCCTTTGATCTGATAAACAGGCTCCAGGAGGTTTATAATTCGCTCCCCATACCTGATAAAATGAGGACCTTCATGGATGCCGGGGCAACCGTGCCTTCCGCACTGGTCAAGGGCGATGAATCAAAACCGGCCCTATCACTCTGTGTCATGGACCATCCCTTGCCCGATGATGCAGTGGGGGGTCAGATGTTCGATGGGATGACCGTTGCCAAAGGTGGTGAATATTTCTGTTACCTGGGCTACGTACATATCGGTATGGATAGTCCCCTTAAAGAACAAGCCCAGTCGTTTATGGACAAACTTGCAGCTATTGGCTCACACGAGATTGTATTCCTCCATGCGGACTGCCATGCCATGATAAATAAGATGCCTGAATATGGGATCGAGGTCCCTTTTAAGGCTACGCACCTTATTGAATATATGAGGGATTACCTCAAAGAACATCCTGAAATGATTTCCCCTCTCAATCGAAAAATAGCTTACCAGAGGCCTTGTGCCTCCCGGTATTCTCCGGAGATAGAGCCAGCCCTTGACGAACTGTTCGAACTTATCGGTGTGGAAAGGGTGGAAAGAAAATATGATCGAGAATCCGCCCTGTGCTGCGGGGGTATGTTTTCGCGGATCTACCCTGATCGGATCAAGCCGCTAATGGCGGGTAACATCCGGGATGCAAGGGAAAACAGGGCCGAGGCCATGGTTTTTCTTTGTCCGCTTTGCATGGTTACCCTCGCGAAAGTGGCTAATGAAAACGACCTGAAACCAATTTTCATAACGCAGCTCGTCCGAATGGCCCTTGGCGAACTGCCGTTCCCTGTTTGATGAACAGTTGCCTCAGATGATTCGACTGAAACTTATCGAAGATCCCGTCTTTAGCGGGGATGCTGGTTGTAGAGAAGCGGAAATCCCGTTTTTAAGCGGGGGTATTCGGTACTGGGTCCTGGAGGTTGGATAGTTGGATGATTGGTTCCTGTCTGTATTCCTTGCGCCTTATGCCTTGAGCCTAACGCCTCCGTCACCTGAACCTTAATACCGGCCAACCGTCGAACCGATCTTTAAAATAGACAGAATTCGGTATCTTTTATCAATGCTAAAATGTAGTTTACACTTTTCCATACCTGCCTTTGTCAGTGTCTGTCAGTGTGGGTCTGTGGCTAATTTAGTGTTGAACGGAAGGGGACTGCGGTTGAAGATAACTTGACTTGACATATATTTCGGGTCTTGGAAATGCTGAGGTACTGAGCTCATAGTTCAACGCTGTCGCTGCCTGATGTATGACGGGATATCAACCGGTTTTGGCTCATTCGCGAAGTTGAGAGATCCATGGGATATCTCACCCTCTGTACGCCCGTCTGAATGATGATACCACACATTTTTCTCGGTGGGTAAATATGGCAGATATCTCACGTTTCGGATGTCCCCGAATGTTTGAGATATCCAGATGATAGCTCGGTGGCACAAAGCTTTCCTAAGCCTCTTCATCGCTCATCATAGCCAGAAAAAGACAATCCATCCGGATTCAATCAAAAAATCTGCAAAATTCTTAAAAAAATTCTTGGATTGTGACCGCATCTGTCAAACTCGTGTGCTATGGTACCCAGTAACCAGCATCCAATATCCAGGATCAAGTATCCAGTAACCAGAATCCAGTCCCCAGTTTCCATTGACTTTTACAGGAGTTAGGTATAAACAACAGTCTCAGCATACCCAAACCAAATTTGTTCTTTCAACCCGCTAAGGAAAGAGAATTTCAAATGGTCCACGGTCGCCCGAAAACCCCGTTACTCTATTCAGATAACGGGATTTTGTACTTTGTAGCCCCGGGAAAAACGCCTGGCAAAAAATATATGGCTTAAAGTGGGAATAAGTCAACAAAGGCTACAACGTCCCGGAGATCCCACTTCAAAACCCATGCGATTCTCCAACCTTTTGAGAAAGATTTTCAAGGGCCAAAAGCCGATCCATTGGAAAAGATTCATCAGGGACATGAACCCCTTTGACGCTGAGAAGCTGCTCTTACCGCAACAGTTTGGATTTGCCGTTGCGGTTGTTTAAGGTCCTTTAATGCATGACCTTGACAAAATGTTCATGCAGCGCTTCCGCTCCTCATGATCCAACCTCCTCTTCAACTACCTCCGAGGTCTTTGTTCTAAAAATGCCCACCTTTCGGCTTATCTTCTTCTGGAATCTATCCAGATAGGTGTATACCACCGGGGTAATATAGAGGGTCAGCAATTGAGAAAAGATCAGACCTCCTACGGTCGCCAGGCCTAAGGGACGTCGGGATTCCCCTCCGGCCCCGAAACCGATGGCAATGGGGAGGGTGCCCAGGAGGGCGGCCATGGTGGTCATCATGATAGGCCTGAAACGGGTGATACAGCCTTGGTAGATGGCCTCCATCGGGCTTTTCCCTTCCTTTCTTTCCGCCTCCAGGGCAAAGTCGATCATCATGATGGCATTCTTTTTCACCAGACCCACCAGCATGATTACACCCACGAAGGCATAGACGTTGAGGTCAATATGAAAGACGAAAAGGGTCAGGAGCGCACCGAATCCCGCCGCAGGCAGGCCGGAGAGGATGGTGAGGGGATGGATAAAGCTCTCGTAAAGGATCCCAAGCACAATATATATCACCAGGATCGCCATGAGCAGGAGGATCCCCAGTCCCCGCATGGAGTCCTGAAAGGCCTGGGCCGTTCCCTGAAAGCTGGTGCTGATGCCTTCAGGCAGGGTCTCCCGGGCGACCCTCTCAACCATGGCGACGCCATCTCCCAAGGATACGCCCGGACGGACATTGAAGGAGATGGTCACCGCTGGGAGCTGACCCAGGTGGTTCAGGGTCAACGGCCCGAAACCCCTGGTAATCGTGGCTATGGCATTGAGGGGAACCAGCTGCCCTGAGGCGGACCGAATGTAGAGCATATTGATGGCCGCCGGGTCAAGCTGGTACTCGGGCTTAAGCTCCAGGATGACCTGATATTCATTGTTGGCGGCGAAGATCGTGGAGATCTGCCGCGAGGAGTAGGCGCTGAAGAGGGCATCTTCAATCTGGTGCGCGGTCACACGCAATGCTGCGGCCTTGTCCCGCTGGATCTCGATGTCGATCTGGGGGTTCTTAATTTCCAGGTCGCTGGTCACATCCTGGAGTTCTTTCAACCCCCGGAGTTTGGTTTCAAGCAGGGGGGCATAATGGTAGAGCGCATCCGTGTCGGGACTCTGGAGCGTAAACTGATACTGGCTCTTGGTGAGTTGCCCCCCGATCCGAATGGGGGGAAGGTTCTGCATGAATGACTGAATTCCGGGAACGGCCGCGAGTCTGGGACGGAGTTTCTGAATCACTTCATCCACACTCAATGTGCGTTGATCCCGGGATTTCAGGCGAATGAACAGACGGCCGGTATTATTGGCCCTGCTGCTGCGGCCGCCGCCGATCCCTGACATGAATGAATCCACGGTGGGATCCTCGTGGACAATGGCCGCCAATTCCCGCTGATGACGGACCATGGACTCGAAGGAGATCCCCTGGGCCGCTTCGGTGATGGCGAAAATCCGACCGGTGTCCTCGCTGGGGAGGAAACCCTTCGGAATTCGAATGAACAGGTAAACCGTGGCGATGAGAATGAAGGCGGAGACGACCATAACCGTCCGCCGATGATTCAAGGCCCGCTTAAGGCTCCATTGATAAAAGTCGAGCATACCCTGGAAGACCCTTTCCGAGGCGTTAAAGAGGCGGCCGTGACGTTGAGCGGCGGGGGGGCGGAGGAAACGGCTGCACAGCATCGGCGTCAGGGTGAGGGATACAAACCCGGATATGAGGACCGCGCAGGCGATGGTGACCGCGAATTCATGGAGGAGTCTTCCCATGACCCCGCCCATGAACAGCACCGGCACGAAGACCACCACCAGAGAAAGGGTCATGGAGACGATGGTGAAACCGATTTCTCTGGCCCCGTTGAGCGACGCTTCGAGGACCCCTTCCCCGATCTCCATGTGGCGAACGATGTTTTCGAGCATCACGATGGCATCGTCCACCACGAATCCCACGGAAAGGATGAGGGCCATCATGGAGAGGTTGTTGATGCTGAAATCCATGAAATACATGGCGGCAAAGGTCCCCACAATAGATATGGGGAGGGCCAGGCTCGGGATAACGGTGGCGGAGAGGTTGCGCAGGAAGAGGAAGATCACCAGCACCACCAGGCCAACCGCCAGAAGCAGCGTGAACGTCACATCGGCGACGGATTCACGGATGGATTCGGACCGGTCGTAGAGGACATCGATGTTGACAGAGGCCGGAATGCTCGCCTGGAGACTGCTGAGAATACCTTTTACGGCGTTTACCACCTCCACCGTGTTGGTGCCGGGCTGACGCTGAATAGCCAGGACGATCGCCGGAATCTCGTTGTACCAGTAAGCAGACTTGTTGTTTTCGACGCTGTCCATGACGCGGCCGATGTCCCTGAGACGCACCGGCGCCCCCCCCCGATATGCCACCACCACCGGACGATAATCCTTTGCCTCTGCCAGCTGGCCGCCCGCCCGCACCGTGACGGCCTGCTCGCTTCCCCAGAGGGTCCCTGTAGGGAGGTTGACATTGGCCTTCTGGATGGCGCTGACCGCTTCGTCGATCCCGATTCCTCTGGAGGCAAGGGCCTTCGGGTCCACCTGGACGCGGACCGCATATTTCTGGGCGCCATAGACCATGACCTGGGCCACACCGGTGACCATCGAGATCCGCTGGGCCAGCAGGGTCTCCGCATATTCGTTGACCGTCGAAAGGGGAAGGGTGGGCGAACTCAGGGCCAGATACAACACGGGCTGGTCCGCCGGATTCACCTTGCGGTAGGAGGGGGGGCTGGGCATATCTGAAGGCAATTGCTTGGCCGCGGCGGTAATGGCGGCCTGAACATCCTGGGCGGCCGCATCGATGTCGCGGCTCAGGTCAAACTGGAGGGTGATCTGGGTACTGCCCAGCGAACTTGAAGATGTCATGGAGTCAATGCCGGCGATGGTGGAAAACTGCCGCTCTAAAGGAGTGGCCACGGCTGAGGCCATGGTTTCCGGGCTCGCCCCCGGGAGGTCTGCTGACACCAGGAGGGTGGGGAAATCCACATTGGGCAGATCGCTTACGGGGAGCTGGCGGTACCCCATGATTCCGAACAGCAGCACCGCTACCATGACCAGCGTCGTCATCACGGGTCGGCGTATAAAGATCTCGGCGATGTTCATGAGGTGGGATTTACCTTCCGGGGCCCGCCTTTGATCTCCACCTTTGCCCCCGGAACGAGCCGGAGGTAGCCATCCGTCACCACCCTTTCACCGGGTGTGAGCCCCTCAGCCACAACGGTCTCTCCGTTGAGGGACCTGCCCACGATCAGTTTCCGGTACTCCGCGGTCAACTCCGGGGTCACGACGAATGCATAAGGCCCTTCCTGGCCCGTCTGGACGGCCTGGGACGGAACCACAGTCGCGTCTTTTTGCGTATCGAGGATGACGAACACATCGACAAACTGCCCGGGCCACAGTCTGTTCTCTTTATTGGGGAAGGTTCCCTTCAGCCTGATCGTCCCGGTGGTCCTGTCCACGGCGTTGTCTACGAAGGTGAGGCCCCCTTGTTCCGCCCGCTTCAGGTCACCCGGGATCCAGGCTTCCACCTTCAGTTCGCCCAGCGCCATTTGTCTCCTGACCTTCCACAGACCCTGCTCCGGAATGGAAAAGGCGACGTAAATGGGATGCACCTGATTGATATCCACAAGGACCGCGTCGTTGGCCTTAACGATGTTCCCTTGTTTGACGTAGAGATTCCCGGTCCGCCCGTCCAGAGGCGAGTGAATATAACAATACCCCGTCTGAACTTTGGCGTTCTGCAGGCTTGCACGGGATGCGCGAACCGCAGCCTGTGTGTGCTCAAGGGCCGCCTCCGATGCCCGCAGAGTGGCCCGAGCCGCTTCCAGCGCCGCTTTGTCGGCGAGGGCCGTGGCGTTTAGGGCATCCGCTTTTGTCTGTACCTGATCGTATTGATCCTTGGACACATTCCCTTTCCCGGCCAGGACACCATAGCGGTCCGCCTGTACTCTTGCGGTCTTGGCCTGGATCTGGTCCTTTGCCAGGATGGCCTCGGCATATTTCAGGTGAGACTCGTTGCTGACCCGGTTGGCCCGGGCCTGCTTCACCGCGGAAAGGTCTCTTTCGAGGATGGCCTCTGCCTGTTTCATGGCCGCCTCAAGGGGACGTGGGTCGACCACGAAGAGGAGATCCCCCTTTTTTACCTCCTGTCCCTCCTTGAAGGCTGTTTTTATCAGCTGTCCGTTGACCATGGATTTTATGGCAACAGACGAGTAGGGCTCCACGTTTCCAATGGTTACGATCTGGACGGGGACGTCTTTTTTGATTACAGAACCGATGGTGACCGGTGCAGCCGGCCTCTTCTTCTGCTTCCTTTGTGTCTCCCCCGAGCAGGCGAAACAAAAAACCAATAGGGCCAAATACAGGACCAGGATCGCCTGCCTCCAACGGGCCATTGCCCAACAAAATCCATTTTCTCGATCTCTATTCTCACGCGATGTCATCACGGCCTATCTAAAGCTCCTCTCAGCAAACCCTGTCCCTTGAAAAAGAATCGACGCTTCATCCCTTTTCCCAATCACTATACTCGTTATTCGTAGGCCCTGGCAACAGAGAAATGAAGGCTTGAAATACTTTCAGAAACGTCCTCTGTTTCACCCCTTATCAAGGGAAACGTTCTGCAAGATTTCTTACCATGTAATTTGTCAGCCTGGTTATGTTGTCTGGTTATGTTGTATTGAGGCCTCGAGAGGTAAACCATTGTTCTGGCCGTGTTGCTATTCAGAACCCATTCAATAGCAACCTTCCTCTTTGGAATTGAAAACGCCGCTTCTTCTCTGGACCACCGACCCCCTTCCCCCTTCTTACGCCGTCTCCTTTCACATCTTTCTATAATATCATATTGTTACAGACAATTCACCATTATTAACCCAAAGAAAAGGAGGGCAAAAAATGAAAATTATTCAAGCGGGAAAACTATGGCTGGAGTATCACAGGTTGAGTTCACAAAAAAAATACGGTTAAGTCGTATGAGGCGCTCCTCTCCAGGTTTAACCAGAATTTTGGAGAAAGGAGCATTGAAAGCGTCACCACAAACGAAATCCTTGAATTTCTGGATGAGATTACGGAAGGGAAGAAACAACAAACCAAACGCATCAAATATGCCCACCTCTCAGCCTTCTTCAACTTCATCAGAGTCAATGTCAATACAGATTTCCGCAATCCCTGCGACAACCCGATGCTAAAAAAGATGTTCCGGGCCAGACCCATCGTCTCCTGGGAGATCATCGAAAAAGATGTGATCGACGAAATCATCTTTACAACGGTGAAACCCAGAAACCGCCTCATCCTGGAACTGATGGCCAGAGGAGGGATGAGAGTGGGCGAGGTCTTGAATCTGAAGTCCAGAGATATCAACGGCAGGAAACTGACCCTCAAGGACCCCAAAAGCGGCAAGGAACGTGAGCACGTATTCATTCCACAGAAAGTGGCCGACAGACTCAAGGAATATATCAGGGACAAGGAGATTCAACTCAATCAGAAGATCTTTCCCATTTGTTACGAAGCGGCCCGGACAATGGTCAAAAAGGCAGGAGACAAAGTTGGTATTCGGCTCCGGCCCCATGATTTGAGGCGGCACGCCGCAACATACGCATCCCGCTCAGGTGTCCCCATCGAGATCGTCTCAAAAGTGATTTTACGGCACGCCAACCTTTCAACGACCCAGATTTATTTGGGAAAAGTGCCTGATACTGAAGCCATGAGGTGGATCGAAAACATCTATGCCTAACCCAATCAACTCAGGGTGGAGGCCAAAGGAGCCTTCGCCCTGACGGGCTGATGTACTTGTGAGTTCATATCACAACCTATTTGATTTCTGTGATATGTACTTGACAACACAACATTTTCTTGAACACCTTTACTTCAATAAATTGTGGTGTGTCTAAAACAGTAATGGGCGACTTTCTAAGATTTTTGATCTTTTTTGGAAGAGTTAACTGCGATGATTTGCGGGTGTATTTTCGGGTTTCAAGACGGAAGAATTGAATTGCCATCCTTTTCCATGCTAAACCAATAAACTCGTGACCTCCGGCGTGACAGGCACCTGTTCCAGTATTCAAGGCACCCTATAAACTCAACAAATGCAATAGATTAGAGGGGTTATCCAAAACCCCATGTGTACTTTATGTGTTTTTTTG
>Ga0307424_1000738_pt1 | contig 17517 bp, 13 predicted proteins | sample SalMarWE160320MG_FD_202157 | JGI IMG/M metagenome (GOLD analysis project Ga0307424, IMG submission 202157) | Salt marsh sediment microbial communities from the Plum Island Ecosystem LTER, Massachusetts, United States - WE1603-20 | ecosystem: Environmental > Aquatic > Marine > Intertidal zone >... | reverse complement strand
GTCGATGACGAGTCGCCCCGCCTCGATCTCTTCTCGAATGCTGCGGTCGCTAAGGACAGACGTGTGCGTGGCCCCCTCTGGATGATGTGGATTTAGGCGGATTCTACGTGACGTGGCGCAATGGGCATAGACCGAAGGGCCGGACGCTTCGCAGCACCCGGCCCTTCGTTCAAACTCATCCGCTTCAGTTATTCAATCGCGTACAGCACGTTGACCGTGACGCTGACCTCAAGCTGACCGGGCTGCACTGGTGTCGACGATTGGTCCAGGGCGCCGCCCGCGGCGGCCGGAACCGCCCGCTCGAACGACGGGTAGTAGCTGCTCTCGGAGATCGAGATCAGCTTACCGAGCTTGGCGCCGGCGTTTGTCGCCAGCTGCTCTGCCTGATCGTGCGCCTTCTTCACGGCCTCTTCGCGAGCCTGCTTCTGCAGCGCCGTCGGGTCGTCAATGTCGAACGAGACGCCCTGCACGATGGCATCGTTACCGCCGGCCTTGGTTGCCGCGTCGATGGCGTCGCCGGCCTTGTCGAGGTCACGCACCTTGGCGGTCACGACGTTGCTGACCACGTAGCCGATGATCTCGCCTCGCCCGTCCAGCTTCGAGTAGTCGTACTGCGGGCTGACGTTGAACTGGACGGTCTGGATGTCCTTCTCGTCCACACCGTTGTCCTTCAGCGCCTGGATGACGCCGTCCTGCGCGCTGGCCGCGGCCTCTCGCGCCGCTTCGATGGTGTCGCGTTGCGCCGAGACGCCAACGGTGAGCCGCATGATGTCTGGCTCGCCGTCGGCCGTGCCGGTGCCGGAGGCGCTGACACCGGTCTGTCCGGTGCTATCCGACGTAACGTAGGTGTCGCCACCACTACATGCGACGGCCAGCAGGCCGAGGCCCGCAACCAGGGGTATTAGCAATAGTTTGGGGTTCATTGGAGCAGTTACCTTTCTCTTCTTTCCGTAAAACGAGGCAAGAACACGGCAAGCAGAGAAGCTGCGAGCGCGATTGTCGCCGCGATTTCGAGTATGCGCAGCGTCGACAGCCCACCGGAAGTGCCTTCCGGACCTTGCGCCTGGCTGGCGCCCGATTCGGCCTCCGGCGGCTCGGCGCTTGTAGCCGACTCGTCGTCTCCGGCAGGTCTGATAGTCAGCGGCGCAGCGTTCTCTGCCGGCTCCTCCGGCGAAGGCGCCGTCAAGGCTCCAGCCGAAGGCGCGCCGGACTCGCCGTCCTGGGCCGGCGCCGCCGAGTCAGCGGCCGTCCCGCCAGCCGTGCCAGCGCTCGCGTTTGGGGCGGCCTCAGGCGCCTTCCCCGACTCCAGGGCGAGACCACCCGCCCCCGGCTCAGCCTGACGCGACGCCGCGGTGCTGAACGAACCGCTGTCGCTTGACCCGCCGCCGGAGAAGTCGACCGCGTCGACGAAGAGCAGCGCGACCAGGACGGTCAACGCCACTACCGGAGCAAACGTCAACGACATCCGCTTCCGCGGCGCCGGTTGCCGTGCGGCGGCGAACTCCGGCCCCAGCGTGAATGAGCGTCGGGGCGCCAGCCTCGGCAACTCGCTGAGCAGCGACTTCGCGTCCTGCAGCTCTCTGAGCAGCGTCGAGCACGCCTCGCAGCTCGCCAGGTGCGTCTCCAACGCACGGCGCGCACGCTCACCCAGCTCACCGTCCACGTACGCGGACAGGTCTTCTTCGGGATGAGCGCTGCGTCGGAACCAGGCCATGCTCTGCCTCTCTATCCTCCTTGACGAAATCGGGCGGGAAGTAGTTCCGGTTGCCCCAGCATCACTTCGCGCATTCGCAGCCGCGCCCGCGCGATACGCGACTTCACGGTACCCAACGACGTCCTCATCGCGACAGCGATCTCGGCGTAGTCCAGGCCCTCCACGTCGCACAGAACAATGGCGGTGCGCTGTTCCTCCGGCAGCTGCGCCAGCGCTGCCTCCAGGCTGGCACGCAGCTCGGCGTTAAGGGCGCTTTCTTCAGGCAACGAGTCGTCGTCCGGCGGGTCGGGCAGGCCGGCCTCCAGCGCCGTGTCCAGCGATGTCGCGGGGCGGCGGCCGCGACGCCTCAGCTCGTCGAGGCAGAGGTTGGAGGCAATGCGCAGCAGCCAGGCGCGGAACGAACCGCCGCGGAAGCTGCCGATGTTGCGCCAGGCGCTGACGAACGCTTCCTGGGCCGCGTCCTCAGCCGCCTGCTGCTGCCCCAGCATCCGGAAGCACACGTTGCAGACCAGCGCCTGGTACTCGATGACCAGCTCATTGAACGCCGCGAGGTCTCCCTCCTGCGCTCGACGGGGCCTGTCGTCCTCTATGACCACTGCTTCCATCCGTCGCCGGTCAGCGAGCCGTCAGCACGCTTCAGCGGAGTCCTGGGTGTCCCCCGCTCAAGTACCCGTTCCATGACCACCATCTCATCCCGAAGGTACCAGACGCCCCGTTGGTGTCAATTTCGCATAGACACCAGAAGTATACTTCTTCTATTGCCTTGACCGCCCGCCCGGTATCTTTTCGCGTGCGACGATTCTCGCTATGCTGCGGCTCAGATGCCCGCCACGTCAGCTGCCCTCCAGACCATCGGCCGCGCTCGCCAGCGTGACCCCCTGGCGCCCGCCACCGTTGTCGCGCCCTCGCACGTCGCCGCCATTCACTTGCGCCGCCAGCTCGCCGAGATCGGCCCCTTCGCCGGCGTGCGTTTCGAGACGCTGCCCCGCATCGCCGAGCTGCTGGGCGCCGCGGAGCTGGCCCGCCAGGGCCGGGCGCCGCTGGCCCGACCCATCGGCGACTACCTCGCAACCCAGATCGCGCGCCAGGCCCGCGACGACCTGGCGGAGGTACTCGACCTCCCCGGCTTCGCGCGCGTCCTGCGTCAGAGCTTCAGCCGCCTGCGCCGCGGCGGCTTTCGCCCCGAGGACGTAAGGAGCAGCCTCGATAGCGGCCTCCTCGGCGAAGTCACCCGCCTCTACGCCGAGTTTCGCAACCGCAGCGCCGCCTTCTACGATGACGAGGACCTCTTCGACGCCGCCGCGGAGGTCGTGCGCCGCGGAAGTTCCTCCGTCATCGACGACCTCGGCGACATTTACGTCCTGCCGCCGGGGGCCCTCAGCGCCGGCGCCGACGCGCTGCTGCGAGCCCTGCGCCGCGCTGCTGGGCCGTCCCGATTCAAGCAGATCGACACGCCCGCCACGGCGCCCGAGACCGCATTCGTCCTCGCCCCCGACCCGGCCAGCGAAGCGCGAGAGGCCGCTCGCGAGGTCCTGGACTCGCTCGAGGTCGGCGTCGGCCTGCACGAGGTCGCCGTCTTCCACGGCGCGGACCCCTCTTACCGGTCGCTGCTGGCTCAGGCGCTTGCAAGCGCAGGCGTCCCGCTGTCGCCCATGCCCGGCACGCCCCTGAGCGAAACGGCCGCCGGACGCGGCGTCCTTGCCATGGCCGAGCTGCCGCTCAACGAATACTCCCGCACCGCCGCCTTCGACTGCCTCGGCCTGGCGCCGCTGCGCAAGTACCTGCCCTCGATTAACGGCAACGTCCCGGCCCAGACCAGCGCCTGGCTGCGCCTCGCCCGCGAAGCCGGTGTCACCAAGGGCATCGAGCGCTGGCAGCAGGGCCTCGGCACGCTGATCGCGGACCGTCAGGCGGATCTCGCGCGCCCCAACCTCGAAGACCAGCGCCGCGCCTTCAACGAGGACGAGCTGCGTCAGGCCGAATCGCTGGACGGGGTCATGCGCGGCCTCTTCGCGCGCCTCGAGCCGCTGCGCCAGCGCCGCCCCGCCGCCGAGTTCATCGAAGCGTTCAAGGGGGTGGTCGACGCCTACCTGGACCCCGACGCGCCCGCCATGGGCGCCGTCACTACCCAGATCGAGCAGCTCGGCACCATCGACGCCATCGGCGGCTCCTTCGAGCTAACGGGCTTCGTGGCGGCGCTGCGTGCCAACCTCGATGCCGCCTACCACCGCGAAGGCCAACTCGGTGACGGCGTCCTCGTCGCCGACTACCGCATCGCCGCGGGCCTCAGCTATCGCCACGTCGTGCTCTGCGGCGCCTACGAGGGCGTCTTCCCCGCCTCCGTGGGGCAGGAGCCCCTGGTCGAGGACTCGTACTGGGCCCGCCTGCGCCAGGACGGTCACCCCTTCCTGGAAGACACCGCGCTGCGCCTGGAGCGCAACCATCTTGCCGCCGAACGCGCCGTCGCGTCCGCCACCGAGCGCCTGATCTGGACCGCCCCACTGCAGGCCTCCGGCGCCGGCCGCGAGCACTACCCCTCGCAGCTCATGCTCGCCGCGGCACAGGCCCACGACGCGTCTATCGCCTCCGCCAGCGACCTGCGGCGCGCGCCCGCTGCGTCCTGGCTGCGCCGCCCGCCATCGCCCCTCGCGGCCAGGCTCACCGGCCTGCCCGTCGACCTACCGGAGGCGCGCCTGCGTAACGCCGTCGTCGCCCGCCGCGACAACCGGGCTCTGCCCGCCGCGCACGCGCTGCGCCGCCCCCTCGACCTGCTGGTGCTGCGACACGGCGAGACCTTTAGCGAGTTCGACGGCAACCTCTCCTCCCTCCCCGGCGACGACCTGGTGCCGCGCCGTGGCGTCTCGCCCACGTCGCTGGAGTACTACGCGGCCTGCGGCATGCACTACTACCTGCACTCCGTCCTGCGCCTGCGCCCGCCCGAGGAGCCGGAGGACCGCGACACGATCGACCCGCGCGACAAGGGCACGCTGGTGCACGAGGTACTGGACGCCTTCTTCAAGCGCCAGCAGGAACGCGACCGTCCCGCCGTCGGCGAGGCCTGGACCGACGCCGACCGCGCCGAGCTGCTGACGCTGTTCGACGAGGAGATGCAGCGCACGCGACAGCGCGGCCGCACCGGACTCGACGTCTTCGCAGCGCACGAGGCCCGCCGTCTCCGGGCCGAGCTTGCCGCCTTCCTCGACTACGACACCGCCTTCCGCCTCGAAACGGGCGCGCAGCCCGTCGCCTTCGAGCAGGCGATCCCGGAGCAGGACTACGGCGGCATCCGCCTCCGCGGCATCGTCGACCGCATCGACCACAGGCCGGACGGAAGCGCCGCCTGGGTCCTGGACTACAAAACCGGTAGCCCCCACGCCTACGAGGGCATCAAGGACGACGACCCGCTGGCCGGCGGCACACGGCTGCAGCTGCCGGTCTACCTCGCCGCCGTCCCCGACGCCGCCGAGGTGCACGCGCTGTACTGGTTCATCAGCAGCAACGGCGGCTTCGCGCAGAAGGAGTTCGATGCCAGCCCGGGGAACATGGCGCGCTTCGAACGCACCCTCGAGTCGATCATCGCGGGCGTACGAGCCGGCGCTTTCCCGCCCGTCCCCGGCGATGAGGACTCGCGGCCGCAGGGCAGCTTCCTCAACTGCACTTACTGCGACTTTACCCGCCTCTGCTCCGTCCGCCGCGCCGAGGAGTTCGAGTCGAAACGTGGCCAACCGAACATCGACCCATGGTCCGCCGTGTCACGCGTCGCGAAGGGCGAATCGCAATGACCAGCGACGCACTGCGCAACGACGAAGGCGCCCGCGAGCAGATCCGTACCGTCCTCGGCGAGACCCTGTTCGTCGAGGCCAGCGCCGGCACCGGCAAGACGGCGGCGCTGATCGACCGCTACCTCTCCCTCGTCCTCGCCGGCCGGGCCGTCGATCGCATCGTCGCCATCACCTTCACGGACAAGGCCGCAGCGGAGCTACGCGACCGCGTGCGCACGGAGTTGGACACCCGTCGCACAGCCGAGACCGACGCCGCACGCCAGCGCCTCATCGAGAACGCCCTCGCAGCGCTGGACCGGGCCCAGATCTCGACCATCCACGCCTTCTGTCAGGCACTGCTGCGCTTCTTCGCCGTCCTCGCCGGCATCGACCCCGCCTTCGAGGTGCAAGATGAGGTCGCGTCTGAGCGGCGCTTCGAGGAGCGCTGGCGTACCTACCTCGACGGCCTCGGCTCCGACCAGGACGCCGTCGACGCCGTCGGCCGCGTCCTTGACCTCGGCATGACGCCGCGTTATCTGCAGGAACTGGCGCACGCGCTGTGGTCTCACGGTGAGCTGGCGGAACGCCTGGGCCACGAGCCGCTGACCGCACCGCCCACGTCCTGGCCAGACCTCTCCCAACTGCGCGAAGAGCTGACTTCCCTTCCGATGTCGACCGTACCGGCAGACGATAAACTGCTGATTCCCATCCTTCAGGTGCTAGACATCATTGATGAGCTTATTGCTGCCCCAGAAGAGCAAAGAACCTCTCGGCTGATTCGCCTGCTCGCAAAGCCGCCCGGCCTCACTTTTGGACGGGCCGCCCACTGGGGCGGGCAGGAGGCCATCGAGAACGCCCGCCATGTCTGCGCCGCCGTCCTTAAGACCCTGATTGACACGCTGGAGGGCCTGCGCTCCGCCGCTCTGGCAGACGTCATGCCCCTCGTCGTGCGCTTCGTCACGGGCGAGGCACGCGAGCGCGGACGCGACGGCGCCTTGATGTTCGATGACCTCATCCTCAAGGTGCGCAACGTCCTGCGCGACATCCCGGACGCGCGCAACCGCTTCCGCGACCGCTACGACGCGCTGCTCATCGACGAGTTCCAGGACACGGACCCGCTGCAGGCGGAGATTGCACTCGCCTTTGCCACCGACCCCACGACCGGCCATCCTGAGCCGGGGCGCCTCTTCCTCGTCGGCGACCCCAAGCAGTCGATCTACCGATTCCGCCGCGCCGACATGGCGATGTACGCCCAGGCCCGCGGCACGTTGCTCGAAGCCGGCGCCGTATCAGTTGCGCTCGCCCTCAACCGCCGCTCGCAGCCCGGCGTCATCGACTGGGTCAACCAGGTATTCCAGGGCGTCATCGGCCCCGGTTCTGTCGAGAGCGTGCAGCCGCCGTACCAGGACCTCGCGCCGCACCGCGAAGACGCCCTCGTAGGCCCCGCCGTCGCCTGCTTCGGCGGCGAGGTCGACGAGCCCGCCGCCGTCACGCGCCAGCGTGAAGCGCGGCTCATCGCCGCCCACTGCCGCGACGCGTTGCGCCAGGGCTGGCAAGTCTACGACCGCCGTGAAGACGCCGTGCGCCCCGCCCGCTACCGCGACATCGCCGTGTTGCTGCCGGCGCGCACCATCCTGCAGCCGCTGGAGCGCGCCCTGGCGGCCGAGGGCATCCCGTACCGCGTCGAGGGCGGCAGCCTGGTCTACGCCACTCAGGAGGTGCGCGACCTGATCAACTGCCTCACCGCCATCGACGACCCCAGCGACGATGTCGCGGTCGTCGCCGCGCTGCGCAGCCCCGCCTACGCCTGCTCCGACGTCGAGATTGCCGCCTACCGCCTGCATCAGAAAGGCAGCTTCAACTACCTCTGGCCCGGCCTCGACGCGCTGGAGGGCCGCGTCCCCGAAGCCCTGCGCCACCTGCGAGGCTGGCACGACGACCGCGGCGATGACCCCCTCGCGTCGCTGGTTGACGGCTTCATCAACGACCGCCGCGTCGTCGAAGTCGGCCTGCTCGACAGCGGCAACCGCAACGCCTTCCGCCGCGCCCGTTTCCTCATCGAGCAGGCGCGCGCCTTCGAGGCCGCCGGCCCCGAGACGCTACGCGCCTTCGTCGAGTGGCTGGAACGGCGTGCTGGCGACGCGATCTACGACCACGAAGGCGCCGCCCTGGATGACGACGAAGACGCGGTGCGAGTCCTGACCATTCACGCCGCCAAGGGCCTCGAGTTCCCCATCGTCTTCCTCGCCGGCCTCGGTGTCGCGCCGCGTAACCAGCCGGGCATCCTGGGCTTGGACCGCGGCGACGGCCGCATCGCGGTGCAGGCCGGTCGCGTCAGCATCCGGTTCGCCCTCGGCCCAGTGAACGAAGTGATGCAGAACGAAAAGCTGCACGAGACCTCGGAGCGCGACCGGCTGCTTTACGTCGGCGCCACGCGCGCCCGCGACCACCTCATCGTCTCGCTGTTCCACAAGCAGGGCTCCCGCGACACCGCCGCCGCCCGTCTCATCGCAGGCCACGCCGCGGAGCTCGCCGAACCGCTGCCGCCCGTGGCGCTGGCGCAACAACGCCCCGCCACGCCCTTCGACGGCCTCGCCGTCGACGCCGCGGACGAAGACGGCTTCGTCGATGCCCGAGGAGCGCTCGTCACCCGCGCGCGCACGCTGCGTTTCACCAGCGCCACAGCCCTGGCTCGCGATACCGAGCCCGTGGAGGAAAAAGGGGAGCGCGAGGACGAGGCGGAGCCGTGGTCGAAGGGCCGCGGCGGTACCCATCTCGGGCGCGCGGTACACGCCGCGTTGCAGAGCCTGCCCTGGGACGCTGACGACGCTGCGATTGACGCCGTGGCGACCGCGCAGACGGTCGCGGAGGCAATCCCGCATCGCGCCGCCGACGCCGCGAGCCTGATCCGCGTCGCGCTCACCTCACCCGCCGCGCAGCGCGCCCGTAACGCCCGCCGCGCCCTGCGCGAGGTGCCGTTCGCCTTCCAGCAACCAGACGCAACGCCGCCCGTCGTCGTCGAAGGCTTCGCCGACCTCGTGATCGAGAACGAGGACGGCATCGAGATCGTCGACTGGAAGACGGATGCCGTCTCAGCGTCCGAAATCCCGGAGCGTCTACGGCGCTACGAAACGCAGGCCGGCCTCTACGTCCTCGGCCTGCAGAACGCCACGGGACGTCCCGTAACGCGAGTCAGCTACGTCTTCGTCTCCGCCAACGCGGAGCAATCCCCCGGCGAGCCATCAGCCCTCGCCGCTGCCGCACTGCTGCGCCTGCGCGAGAGTTGATGGGCTACTTCGTCGCCGCGGCGCACGCCTCCACGGCCGCTCGCGCTGACTCGATCCCCGGACGCGCGCCCACGACGCGAACGATGGCGAGGTCGAGGCCCTTGGCCACGGCCTCGAAGCCCTCGGCAGCGCCAGCCGCGTTGCCGTAGTAGCCCACCCGGCGCATCATCGCCTCCGGGAAGGCATCGATGATCTCATCCGCGGGCGCCTTGGCTCGCCGCATGTCGTCGATACGCCGCAGGTCGTCCGCGAAGCCCATGCGCTCGAAGTGGGCGCGGTAACTGCGCGGCGGCGCGTCCAATTGACCCAGCGCGTAGAACTGCATCGCGCGAGCGTAGGCCCGCCGCGCCGCCGTCTCGTCTTCGTCAACGCAGACGCGGATGTACATCGCCAGCTTCACGTCGGACGGGTCGCGGCCGGCTCTCGCCGCGCCTTCAGCCACCCGCTCGCGTGCCAGCGCGATCGTGTCCAGGTCGCACCAGTTGAGGCTGACGCCGTCGGCCACTTCGCCCGCCAGCTTCGTCATCTCCGGCCCCAGCGCCGCGAGATACACCGGCGTCCGCGGCGGCGGGTCGATGTTCAGCCTGGCGCCGTGATAGGTGATCGACGGCCCCTCGTGATCCACGGTCTCACCGCGCACCAGCGCCCGGATCGTCGTCACGTAGTCACGCATCAGCCCAAGCGTCGAGGTGCCGCGCATGCTCCAGGTGCGGCGATAGTTGGGCACGTCCGCCTGCCCGCTGCCGACGCCGAGGATGAAGCGGCCGTCCGTCATCTTGCTCAGCGTCCCGGCGCTCATCGCGAAGCCCATCGGAGTGCGCAGCGGCACCGGCGAAACGCCGATGCCCGTCGTCACGCCGCCCGGGATGACGTCGCGCGTCGCGGCCCAGCGCATGGCGCAGAGCTGAAATGAGTCCTCACCGTTGCCCTCCGGCGTCCAGACCTGCGTGTAGCCCAGCTTCGCCGCCTCCGCCGATAGCTGCCCCTGCTGCTCGTAGCTCAGCTGCAGCGTCCCGTCTAAACCGACTCCAAAATCCACAGATGACTCCCACTAGCGGGTTCGCGACCCGTCAAGTATTCAACGCCCGCCAATTCTAAATCCCGGCCAGCCAGCCCGTCGCCAGCAGTACGCCCGCCAGCGCCACCAGCCGGAAGCCCCACACCTCGTCATCGCGGCTCGATGCGGTGACGAAGCGATAGGCGATGAGCAGGCAGAGCACGATGTACGCCATCACCACCCAGACGATGAGGTACGACTCAGTCCCGCTCACCACGGTTCCGTAGGTCACGCTGCTCAGCGTCGCGACAAACACGAAGAGCGGCGCCAGCAGGCACGCACCGATCAACGCCAACGACCAGCGACGCCCCAGCACGACGGCCAGACCTCGCCTCCCCGACGCCGCGTCTGTCTCGATGTCCGGCAGCGTGTTTGCCAGGTGTGCCGCCAGCGCCAGCGGCGTCCCCAGCGCGTAGAGCCAGAGAAACTCGTCGCGGTAGACATCGAGCGCGGCCCAGACGAACGGCGGCAGCACTGCCAGCGCCACGACGAAGGGCACCGCGCTGAACCGCGTGTCCTTGAGCCCGAAGTCGTACGCCAGCCCGCACGCCGTTCCCGCCACCAGGTAGAGCAGCGGCGTCAGACCCAGCACCACACTGCAGGCCACCGAGATGCCGAGCGCAACAAGGACCGCCGGCGGCATCCGCCGCGCGTGCACTAGCCCGGATGGCAGCGGCTTCCACGGCTGGTATATAGCGTCGCGCTCGCGGTCGAGGTAATCGTTGCTCCAGCCAATTGCCAGCTGCGAGCCGAGCATGGCGACCAGCAGCAACGCCAGGCTGGCGCCGTCCAGCTCGCCTTGAGCCGAAGCGACGCCGATCAGCGCCGTCAGCGCCAGCACCATAGCCAGGGGGAAGGGATGCGCCGCGGCCAGCCAGCCCTTCATCGAGGTCATGCGTCAGGCAGGGTCTGAGCTATACGTGTCCTGCGTATCGGCCGGCTCGGGCCAGTACGTCCGCTCGTCATGTATGCGAGGCGCAAACAGCGAGCGCCAGAGGAAGAGCAGCGCCAGCAGGATCGCCGCCACGGCCAGCGAGTTGCGCAGGCCCAGCCAGGCGCCGTCACGCAGGATTAGCACGATCTCTTTGTCGACCGAGCTCGCGAACAGCGAACCAATGCTACCGGCGATCAACCAGCCGAGGAACGACACGACGGCCGCCACCCCGGCACCGGCCAACAGATGCGGCAGCGGCGATCGCTTTGACATCGCGGAGCTAACCACCAGCAGCAGCGTCACCAAACCCGTCGCGATCAGCGCCAAGCGCCAGGTGCCGTGCGTGCTGGCGCTGAGCAGCGTCACGGTCCAGCGCACCGGCTCTGTGACGCCCAGGTGCGTGCCGCCCTCCTCGTCCTGCAACACGCCGCGGCCCTCGGTGTAGAGACGGCGGCCCATCGCGTCCCGCAGCAGGTCGCTCAACTCCTGGTCGCGGTCACCCACCGCCAGCACGGATGCCGACGGCAGCAGCACGTCCACCGGCAGGTCGTCGATCAGCACGTTCTCGTCAGGACGGTCACGCGCCAGCAGCTGCATGTCCTCACGATGCGTCGGCACCCAGCGGTCCAGCTCCACCAGGGAAGCGGCCAGGCGGCCCAGCAGACGCGGCCCCGCCGTTTCGCCTGTGACCTGATAGCCCGAGAAGGCAAGCAGGAAAAGCGCCGTCATCAGCGCGACCACGAGGCCGGTCAGAGACCTACTCACTGCAGCCGTTGCACGCGCAGCCCGGCCAGGCGGTCGTGGATGGTACGCCGTTTCGGGTCGCTGAGCATGAAGACGACGCCGACAAGCGGCGCTAGCAGGCTGAGCAGGCCCAGCATCAGGCCCATGATGAAGAGCGCACCGCTGTCCGCCAGCGAGATGCCCACGTAGGCGAAGAGGAACCAGACCCCGCAAAACAGCGGATGAAACAGCAGCGGATGCAGTGCCAGCAGGTACAACAGCAGCCGACGGGCCCGTGGTGAGGTGCCGTCTTCGTTCTGCACCCGAAGCCCCATAACGTATTGACCCACCGTCTGGCCCATTCTCACGTACATCGCCCACCCGGCCAGCAGCCACGACGGCACCATCGCCGTCATGATGCCGACGAAGGCCCAGGCCTCGGCGTCAGAAATCTGGTCACGGCCCTGATCGCTGTCCAGAAACAGCACCAGCCCCGCCGCCAGCAAGAAGACGATTGAGAAACAGAAGAGGACGACGCTGTCGATGAGGTAGGCGAGGACTCGTGCACTCGCTCCGGCGTGCTCCTGCTCGTTGGCGTAACCGGACGTCGCGTTTGCTTCCATAGCGACTCCCTGCGCCGCCACCCTCTCCACCATCGCACCGCGATTGTAGCATCGGATCACGGCTCAGCCTTGCGACGCCTCAGGCACGCGCCGTACGGTTGATCCGTGGACACGAGTGCTGTGCTGCACGGGTCACTGCTCTCCCGGCGCGCCTGGGCGGCGCTCCTCGCCTTCCTCCTTGTCGCCTCCTCGTTGATCGGGAGCATCCGCCTCAATAGCGCCCTCAACCTCAGACCCGGCCCCAACCAGTACAACCTCGGCGCCTGGGAGATCAGAAACCTGCCCCAGAAGTGGCTCTTCCTCGCCGGCGAATTCCTCCGCGGCGCGCCGCCGCGCGAGAGCCAGGACGCCCACCTGCGCCGCTTCTTCGAGCTGACGCGCGAGATTGACGCGTTGCAGCGCTCGGTCAGCGATATGGAGCAGCGCGGCGAGACGGTCCCGGCCAACGAGACCGAGGCATTGCGACTCCAGGTGCGGGAGCGCGACGACATCGAAAACCAAGTCGAGGCCACGCTGGAGTCACGCCTCACACACGCCGCCGCCGATCTCGGTCTCACGCGATCTTTCCTCGACGTCGTCTGGCCGCCCATCGACTTCGAGTTCACAAACGCGCCGCACAACCTCGTCACCTCGCCGCGTGACCGCATCGAGCTGCGCAGCACGACGCTCCTGCGCGAGGACCTCACGCTGCCCCAGCTCGAGGCCATCGAAACGGAGACGGAAGCCAAGGATGGCGTTTCGGCCCTGGCGTTTCCCGTCGGCGGCATCGGCGCTTACCCCGCGATCGTCGACTATCCCGCCAACTACGCTGCAGCGCTCCGCATCACGGCGCATGAGTGGACCCACCACTACCTCTTCTTCCGTCCCCTTGGCCTCCACTACTTCGCCAGCAACGACCTGCGCACGATAAACGAGACCGTCGCAGACCTCGTCGGCAATGAGCTGGCCCAAGCTGTGCTCCAGCGCTGGCCCCTGCAGGAGACCTTGCCCGCACCCACCAATGCAACGCGAACGCTCGACATCGGCGCCGAGCTGCGCAGCCTGCGTCTGGAGGTCGACAAGCTGCTGGCCGCGGGAGAAATCGATACCGCAGAGGCGTTGATGGAGCAGAAACGCCGGCAATTCGTCGATGCCGGCTACAACTTTCGCAAGCTGAACCAGGCCTACTTCGCCTTCACCAACCTCTACGCCGGAGAGGCAGGCAGCCCAGCCGCCGTTAACCCTATCGGCCCCAAGGTGGACCAGCTGCGGCGCCAGAGCGTCTCCCTCAGCGACTTCCTCGACAAGATAGGCAACGTGACCAGCGTGGCAGACCTGGACCGTCTCCTGGTAGAGACGGCTCAGCCGTAGGCTCGCCGATCACCTGAAACGTTACGGGTTGCTGGTTGAGCCGGTGCCGATCTGGACCTTCACCGTCGCCACCTGCTCGCCCAGCTTCTGGTCCAGCACCGTGAGACGGAGCGTGTAGTCGCCGTCCGGCAAGCCGGATGTGTTCCAGGCGCCGATCGTGCCGGTCTGCACGTCGTTGGGGTTGTTCACGATCGTGGTCCAGGAGTCCGGGCTCTCTCCCGCGCCCCACTCCAGCAAGTAGCCCTGGAAGTCCGGTGACGTGGCACGGCCCAGGATCTGCAGCACGCCGCTGACGACCTGACCGCTGCGAGGCAAGAAGATCGCGGCGTTTTCGTTCGGGTCGCCGGTCACTCCGGCGCCCACGCCGTCGCCCACCAGCACGATGTTGAGCTGCTTGGCCCACTCCTCGGCGGCCTTCTTGTCCTCATCCGTTTGCAGCCACTCTTCCGGCGGCACCAGCGCTACCTGTGTGCGACGGTACTGCGACGGCGTCGCGGAAGTCGCGACAAGGCCGGTGCGTGTGTCGATCGTGACCCGGCGCCACCAGTCGTCTTCCTTGTCCGGCAGCTTCTGCTTGGCAAAGATGTCCCTCGTGGTGCGGCCACAGAGCGGCGAGGGCAGAAGACCGGACGGCACGCAGACCTCCGCCTCCACCACGCCTGCCGGGCGTTCCATCTGCGTCACCGGCAGGTCCGCGTGAGCCGCGATGAAACCGTCCTTGGCCGCGCGGAACGAGATTGAGGTGCTGTAGATGTGCTTTACGCAGTCGTTGTCGGAGTTGCCGGCCCAGATGCCAGCCACCACGTCCGGCGAGTAAGCAAAGGCCCACGTCTCACCGATCAACCCGGCGCATTTGTCGGTGTCGTCGAACGGCTCACTTGTACCGGTCTTTACGCCGGACTTGTAGTCGTAAATTGTGATGCCGCCGCAACCGAACGTGAGGCACTCGGACTGCGGGTCGCTGAGGATGTCCCAGATCAGGTAAGTGTACTCGGGATCGATGACGCGCTGTTCCTTGCGGTGGTCATTGACGTCGTACAGGACCTCGCCCTTGTCGTTCACGATCTTCAAAATCGCGATGGGGTCGATCTGCCGTAGGTCCGAAGGGTGCGGGATGATCGGCTCGGCGCCGCGCATGATGCCCTCGTTGGCCATGACGCTGTAGCCGAACATCATCTCTTCCAGCGTCACGCCGATACCGCCAGTCGCGATCGCCGGGCCGTAGCCGCCTGTGCCGCACCCGCTGCCGTCGCCTTCCCAGAAGGGCTGGAACGTCTGCGCGAAGCCGAAGCGCTTGGCCAGATCGACCACCTTGTCGGCGCCGACCGCTGCTGCCGCCTTGTTGGCGGGAATGTTCATCGAGTTGCCGAGCGCGTTTCGGATCGTCATCGGCGCGTTCGTGCTGGGGATGGGGTCTTTCGGGATGAAGGGTTTGCCACCCGCGGGGTCCGGGTACTCAACCGGCGTATCAAGGATGATTGTCCCGGGCCCCCAACCCAGCGCCTCGAACGTCGTGATGTAGGCGAACGGCTTGAACGAAGAGCCCGGCGAGTTACACGCCGTGGCATTGTTGTTCTTGCCCTCGATCTCCTCGTTCCAGTAGTCGCGGCTACCCAGCATGACCCTGATCTCGCCCGTCTTCGGGTCGATCTCCATCATGGCGCCGTTGTGGCTGTTAGATAGTTCCTCGTAGCTCAGCCCGCTGCTCGGCTCGATGTCCGTGATGCGGTGCTCCATGATCTGCTGGAACTCGTCCTGCAGGTCTATGTCGAGAGACGTGGTGACGGTGATACCGCCGCGCAGAAGCTTGTCGCGGCCGCCCAGGATCTCCTCCAGCTGCGGCTGCACGTACTGCAGCACGAAGTGCGGCGCCCGGATCGGGAAGCGCTTCTCCGAGATGTTGATCTCCGCCGCCTTCGCCTGCGCGACGTCGGCTGCCGTCGGCGTGTAATACGTGTCCTCGCCGATCTGGATGCGTCCCTGGCGCGTCATGATGTCCAGGATCTCGTTGCGGCGCGTTTTTGCTGCCTCCGGATTGTTCACCGGGTCGTACTCCGCAGGCGACTGCGGAATGCCGGCCAGCATCGCCGCTTCGGCCAGCGTCAGGTCCTTCGCCGGCTTGCCAAAGTACCCCTGCGCCGCCGCCTCGACGCCGTTGTAGACGCCGCCGTAGCTGATCTGGTTGACGTACCACTCCAGCACCTGCTCCTTGGAGTAGCGGTTCGTCAGCTCGATGGCGTAGATCGTCTCCTTGAGCTTGCGCTTGATACCCTGGGAGCTGAAGCGCTCGCTGCGCTCTTCCGGCGGGATGTAGACGTTCTTCACCAGCTGCTGCGTGATTGAGCTACCGCCCGAGCCCTCAAACACGCCGCCTCCCAGCGGCGTGTTTGACCATGCCGCGCGGATCAGGCCCTTGATGTTGACCCCGGGGTTGGTGAAGAAGCTGTTGTCCTCGGTGGCGATCGTCGCGGCCAGGAACGCCGGCGAGACGTCTTCCAGCTTGACCGGCCGCCTCAGGCCGGAGCGGTCGTCGACGTACTCGTAGAGCAGCTGGCCGTTGCGGTCCAGGATCGTTGCGCCGGAAGACGCCTCATTGATCGCCAGCTCGTCCGGCGCCACGAGGTCGTCGGCATAGCTTTTGTAGACGATGATGCCGGCGATGGCGACGCCGATGAAGGTCACCACACCAACCATGCCTATCGCCAGCCCCAGCTTGAGCCAGATCGACATGCCTTTGCCATTGCGCCGGTTGCGTCGGCGCGTACGTCTGCGCCAGGGGTCGTAGGTCGTTTTCTTGCTTGCCATGCTCTTGTTTAGGTTACGTCCGCTCCAGCACCAACAGATGCGAGAGGCCCAGGCGCTGCAGCCAGGTGTGCTCCAGCGCGTAAGTGACGCTGCGCAGCACGCGGCCCAGCTTGGGCTTGCGCGCCAGGACGTTATCGAAGCCCGGGAAGATGACGCGCCAGTCAGCCCAGCGCCCGTCCAGCCCCCGCGTTATTCTCTCCAGCCTCGCTTTCGTGTAGGCGCGTGCATGCGGTACCAGGCGATTGCGCAGCGGGTCCGGCAGGTAGTTCACCAGCGGGATGTTGCCGAACACGTAGCGCTTGCCGAGATACACCCCGTGCGTTTCGAAGGGGTAGAACCGGTTCGGCGCGAAGATGATCACCTTGCCGCCCGGCTTCGTCACCCGCAGCGCCTCGCGCAGCGTGTCGCGGTCGTTGCCGACGTGTTCGATGACCTCGTTCAGCAGCACGCCGTCGAAGCTGGCGTCGGCGTAGGGAAGGTGCTCGCTCAGCGCCACGCCAAGGTGCGCGACGCCGTTCTCCGCCCCTTCGACGACCCGAGGGGTGTCAATATCGATGCCGTAGGCCTGGTCGGTGAACTCGCTGATGCGCCGCACATAGGCGCCCAGGCCGCATCCGATATCGAGGATGCGCGCGCCCTCCAGGTTCAGGTAACGGCGAACCATCTCCAGGCGCCGTTCCTGGCCGAAACGCCAGACGTAGCTAGGGTTTCCGAGGATTACCTGGTCGAGGCTGCTGGCGCGCTCCGGCGGTTGGCCTTCTGCCGTCGCCGTCGTGTTGGTCAATCCGTTCTCCTCACCCCGCCAGCGTCCATCCTAGCACGCTGCAAGCGGCTGATTTGTTAAGCACGTCTCGCCCTCCAGATTGCCCGAAGCACGATTACGCCGCTACACTCGCTTTGCAATGCCTCTCTCCCGAGACGAAGTCCTGCACGTCGCGCGCCTGGCCCGTATAGGTCTGACGGACGCCGACGTGGAAAAGTTCCAGTCGCAGCTCTCCACCATTCTCGATAACTTCGAGGCGCTGCGGCAGATTGACACCACCGGCGTCGAGCCGACCACCCACACGCTGCCGCTGGAGAGCGTCATGGCGCCGGACGAGCCGGCGGCTTCCCTCAGCGCGGACGAGGTGCTGGCCAACGCACCGCTGCACCACGATGGCTATCTGCGCGTTCGCGCCGTGCTGGACGAGTAGGCGCCTTGCCCGAGCTCTACGACCTCACGATTACCGAGGCGCACGACCTCCTGACGAGCCGCCAGATCAG
>Ga0307424_1000736_pt1 | contig 17551 bp, 13 predicted proteins | sample SalMarWE160320MG_FD_202157 | JGI IMG/M metagenome (GOLD analysis project Ga0307424, IMG submission 202157) | Salt marsh sediment microbial communities from the Plum Island Ecosystem LTER, Massachusetts, United States - WE1603-20 | ecosystem: Environmental > Aquatic > Marine > Intertidal zone >... | reverse complement strand
TCGGCGGCTGACGCGGCTGCCGGCGCCGCGGCGCACGACATCCTGAAGCTCCTGCCGCACTGACGTGGTGGCCGTCATGAAGCGGGGTCTACGGCGCCGATTGCCCCTTACAACACCGATCAAACTCCACCATTTATGCTCTGCCGCAAGTGAGGCAGGCGCGATACCCTAGTCCAGCAGCGCCGCGACACACCTGGGAGGGGTGCCAAATGCTTGGCTTCAATATCTTCGTCCTTGTTCTGCTCATCCTGTTCGTCCTGACCCTGATGGCCGGGGTCAAGATCGTGCCGCAGGGGTGGAACTACACCGTGGAGCGCTTTGGCCGCTACACCCGCACGCTCCGGCCCGGCCTGACCCTGATCATCCCCTTCATCGACCGCGTCGGGCGCAAGCTCAATATGATGGAGCAGGTGATCAACGTGCCAAGCCAGGAGGTCATCACCAAGGACAACGCCATGGTGCGGGTCGATGGCGTGGCCTTCTTCCAGGTGCTCGACGCCGCTCAGGCGAGCTACGAGATCACCGATCTCCAGAGGGCTATCCTCAACCTCACCATGACCAATATCCGCACGGTGATGGGCTCCATGGATCTCGACAAGCTCTTGTCCGAGCGGGACGAGATCAATCACCGGCTGCTCAAGGTGGTGGACGACGCGACCGAGAATTGGGGCGTCAAGGTCACCCGTATCGAGATCAAGGATATCGAGCCGCCCCGCGATCTGGTCGACGCCATGGCGCGGCAGATGAAAGCCGAACGCGACAAGCGGGCCGCGATCTTAGTTGCCGAGGGCGAGCGGCAATCGGCGATCCTCTCCGCCGAGGGCTCCAAGCAGGCGCAGATTCTTGCGGCGGAAGGCCGACGCGAGGCGGCCTATCGTGATGCCGAGGCCCGCGAGCGCGAGGCGGCCGCCGAGGCCAAGGCGACTACCGTGGTCAGCGAGGCCATCGGCAAAGGCAGCGTGCAGGCGATCAACTATTTCGTCGCGAACAACTATGTCGGCGCGTTGAAGGCACTGGCCGAGGCGAAGAACCAGAAGGTCTTGATCCTGCCGCTGGAGGCATCATCGGTGATCGGCGCCATCGCCGGTGTTGGCGAGATCGCGCGGGAAGCCTTCGGGAGCGGCGACGACAAGGCGGCGCCGTCGAGAGACCGGGGCGGTCAGCGCGGGGGCGGCGGGTCCGTTCCCTCCGTGTGACGGGCGAAGGACGAAAGCCATGGAAACCATCGCTGAGCTCGGTGCCTGGAGCTGGATGATCGCCGCGGCGATCCTGTTCGTGCTGGAGCTGCTGGCGCCCGGCATCTTCTTCATGTGGTTCGGCGCCGCCGCTTTGGTAACGGGGCTCATCGTGTTCCGCTACGACATCACCTGGCAGTGGCAGCTCCTCTGGTTTTGCGGGCTGTCGCTCGCCTCGGTGCTGCTCGCCAACAAATATCTGCGCAGGCATCCGCTTGAAAGCGAGAGGCCGCTGTTGAACGAGCGGGGTGCGCAACTCATCGGCAAGTCCTTCGATCTCGTCGACCCGATCGTCAATGGGCGCGGCAGCATCCATACCGGCGACACGATCTGGCGCGTGGAAGGGCCTGAGCTGCCGCAAGGCGCGCGCATCAAAGTGGTGGGCGTAGACGGTTCGGTGCTCAAGGTGGAGCCGGCCTAGACGCGCCGTCAAACCTCGATTTGCTCGATGTGGTCGATCTCGTTCGGGATCTCGGCGGTGGTATCCTGGTGGGGCCATAACCCTGTCGCGTGCCGCTCTCGGCCCGAGCCCGTGACGACGACGTCGGTGAAGCCGACCTCCATGAACTTTCCGGCCACCATCTCGTTGGTGGCGAGGCGCTGGACGAAGCCGAGCGTGATTCTCGCCTGGTAGTGTTTGCCTTTCTCGACGGTGAAGCGCCGCATGGTCCCTCTTACCGAACTGTGTCTTGCGAAATCAGGCTTTAGCGAACCATTGTCTGACCGCGTCACGCCCGCTCTCGTCAAGCAGAAGATGTAACTTGGTGCGGCGGAGCAGAAAATCCTCCGCGGTCATGGCGTCTTCGGCCTCCACCACGTATTCGAGCTCGGCGCGGGGGACGCCCGGCGCGATCTCTTGCGCTGCGGCCGGCTCTGCCTCGATACGCGCAAACAAGGCTTCGATCCGATCGCCGTAGGTGAGGGCCCAACGCCGGCACGTCTCCGGCGGGATGCTGGCCGGGCCGTTCTCCGCTCGGGCGAGCAGCGCAGGCCGGGGCAGGCTCCCGCCGTAAAGGGGCACGTCCTTGGTCCAGGGCCCGCTCATTTCCAAGCCAAACGTGTTGAGCATGGTGAGAACGTCTTCGGCCAGGGCGCGGTGGGTGGTGAGCTTGCCGCCGGAGATCGTGATGAAGCCGCCTGTCCCTTGCGCGCTTATGTCTAGCGAGGGCCCCCGGCTGATGCGGCTCGGCCTTTCCGCCGCGTCACCGTGGAGCGCGCGCACCCCCGACCAGGTGAAGACGATATCCCGCTCGGTCATGGGCCTGGGCTTGCTTGTGAAGTAGCGGTTATAGGCGTGGAGGAGATAGGCCTTCTCTTCGGGCGAGCAATGGGGATCGCCGGGATCGCCTTCGTGCGGCACGTCGGTGGTGCCGACGATGAGAAAGCGCGCATCGAGCCAAGGAATGGCAAATACGATGCGCTCGCCTTCGTCTTGCAACGTGTAAGCGTCAAGGTCGACCGGCTCCGGCATGGGCAGCACGATATGGCTGCCGCGCACGAGCCGCAGCTCCTGAAGAGGGGGTGCCGCCTCCGTCATCGCCTCGATCTCCGGCACGAAGGGCCCTGCGGCGTTGACGATGAAGCGCGCCTCGATCTGCCGCGTCACCCCGCGCTCGTCAAGCGTGGCGGCGTAGCCGTTCTCACGTGCGGTGATAGCGGTGACGGCGCGCCGATTCAGGACGTCGGCGCCGCGGGCACGGGCATCGAGCGCCACGCTCAAGGTGAGGCGCGCGTCGTCCGTCTGGCAGTCGGGATAATGCATCACGGCGGTGAGATCATCTTGGCGCAGCCGCGGGAGCTTCTTGACCTCCTTGTCCGAGAGCCGGCCGCTTGCCGGCAAGTGATCGCCGATGGAGAGCAGATCGTAGAGGCCAAGCCCTGCATGGATGAACCAAGGGCTCCGCTTTTGCCACCGATAGATGGGCAGAAGGAACCGGAGAGGCACGACGAGATGGGGCGCGGTCTTCAACAACTCGGCGCGCTCGGTGAGAGACTCGCGCACGAGTCTGAGCTCGAGGTGCTCGAGATAGCGCAAGCCGCCATGGATCAGCTTGGACGAGGCAGAAGACGTAGCGCAGGCATAATCCCCCTTCTCGGCGAGCATCACCTTCAACCCGCGGCCTGCGGCGTCGCGGGCAACGGCGGCGCCGTGAATGCCGCCGCCGATGACGAGGATATCGAACATTTCGGCGGTCAAGGTGTTTCGCTTTAGGCCTCGGAGTTGGCCTTGCCACAATGAAGGTTAAGGCGCAGGAAGGGCTTTTGGCTATTTGCGGCGTGTTGTCGCCACGTTCGACTACTCTACTACGATTCCTCTCCAACGCTGGAAGGTCCCATTGGCAGACATCGTCATCATCAATCCACGCTTCGATATCTCGTTCTGGGGATTGGAGCATTGCATGCCGCTGTTCGGCAAGCGCGCGAATTTGCCGGTCGCCTGCCTGGGCTTGCTCGCGGCGCTGGTCCCCGATCACCACGACGTGACGCTGGTGGACGAGAACGTGGAGGAGATCGACTTCGACCGTCTCGCGCGGGCGGATCTCGTGTGCCTCACAGGCATGAGCATCCAAGGCCGGCGCCTGATCGAGATTGTCGAAGAGGTCCGAGCCCGCGGCGTCATGACTGTCGTCGGCGGTCCGATGGCGACGGTGGAGCCGCAGTCCCTCGATGGGTTGGCCGATGTCCTCTTCATCGGCGAGGCCGATGAGACTTGGCCGCAGTTCTTGCAGGAATGGGGGCGCGGCAGTCACAAGAGCCGCTACCAGCAGGCAGACAAATCCGACGTCACGAAGCTGCCGCTGCCCCGCACGGAACTCCTGAAGACCGATCGCTATATGTTCGGCAGCATGCAGATCTCACGCGGCTGTCCATTCACCTGCGAGTTTTGCGACATCATCGTCACCTTTGGGCGTCGTCCGCGTCTCAAGACCAGCGATCAGGTGCTCGCCGAGTTGGAGGCCTTTCAACGCGCGGGCTTCAAGATCGTGTTCATCGTCGACGATAACCTCATCGGCAACAAGAAGGCCATCAAGGAGGTGCTGCGCGACATCATCGCGTGGCAGCAGGAGCGGGCCTATCCCCTCACGCTGTTCACCGAGGCCTCGCTCGACCTTGCCGAGGACGAAGAGCTCATGGAGCTCATGGGGCTCGCCAATTTCCAGAACGTGTTCATCGGCATTGAGACCCCGAACGAGGAGTCGTTGCGCGAGACCAAGAAGCTGCAGAATGTGCGGCCGAATGCCGGCACACTGCTCGAACGGGTGCATCGCATTCAAGAGCACGGCATCGACGTGTGGTGCGGCATGATCGTCGGCTTCGACCATGACGACCCCTCGGTCTTCGGTGCCATGCCCCAATTCCTCTCTCGCGCGCGCATCTCCACCGCGCTCATCGGTATGCTGCACGCGATCCCGACGACCCCGCTTTACGACCGATTGAAGACGTCTGGACGGCTGAACGACGAAGAGGACGCCGACAAATACGGCACCAATGTCGTGCCGCTGGGGATGTCGCCCGAGGAACTGCGCGACGGCTTCATTCAGGTGATGCAGGACTGCTACACGGTGGACGCTTATTTTCAGCGCCTGGATGCGCAGTTCATCGACGAGAATTTCAAGTTCACGCTACATGAGCTTCCCTATTGGTCGCGCCACCGCGCGGCCTGGGCGAAGCGCGCATTCCTCAACTACGTTCGGTACTTCGCCGTATCAGGACGGCTGTTGGGTTATGTAGCGGACCCAGAGCTCCGATCGCGGTATGGACGACAGCTTTGGCGCGTCTTTCGCGCGCGATGGCACGAGCCCCACATCCTGTTCATCTACGCGCTCAAGGTGGCGACGCATTATCACTATGCCGAAGTGGCGAGCTCGATCGCGCAAGTCGACCCGGAGACGGGCGGCATGTCCGATGCGGGACGGTCGTTCTCGCGTGCCAAGCGACGGGTGGCGGTGCAGGTTGCCGCCTAGGCGACGCCGGCGCGGAGCAGGTCGTGAATGTGGATGATCCCGACCGGGCGTCCGTTTTCGACCACGAACAGCGCGGTGATGGCCGAGGCATTGATGATCTCGAGCGCGGCGCTCGCCATCAGGTCGGGGGTCACGGTCTTCGGTCCGGGAGTCATGATCTCTACGGCGCGACGGTCGAGCAGGCCGTTGCCCATGTTGCGCCGCAGGTCACCGTCGGTGATGATGCCTCTCAGCAGACCGTCGCCATCGACGACGCCGAGACAGCCGAGCGCCTTCTCGGTCATGACCACGATGGCCTCGGACATGACCGCATCGGTTGGCGTCAGCGGCAGCCGGTCGCCCTTATGCATCAGGTCGCTCACGAATTTCAGCTTCGCGCCGAGTTGGCCGCCGGGATGCAGCGCCTTGAAGTCGATGGCGGTGAAGCCTTTGCTCTCCAGAAGCGCGATCGCGACGCAGTCGCCGAGGGCAAGCTGCATGACGGTTGAGGTCGTCGGCGCGAGTCCGTGCGGGCAGGCTTCTTTTGCATGCGGCAAGGCGAGCACCACTTCGGCAGCCTGCGCCAGCGTGGACTCCGGGTTGGACGTGACCGCGATCAGCGGCACGGCAAAGCGCCGCGAGTGGGAGACGATGTTGCCGAGCTCCACGGTCTCGCCCGACCAGGAGAAGGCGAGAATTACATCGTCACTGGTAATCATGCCGAGATCGCCATGGCTCGCCTCGCTCGGGTGCACGAAATAAGCAGGCGTCCCCGTCGAGGAGAGGGTGGCGGCGACCTTCAGACCCACATGGCCGCTCTTGCCCATGCCGGTGACGATGACGCGGCCACGACAGCCGCGGAGCGTCTCGAGCGCTTCGGCGAAGCTGCCAGCCAGATAAGCGGTCAGCGCCGTCTGTAGCGCGCTCAAGCCCTCGGCCTCGAGCTGGAGGGTGCGTGTGGCCGAGGCCACCGCGTCGCTACGGTCCTCTGACAACGAAAGGTCCCGCTTTAGGCCGGCCGACATGTGTTTGCGCTCCCCCTGGTGAGGCCCTGATTTTAGCACGGATTAAGGCAGGGGAAGGTCCAAGTCAGCCCTAAGTCAGCGCCATTTCGAAACAGGCCTAAACGCCTCGTTAACCCTCTTGCTCCTAGGCTCGGATTGTCAACCGAGCTGGGATCTGGAGCCCACATTTTGGGGGATTCCAAGCGTTTCCCAGCGCCGATCGAGGTGCGTCCTTGCCGCGTCGCCACACGTCCAGCGCAGCGGGCGCTCTCGCTGCCGTTCTGATTGCTGCCGCTTGCGCGCCGGCCACCGCCCAAGAGGTGGTCGGCCCGGCCTTGCGCGGCAGCATCGGCGTGCAGCCGGAGGAGCCGCAGTTTCAACCTCAGTCCAGAGCCAAAGCCAAGGCCGAGGCCAAGAAGAAGCAGCGCCAAAAAGCCGGCGGCATCATGGGCATAGAGGGCTCGCAGGCCGGGGCCGCCACCATCCCGGGCAATCTCGCCACCGATCAATCTCTCCTGCCGCAGCCCCCGGCACCGCCGCCGCCTCTTGGCGGCTTAGGCGACGAGCCGACCGAGCCTGCGGTGGCGGTGCCGGGATTCGGCATTACCGAGCCGAGCGGCGCGCCTTTGACCAAGCCGCCGGGAACGGAGGAACTCGCGGGCGCCAACCAGCCACTGCCGCCAAAGGGCCATGAGCTCGATCCCTACGTTCCGATCGGCATGAAACTCGGCAGCTTCCTGCTCTTCAGCGAGGCGGAGGTCGGCACCATCCTCACTGACAACGTGCTTGGCACCAAGACCAACACCCATCCGGATCAGGCCTTCGAGTTTGCCCCCAACGTCCGGCTTGAATCGAACTGGAGCCGGCACTTCTTCAGCGCGGAGTTCGACGCCGATCGGAGCTGGTACAAGGATTTCTCCGTCCAGGACGACGAGACCTATTACGCTCGCCTCAATGGGCGCCTCGACGTGACCCGCCGGACGCACGGCAATCTGGAACTCGGGAAATCACAAACCCAGGAAGGTCGGAACTCGATCAGCCTGACCGACATCGCCGGCACCCAGACCAATGTTCAAGAGCAGCACATCACCGCTGGCGCGGACCATACGTTCAACCGACTGAGCATCGAGGCTGAAGGGACGGCCGCGAATTACGACTATAGCGACTTCGGCGGCCCCTTCGATCCGACGGTGCAATCGGGCGTGCCCACCGTGGATGTCCGGGACTACCGCGAGGACGATCTCAGATTGCGGGGGACCTACGAATTCAATCCGCGCATCGCGACTTTCGTCGAGGGCACGCTGGTCCGGGACAAGTACAAGCAACCCGTCGACGTCAACGGACTCCGCCGGGACTCGTCCGGTTTTACCATCCAGTCCGGGCTTAAGCTCTCCCTTGCCAACCAGCTGTCGGGCGAGATCGGTGTCGGCTGGGGCGAGCAGCAATCGGTCGACGACAAGGTGGCGCCGATCCAAGGCATGTTGCTCAACGCCGATCTCATCTGGCTGCCGTCGCCGCTGACCATGATGGAGTTCATTGCCCGCTCGGAGGTCAGCACCTCGACGCTCGTGGATTCGCTCGGCGCGATCGATCGTTTCTACCAGCTGTCCCTACAGCATGCTTTCTGGAACTATCTCGTGGTCGGGGGCTTTGTGTCCTACGAAATCGCCGACTATGCAGGCAGCGACTTGGTCGATCAGCGGGTGAAGGAGGGCGCGAGCGCCGAGTACTACTTCAACCAGTACACGTCGGTTTATGCCCGTTACGAGCACACCGATTTCTTCTCTACCGACTCGCAGAGCGACTTCCTCGAGAACGAGGTGCGGATCGGCATGCGCATCCGGCACTGAGCCGGGGCGCTTCAGATCAGCTTCTGGATCTCGTCGATGACGGCGTCGCGCAGGTCGGGCCGGTCAAGCGCATAGGCGATATTGGCGGCGAGGAATCCGGGCTTCGAGCCGCAGTCGAAGGCGCGCCCCTCATATTCCACGGCATAGAAGGGCTGCTTCTTGAGCAGCGCCAGCATGGAGTCGGTGACCTGGATCTCGCCCCCGGTGCCCTTCTCCTGTGCCGACAGAAAATCGAAGATCTCAGGCTGCAAGATATAGCGGCCCAGAATGGTGAGGTTGGACGGCTCGGTGCCGGGCGCCGGCTTCTCCACCATGCCGGTGATGGGGAAGACGTTGCCGTCGGGCTCTCCGACTGCGACCACACCGTAGTTCTTGACTTGGTCGTCCGGGACGGGCTCCACGGCGATGATGTTGCCGCCGCGCTCGTTGTACACGTCGATCAATTGGGCCGTGCAACTCTTGCCCGGCGTCTGCACCAGCACGTCGGGCAGGATCAGCGCGAAGGGCTCGTTGCCAATGATGTCCCGTGCGCACCACACCGCGTGGCCGAGGCCGAGCGGCTCTTGTTGGCGGACGAAGCTCGCGCGTCCGGCCTCGGGTAAGTCGCGCATGAGAGCTTCCAGCTCAGCGGTCTTGCCGCGAGCGGCGAGAGTCGCCTCGAGCTCCAGCGCTCGGTCGAAATGATCCTCGATGATGCCCTTGTTGCGGCCGGTGACGAAGACGAAATGCTCGATGCCGGCGTCGCGGGCCTCGTCGACCACGTGCTGGATGAGCGGCCGGTCGACCACGGTCAACATCTCTTTCGGCATGGCCTTGGTGGCCGGCAGGAAGCGGGTGCCGAGCCCCGCAACGGGGAATACGGCCTTGCGAACACGAGCGGGCATTCAGTCCTCGTTAGGCTTAACGATCAGCAAGAAAAGGCGTATCCATCCCAGGGCTTAGAAGTCCCTCAACCTCTTTGCGATAGCTAGCGGGGAATTGCAAATCGCGATTTTTCGGGGAGCGGAAGCATGACCGTTCTGGTTACCGGCGGGGCTGGGTTCATCGGCAGCCATATGGCGCTTAAGCTGCTCGACGCGGGCGAGGACGTGTTCGTCCTCGACAATCTATCGACCGGCTTCCGCTGGGCCGTGCCGGAAGGCGCCAAATTCATCGAGGGCGATGTCGGCGACCAAAGTCTCGTGCGCGGGCTGCTTCAGGATAACGACATCGATGCCATTCTACATTTCGCCGGCTCGATCGTGGTGCCGGAATCGGTCGCCGACCCGCTCGGCTACTATCTCAACAACACCTGCAAGTCGCGGTCGCTGATCGCGTGTGCGGTGGAGACCAAGATCCCCAACTTCATCTTTTCCTCGAGTGCGGCGGTCTACGGCATCCCGAAGATCAACCCGGTCACCGAGGACGCCACGCTCGAGCCGATCTCGCCTTATGGCAGCTCCAAATTGATGACCGAGACGATGCTGCGCGATACGGCGAAGGCCCATCCGCTGCGCTTCGTGGCGTTGCGCTATTTCAACGTCGCCGGCGCCGATCCGAAGGGCCGGAGCGGGCAGTCGAGCGCGCAGGCCACGCATCTCATCAAAGTGGCCTCGGAGACGGCGCTCGGCATGCGCCCCCGGCTCGAAGTGTTCGGTACGGACTACGAGACGCCGGACGGTACCTGCATCCGCGATTACATCCATGTCAGCGACCTCGTGCGCGCCCATCTCGACGCGCTGCGCTATCTGCGGGAAGGCGGCGAGAGCATCGTCTTGAATTGCGGCTACGGCAAAGGCTTCTCCGTGCTCGATGTGGTCGCGGCGGTGAAGAAAGCGTCAGGGAAGGATTTCCCTGTGCACATGGCCGACCGCCGGCCGGGGGATCCAGCCGCGCTCGTGGCCGGTGCCGACCGTATCCGCGAGGTGCTTGGCTGGGTGCCGCGCCGCAACAATCTCGACACCATCGTCGAGGATGCGCTTTCCTGGGAGAAGCGCCTCCGGGAGTACCGTGCAGCCTCCTAAGGTTTCGCCGTTTTCGCCTTTTCAGCGTCAAAACCGCTCGCCACAATCAGCCTCCAGACGCCGAATCGTCGGGACCGAAGGGGCTGCGGATGCGAAGATCTAGGCTATGGCGGGCCGTTCTGGCCTTGAGCCTTGCCGTGCAGTGGCTTCTGCCGTCTTCTGCGCAGGCCGCAGACGACGTGGCGGCGTACAAGAAAGCCGTCGAGGCGCGCTTCGAGGCATGGCTCCAAGGGCTGTGGCCCGATGCGGAAGTGGCCGGTGTGTCGCGCAAGACGTTCGACACGCAGCTCAAAGGTCTCAAGCTCGACTGGTCGCTGCCGCAACTCGTGCCGCCGGATCCGGCGGCGCCCGGTGGTCCGGCGCTGCCCGCGAGCCTCAAGCCGAAGCCGCGGCACCAGGCGGAGTTCGACGTCCCGGAGAAGTATTTCAGCAGCCGGAGCCTGAACGCGTTGGCGAACGGCGGCCGCGCCCGATACAAGCGGCTGGCGCCGACCTTGGCGGCGATCCAAAAGCAATATGGCGTGCCGGCGAGCGTCGTCGTGGCCATCTGGGGCCGTGAGACCGGCTTCGGGACGGCGGCGCTCCCCTATGACGCGCTCACGGCCATCGCCACGCAGGCCTTCATGGGACGGCGGCCGGAGGAATTCCGGCCGCAACTCATCGGCGCGCTCAAGATCATCCAGTCTGGGCATGCGACGCGCGCGGAGATGAAAAGCTCGTGGGCCGGCGCCATGGGCGAGACGCAGTTCCTGCCCGGCGACTTCGAGAACTATGCCGTCGATTTCGACGGCGACGGCCGGCGCGATATCTGGAACTCGGTACCGGATGCGCTGGCGTCGGCCGGCAACTCGCTGCACAGCCAAGGATGGGATGGACATCAGCCTTGGGCTTATGAGGTCGATCTGCCGAAAGGCTTCGACTGTACGCTGCAAGGGCCGGACATGGCGCGGCCGATCAGCGAATGGATCAAGCTCGGCGTGGCGCGGGTGCGGGGGCGCCCGTTCCCGAAAGCGCGGCTCAACGACCAGGCGTTTCTGGTGCTGCCGGCCGGGATGAAGGGACCCGCGTTCCTCGCCACCAACAACTTCTCGGTGTTGAAGCTCTACAACAACTCCGACGTCTACGCGATCTTCGTGGGCCACGTCGCAGACATGATCGCCTACAACGCGCCCGTCAATTTCGTAGGCGACTGGAAGCCGGTCGAGCGTTTTCCCCGCGACCGCATCCTCCAGTTCCAAAAGGTGCTGGTGGCGCAAGGCCATGACGTCGGCAAGGTCGATGGCTTGGTGGGCTTCAAGACACGCCAGACCATCGGCAAGGAGGAAAAGAGGCTCGGTCTGCCGCTCACCTGCTATCCCTCGAGCGCCCTGGTGAACCACGTGCTCAAGGCGGCCCAGAATTGACCAGAATTTGTCTTGGCAGGGTTGACTGCCTCGGTTTTGCCCGGGCCGGTTGCTAGATTGTGTCCATGCGAATCGACCGACACTCTAGAGCCTTGATCTTGGGCGCTGCCCCTGTGCTGGTACTGGCGCTTGCGCTGCCGGAGCCGGTACGCGCGGACAAGTTCCAGGATTGCGTGGCGCGCTTCTGGCCGGCAGCCAAGCGGGCAGGGGTCAGCCGCGCCACGTTCGTAAAGGCGACCAAGGACATCACCTTCGATCCGGAGGTCATCGAGGCCGCCAACTACCAGCCGGAATACAAGAAGCCCGTCGGCGAATATGTCGACCGCGCCGTCTCGCCCAAGCGGATCGCGACTGGCAAGCAGAAGCTCATCGAGTACAAGCCGCTGCTCGATAAGCTCGAGGCCAAATACGGCGTGGACCGGCACATCCTCATTGCCATTTGGGGTGTGGAGTCGAACTACGGCACCCAGCCCGGCGACAAGAACGTGATTCAATCTCTGGCGACTCTGGCCTGCTCCGGCACCAAGGCCAAGTTCGCGCGGTCGCAGATGATTCCGGCGCTGAAGATCCTGCAGCACGGCGATGTCAGCCACGAGGCCATGAACGGCTCGTGGGCCGGCGCCATGGGTCACACCCAATTCATTCCGACGACCTACACGGCTTATGCCGTGGACCAGGACGGCGACGGGCGCCGCGATATCTGGGGCACGATCCCCGATGCGCTCGCCTCGACGGCGCGCTATCTGAAAGTGTCCCATTGGCGCCCCGGCGAGACATGGGGCTACGAGGTTCGCCTGCCCGAGCATTTCAATCCCAGGCGCTACAGCGACAGGACCTACAAGACCCTCGGCCAGTGGCAGCGGCTTGGGATCGTTAGAGTCGGCGGGCAGCCCTTTCCGCGACCCGGCGACAAGGCGCAGCTCTTCGTGCCTGAGGGGGTAAAAGGGCCGGCCTTCCTCGTGCTCAACAACTTCCGTTCGATCCTCCGCTACAATCAGGCGAAGTCCTACGCGCTTGCCGTTGGTCATCTGGCCGACCGGCTTGCGGGCTATGGGCCGTTCGTTCAGCCTTGGCCTACGGATGAGCGGCACCTCTCGCTTGAGCAGCGGACCGAATTGCAGCAGCGCTTGATCGCCTTGGGGCATTTGGACGGCGAGGCGGACGGCGTGATCGGCCCGGCGACCCTCGATGGCGTCAGGTCCTATCAGCGCGCCAAGGGCTTGCCGGTTGACGGCTATCCGTCGCTCACCATTCTGAAAATGCTGCGCGCCGAGGCGCCGTTGCCGCCAGCAGTGCCGCCGGCAGCCCAAGTCCCGGCGCCCCAAGCCCCGGCCGCTGCATCCGTAGGGTCTGTGGATCAAGCCATACCCCCGGCGAGCACGCCGATTCAGGTGGCGCCCGAAACGACGGCGGTGCCGAAAAGCGCGCCCGCTCCGGATTAGTGGTATAGGGGGGTGGGCTTCATGCCGATCCGAGGGAAGACCCTAAGAGGCTGAAATTGACGACGTCTCGTTCCGCGTTGGGTTACTGTTCAGGCCAAGGCCTGCCGGGGTTGCGCGCAGGGGCGCTCGCCCTTGCGGCCGTCCTCGTCCCCCTTCTTGCGATCTGCCTTCTGCCTCAGAACGCCGCGGCGCAAAGCACGTCCCCGGCTCACCGCAGCTATATCACTCCGTTCCCAAATGGCGACCGCTACCGCATCGTTGTGCTCGGCGATTCCATGGGCGAGGGGCTGTGGGGCGGCCTTTACCGGGCCTTCGAGGACGATCCGACCTTGGAGTTCATTCAGCGCGCCAACAAGTCGACCGGCCTTGCACGCCCCGACCGTTACGACTGGGATGCCGAGCTCGACAAGATCCTGAAGGACAACAGCTATCAAATCGCCGTGGTGATGTTCGGCGGCAATGACATGCAGCCGATCCGCGAAGGCAAGAAGGTGTTCAAGGTCGGCACCGACGAGTGGCGTCAGGCCTACGGCAAGCGGGTGGAGAAATTCATCAGGAAGCTGCGGGAGGCCAATATCGCCGTCTACTGGGCCGGACTGCCGGTGATGCGCAGTCCTGGTGAGAGCAGCGACGCGGAGAAACTCAACGACGTGTTCCGCGAGAAGGCGTTCGTCAACGGCGCCAAGTATGTCGATACCTGGGACGGTTTCGTCGACGACTCTGGGCGGTATAGCGCCTACGGCCCCGACATGACCGGGCAAGTCAAGCGGCTACGTGCAAACGACGGTGTCCACTTCACCATGCGAGGCAATGTCAAGCTTGCCGATTTCGTGGGAAAGGACCTGCGCAAGGACTTGAAGCAGGCCAAGGCCGAGCGGAACATCCCGCTTGCGGGTAACGAGCAAGAGCAGGAGAAGGTCAAGAACCGGTTTGCGCTTGGCAACGCCGCCCCTCGTCGGCAAGCCGAGAGCGCAAATGCAAACAAGGACGTCGCGGAAGAAGACGGCAACGAGGACGAATTTCATAAGAGCCAAGTTGGCGAAGTGAGCGTCGTCAGGCCGACGCTCAGCAACGCGGCAGTCCACGCCCCTGCCGGCCTGGCGCCGCAGCCCATCAACGTGGCGACGACGGAGCCTGAAGTCATCAAGAGTGAGCTGCCCGACGGGTTCACCGCCGTGGCGACGATCTCGGCGGTCGCCGATCTGTCGCTCGCCTCGTCGCGGCCCAAGCTGCCGTTGTCGCAACGGCCCTATTACAAGGTTCTAATTCAGGGCGAGCAGCTTGAGCCCAAGTCGGGCCGGGCAGACGATTTCGCCTGGCCGCCTAGCTAAGCGCCAAAGGTCTCTAGCGGGGCAGGTCGGTCTTTCCCATCAGGAACTTGTCGATGGCGTGCGCGGCTTGGCGGCCTTCGCGGATGGCCCAGACCACGAGCGATTGGCCGCGGCGCATGTCGCCGGCGGCGAACACCTTGGACCGTGAGGTCTGATATTCGAGCTCGTTCGCCTTCACATTGCCGCGTGCGTCCAGATCGACGCCGAGGTCCTTGATCATGCCGTCGTGCACCGGATGCAGGAAGCCCATGGCGAGGAACACCAAGTCAGCGGGGATCTGGAACTCGCTGTCGGGGATCGGCTTCATCTGAGCGTCGAGGCGGACGCATTCGAGCGCCTCGACCTTGCCGTTGCCGAGGAACCGGTTCGTCGCCACGCTGAAATCGCGGTTGGCGCCTTCCGCCTGGCTCGAGGAGGTGCGGAGCTTAAGCGGCCAATGCGGCCAGGTGAGCTCCTTGTTCTCCTTCTCCGGCGGCTGCGGCATGATCTCGAGCTGGGTCACCGCGGTGGCGCCTTGGCGGAAGGCCGTGCCGATGCAGTCGGAGCCCGTGTCGCCGCCGCCGATGACGACAACCTGCTTGCCCTCGGCCAGGATCGGCTCGACGTCGCCCTGCGGCTCGCCGGACACGCGGCGGTTCTGCTGGGGCAGATAGTGCATGGCGAAGTGGACGCCGGCGAGCTCGCGGCCCGGCACGGCAAGATCGCGCGGCTGTTCCGAGCCGCCGGCAAGCAGCACCGCGTCGTAGTCGCGCTCGAGTTGCAGGATGTGCACATCGTGGCCGACATGGATATTGCAGTGGAAGGTCACGCCCTCGGCTTCCATCTGCGCCACCCGGCGCTCGACGATGTACTTCTCCATCTTGAAGTCGGGGATGCCGTAGCGGAGCAGGCCGCCCGGTTCCGCATTCTTCTCGAAGACGTGCACGTCGTGGCCGGCACGGGCGAGCTGCTGCGCGGCAGCCAGGCCAGCGGGGCCTGAGCCGACGATCGCCACGCGTTTTCCGGTCTTCGTCTCCGGTGGCTGCGGCTTGACCCAGCCTTCCTCGAAGCCTCTGTCGGCGATGGCACATTCGATCGACTTGATGGTGACCGGCTCGTCGATGATGTTGAGCGTGCAGGCCGCTTCGCACGGAGCGGGGCAGATGCGCCCCGTCACCTCGGGGAAGTTGTTGGTCGAATGCAGGTTCCGCAGGGCGTCCGTCCAGTCGGCGTGATAGACGAGGTCGTTCCAGTCCGGGATCTGGTTGTTCACCGGGCAGCCGGTGTGACAATAGGGGATGCCGCAATCCATGCAGCGGGCGGCTTGCTTCGTGATGTCGCCTTCACTCGGCGGGATCACGAACTCCTTGAAATGGCGCACGCGGTCGGAGGCCGGCTCGTAAGCCCGCTCTTGGCGTTCGATCTCCAGAAAGCCGGTGATCTTGCCCATCAGAGTCACGTTCTCCGCCTAATCCATCTCAACTTGCCGGGGCGAGGAATAGCCACGACCCAATCGCTCTCGTCAAGCGTAACGCACCTTTGCGTGGCAGGACCACAGCCTGGCGCCAGAGTCCAGGACAGGGCCGCTTTCCTGCCGGATTATTTGCCGTTGCCGCGCAGTCCGATCTCGATCTCGCCGAGGCCGGTCTTATCGGCGACCTGCTGGCGCGCCATCTCCTCCAAGGCGCGGCGGTACTCGACCGGCATGACCTTGACGAATTTCGGAAGATAGTCCGCCCAATTGTCGAGGATCTCCCGTGCCCGCGTCGAGCCTGTGTAATGTAGGTGGTTCTCGATCAGCTGGTGGAGCCGCTCCTCGTCAAAGCGGGTCATGTCGGAAAGATCGACAAGGCCGTGGCTTTCGAGGTCGCCGCCCTGATGCGCCCTGCGTTCGATTGCCTGGTTCTCGCTCGGCACGGGCTCGAGGTCGACCATGGCGAGGTTGCAGCGGTGCTCGAAGTCGCCCTCCTCATCGAGCACATAGGCGATGCCGCCGGACATGCCGGCAGCGAAGTTGCGCCCCGTGGGGCCAATCACCGCCACGACGCCGCCGGTCATATACTCGCAGCCATGATCGCCCGTACCCTCGACCACGGCGATGGCGCCGGAGTTGCGCACGCCGAAGCGCTCGCCGCCGACGCCACGGAAATAGCACTCGCCGGCAATGGCGCCGTAGAGCACCGTGTTGCCGACGATGATGGATTTCTCCGGTACGATGCCAGACTCCTCGGGCGGACGGACGATGATGCGGCCGCCTGAGAGCCCCTTGCCGACATAGTCGTTGCCCTCGCCCACGAGATCGAGGGTGACGCCGTGGGCGAGCCAGGCGCCGAAGCTCTGTCCGGCCGAGCCCTTGAAGCGTATCCAGATGCTATCCTCGGGCAGGCCGGCATGGCCGTAGCGCTTGGCGATCTCGCCGGACAGCATGGCGCCGGTGGAGCGATCGACATTCTTGATCGGCAGGTCCAGCTTGACCGGCTTCTTGTCCTCGACGGCCTCGCGGCACATCTCGATGAGCTTGTTGTCGAGCACCTTGTCGAGGCCGTGGTCCTGGCGCTCGGCATTGTAAGTGGCGACGTCGTCCGCCACCTCGGCCTTGTGGAACAGCTTGGTGAAGTCGAGGCCTCTCGCCTTCCAATGGTCGATGGCCTTCTCCTTGTCGAGCACTTCGGTGTGGCCGATCATCTCGGCGAAGGTGCGGAAGCCGAGCGCGGCCATGTACTCGCGCACCTCTTCGGCCACGTAGAAGAAATAGTTGATGACGTGCTCGGGCTTGCCTTGGAAGCGCGCGCGCAACACCGGATCTTGCGTGGCAATGCCGACCGGACAGGTGTTCAGGTGGCACTTGCGCATCATGATGCAGCCGGCGGCGATCAGCGGCGCGGTTGAGAAGCCGAACTCGTCCGCTCCGAGAAGAGCGCCGACCACGACGTCGCGGCCCGTGCGCACGCCGCCATCGACCTGGACGGCGATGCGGCCGCGCAAGCGGTTCAGCACCAGCGTCTGCTGGGTCTCGGCGAGGCCGATCTCCCATGGGCTCCCGGCATGCTTGATGGAGGTCAGCGGCGAAGCACCCGTGCCGCCCTCAAACCCGGAAATGGTGACGTGGTCGGCCATGGCCTTGGCCACGCCCGCGGCCACCGTGCCGACACCGACCTCGGAGACGAGCTTCACCGAGACGTCGCCCGTCGGGTTGACGTTCTTCAGGTCGAAGATCAGCTGCTTCAGATCCTCGATCGAATAGATGTCGTGATGCGGCGGCGGCGAGATGAGGCCGACGCCAGGCGTCGAGTGACGCACCTTGGCGATGGTGGCGTCGACCTTGTGGCCCGGCAGCTGGCCGCCTTCGCCAGGCTTGGC
>Ga0307424_1000735_pt1 | contig 17553 bp, 20 predicted proteins | sample SalMarWE160320MG_FD_202157 | JGI IMG/M metagenome (GOLD analysis project Ga0307424, IMG submission 202157) | Salt marsh sediment microbial communities from the Plum Island Ecosystem LTER, Massachusetts, United States - WE1603-20 | ecosystem: Environmental > Aquatic > Marine > Intertidal zone >... | reverse complement strand
CGTACGTACCTTTGAAGGTGAAAGTGATGTCAGAGGATGACTTGCCTGAATGGTTCAAAAAAAGAAAGAAACGCAACCCATTTTTTGGAAACTGGTTCTTCGGAGACATCGAAGAGATGATGAAGGAAATGGAGGAGATGATGGAACGGGAGTTCAGCCAATTCAAAACGCGCATCCCAGATGACCTGAAGCGTGAACGCAAGCTTCCTGACGGCTCAACCATACCCGAGTGGGGACCCTTCGTTTACGGCTACAGCATGACAATTGGACCGGACGGAAAACCGAAAATACGGGAGTTCGGCAACGTTAAGCCCTCAAGCGACCCAGAAAAATGTGGCATAAACAAGCCATGCATAGACGTGAAGGAGGAGCGGGAGCCGCTTGTGGACATAATCGCCGCGAATGGGGAAATCAAGGTTATAGTGGAGTTGCCTGGCGTCGCAAAAGAGGACATTAAACTGCATGGAACAGAGGACAAGTTGACGATTTCTGTTGAAATTCCTGACCGCAAGTACTTCAAGGAGATTGAGATGCCGGCGAAAATTGCCCCAAAGAAGGCTAAAACGGCATACAAGAATGGGGTTCTGGAGATTACTGTGCCCAAAGTCGAGGAGAAAAAGAAGCCCAGCGGAGAACAGATAAAAATCGACTGAACCAACAAAATGGCTTATCTTACTCTTCTGATGCTGAAAACAGTAGGCGCTTCTCCCTAGAAGCCCAAATACGCCTGCAAGGGAAAACAGAACATGAAAACACCCAAAGAAATCAAGGTGCTCGAAAAAGTTTGCAGCGAAGCAAAAACCAAGAAAAAGCTGACAGATGAGCAGTTAGCCCAGCTTTCAGAGGCGTTCGGTTCGCAGTTCACTAAGGCATGGGAAACCATAGAGGAGAAGCGCGTCAAAAAGTATGTTTTCAGTCCAAGCGGCAGAGTTGTTTGGATAGTTGTGGGCAGAGAAAGGGAATACCAGATTATGCCAGCCGCGGGTTTCTGTTCCTGCGACGATTTCTATTTCCGCGTAATGGACAGGGAAGCCCACATCTGCTATCATCTTATTGCCCAGAAAATTGCGGATGCTCTAGAAGAGTATGACTTGATTGAGGAAGAGGATGGGCTCTACGACTGCCTCATGGAAGAGTGGAAAAAGGTTACAGCTTAAATAGTTCACATTCAAATAATAGACGATGGAGAGGTTATGATGGTCGCGAATGCCGACTTCACGTGGCTTGTCACTATTCTAACAGGTTTGATTTTCATAGCTTTGGTTCTGGGCTTCTTGTATTTGATTTATGGCAAAGAGGAAACCGACGAAGAAGAGGAATAGGCTCCTTTTCGCATCCGTTTTTTGCCCCAAAAATAAACAAGGGTTAGACAAAAGAACAGTTAAGGCAGTAGACAATAGGATTATCAAACAAGGCAGGTGATGCGGTGCCTGAGCCTATGGGACAAAGGAAAATGAGCAAAACAAGCTTAGAGGAAATTGTCAACCGAATACTGTCGTCCCGTTCTGAACTTAACCGCAAAGAAATCATAGAAATCATAGAAGAAAAAAAGAGGAACGCAGGCGATTTCCTGACCGATGAAACCGCGGCGCGGATTGCCGCTGCAGAGTTGGGGGTGAAAATCGTCAAGAAGCCTCTTCGTCTCAAAATTCAGATTCAGGACCTTGTTTCAGGATTGAATGATGTGACAGTTGCTGGGCAGGTTGTTGCCCTTTATCCGCCTAAAACTTTTCTGCGCAGAGACTGGACAGAAGGAAAGCTTGTCAGCCTTGTTGTTTCGGATGAGAGTGGAACTTTGCGGGTGGTTCTGTGGGACAACAAAGTCGACTTGATTGAGAAGGCAAAAATTCAGCGGGAACAAAAAATCAGGATTTCGCATGGATACGTGCGCGAGGGGCTGGATGGAAAGCCGGAACTGCATGTGGGGCAGCGGGGAAGCATAAAGGTCATAGAAGAGCCGGAAAAGTAGCTATTCGGAATTTTCTTTTTCGACTTCTTTGATGACGTCTCCGAGGGTTTCTAGGCTTGTGTCCACCAGTTCTCGGGTTATGGTTAACGGCGGAATCAATCTGAGGGTGGAAACGCCGCAGGTTATGATGGCTACTCCTCGTCTCCAGCATCGAATCATCACTTCTCTAGCCTGATCTGCCCCAGCCTTCTTGGTTTCCTTGTCTTCCACAAACTCGACACCAATCATCAGCCCCTTCCCTCGAACGTCACCCACAATCTCCTGTTCCTGCTTCACGTCCTGCAGCCACTTCATTATGTAGCCTCCCTGCTTCTCAGCATTCTCAAGAAGCTTCTCCTCCTTGATTACATCAATCACAGACATGGCTGCAACACAGGCTAACGGATTCCCTCCGAAGGTGCTGGCGTGGGAACCAGTCTCCCAGTCCATCAGCCGGGCTCGAGCCACAGTTGCGCTCAGGGGCAAGCCTGAGGCTAAGGATTTGGCTGCGCAGAGGATGTCAGGTTCGGTTTTCCAGTGCTCGATGGCGAACCATTTTCCGGTTCTTCCCATTCCTGACTGGACCTCGTCGGCTATCATCAGTAAGCCATACTTGTCCGCCAGCTTTTTGAGGCGCTGGAAGTATTCGGGCGGGGGAACAACGTATCCGCCTTCGCCTTGTATAGGCTCAAAAATGAAGCCTGCAACCTCTTCTGGGGGCACATATTTTTGCAGCACCTGCTCGTCTATGAAGTCTACGCAAGCGTAGTTGCATTCGGGGTATGATTGGTTGAAGGGGCAGCGGTAACAGTACGGATAGGGCACATGCGTTATTCCCGGAAGCAGCGGAAAGTAGTGTCTTCTTTGGGTTGGCTTGCTGGCTGTAAGAGCTGTGGAGCCGCAGGTTCTGCCATGAAAGGCTCCGATGAAGGCGATGAACTGGTGTTTGCGGGTGTGCCATTTGGAAAGTTTGATTGCGGTTTCTATGGCTTCTGTTCCGCTGTTTCCGAAATGGAGTCTTTTCTGGAAGGTGCCGGGGGTGATTTTGAACAGTTTTTCGGCTAGATTCACGGTTTCGTGGTAATAGAAGTCGGTGTTGGCGTAGTGAAGAAATTTGTCGCATTGGCTTTTTATTGCCTTGACTACCTTGGGGTGGTTGTGTCCCACGTTTAGGCATGCCACTCCGGAGTTGAAGTCGATGTACTCGTTTCCGTCCACATCCTTCACAATACAGTCGCGCCCAGACTCGATGACAAGCGGGTAATAGCGAGTGTACGACTGGGAAATCGCTTCAGAGTCACGTTTAACAAGTTCTCTAGCCTTTGGACCAGGAGGACGAACAACGATATTAGGGTAATCAGGCAATAGGTTCACCAACAACAATCCAGTAAGTCGCACTATTTTTATACATATCTGAGACCTTGAAGCAGTTACCAGAAACAGCCTAAAGTAACAAAAAATATCGCATAAAGATTGAACAACAGGACAATTGGAGAAACTAATTCTCTTCTTCGGGTTGTTTGTTTTCGGCTTTACTGACTATTATTTCGATTGTTGAGATGTTTGATTTCTGTCCACCTTCAACTCTAGCCAGCTCTTCAGTGCTTATGTTGACGCTTTTTGTTTCCAAGCCTTTAACAAAGGCGCGGCGAAGCAACTCAACAGTATCAACTGCTCTGCAGATTGCTCTTCCCCTAGCCTTGACAATCACGTGCTTTTCGCCGCTGTTGAAGAAGGTTATGCAAGCAGTCACGTAGTTCATCACAGGTTTTTTGCCTATAAGAACCACATTATCTGTCTGTGTTGAAGTTTCAGGTTTCGCTTCGTTCTTAGCCAAAACTCATTCCCCATATCCAATATAGCACGCAGCATCCGTCACGGATTAAACTTTAGGTTGCCGCATATCCTCTTATATTTTTTCACATAAACCTGCTCCACTTTTAGTTTCTGAAAAAAGGAACTGCCCCATAATGCATACGATTCTTTGAACAGCAATAACATACCTCAGATTGGCTTCACATCAACAAAAAAGGAATATAGAAGATTTTTCCCCAAAAATTTAAGAATGACGGAAAGATGTAATGGTTCTAACTCACTCGAGTACGTTAGATGCTATTTGGAGGAAAATTATTGACCCTCAAAGAGTTCAGATGGCACGGACGAGGCGGGCAAGGAGCATGGACAGCAAGCGAGCTTCTGGCACGAGCCGCAATCCACGAAGGAAAATACATCCAATCCTTTCCAGAGTTCGGTCCTGAAAGGATGGGCGCACCAGTAAAAGCTTACACGCGAATCAGCGACGAGCCGATAAGGCTCCATTGTGCAGTCTACAATCCAAGTCTCGCTGCAGTTATGGACCCGACCCTTCTCGCAACTGTGCCAGTGACAAAAGGTTTAGGCGAAAAAGGAATTCTCATAATAAATAGCCCCAAAGAACCAAAAAAACTTAAGGAAGAACTGAAAATGACGGCGGGAACCGTCTGGACAGTTGACGCCACTGAAATGGCTATGAGAATTCTTGGAAGACCAATCACTAACACTGCCATGCTTGGGGCAGTCGTCCGTGCAACAGAAGTAGTGAAGATGGAAAGCATAGAGACTGCTGTGAAAGAACGTTTTCAAGGTCCACTAGCAGAAAAGAACATTGGAGTCATAAAAGAAGCGTACAAGGAGGCAAAATCTGAATGAGTCCGCAAAAGAAAGGGTGGAAAGAAATTCCTCTTGGTGGTGCATGCTGGATTTCTAGCACAGAATACAAAACCGGAGACTGGCGCTCTTACAAGCCAGTCTGGAATACAGAAAAATGCACCAGATGCACGTTATGTCATGTATACTGCCCAGAAGGCGCCATAAAACATGACACAGAAACAGACAAGATGGTTTTTGATTATGACTTCTGTAAAGGCTGCGGAATATGCGCCCACGAATGCCCCGCAGAAGCCATAGAGATGGTTCTGGAAGGAAAGGAGTGAAGGGAAGATGGCAAAAGTTGAACAGAAGATTATTCCCCTGAACGGAGACAACGCAGTCGCCCTCGCAGTTAAGCAATGCGACGTGGATGTGGTGGCTGCCTATCCAATCACGCCACAGACCATAATCGTAGAAAAATTCAGCGAATACGTTGCAGACGGCGAAGTCGATACAGAGTTCGTCTGCGTAGAATCAGAACACACTGCAATGACATGCTGCATAACAGCGTCTGCAACAGGCGCCCGAACATTCACTGCAACAGCGTCTGCAGGTTTGGCTTTGATGCATGAGATGTTGGGTGTTGCTTCTGGATGCAGAACCCCTGTTGTCATGTCGGTTGTGAACAGGGCGTTGTCGGCTCCGATCAACATTCACTGTGACCACTCGGATGCCATGTGTGAGAGGGACATCGGATGGATACAGCTCTATGCAGAAAACAGCCAAGAAGCCTACGATTCGATTATTCAGGCATTCAGGATAGCTGAAAACTTGGATGTGACGCTTCCCACCATGGTTGGTTTGGATGGCTTCGTTTTAAGTCACACACTGGAGAACGTGAGTGTGCTTCCAGATGAAGCAGTGAAAAAGTTTGTTGGAATACGGCAGGTTCCAATGGTAATAAATCATGAAGGAAAGCTGGTTCCCTTCAAGCTTGACCCAGCAAACCCGTTGACGATTGGACCGCTCGACCTCCAAGACTACTATTTCGAGCATAAGAGACAGCAGGAAGAATCCATGCGAAAAGCCTTGGATGTTATCAAGAAGGTTAACGACGAGTATGCGGAACAGAGCGGACGCAGCTACGGAAACGGCTTAGTTGAAGCCTACAGGCTTGACGATGCCGAAGTAGCGGCAGTGTGTATGGGTTCAACAGCGGGCACAGTGAAAACGGTTGTGGATGAACTGCGCGCAAACGGAGTCAAAGTGGGACTGCTCAGAATGAGGGCTTTCCGACCACTGCCAGTAGAAGACATAGTCAGCAACCTTTCAGGCAAGAAGGCTGTTGCAGTGATGGACAGGGCATGCAGCTTTGGCGGAAACGGGGGACCACTGTTCCATGAAATCCGCCACGCAGTCTACGACTTGCCTGACAAACCAAAACTGGTAAACTACATTTACGGTCTTGGAGGAAGAGACATTCCGCCAACCCTGATTGACGGCATCTACAAGGAACTGCAGAAGATAGCGGAAACAGGAGAAATCGAAAGGAAGATTCAGTTTATCGGATTAAGGGAATAGGATGGGTGAAAAGATGTCAGAATGGAAATTTACAAGCAAAGAATTCGCTCAAACAGAGGAGAAGTTTCTGTCTGGGCACCGAGCCTGCGCAGGATGCGGTCCAGCAATAGCTCTCCGCTTGGTAATGAAGGCGGCAAGAGGACCAATCATAGCCACCAACTCCACAGGCTGCATGGAGGTAGTCTCAACGATTTACCCATACACGGCATGGAAGATACCGTGGATACACACAGCCTTCGAGACAGCAGCAGCCAACGCGGCTGGAATAGAGTCTGCACTGAAGATTCTGAGAAAGAAGGGACGCATAAAAGATGAGCATGTGGACGTTGTCGCCTTTGCAGGGGACGGCGGAACCTTCGACATAGGCTTTCAGGGATTGTCTGGCGCAGTTGAGAGAGGACACGACTTCCTTTATGTGCTCTACGACAACGAAGCCTACATGAACACGGGAATACAGAGGAGCGGAGGCACACCACATGGAGCCTGGACAACAACTTCGCCTGCGGGAAAAGTTATCCCAGGAAAAGCGGAGTACAAGAAGCCCATAGCAGACATTATGGTAGCCCATAACATGCCATACGTTGCCACAGCCAGCATAGCATACTGGAAGGACCTAGCCGTAAAAGCCAGAAAAGGAATGGAAGTAGACGGACCCGCATTCTTGCACGCCTTTGCTCCCTGCCCAAGAGGCTGGAGAAGCGAAACAGCAAAAACCGTTGAAATCGCTGGTCTGGCAGTCCAAACATGCATTTTCCCACTGTGGGAGGCAGAATACGGAGAATACAAGCTTTCAACGCCGAGCAAACTCATAGCAAAGTATCCGGAGAGGAAGCTGCCGGTAGAGGTTTACCTTAAGACTCAGGGAAGATTCAGGCACCTGTTCAAGCCCGAAAACAAGCATGTTATCGAAGACATCCAGAAAGAAGTTGACCGCCGCTGGCAAAAACTGCTGAAAGACTGCAAGATAGACTAACATCAAAAAATGGGCTGATTGAGAAAGGCGACGGCTGTGTCGTCTTGCTCTTTCAGTTAAAACAGTTTTTAGTTTTTTTTAGCCGCCTGGGGCTCCGTGGAACGGCACGTTTTCCCACATGACATCCCACCATTCTTTGTCGGTTATTGTTTCGCCTTTAACGAGAATCTCCAAGACCTTCTGAAGGAGGGTGTGATGTCTCTTCTCATCCGCTAAAATCGCATCAAGGAGAAGCTTAACCTTCTCGTTCTGGACAGACGGAATAATCTCGGTGAGTTTCTGGATGACCAGCGTCTCTAATTGTATGTGCTTCTTCACAAGTGCTCTCTGCTTGTCAAGATTTTTTTCTGTCAACGCCTGAGGAACACTGGTTAACAAGGTAATGGCAGAGGAATACATTTCCGCATGCTTCAAGGAATCTAGGGAAATTCCTGTCAGAACTCCCTTGACTGCTGGATTCTCGATTTCAACTAATCCCTCTTTCACCGAGTCCACGATGGTTTGCTCAATTTTGATTTGGTTCTTGAAAAAGTCAACTAATTCATCCTTTGAACTCAAAACATAACACCTACCATGAAAAAGTACAACATATAGAATAAGGCTTTCGGAAATTTTATGATAGGAAATCTAGAGGATAAAAAGCAGAAGCAGAATCAAGGATATGGCAGCCGCGGGAAAGATGGATACGGCGAGGCTCTTAGCCCGATTCGTTGTTTTGTCAGCCAGAATAGTCAGTTCTGTTATCTGCTGCTCCCCAATGACTTTGACGTCACGTATTGTTTCGGTGCGCCACGATGCCTCCGCAGGCCCCATGTTGTCTAAAGCTTTGTTAGTTGCCTCTTTGATGTAGCTGATGAGTTTCTGGTGATCGATTGCTTCGCCCACCAGATTGTAGCCTCGAGCAGAACGTATCATGCCGCATACCGAGTGGGTGTCAGTGGTGAGAACCTCGCCGTCGTCTATTCCCAGCTCCTTCAGCGCAGAGAGGATTTTGTCCCTCAACCCAGAAACCATATTGTTTCCGTCAATGGTCACATAGGCCACCTTCTGGCCACCTACCTCCACAACAATCACGGTTATGCCTCCGGGACCCATCCCCTCCTGAACCGTGAAATCTTGGGGCACAACTGCTGCTGCCCCCACCTTGAAGGACGCGTCTTTGCTTTTCAGCGCTTTTTCGAGACAATCCACAGAAGCTTTACTGAAGGATTTAACAGCAGAATCTCGGTCAAACGAACCGCCCATACTGTTGTGAGCATCAATGGCGAGAACAGAAAGCCCCCGTTTTTCAGCTTCTTTGTTAATCGAGGAATCCAGTTCCGGGGGAAGGTCCTCAATGGTTTTCGGCGCCGTGGTTAAGGTGAGAAAAGCGCAGTCTCCAAAGATTTGGCAGCTGGCCTTTGCGTCATCGCTTTCGGTGCGCTCCATGGCTGTGGCTTTAGAGTATGTGGAGGAGGAGCCCACGAATTCAAGTATGTTCTGTATAACTCTTTGATTTTCAGACTGGGTGGAAACATCTAATTCGTGACCCACTAAGCCATGAGGAACAGAGACAACACAACCAAACTTGTTCTGCAAGCTCGTCTGAATCAAGGATGGGAGAAGGCTGCTTCCAAGGTTCTTGAAGGGTCCAGGATGCAATGCTGGAACAACAATCACCGCCTTTATCTTTCCGTCGGTTCTGAAAGTTAACAAAGAGACTTTGACATCTTCTTCGTTACCAAGCTCCTCAAAGAAACGCTCCAAGGGTGCAATAAGGTCCTCTGTCCAGTTGGCTAAAAAGGCTTTGAAGAGCACAGATGAGGGAATGCCAAGGATTCCCCTTCCCACTCGATCCATCCCATATTTGAAAGCAAACACGCTCAAGAGAGCCACAGAAACAGAAGTTAAAGCAAACACTAGAAGCGGCATTTCTAGGGCAAACCCGACAGTAGAGCCCATAAAAAGTATGGGAAGCGCAGCTAAGATGGGTTGAAAAAGAGAGGAAAAGATGGTTCCTGCAGTTCCGTTGAAGGAGGTGACGGAAAGAACTAACAGACGTAGTATCAGGGATCCGCTGAAACCCAGAAAGAAGAATCTGATCCAAAGCTCTGGTGCTCCGATAAGGGCGCTGATTAAGCTGCCGAGAATAACGATCGCAAACCATACAAGAGATGAGAAGAAGGAGAGGGCAGAGATGCGCCTCAAATTGTAAATCAGGTCATTTTTCATGCAGACGCGGCTGATTATAAGGTCTGAAAGTAAAGTCAGGACAAGAAAACTTGCGCCGAAGCCCAGACCAACAGCAAAGTTTTCGAGAGAAAGATTCAGAGGCAAGAGTGACAGGATTCCGCCGTGCAGACACAGGACTCCAAGATAGAGTACGAGTTTATTTCGGGAGGGAAGGCTAAACAGTTTGGAATAACGCTTCACAATCCTGTCAATGTATTTATCCGTTGAATTGTCGGTCAACCTGACGCCTCTCCGTCATTTATCCTTCTAGGAAACGCTCAAAAATATTAATGTTATACTCCTGCCTCCTCAGGATACTTAAATGTGCCGAGAAAAAGGTGAGACAGAACCTTTTTTACATAATCAGGATTATATCAAGAAAATTCCATAGACACTTTTATGAATAAATATTGATAAACTGGACGCCATTATTGGGGGGCACCCACCAAAAAGTATGTTTAAAATCATAATTTTGGGGCGTAAAAGCTTTTATGGCGAATTTTACCTAGATTGAAGGGCTATGTCAAAGGCCGGACCCCCTCCGCCCTCAGTATTCCAGATTCTTGAGCGGCATGTTGGGCGAAAAATGGTTGCAATTTTGGATCCTTCTTACGGGTTTGAAGGAACCTTAGCAGCTGTAACTAGGGAACCTCCGGGCATATGGCTTTCCGACGCTGAGGTTGTGACGTTGCGGTCTACTATAGCTCAGCCTGTGCCGCAGATCGTGAGCAGAGAAGACAGAAGCGAAGTTTTTGTTAACTTAAATTCTGTTCAGCGCATCGAAGTTCTGCACGAAAAGTAGGAAGCGGTTAGAAAAAGACTGATGCTAAAATGCTGCCTACTATAAGGGCTACGGATAGGATGACAGCTATTTCAGGTTTTACTTTGACGCCTCTGGTGTCCTCTTCGAAGAATCTTAGAAGCCCAGCGCCTTGGGCGGGCATCCGTGCGCCGTCATTCCGTTTTTTTCTTCGAACACTCATGGCAATCAGTTCATACAATTTAATTGAGGTGTTAATTAAAGTTGCGCCTACGGTTTCAGAAGCGGATCGCTTGTTATTTTGGTGTCTTCTGTTTGTTTTAACAATGGGTAAGGCACATTTTTATACTCAGAAGGTTTAAATAAGACGTTAGGGTCTATCAGTGTTCCTTAGGAGAGTTGCGGCATGAGGGATAATGTTTGGCATCCAGAGATCGACAACACCAATGATCTCTAAAGTCACTCGCCAACTGAAGATTAGAAAACTCTCCTTCGAAAAGCCGCCTCTCGAAATCTTCTCGAAACTCTACAACAAATACGAAAACACGTACATTCTCGAGTCAATTGAAGGACCGAAGAAGCTGTCACAATACTCCTTCATAGGATTCGACCCAACCTTAACAATCACAATCAAAAACGGAGAAGCAGTTATCCGCAACAAAAGAAGCGGCGAAGAAGAGAGAAAAACAGTCAAAGAGCCTTTGGCTGTAATCAAAGAAACACTCATGAACCTGCCGGGCTTCAAGGAGCAAAGATTCATCGGCGGAGCCGTAGGATACATCTCCTACGATGCGATTAGATGCTGGGAAAAACTGCCAGAAAGCGCAGTTGACGACCAGAACTTCCCCGACGTTGAGGTCGGCGTCTTCGATGACGGCATCGTCTATGACCACAGAAACCGTCAGGCACTATACTATCACTTAAACGGGAATCGGCTACCAGAAATCGATGAACTACTACAAGAGCCAAACGAACACGGAGCACTATCACATAAGCAGCTGAAAGTCAACATATCTAAGGACAGGTTTGAGAATGCCGTGGAGAAAGCTAAAGAATACGTGACTGCAGGCGACGTCTTTCAGGTTGTTCTCTCCAAACGCTACGATTTTCAGATCAGAGGCGACCTAGTTGGCTTCTACCGCAACCTCAGAGAAATAAACCCGTCACCATACATGTACTTCCTCAAGTCTGGCAAACATCAGATAATTGGATCAAGCCCGGAGATGCTTGTGAGAGTCGAAAACAGGGCGGTTGAAACTTTTCCGATAGCAGGCACAAGACCACACGTAAAAGACCCCGTCGAAAACAAGCGGCTAACCGAGGAGCTGCTGGCAGACCCTAAGGAACGGGCTGAACATGTGATGCTGGTGGATTTGGGCAGAAACGACATCGGAAAAGTGTCAAAGTTTGGAAGCGTTCACCTCCCAGAATTCATGAAGGTGCACCAATACAGCCACGTTCAGCACATCGTTTCGCGGGTTGTCGGCGACCTCAGAGACGAATGTGATTGCTACGACGCGCTGAGAGCCGTTTTTCCAGCCGGCACAGTCTCAGGAGCCCCCAAGGTCAGGGCGATGGAGATAATCGAGGAGCTGGAGCCGACAAGGAGGGGACCCTACGCGGGGGCTGTAGGCTATTTCTCGTACAACGGCAACGCAGATTTCGCCATCACCATCAGAACGCTCATCGCCAACGGAGACAAAGCTCACATTCAGGTTGGAGCCGGCATAGTGGCAGACTCTGATCCTGAGAGAGAATGGTTTGAAACGGAGCAGAAGGCTCAGGCGTTAATCAAGGCGTTAGAAGTTTCAGGAAGTGAGAAAAAGTGAAAGTTTTGGTTATAGACAATTATGACTCCTTCGTCTACAATCTTGTCCAGTACATTGGAGAACTTGGGGGAGACCCCACCGTTTACAGAAACGACCAAATAAACCTTAAACAGGCTATGCAACTGAAACCCGAGCGCATAGTCATTTCTCCAGGTCCAGGCACACCCGAAGACCCACACTATTTCGGAGTTTGCTCAGAAATTCTGCAAAACATGAGCAGCAAGATTCCCACGTTGGGGGTTTGTCTTGGCAGTCAAGGCATAGTTTCTGTTTTCGGCGGAAAAGTTGTTCGGGCAAGGCGGCTGATGCACGGAAAAACCAGCGTAATAAGGCATGATGGGAAAGGCGTTTTTGAAGGCGTTAAAAACCCGTTCACGGCAACGCGTTATCATTCTCTTGTTGGAGAAAAAAGCTCCATTCCCCCATGCATCGAGATAAGCGCCGAATCCGCTGACGACGGCGAAGTTATGGGAGTCCGCCACAAGACATACCCAATCACAGGACTGCAGTTTCATCCTGAATCCATACTGTGTGAGGACGGAAAAAAGATAATCAAAAATTTTCTTGAAGGACGGAACGACCGTGATTAAAGAGAACATACGGAAACTGGTTAACGGCGGCGACTTAACTCACGAAGAGTCTACGGCAAGCATGAAAGAAATCATGTCTGGCGAAGCAACAAACGCCCAAATAGGCGCATTCCTCACCGCCCTCAGACTAAAAGGCGAAACATCCGACGAGATAACAGCCTTCACCGCAGTTATGAAGCAGTGTTGTCGCCGAATTCACCCCACTGTTAAGGGGCGGCTGGTTGACACGTGCGGAACTGGAGGAGACAAAATCAAAACCTTCAACATCAGCACCACCGCGGCGTTTGTTGCTGCCGGAGCAGATATCTCAGTAGCTAAGCATGGAAACAGGTCAGTCACCAGCAAATGCGGCAGCGCCGACGTTCTGGAGAGGCTGGGGCTTAACCTCGGCATGACACCTGAGAATGTTGAGAAGGCTATCGAAGAGGTTGGCGTGGGCTTCATGTTTGCTCCTGCATTTCATCCAGCCATGAAGCATGCTATCGGTCCAAGAAGAGAGGTGGGTATCAGAACCGTATTCAATGTTCTTGGTCCCCTGACTAATCCGGCGGACGCCAATGCCCAGCTGCTGGGAGTTTATGACCCCCGGTTGACTGAGCCTTTAGCCATTTCTCTTAAGAGTCTTGGTTCTGAAGAAGCGATGGTCGTCCACGGCTTAGATGGGTTAGATGAGATATCCACCATAGGAAAGACGGTTATTTCGTGGTTAAGAGAGGGAAAGGTTAGTACAAGGGAGATGGCGCCAAAAGATTTCGGCGTCAAACAGGCAAAAATAGAGGAAATCAAAGGAACCACACCAGAGGAAAGCGCAGAAGTTACCTTCAAAATCCTGAATGGACACTACGAAAGGGACGATCCAAGAAGGGAGATTGTGCAGGTTAACGGGGCTGCAGCCATCATCGTAGCAGGCAAAGCTGACGATTTCGGTTACGGAATAGAAGTAGCCCACGAAACGATTGAAAGCGGCGCCGCCTACAGGAAACTCAAGGAACTCATCAAATTCTCCCGCGGAGACCTATCAAAGCTTGAACAGTTGGAGACAGAACATGCCTGACTTCCTCGACACACTAGCACAGGACGCCAAAGAAACCCTCAATAGAGGTTACTACAAAGTTTCAGCTCAAGGCACATTCTCCCCTGTTAGCCTCAAGAAAGCAATCCTTGAAAACAAGAAGAACGCCGTAATCACGGAAGTTAAAGCTGCCTCGCCTTCCAGAGGCACCATAAGAAAAAGCTTTGACCCACAGGAAGTTGCCGCAGCCATGAAAAACGGCGGAGCAACAGGAATATCAGTTCTGACAGAACCAAAACATTTCAGCGGCTCTCTAGGTTATCTAACAAAAGTCAGGGAAGCTGTAGAGCTTCCAATCCTCATGAAAGACATAATCATAGACCCAATACAGCTTGAAGCCGCATCAAGAATCGGCGCTAACGCTGTTCTTCTGATAGAAGCCCTCTTCGAACGGCAATACTGTGAACTTAGCCTCGACGAGATGGTTTCTGAGGCGCATGCAAGAAATCTTGAGGTCTTGTTAGAGACCCACAACGAAGCCGAGTTCCAAGCTGCTATAGAAACTGATGCTGATTTGGTTGGAATTAACAACCGTGACCTGAGAACGCTTGAAGTGGACATTAGGATAACGGAAAGAATCCTGAAGAACAATGACGGTCATGGTAAGGTTGTTGTTAGCGAAAGCGGAGTGATGGCGGTTTCAGACCTGATTTTTCTTCGCGGATGTGGCGCTCAAGCTTTTTTAATTGGGTCAGCAATCATGATGGCTGGCAACATCGAAGAAAAGGTTAAGGAGTTTGTTATTGCCCCTTGAGAAGCGTCAGAGTCAAGATTTGCGGAATAACCAGAGAAGAGGACCTGGCCGTTGCTGTGTCTGCCGGAGCAGACGCTGTCGGTTTCCTTGTGGGCGTTCCCGCATCGCCAAGAAATCTGACGCCGGAAAGGGCGGAAACGTTGCTGAGGCAGGTGCCAGTCTTCGTTGACAGTGTGGTGGTTACGGCACCCCAGAGCATAGAGGGGCTTGCTGAAGTCTGTGAAACGTTAAAGCCGACAGCCATACAGATTCACGGAAAAAAGAGTTTTGACGCGTCAGAAGTTCGCGAAATGATAAAGGGTACCCGTCTGATTAAAACCATCTACGTAACAAAAGACGCCCTAAACCAAGCAGCCATAGAAGAGTTGAAAGCTTTTGATGCTGTGCTTTTGGATTCTTGCAGTAAGGGGCAATACGGCGGAACAGGCAAGGTCCATGACTGGGTCCTAAGCAGACAAATCAGGGAAGCGGTTGCGCCTCTTCCAGTGATTCTTGCAGGGGGATTGAAGCCCGAAAACGTCAAAGAGGCAGTCCAAACGGTTCAGCCCTACGCGGTAGATGTTGCCAGTGGCGTTGAACTTCGACCCGCAATCAAGGATCATGAGAAGGTTCGGGCGTTTGTTGAAAATGCAAAGGAGATCAAGTTACCAGACAATTGAGCAGGTGAGTTAAAGTGAAGAAGAAGGGAAAATTTGGAGATTACGGCGGACAATACGTGAACGAGGTTTTGATGCCGATTCTCATCGAGCTGGAAGCAGCCTTCGAAAAGCATTACCAGACAGCTGAATTCCAAACAAAACTTAACGGGCTGCTGAGGGACTATGCTGGAAGACCAACCCCCCTCTACTACGCACAGAACTTCAGCAAACTCGTCGGATGCAAGGTTTACCTCAAAAGAGAAGACCTGGTGTGCGGAGGCTCACATAAACTCAACAACACGTTAGGTCAGGCGCTTCTAACAAAAGAAATGGGAAAAACACGCCTAATCACAGAAACCGCAGCAGGACAGCACGGGCTTGCAACAGCCATGGCAGGCAACGTCTGCGAGCTGGAGACAGAGGTTTTCATGGGCGTGAAGGACATCAAGCGGCAGGCAAGCAACGTGAAACGGATGAAACTGCTGGGAGCCAAAGTGACTCCTGTCAACATCGGAATGGGCGTTCTGAAGGACGCTGTCTCTGACACCCTAAGAAAGTGGACAGGCTGCTCACAGACCACCCACTATCTTATGGGATCAACTGTGGGTCCCCACCCGTTCCCAGAGATTGTTGCAACATTCCAGAGCGTAATCGGAAAAGAAATCAAAAAGCAGATACTCGAAAAAGAGGGCAGACTGCCAGACACGATAGTTGCGTGCGGCAGCGGAGGAAGCAACGCATTAGGAGCCTTCAGACCCTTCATCAAAGACAAAGACGTCAGGCTGGTCTTCGTTGAGGGTGGAGGCGAAAGCCTAGAATCCGACAATAACGCTGCGGCTTTCCAGATAGGCAAACCCGGAATACTGCATGGCGCCCTAATGCAAGTGCTACAGGATGAAAATGGGCAGATAAAGCCGTCAAAGACAAGAGCGGCGGGGCTTAACTATCCTGGAAGAGGACCAGAAATCTCGTTTCTGGCTGACAGCGGAAGGATGGAAGCCAGTTACGCCTTTGATAGGCAGGTGTTTGAGGCAGTGAAAGTCATGAGCAAAACTGAGGGGTTGATACCGGCTCTTGAAACCGCCCACGCCATCGCCTACATGGTAAATCACAAAGAAGACTTTGACAGGGATGAGCTTGTTGTTTTGAACTATTCTGGAAGAGGCGACAAGGACCTAGAAGCTATTATGAGGTATTTCCATGAATCTTGAAGACAAATTCCAAGAACTGAAAAACAGAGGAGAGGGCGCTCACATGCCTCACGTCTACTTTGGAGACCCCCACGAAGAGTTTTCCCTCAAGCTGATCGAAACATTGGCTGAAAACGGCGCAGACATCCTCGAGTTCGGAATCCCCTTCTCTGACCCAACCGCGGATGGACCAACCTTTCAGGCAGTATGCGAGAGGGCGCTGAAGAATGGCATAACCCCAGCCAAGTGCATCCAAGCCATAAAGAAGCTGAGAGACAGGGGTGTAGAAAATCCGATTGTGGTAACGACCTACTATAACATCCCCTATGTTGCGGGTGTAGGAAACTTCCTGAACAGAATCAGAGAAGCGGGCGCCCAAGCCATAATTGTTCCCAACGTTCCGATTGAAGAGGCGGATGTTCTGCTGGCTGAAGGAAAACATAATGGCATCCAGATCATATTCCAGATAGCCCCAACAACAACTGAGAACAGACTGAAGAAGATCACAGACATCGCATCAGGCTTCCTTTACGTCATAAACGTTGAGGGCGTCACAGGAGCACGAGAAAGCCTATCCGACTCTACCCTGAAACTGGTAAAAAGAGTTAGGCGGCACACGGATATGCCTCTGATGGCAGGCTTCGGCATCTCAAACAGGCAGCAAGCCTCAAATGTGGTTGCAGCAGGAGCTGACGGCGCAATAGCCGGAAGCTGCTACGCTAAGGTTTACGAAAAGAACTTGAAAAAGCCTGAGGAGACATTGCCGCAGATTGCAGAGCTGGTTGGTCAAATAAAGCAGGGATGCATAGAAGGGTATAGGCGACGATAAAGCAACCGCACATCAGATGATGGGCTACCATCTTACGGTATCTGCGTCGCTGTTTCATAGTTGTGCATACAGAAGAGGGGGCTGGAAGAGCTTATTAGATTCCGGGGATATGACAGAAAATAGCAGTTAGGTTGTGGAGACGACAAGATGCATATCACGGAATTCCAAAACATGATGAAGCGACTATACTTTCACAGAGACTCGGAAAGAGGAACAGAGGGAACATTAGATTGGCTCATGGATGAAGTTGAGGAGCTGAGAGAAGCCCTAAAAGAAAACGACACAAAAGCCATAGAAAACGAGTTCGCCGACGTTTTCGCATGGTTGGCATCTCTGGCAAACATTGTCAACATAGACCTAGAGAAGGCAGCACTCTCAAAATATGACAACAGGTGCCCTAAGTGCGGACTATCGCCCTGCGACTGCCCCTTTTAGCCTCTTTACCCACCAGTCTTTGCTGTCCCACACCAGTCAGCTGCCAAACGTAGGTTCGTCTTCCTTTGTGGCTTAGAATGTTTTCTGCCTCAAGAAGGTGCAGATGATAAAGAAC
>Ga0307424_1000734_pt1 | contig 17558 bp, 15 predicted proteins | sample SalMarWE160320MG_FD_202157 | JGI IMG/M metagenome (GOLD analysis project Ga0307424, IMG submission 202157) | Salt marsh sediment microbial communities from the Plum Island Ecosystem LTER, Massachusetts, United States - WE1603-20 | ecosystem: Environmental > Aquatic > Marine > Intertidal zone >... | reverse complement strand
CTGTTTTTTCCAGTTTTCTGGATATCACTCACAATGCATTCCACAAAAGCGCCCAAAAGAATCGCAGATAGAGGCTATTGTTACTTCTTGGGACGTTTTGCCATGTTGTTTAGGCAACGATAGGGTTTATCCAGTCTGTATTCACACCTTCCGATCAACCAACCCACCCATGCCGAGGCAATATACAATGGCGTCACTCCCAGGTATTGAAAGTATTTCTGGGTCAAAACATATCTCAGGTTCTCAAAAACCGAACCGGTTAGGAAGCCCAACATGATCACCGTGTCATAAAGTACCAGGGCCATGGCTTTCCTTTTATGTTTTATCAACGAAAGAGCATAGGCACAGTCCCTTGAACTTTTGTAGGCCCTGTAAAGCTCGATCGGGTGTGTGTGATACACGGCAGCATCGGGCTTGTACACAATGGAGAGACCCGCTTCCAGGACCTCCTTTTGCCACAGGATGTCCTCTGCCCAGCCAACCTCTTCGTTGAACCTGAATTTTTCCCATACCTCCTTTCGGATGGCGGCATTGCTGTTTGAAAAATGGATCTGCTCGGGGCTCTTGTCCTGGTTCGCGGTGAACCGGGCCCTTTTTTCGCCAAAAAAACTCCTGTTTTTGAGGGCCTCAAAAGGATTGATGTTGCCCTCCGAGATCTGCCTGCCGTATACCCCGGCCACGCTGTTGTCTTCAAATCCGCTGATCAGATTCACCAACCACTTCTCATCCGTGGGGACGGCATGGGCCGACAGATTCACAATAAACTCCCCGGTGGCTGCACCGGCACCCATATTCAAGGCCCATCCATAACTGAACGCCGTGGGGAGCATCGTAAGCACTCGCGCGTCGTATCTGCCCGCTATGTCGAGCGTGGCATCCGTGGAACCCGAGTCCACGATGATGACTTCATACTTCCCACCAAACGCCTGCCTATTTAGGCTTTCAAGTGTAGCTCCAATACAATCTGCCTCGTTTTTTGTCCTGATGACAACGGAAACGTCCATGGTGTTGCTTTGCCGTCTACCAGGGACCTTCTAAGTGTCCATCGATCTTGACTTTCATCTTCCGGCCGAGCATGGGCATATCCAATTCGATCTCTCTAATCGCCTTGGGTTCGTAATCGAGGTATTCATAAACCAACAACTTCCCTGAACTCCCCAGACCATGTTCAGTCAGGGGATATTCATCGATCAGCTTGAATTTCTTACCCTGCACCCACCGACGGAGCCTGCTATTTGCCGCTGTCTTCATCGAATCTTTGCCTTCCTGCACAACATATTTTATTGCGTTGCGGTCCAAGGCATCATAGAAGCCCTCGGCGTCCTTAATCAGCTCTCGATACCCCAGGTCAGCTATCATCCTTGTTGAAAACACCAATTTGCTCGCCCGGAAGACGAAGACCCGGCGCTCCCTGTCCCGTGCACGCATGTTATAGATGAAATTGCTGTTGAAATAACCGTCGTAGAGCACCGAAACACATTGGCTGTCCCTCAGGATGAAATCCACGGCCGGTTCAAATCCGGTAACATCCTTGCTGCTCCAGGCCCACCTTGGATAAGCGTGTGAGCATATCAATGCGAGAGACAGGACGGCCCAAACGCCTCTTTTTCGAAACCGATCAACAAACAACTGCAGCGAATACATAGACAGAATCACCAGTGCCGGAACGAGGAATATGGCGTAACGCGGTGTGGCGTACCCCATAAGACAGATGAAAACCAGCGCTGACGCCGACCAGAGTAAGGCTAATTGATAACCGTCGGTTTCCTTCAGTCTCCAGAACAGCAAAATAGAACAGAGGCAGAGAAAAGCCAAAGGGTACGAAATTATTTCAGAGATGTGACCGGCGTAGTATAAAAGGTTTGATCCGACGTGGCGTTCTTCCAAAGCAAAGGCGGAAAGATAAGACCTGCCGACGGTCAGGTTTATGAAAACCCAAGGAACCAGGAAAGCGATGCCGAGTAAGGAGCTGAAGACGAACACCTTGGACCTCAGCAATGCCCACCTCTTACGCAGGGTTAGCCATACAACCCAGACAGGCAGTAGGAACCCGGCGGTTTGTTTTGTCAAGAAGGCCATTGCTGTAAAGAGGGGGCCGAGAACAGGATCACTTCCTGTCGGTTTTTTGGCGATCCGATACAGAAACCATAGACTGCACAGACTTATAGCGAGGGCGGGCATCTCCAGCATGACATTTTTTTGTCCAAAGAGCGTTACCGGCTGAATGAGAAACAAAACAGAGCCGGTCCCCGCGATCCAGGTCGGGAACCAGTAACGACACAAAAGGCAGAACACGTTTGCCCCTAAAAGTGTAAATAAGAGGACAGCCAATTTTGCCACGGCAGCGGAGACGCCAAATGCCGTGTATAATCCCGCTTCAACCGCGTAGAATACAGGAGGATACATCCCTATGGTTAGGCTTGGATACTGAACATAATACCTCTCGCCGTAGCGCACAGGATCTAGGAAGCCCCGGTCTTGAATCATGTCCCTGTAAAAGACCCCATTTAAGGCGTGAGAGGGAGCATCCGGATGCCACAAGCCTGAGTTAGAAGCATCCGTAACAAAAATCAATATGGCCACAGCTGAAACTAGAATGTGGGACAGCATGTTGCACTTTACAGAAGCAGCAAAACGCACGAGCGGCTGCTCCGAATGAAATCGTGGCACGCAAAAGGACGGCTTCAATACCTTTCACCCTGGTAAAGATATGTGTTTCTTGAGAGTCCCAGGAAATGCCTCAGATAGCTGATAATGCCGATGAGGTGATAGGCATACGACAAGAAAATGAAACCGAGTAGACTTTTTGTCCCTACATGATATTCTCTCTTCATAGCAAAAAACATGCGTGCCTTGCCGATCACATAAACCAGGTTAAACAATAAGGAAACCACAGACAGTTTCTTAAATACCGGCACGCCGCAGATCAGGGCGGCAACGACTGTAACGTTACGGCCAAGGTTTGTGTAGCTCACACCATCAATATTGATAAGCGCCGCCCTCCACCTTAACTCGGACAACCAGAAATATCTGAATGTAGAGGGAATATGGGTAGTCACAAGCGCATCTTTTGCAAAAGTGACCCCCAGTCCCCTCTCCAGAAATTTCTTGGCCAACAGGTAGTCAACACCGACCTTAACACTCTCATCAAAAAAGTAATCCAAATGATCCCTGACCACCTCGGCCCTGAACGCCATGGCGTGGCCCGAATAGGTCACAATCTGGTCCATGAAGTATAGTTTGTTAATCGTGTAGTAATCAGACACCCATGTCTTTCTCACGGGTTCCGGGTTGGCAACGGTCAAGTGCGTGTCACCCTGTTCAATGGGGTGTACCATGGTCTTCAGCCACCCCGGACTCACCATGGTGTCCGCGTCCAGCAAGACTATCATTGGATTTCCGGCTTCTCTGATGCCTTGCTGAATCGCGGCGTTTTTTCCCCCTGGTCCCTGTTCAAGTATCACATACCTCGAAAAGGCCTCCCCTTGAGGGGCCAAGCTGTTAGCAAGAGAATAGGTCCCGTCGTCGCCCCCCGCAACGATTATTGTCTCGCATCGCTCCATGTCGTAATCTATCTTCAAAAGGGCCTGTAATGTTTTCTTGATCGTTTTTGCCTCATTCCACGCCGGGATAATGATCGATACCGATATCATTGCCACCTACGCGTTTGCACCGGCCTTGCCTGCCTCTATCACAAGAGACTCCTTCCGATTCCACCTGTCACCAATCACATTGCCGTGCCTCTCAATGCCCTCCAGGTCGGCCACATCACTCTCGCCTACCTCCCTCTTCTTGATATCAATGAAACCTGCCTCCCGGCATGACTCTGTCAACAATTTAAGATCATATACACATTTGTGTCCCCACCCTGTTAAATAGTAGTTCATAGCCAAGGCCTTGGACGGCCTTGACGCCCTCCAGTACGTGTCAAAGGCCCATTTCAAGTACTGCCTGTTGTCTTCCGTGTCATCTTTCCAAACGCTGATGAGAAAACTCAGGTCCGGGGTCGAAATCCTGCATGTCCCACCTGGTTTCAGAATTCTGAAACTTTCCTTTAACAGGTGACCGCCATCACTGTAACTGAGATGTTCCAGCAGGTGTTCCGAATAGACCAGGTCAAAAGTGCAGTCCTCGAAAGGGAACCTCTCTCTCACGTCCAGAAATATCATGCCCTTCCTGAGGTCTAAAATATCGGAATTCAACCACCCGTGAAGCAGATGGCCTCCACTGCCAAGGTGCAGCCGCCTTCTCCCTGTAGACGATAAATAGCGCTTGATGACTCTATTTCGCCTTGCGTGACATTGGAGTCTGTTCCGGTAGTAATCTCTTCTCCGTCCTATGACTTCGAGCAGATACGCCCTGTTCGACCTGTTCAGGATATCTTTGAGTCGTCGCATGGATCGTCAGCTCATCTCTGCTAATGTTTACTCCATTGACAGGCAGCCTGGCCCGGAGATAAGAGCTCTCAGGAATATCGCTCCTGAAGTATATCTGCTATCCTTTGCGCGGACCTTCCGTCGCCAAAAGGATTCTCCTCGGTTACCATTGCCTCATATTCCTCCCTGTTCTTCAGGAGTCGATAAACCTCGTCAACGATTCTGGCCCGGTCCGTGCCAACAACCCGGGCGGTCCCCGCTTCCACGGCCTCCGGCCTCTCCGTCTTTTCTCTTAACACCAGCACAGGCGTTTTCAGGGTGGGCGCCTCTTCCTGCATCCCACCGGAATCTGTCAGTATCAGGTATGCCGCCTTCATCAGGTAAACAAATGGTACGTATTCCACGGGATCTACTAGATAGATCCTGTCCCTGTTGCCAAGCAGTTCTGTTACCACTGTCTGCACGTTAGGATTTGGGTGGACCGGGTAAACAAAAATGACGTCGTCATTGCGTTCGGCAATCTCAAGGATTGCTTCACAAATGTTTGCCAGGGGTTTCCCGTGATTTTCTCGTCGATGGGCAGTAACCAGTATCACCCTGTTCGCATCATAATCTATCGCGTTCAGAGGTCTTTGAAATTCGTGATGGCTCCGCAGCGCTTTCAACAGACTATCAACGACCGGATTTCCAGTGACGAAAATCGCCTCTGCCGGGCATCCCTCCCTGAGCAAGTTGCCTCGTGCCCATTCGGTTGGGGCAAAATGGATGGAAGCTACGACAGACGTAATCTTTCTGTTAATCTCTTCTGGAAAAGGCCGGTACCTGTCATGGCTTCTAAGGCCGGCTTCTACATGCCCAACATCAATCCTGTGATAAAAGGCAATCAAGGATGCAACGAAAACCGTGCTCGTATCCCCTTCAACGAGGACAATGTCCGCCTTATTCGTGGAGAAGACCACATCCAGGGCACCGGCGCCTTTGGCTAAGATGGTGGCAAGACTTTGGTTTTCCTCCATGAGATCCAGATCCACGTCAGCCTTTATGCCGTAGGCAGAAAAGACCTGGTCCACCATCTCCCTGTGTTGCGCTGTGTTGACTAGGGTGACCGAAAAGGCGTCTGACCTTCCCATGAGCTCGTGAACGATGGGTGCCATTTTGATCGCCTCGGGTCGGGTTCCAACGATCACGGTTACCAGAATCTTTCTACTTTCGTTTTGCCTTGCCATTGCCGTATTCGTATTAGTGCAGGCTACTCAAGGAACGTGCATATGATCTGATTCTGAAGCGACGCACTGTTTGAGTGGATTAGTGGACGTTGAGAAGGAGCAGCAAGATGGGGAGCCTTTCAACGCGCTAAAAATAATGTTACCGGTATTCTTTGTGTTTTGGAGACAGGTACAGCACGCTTCTCCCTTGGGCTTTGTAAAACAGATGGTGGTTTGCAATGATTCTCCAGAGATTCGAGTAATTGAGCCAATTGTTCACACAAATCAGCATTTCCTTGAAGGCTGGGCAAAGACGATCATACAATGGCCTCTTTTCAACTACTAACCAGTCGAACATGTTCAGGTGTCCGGATTCTCTTACATCGGTTCTGTCTTCAACTATGCCGAAGGCAAAGAGCAGTCTGTCACGTCTCCGCCGCTCCAAGATGCCCAAGTACCTTACGTCAAAGACCTGAGATCCAGACAAGAAAACCACCCGCTTCTCGTCTTCATTGACCCTGCCCATGAGCTGATCAAGTTCTGCAAAGGACTCAAATCTCATCGTGTTCCACGGTCGCTTCTTTTTCAGTGCTCCGCCATCACCTTCCAGGCGCCACGCTGCTCCAGGGATGAACAGGGTCATAGGCTTTCCAAAAAACGCCCGCCGTTCAGAGTGCAGACGTTGGGCCCTGCCTATGACATCCCTGATGGCGTCGTTACCCTCCCGGCCTCTTATGGTATTCCTGTGGATCCTGTATTTGTAGTAGGGTTCTTCACGTCCTATATGAAAAATTGCAAAATCATCATTTATGCGCATCCAATAATCGTAGTCTTCGGCCCCGTAAGCCGTTGAATCATAGTTGCCTATAATTCTCGCCACACAATTCCTGTACATGAAGCATCCGGCAATGAAGTTGTAGGCATAATGCAGAGAACCAATATCTTCGTCAGTTTTCACGACGTTCGTTCCCGGGTTAGTGAGCGTCCCACGGCTAAAAGGATTGCCCTGTTCATCAATGACCTCGTAATTACAGAAGACCATCTGGGCATACTCGTTTTGTCTCAAGAATCTTACCTGTGCCGTCAACTGCAAGGGCGACATGACATTGTCTGCCGAGGTCCAGGTCAAGAACTCCCCTCTTGCGTGGGAAAACCCCGTGTTCAAGGCGGCAGGCAGTCTGTGATTGGGCTGCGTCAATATCTCGACCCGAGGATGGGAGACGTACTTATCCAGAACACTCTCCACGCCATCTGTGGATCCGTCGTTTACTATGATGAGTTCGAAATGTTGATATTGCTGGCTAAGCACGCTCGCTATAGACTGCTCAAGGAGATCGACCTGATTGTAAACGGGAAGAATAATGCTCACGAGGCCCTTTTCCGCTCCGCAACAGACATGATTCCAATCAATAGTGGAGGTTCTCCGTTTTGCTTCGCTGCGATACTGCCTCTTGTAAAACGGCTCAAGCAACCTGTATGAAATGCGTCTCAGTGCCCTTTTTTTCGCCTGTCTGTCCCTTTGACTGCGCATCTCTTTCACAAGCTGCCAACCAGCGCGTAGTTTCCCAGAGCCGACAGGAAAGTTCCTCAGAGGTTCCGGGACCTTCGGAATCGTTATGCCGCTCTTTCTCATCATCTACTGGATTGTCAGGCCTGCAAAATAGCCTGTATAACACGCAAACAGGCCCCCATTTCGAACAAGCCATCCCGAAGATTGCTTTTCCCGACCAGGAGCCTGCCAAGAATCAGCCACAGCCTTATACCGTTTTCAAAGGCCTGAATGGTCTTCATACCCAGGATCAATGCGGCACCGGCATGTTTCTTCAAAAAAACATGACGATCGTATATCTGACCGGGGGCACTATACCAGCCGTCGACCTTGTAGCGGATCTCCTCCATTTCCAGGTCCTGTGTGGTAAAACTGAGGCGCTCGTGATGAATGGCCCTAGCCTCTTTCAGGTAATACACCCCCCAGCCCGTATCAGCCGCCCGCTTACACAGATCCCAGTCGGCGAACCATACAAAGAATTTCTCATCAAAAGAACCGACCGCATCAATGACCTGCCTGCGAACCATCATGCAGGCATTCCAGACCCAGTTCACCTGACGGGTCCGCTTGTGAGACCACTCCGCGGGATTACGTTCTCCCGCCAAATGCCTTGCGGCTGGTAATCTCTTAAAAAGTCTGACGGACAGAGACAACAGGTCGTTTTTGAAACCAGGAGGGAGGATTTCGCACGGATTCGGCGTTCCATCCGGATAGTATAAATTTGCACCTACTATTCCAGCGTGTGTATTAGACTCAAAAAAGTCCAAGAAGGCACTCAAAGTGCCTGGAAGGAGTTCCATGTCAGGATGCAGAAACAGGTAATATCTCCCCTCTGCCATGCTTATGAGTGGATTTACTGCCTTGGTAAATCCCCTGTTTTCCGTGTACTTAGTCAGCCATACTTGAGGGAATCTCTCCTCAACCATTGCGGCACTGCCATCCGTGGAACAATTGTCAGCGACAAAAACCTCCACTGAAACGTCTCCCTTGTTGTTGAAGACCGATCTCAGGCATCGTTCGAGAAGGCCACAGGTGTTATAGTTGACGACAAAAACTGATATGCTCGGAGTCATGGAGCTATAAACTCACATGCAGTGTCCCGGGAAACAATTCCAAGGTTGCTATACACGCTGTCGATCGTTCTCCTGGCAATAGCATCCCAGGAGAATTCTTTCAGAGCAACTTCCCGAGCCAGCTCCCCCATCTCTATTCTTTTCTCTTCGTTAATCAGCAGATAGAGGATTGCCTTGGCCAGTTTTTCTACATCGCCCGGCGGAACCACCAGGCCGGTTCTATAATCCTCCACCACCTCTGGCATACCGCCAACATCCGTGACAATAGTAGCTTTCCCAAATCCTTGCGCTAAATGAAGCACCCCGCTCTGGGAGGAGAACTTGAGATACGGAAGAATAACTATGTCCGTAGCTCTAAAGAAGGCGGGAACGTCCTTGTGCTTAACATATTCAAGAAAAACTTTGACTCTGTCCCCGTGCAGCATCCGACGGAGCAGAGCTTCATATTGGCTGAATGATTCACCTTGAATACAACATCCGGCAATGATCAGTAGGGCATCATGAAGCGCTTCCGCCACCGAGTCAAAGGCCCTAAGCAAGGTGTCGATCCCCTTTACCCGCCTAATGAAGCCGAAAAACAGAAGGACCTTGTCATTCTCATCCAGGTCAAGCATAGACCGGGCCTCAATCTTAGTAATTTCCCGACCCAGTCCATCCAATCGATACTCGCCGTGGGGAATCACAATAACCCTCGATTCATCTTGGGAGAATCTATCCAGTAACTGCCTCTTGTTCCTTTCAGAATGGACGATTAGCTTGTCCGCCTTGTTATACATGAACTGGAGTAGCAAAAGCTCTGCCCGGTGAAAATGTCTGGTAAAAAACTTGTGCGGGATAACATCATGAATTGTGATGACAATTTTGAAGCCCTTCTTTTTGAGAAGTGCCAAGCTACACCAATCCATGAGATAGAGCTGAGGCTGGACATGAATAATGTCCGGTCTATCTTTCTTCACATGCAGGAAAAGCTTCGACCAGTTACGGAAATGGGCGATGAGAATCTTGAGTATCCGGATGATGGGATAGTCTTTTGAGCTAAGGCTGACATTCTTGCTGGACAAGCCTCTGATTTTTGTAAAACTCGCTGGCAGGTGGTCTAATTCATACTGGTCGTCAACAAAAAGAGATACATCAAGCCCATGACTTGCCAGGGCGTTGGCTAATTTATAGCTGTACAGCGCCATACCCGCTTGACCAGCTGGATAAATGCACACTTTAAACACAGGACCCCTTCTCTCTCAAGAATCCACTTAGCTTGGCAATTATTCTGGCCCTCTCAGCTTCTAACGTGTGGTCCTTAACGGTTTTTAGGCCGTTGCCTATCAAACGGTATCGAAGTTTAGGGGTGTCAATAAGCAACGCCACGGCTTCATATAGCTCGTTTGTGGAGCCAGGGTTGACCAATAATCCGTCTTTTCCATCGTTGATTAAATAAGGTATCCCAGCTACTTTGGTTGCTACAATTGGTAGGCCACACGCCATAGCCTCGAAAAGCGTCTGCGGGACCCCCTCTCCAGGCAGGGAGGGAACTACAAAGATATCGCTCGTTCGATAGAGATCAAGGAGCTCAGACCCATAGGCGATATAACCATGAAAATGGACGTGTTTCGACAATCGGCGTTTTTTTACCTCGTGGAGGAGTCTTTTTTCCTCTCCTCCCTTCAGGCCTTTCCCCACTATATTCAATACAATTTCTAATCCTCGTTCAGTTACCAACTCCTCCACCGCTTTAATCAAGAAGTATATCCCTTTTTCACGATCTAACCTCCCAACACACAGAAGTCTCACTGGTCTATGCAGCTCCCAGCTTCCGCTGTTGTAAACATCTGCGAGGTCTCGCTCTGAAACCAGAGATACAGCTATCTGGTGAACCTTGGTTCCTCGCCTCCTATAGATATCATACATTTCTTTCCCCACTGTGAAAGTGAGGTTCTCTTGCGCTATTCTTTGGGACAGACATTCCAGAATGGCGACAATTGCCATGCCACAAAATCTCTTAACTCCCCTGTTACTGTGCCTAACCTGTTCCATGAGGTTGGCACGGACCACCTGAAAAAAAGGCTTCCGCTCCCTCCTGCAAAGATAGGCGAAAAGGAAAGTTACTGGATGTGGTCCTGGAAGCCAGATTACATCCCATCGGTGAAGGTTATCTCTTATTATCCGGTAAATTTTTGGATACGTGACTAACAGATTTTTCCAGAGAGAATAAACCCTGAAGTAAGGAAGAGGACAAACATCGGTCTTTGGGGACTCCAATACGTATGGCTTTGTTTCTCGCCCCCGGATCACAGGGTCGCAGAAAACTATCTTTTTGAAATGGGCCCGAAAAGAAGTTACGAAATTGACAAATGCCTCATCCGTAGAATAACGCGTACCATCGAAACAAAAATACTGCGCGCTGAATACAGCCAGCGTCAACCGGCATTCCTTCAGACGTTTTGATCTGTCGTAGTCCAAAGTTTCCACGCTGATTAAGTTGGCAGAGAGCACCAGAACTTGGGGGTTATAGCTTTCGTCGTCACCCCAAGTCACCATTGATATCAGATTTCTGCAAAGCTCCCGCGTTTTCTGCGCAGTGAACGGCCTCTTCCTCTTTCTCCTCTAACTTCTTGGCCGCAAATGGCATGATTAGCAATATATAAGGCAACATAACGGTAAACTCCGCAGCATCAAATGCTGTCAGAACAAAGCCATTTTCAAAAAAGCCGTGGATGCATAACCCAAAAAAAGTGGCCCTCGCCCCCCGAGTAAGAAGCCTTAGGTGCTTACTTCTTAGACTAGCTTCTATTTTTCCTGACGAATAGAAGAATACAACAGCGAATACCGCCCACATAACTACCGAAGCAAAACCCATCTCAACCGCGTTTTTTAAGTACAGATTGTGGGTGTCCTGGGCTTTGAGCCACGGCGTGACAATATAATCAGGCAAAACCATTATGGAGTTCCCCAACCCTGTCCCGAGCACAGGATATTCAGACGCTGCCTTCCAGGCCGCCTTCCATATTTCCTTTCTGCCGCTGTAATCATACCCCAACAAAAAGTCGAATATATCTTCTCCGACAACAGGAGTTACTAGGGCCAACAGAAAAGCACCTATGATAATCATCACCGATACAGGCATCTTTGTCCTGTCGCTCCAGAGCATGAAGGCAAATGCTGCTGCCGTCGCTAACCATGCAGCTCTGGAAAATGAAAAGAAAAGGGCGAGAATCATCACCGATCCCAACAAGAACCTCAAGTTTCTGTTGGCCATAAACATACGACCGCTTGAGATGAGTATGGGGCTCGTTACCAGTAATAGAGCGCCCAGACTATTGGGGTTCCAGAACCACAAACTGACTTTCTTATAGATTGGGACCCCGGTAACGAGGCCATGCCCCGCAGCTACTATTGTCAGCACAGAAATTGTGACTACCAGGAACCAGACAACTCCCAGTAGCTTTTTCATATTACCCTGGTTCCGGCAGAACACGTCATAGAGCACGTAGGACACAGCCAAGGCGATGACAATATGGGAAAATTTCTTTAAGCTGTTAAAAACATCCATGGATGTGAAAGAAGTCACACCGGCCCACACCACAAAGATAAAAACCACAGCTTTCAGGGGAACATCATCGAAAGCAACGAATCGTCTCTTGCTGAGCACGCCGTCTATACCCCAAGCAATAATAGCGCAACCGAGAAATCCCCAAAAAATACTTCGTCCTATGGTGCCGTAGAGATGCAAGGGAAGGAAGCGCAACATGATGAACTGAATGACTGCCGTCAAAACAAACCATGCATAGATAAGAAGATCCACTCTCCTGACAAAAACAGTGATCGTTACTACCACACCGGCCGCCGCCAACAACACACCGGCGGTCTTAAAAGAAATGAACAAGTAAGCCAGCAGTAAGCCCACCAGCAGACTAATAAGAAATCCGCCAAGACTTTTAGTCCTGCCCCTGCCCCATATTGCTAATGATCGACCGTTACTCACTGGAAAGCCCCCAGCACATTACGCATGAGATCAGTTGCTTGTCAGAATTTACGACGAGAGATTTCACGCTTGCATTGCCCCTTCGCTCTAATCGCCTTCTCAGGCTCTCTATCCAAAGGGGGATTCAGATCAAGGCCTGTATGGCTTTGCTGAACATCTCAAGGGCACCCGACATGTTAACGGCGCGGGCAAAATCGGCTTTTTGTGAAACCATCAAGACTGTCTTTTCAAGAAACTATCTTATTTCACAGCGATCAAAATCAACCAGTAACCCCCATTTTCATCATCAGAAAAACCGTCGGCAATCATACAAATAACTGATATGACGGGGCACAGCAGCATTAATAGTTTCAACGCGAGCGCGTGTCCTGCCGACGTCCCCGCACCCAGGTAACTCGATAAGAGTTTTTCAAAAATCCAAGCGGAAATGGGCGACCTGATAACAAAAACACTTTTTCGGAGACGGAAGTTGCATTTTCCCAAGAGCGTTTCCGCATCTTTGAGTGCGTAATACGTTCTAACATGACAGGCTGTCTTATGGGATTCCATAAGTTGCCAGGGCACCTCACCGTACGAAAAACTGTCAACCGAGAGAACCAATGTTCCTCCGGGGCGTAAGATCCTGTTCGCCTCGTTCAAGAAGCGTTCAGGGTCGTCCAGGTGCTCAAGGACGCAATAGCTGACCGCCTTGTCAAAGGAACATGATTTTAGACCCAGGCCCATGTTCAAATCTGACACGCAGAATGATACATGAGCACCCAGACGCCGCGAATTATTCTTCGCCATCGAGAGGGCGGCCCTGTCAATGTCCACCCCGTAAACCTTGGCGCCGGTTAATGACAGCAGGAGATCATTTTCGCCATACCCACAACCCAGATCGCAGACCTTCTCGCCTTCTTGAAGGCCCAAGCACTTCAAGGCAACCGTGAATTCCATTATCTTGGCAAAAGAGGTAAAAACAAATGACTTGGCGAAGAAAAATATCCACGGACAGGCTACCGTGAGGGAAGAGTTTCTGATGTGACGCAAGAATGCCAAAAACATTTCATTATACCGACTGCTTTTGAAGCCCTTCTTTGTTAGAAGTGCTGAAAGGCTCTCAAAGCTCTGCCCCTTCGAATACATCCGTAATCGACGATAACCCCCCAGTTTCTCTGTGCTTCACAAACACATTGAAGCTCCCTGTAGTCCCGACAAATCGGGAAAGGGAATCTTCGACCGTGAGGAACGCTGACCTTTTTATTTAGATACGCTTGCTAACCTGCAGTCCCGATGCATCGGGACGGGGAACGTGCTCGCTTTTTCGGTTCAGGCAGTAGGATTATGAATGGCTTTGATCCCACGCTTCACCCGGTACCACTCAGATTATCTCGGACAAGACCATCCCCAGAACTTTATATATTAGATCGAAAAGATCCGTTATGTCAAATATTCTTCATGCGTTACCTGCCCTTAGCGCACACTGCAATCTCCCCACACTTTAACCCGTTTATGACAGGGGCAAGTTTCATGCCAAGTTGAACTATTTAATGTTTTGGTTTATATTTTAAACAGTTACATACAATCATCGACGCCGGACTTCTCGAACATAGGAATCCACATCACCCAGTGTGAAAAGAGATTCCACAAGCCATTTTTGTTTGGGCGTCAAGACGCAACTGGTTTGCAGCAAGGTGGGCCTGACGGGTGGGCTCGGGGAGCTTGTATCCCTTGCAGCAATCCAGGACAAACCGGATCGCTTCCGCTAGGGTGATGGCGTGGCCCGGCGAGACAAAAACCGGCTTCACATGGGTTCTGGTCCTGACAACGGCACCGACAATCCGCCCCCGGTGGGTCAAGACCGCGGTGCTTCCCTTGTCCTTGGCTACCGGCACATGGACGCCCACAAGCCGGGATTTGGCACACCCGATGGTCGGGCACTTAAGAATCAACCCCATGTGCGAGGCGAGGCCCATGCCCCTGGGATGGGCCACCCCCTGGCCGTCAAAGATGATGACATCCGGCCTTGTACGAATCTTCCTGAAGGCCTTGACCAGTGCAGGGGCCTCGCGAAAGGATAGCAACCCGGAAATGTAGGGAAATTCCACCGTGTCGAGAGCCAGGGCCCGGTCGATCAGAACAAGATCCGGGAAGGTAAAAACCAGGACTGCCGCATAGACCTGCAGACCACCGCGGGCATATGAAACATCTGCGCCGGCTATGGTCCGAACCGGTCTTGACAGGGGGTGCTCACGGATTTTCTCGAAAAGGCGTCTTTGGACACGGACAGCGTCCTGATACGAAAGCTTCCAGCCATGAAGGGTGCGGACTCTCATAGGTGATAGACTCGTAAAAAGTGTTTTGCGAACGATATTGAACATTTTGGGAGAAAGGCACTTGAGATATTCAGCGTTAAAAAATGCTAACTGTTTGAGGGCGTTAGCCCGAGTTGAGCGCAGAGCTTCACTGCGTGTTAGCATTTAGCTGAATCTCTCAAGGGCCCCCAAAATGTTCACGGAGTGAGCAAAATCGACTTCTTACGAAACCATCATAGGTACTGAGTCGCCATCAACATGTACCAGGGTCCTCCGCCGATGATATCCCCCCTGGCGGATGCGTGCTTAAAAAAGGTGGCCAGTTGATCTTTCTTCACGCGATGGACCTCGATCTTTTCGGAGGGCTCCAGTGCCTGTTCCAGTGGACGGGCATGTTCTTCCAGTTCCACGACCACACAGTATGCCGTCTCCTTCACGAGGGCGCTGTTCAAGGTCAGCGGCGGAGATACTTGCACGACTTTTCCCACATAGCCTGTTTCCTCCCGAAGCTCTCGAAGGGCACAGGCCTCCACATCCTCATCATCCAGGACCCCTGCAGGAAAGCCGATCACATAGCGATCAAAGATAATCCGGTATTGCCTGATGAAGATCAGGTCCCCGGATCCTTTAAATCGGGGCATCGTGAGGACCGAGCTGTGGGCGTTGGTCCGTTCAATGTAATCCCATTGCAACACGTCTCCCCGGTCATTTTCGTAGATCACCCTTCTGGGCCGAATCCACCGACTTTCCGAAAAGTCAAGCGTCTTCAAAATACTCACGGTGCACCTCGTCAGTGTGACTCCCAGGGTTTACCCTGTCGTTGCATAAACAACATGGCAAAACGTCCCAAAAAGTAACAACAGCCTCTATCTGTGATCTTTTTGGGCGCTTTTGTGGAATGCATTGTGAGTGATATCCAGAAAACTAGAAGAACAGCCGTGTTGTTTACCCTTTGAGAAAGCCGATGATACCGCATCTCCTGCGTTGCCAAGGGTTCGGCGTAGTTTACTACAGCCTCACCCTTGAACGCCTTGGACCTGCAGCACCCTCGACTTTTGCAACGTCAGGGTTTATTTCAACCCGGGCATCTTTTCCCGTGGCCCCATGCTCAATATCCGCATGATAGGCTGTTTGCACGATATTGACGCCGGTGATGATCGATGAAACAAGCCCTACAATGATCACCGGGACCATCTGAACAACGTGATTGGTCAAGGTAAACCCTGCAGCTTCTTTGGCCGGGACACCAAAAATCAAAAGCCCGAATACCCCTCCCGCCTCCCACAGGCCCCAGAAGCCCGGGACAGAGGGGAGCGAAATAAAAAGGCAAAGTATAATCATCGCCGCATACATTTCAAGAAAAGAGATTTCAATGCCGGGACAGCCCAGGGCCATGACGTAGTAGGAAGCGCCGCCTAGGGCCCAGACCAGGAACGAAAGAGCAAGGCAAAGCCCTACCTTCTTGGGGTCCTTCAATATGCCAAACCCAGCAGCAACGTTGTCGACCAGCGCTGCAAGTTTAGTACAAACCCCGTTTCTGACCTTGTCTTTGAAAGAACGGGGAGCCAAAAAAAGCAGTTCTGACAGTCCCAGGATCGCTCGTCTTATGATCCTGCGACTCTTGCCGGCACAGATCAGGACCATGCAAGCAATGAGCAAAAGCGTCAGCTTCAAGGTCGTCACCCCGATTATCTCGAAAGTGGCCTTGTTGAGGTGATAGTTGCCGAAGGTGAGGTCGAGGGCCGGGCTGATTTCAACCGTGGCAAGGACCACGATAAAAAAAAGCACGAGCATCACGATGTCAAAAACCCTTTCAGCGCCCACGGTCGCCAGCACCTTGGAAAAGGAAACGCGCTCTTTCTTGTAGAAGATAGCCGGCCGGGCTATTTCTCCCACGCGAGCAGGCAGAAGACAATTGAGCATGAATCCGATCATAAGAGGATGAAACGCACTCCAGAATCCGGTTTTCTTGACGGGATGAAGGAGAAGTTGCCATCTCAGGACTCTGATCAGAAAACTCATGAGCACGATCACCACGGCAGGAATGACCCACCAGTAATTCACGGTTTTCAAATAGCTTACCAACTCATGAAGGGGGATATTCCTAAAGGTGATATAAAGGGCAATGCCGGACAGTAATAGACCCGCGATTAGAGATAGGATGGTCTTGTTGTTTCCGGACATCGTGTCTTAAGGTCTGTCACCTGGTATGGATGGGTCTCAAGACAGGGGAACGTTGATGGTCTCGTAAAAAGCTCGAATCAGACGACAAAGCAAAAAGCTCCACACGCAAGGTCTGCGAATCTTGAGGAATCATGGGTACGTATTGCACATCGCAATGACCTGTCTGCGTGCAATGCACAGCCAGACGAAGGATGAAGCGTAACACGGCATTGGGCTTTTTACCACCCCATCAATGTTGGATATGATTTGTATATTGCTGACTTTCGCTTTACGAGTTCTTGACAAGTCAACACAACCATTCTATTTAAGGTATTTAAGTCACGAAATCAATATTTTTCTGCCCCTCTTCAGGTGCCGAAGTGGCGGAACTGGTAGACGCGCTAGGTTCAGGGTCTAGTGGGTGTACGCCCGTGGGGGTTCGAGTCCCCCCTTCGGCACCACAAAAAAGCCGCTCAAGGCCTCAACCCTGAGCGGCTTTTTTTACAATTGTAATTGTAACGAGTTAGGATCTAGTTTTTCACGACTTTTTGAATAACTTCTTCCTGCCGAAGAGACCCATACCAAACAACCCACTGCCCAACAGAAGCATGGTGGCGGGTTCGGGAACGGGCATGACCGTCAGCTTCCAGTCCTCCACCTCTCCTTGCCCCACATGTCCAGTGGGAGAAAAAGTTGCTAAGCTAGTATCAAAATTACACGCCACACGAGCTCGCAACCAGTAATCACCGGTATCAGGGAATATTAGCTGTGTATAAAATGGTTTGCTCACTCCGGCAGCACCATCACCCTTTTCATAGCCAGACTCACCTGTGAAATTCCATGTATCCGCCAAAATCATCTCTCCAGGGTCAAAAACATTATCCTGATTCAAGTCTATCCAGACTGCGATAACTTCTAA
>Ga0307424_1000731_pt1 | contig 17612 bp, 17 predicted proteins | sample SalMarWE160320MG_FD_202157 | JGI IMG/M metagenome (GOLD analysis project Ga0307424, IMG submission 202157) | Salt marsh sediment microbial communities from the Plum Island Ecosystem LTER, Massachusetts, United States - WE1603-20 | ecosystem: Environmental > Aquatic > Marine > Intertidal zone >... | reverse complement strand
AAAACTGATAATTGTCGGAGGAAGTCATGCACACGATAAAAAAGATCAGACAGAAAGATTTAGGCATCTTCTAACACCGTGCACACAGAAACATGTGCTATTCACGGGTTTTGTTGACGAAAAACGTTTGGAACAACTCATTTGGAGAAGCGACATAATTGTGCTGCAGTCTACAGAGCCACATTATGTTGAAGCGAGCGGCGCGTTGGCAACAGTTGCGGACTACGGGAAACCTGTTGTTTGCAGCAAAGTACCCAAGTTTCAGAGCGAACTGCAAAACGGGGAACACTACATGGCTGTAGCATCGTCCGATTCAACCGCGTTGGCTCAAGCGCTTGCCCGGTTAATGGAGGATAAGGAACTTAGAAACCGTCTTGGAGAAAACCTTAGAGAAGAGTTAAAGAGTAGACGCTGGAGTACCGTGGCAGCAGAGCACATTAATCTCTATAGGCAGCTTTTGAAAACATGAAACTGAAAGGGCACACAGAAAAAGACTATGAATTACTGCCATTCTCTAAAGAGGTTGATTAACTCCTCAGAGATTTTCTTTGAATCAAACAGCGCGGATCTTTTTATGCAGTTCCTCCTAATCTTCTGGGCATAACCATCCTTCCAAATCCTCAAGGCAAGGTCCAGCAGCTCTTCATCGCTGTTTACGAGCCAGCCTGTGGAGCCGTCTATAACGGATTCGCTGGGTCCCTGCTTATTGTATGTCAGCACTGGCGTTCCGCATGCCATGCTTTCGATAGGTATGTATCCGAAGGGTTCATGGTTGAATGTGAAGAGAACGTAGAGGGCGTTAGTGTAAAGGTTCACAAGCTCTTCGTTAGAAATTGTGCCTATAAACTGGATGTTGGGGTGTTTGGCGATGCAGGCTGGAATGCCGGATGCCTTGTAGCCAAAGGCTTTGATTTTTACGCCAGCATCGGCTACCTGCTTGAGAACAGCAAACCTGGTTTCCTTACTGTAGACCCCGAAGTAGGTCAGCACATAGTCTTGTGACGGCTCCTGGGCGCTAGGTTTAAAGACGGAGCAATCTAAGGGAGGAGAAATCACGCCGTCAACTTCAACGCCCAGTTCCTTATACATGGAGGCACAAAACTTTGAGTTAGCTATCACCGAACCGGATAGATTGGCGTAGGCTCTAACCGTTTTCTTCTCTAGATATCTCAATGCGGGTGCAATCAAACGGTATGCATACTTGTAACGTGCAGGCATCTCACAGAGCATGTCGTCAAGGGCTCGGGTCATGGGACCCTGAGCGTAATACATGTGGGACTTGACCCTGATACAGGCTGAAGTGTTGATTATTATGTCGTTATCGCCGACGCCGTCTAGGCGCAAAATGTCCGATTTGAGCAGCGATTTTGCCCAAGCTTCAACGATTGGGTATGAATTTGTGAAGTTGAAAGTTGAACCTAAGCTTTTGACTTGAATATCTTTTTCCTTTGCTGCCTTCCTGACTTCTTCGCTGATGCTTGGAGAAACAAGCGTAACATTGTGCCCACGTTTCTGTAGTTCCGTAGCTAAAAGAAAGGGCGGTCGTGTAGATCCTAACGTTGTTAGAAGGGGATCCGTGACGAAGGTTATGTTCATGTACCAAACTCCAGTGGGCGCATTCAGGTAAACGGCTTTAATGCTTTAATATTCATGGTAAACTTTTCTGTGGACGATTCATCGTTAGTAGTAACGTAAAGGATAGAAGGAAACAACCACATAAAAGAGTAAAGTGAAGTAAACTCTATTTTCCCAAGTGCTAGAATTGGCGAGTCTATCATTAGCACGTTTTCACCCTGATGTACGCTCAATTAAAAACCTAATTCATGTTTTTTGGCAAATAACAGTTTTGGCGTTTTTCGGCATTTTCGTTTTAACAAACTCGGCTACCTCCACTTTGCATTGTGGCGATTACAAACGCCATGAACGAGCCCAGGCTCGTCTATTGAGGCTTAATTCGTCTACCCCCAAAGCCGATAGTAAATTATAATTAGCAATTCAGTTAAAATAATTCAAAACTTGCTAAGTTCACTCCTCTACTAAAATATCAAAATTTAAGAAGGCAATCCTTGATGCTTCCTAGATTTGAAATGTTGAAAAAACCGCGGCTCCAAAGTTTTGTGCTAGTGTGCTTTATCGCTGCCATAGTTCTGTTGATGATACTGGACTACTTTAACCTCGAAAGCTTCGCCATATTCAACGAAAGAGGATTCTACTTTGACTACACCTGGAAAGGAAGACTTTTCCTTCTGTTCTTCTTGTGGCTTTTTGTTTTAGAATACTCACTAAATTTGGAGAAAGAGCCAAAAAATGATTTAGAAAGCAAACCCAGAAGCCACCTCAAGACTATAGCAACTTTAGTATGCGCATTTACTCCAATAATTTACATCTTAAGCGTTAACTTTTTGGGGTTTGATCAAGTCGTTATAAAAGTTGGAGAAATTTTTCGCGGCGAATACTGGAAAGCAAACTTCGGCGATTGGCAGCACATCCTTACAGCAGCTTGGCCCCTGTCAGTCGAGTATCTTATGTTCACGGTTTCTTTCACAGCAACCGTACTCTTAGCCTACGGAAAAGGCGGCTTGAAGAAATTTGGCATCTCGATAGGTTTAATCGCGGGAATCACCGCCATATACTTCACAGACACTATCTTCCCCTACGGCGTGCTTAAGCCTCTTCAACTGTTAGCGCTCCCCACAGCCGCGTGTGCAGCTGCTTTGCTTGACCTTTTGGGTTACGCCTTCACCATGTCTTATGCACCTGGATCAGAAGCTATGCCGATAATAAGAACAAGAGCGTTGGACGGGCAATCAGTGTCTATAGGTATTGCTTGGCCATGTGCAGGTGTTCACAGCCTGTTTCTTTACACGTTAATTATTTTGTTGCTGTTCAAGAAGTCTAACATGTCAAGTTTCCGTAAGCTGCTTTACTTCATTGTTGGAGCGATTGGAACATACCTTGTTAATGTGCTAAGGATAATCGTCTACTTCTTTATTCGAGTCAACTCTGGGCTGAATGCCGCGATTACTTTCCACGATGTCTACGGGGAACTGCTTTTCGTCATATGGGCACTTCTCTACATCCTGCTGATAGTTTGCATCCAAAAGTTTAGGCTAGCAGAGAAAACACTGCAGGGAATAAAGGCGTTAACGCACTTTTCTAGAAAAGAAAAACAGCAGCCCCCAATGCCTCAACAATAAGCTGTACAGGAGCCAAAGTTGCCCCTTCACAAAAGGCAGGAATAAGTTAAATCCTTCCAGAGGAAAATCAATTAAGTTTAAAAGTGCCTTTCAGGTCATTTACTGCATTGAAACTGGAGGAACAACATTTGAGTGACGAAGCCCAAAGTCGTTTTTTCATTCCAGGAGCCACAACTATAGGCCTAGTTTATTCTGACGGCGTAATCTTGGCATCAGAAAAAAGAGTTTCCTACGGCTCCATGATAATGAGCAGAACCGGAAAAAAGGTCTTCCGAATCGCCGACCAGGTCGGTGCAGCATGCGCAGGCTTAGTTTCTGACATGCAGATTCTGGCGCGGGAAGTGGAAGCCCAAGCAAAACTGTTTTCATTTGACGCGAAGAGACCTATGCCGGTTAAGGCAGCCGCCAAGGTCATGTCAAATGTTCTCTTCAGCAGGCGTATGATTCCTTTGATTACACAAACCATTGTGGGCGGAATGGATGATGAGGGACCAGCAATATATGTGCTTGACGTTCTGGGGTCACTTTTGCCAGACAATTATGCTGCTGTTGGCTCAGGAGCCCAAATCGCCACCGGAGTACTGGAGGAAGGATACAAGGAGGGCATGTCCCAGCAAGACGCCAAAGCGCTGGTGCTGCGTTCCATAACGTCTGCTGTACGCCGAGACGTCATGAGCGGCGACGGCGTGGACTTCTTTATCGTCACAAAGGAAGGAACCCAAGAAGAAACCATCAACTTCTAACCTGCCCGCAGACCATGCTCTGCTAAGCCTGAATTGGCGGCGGGTTCAGAAGCTTTAATACCGTCAGGTACTCCTTTTTTGATGGGTCAGGGGCGAAACAGTATGACGTTTCAGTTGACGCTTGAAGAAGGAGAGTTTCTTGTTAATCTTGCCAGGCAGACCGTAACTGAGTACCTGAAAAGTGGGAAAGTCTTGCAGGTTCCTGAAGGCGTTTCATCTAAGCTGATGGAGCCGTGCGGAGTCTTTGTTACATTGAACCGCGTCCACAAAGGAGCGAAGAGGTTGAGGGGCTGCATTGGTCTCCCTTACCCCACCACCCCGCTGGTTCAGGCAGTGATAGAGGCTGCCCTCAGCGCCGCAACCCAAGACCCCCGTTTCCCGCCCGTCGCCCTTGAAGAACTGGAGAAGATAATCTTTGAGGTCAGCGTCTTAACTCCGCCAGAACGGGTTACAGTCGAGAAGCCAACAGATTACCCCTCAAAAATCAAGATTGGACGCGACGGACTCGTAATCGAAAAAGGCTACTACAAGGGGCTGCTCTTGCCGCAGGTCCCGGTTGAATGGAAATGGAACAACGAAGAGTTTCTCTGTCAATGCTGCATGAAGGCAGGGCTGTCCCCGGATTGTTGGCTGCTGAAGGACACAAAAATCTACAGTTTCAGCAGTATCATAGCAGAAGAAACAGCACCTAGTGGGCACGTGAAGCTTATAGACATGCGAGAGAGCCGCTCCTGAGTTACAGGCGTTTGCTTTTGTTGTAAATCAGCGGTTTGGGTAAGCGCACAAGTTGATTTTTGAGTTGCATAAAGAATTCGTTTAACCGCCAAAATATTGCCTGTTTATTATCCACGAACCAGTATTCACGACGGCAGGGAATATACAGTTTATGTCCAATTTGAACTGGCATGGTGTGACAAGTTTTAAATAATCTGAGCTTACAAATGAGTGAATCGGGTATTAAAAATGGCAAGAATTTTACCTGGTGTTGAGATTCAGGTAGTAAAAGAGATTGTACCACAACAACTTCATCCATCTGGAATAGTGGGAGTAATAGGAACAGCTGAAAAAGGACCGAAAATGATACCGACCCCAGTAACAAGCTACAGCGAATTCAAAGATATATTCGGCTCAGACCCAAATCAGAGCCTAGCAAAAGAGGTCAGGAACTGTTTTCTGAATGGAGTTTTCCAAGTTTTCGCGACTCGAATAGAAGCCACAGGCAACAAAGATGCATCCCTTACCTTGAAGGACGAGGACGGCGCAAGCGTTCTAAAGTTAGATGCAAAAATTCCTGGAGAACCAGGCAACAAAATTAATGTGGGAGTTGCCAAAGGAAGTGCTAAAGGAACCGTCGCAGTCCAAGTTACTAACGGCGTAACTTTTGAGGTCTGGGACAATCTTGTGGTGGACCCGAAAAGCGACTCGTACATCGCTGCGGTTCTGAACAAGAACTCTCAACTTGTTTCTGCAAAGGATTTAACCAAAGCGGGGAAGCCTGCCAAAAATCCAGCGTTAGTGGAAGAGACATTGAGTGGAGGAGTTACAGCTCAGCCAGAATTGAAAGATTTTGAGGTAGCCTTGGAAGCGTTGGAAGTAGAGGCGGACATCGACATGGTTTACGCCTGCGACTGCTGGGACCCAAAGGTGCATGCGCTAATAGACGCTCACTGCACAAACATGAGCAAAGACGCAAAGAACAGAATAGGAATCGGAACAGCTGCTCCAGGAGAGCCAGTGGCAGACATTGTCAAAAGAACAGAAGTCTTGGCCAGCGACAGGTTCGTGATTGTGGCGCCCTACGGGGTTGCAGGAGCAGTTGCCGGATTAATCAGCAAACTGAACTACTACGAGTCACCAACCTTCAAACCCCTAACAGGGATTGCAGACCTCGAAGCCCGCTACACGCCCTCACAGCTAATGAAGCTGCTGAGTGCAGGAGTCCTACCGCTTGAGGCTCGCCGCGGCAGAGGCATCATTGTCGAAAAAGGCATCTCCACAAGCAAGGAACAGATCAGCGTAACCAGAATTGCAGACCACGCCGTAAGAGGTGCCAGAAACGTTTGTGAAAACTTCATCGGCACTTTGAACACGGAGGGCGGTCGCACTGCCCTGAGAGAAAAACTCACAGAGTTCCTTTTGACAATGGTCCGAGAGGATGCGATAGTGCCGAGCGTTGATGGAACAAAACCAGCGTTCCTTGTGGATGTTTACTCGTCGCAGCTAGACTTTGCACAGGGCATAGTGCGGGTTGACATTGCGGTGAGGCCAGTGAGAGCCATGGATTACATCTACGCAACCATAAACGTTCAGGCTTAAATGGAGGTGAAAGAGAATGCCAGCAAGTCCAGCAATAATTTCGGCAAACGTGAGCAACATAAAAGTTGACGGAGAAGTCATTCCCGGTCTTCAATACATCGAATACAAGATCGTGAGGAACAGACAGAACGTCCACAATATTGGAATTGATGAGCGTGTAGGCGTAGACTATGGACCAATGTACGTTGAGGGGTCCATGAGGGTCAGATCAACCTATCCCGTATTTGACACAATGCTCATAACAGGCGCCGCAGACGTAAAGCCGTTCCAGCTAGTCATCGAATTGAAGAAACTAGGAGAATCAATAAAGACGCTCTCTTTCGACGAGTGCTACCTTGAAAGCAAAAGCTTCTCCATGGATGCCAACGGCGTGGGAATAAGCGACTACACATTCACCGGAACGAGACTAAGGGAGCAGTAAAAGTATGGCTAGACTTACAAAGCAAGCCATTCTTGAAGGAACAAAAATTAGGGATACCCTAACAATCAAAGAGTATGGCGGCGCTGAGGTAGTTATACGCCCCATCACAGACGGCGAACTATCTCAGATTCTTTCGGTTATCGGCAACATTCCATTGAATAAAGATGGAACCCCAGACTTCAGCAAAGTCGATATCCAAAAGAATTTTGAAGCCTTAAGAATGGCTGCTTCTGTGGGTCTAGAAGATCCGAAGCTAACCCTTGAAGAAGTATCTCGCATGAAATTTGGCGTACCCGAATACATCGGCATGAAAGTGCTTGAACTGAGCGGCGTAACGGAGACTGTTGCTCAAAAAAAAAGCTAGAGATAGAAAAGTTCGTCAAAAGCCCTGAGGGAATCGAGCTAGCAGCATTATGTCTAGACTGCGGATACAAATTCACTGAAAACCCAGCCGACCTGACAAGGGACCAGATTTTATTTCTGACAGCGGCATTAGCTCACAGAATTAACCAGATGAAGCCAACAAGCCTGCCCGGAGAGGGGGTAACTAGGATAGTTGTGACTGAGGATGAGGAAGCCGAAACTTGAATGAATCCACGGAAGAAACCAGCTATTTACAGAAAATTTTAGCCTTAGCGCAGTCAAGCGGAAAAATTGTTGAAAGGCTTTGGCACGCTAAAATAGATTTTTCACGTTTCAGCGATTTCATAGCACCCATCTTTTCTTCCATATACAGCACGTTAGCTAAAGCCACTACGCAGTTGGCAGGCTACAGCGAAACGATGAATAAACTCTACTTAAACAGGCTCATGTTTATTCCACCCTTCAACCTCATGGCAGAACAGCCAGCCCCAGCCGAGGAAGAGTTTGCTCCAATTCAGATGGGAAAAGCCAACGTTGCCTTCCTATTCAACGTCACCGTGGCAAGAAAAAATGCACGAAAACTCACTGAAAGACTAGCCCCAAGAACACCCAGACCCGCAGCCACCGCCACTCATCTTGTTGACGCTGAAGTTGCTGAAGAGGGCGCAGAAGAGGCAACAAAAACTGTGCCCGAAATCGTTGCCGCTTTTCAGGGCGGACTCAACTCAAAAATTGCCCCAAGCACGAAGGGCATGACATCAGTTCTCAGGAGATATCACAACCCAAAACTTTTGTCGCCTTCTTTGCGGGCAACACCGAAACCGCTAATGACCTCACAAGTTGAGAGCACCCCATCGTCTATTCCTGTGGCAGCTACGCCAGAAGGAGAGGCTCCTCAGCTTCGGTTGCCTGAAGGCCCATCGGTTACTTCCTATCCGCAAGAAGTGGATACTGAAATCTTGGCGGTGGTCTCAATTCCTGCTGTCCAGTTTGGGGCTGCGGCTGCGAGATCGGTTGGATACGCAACAGTGTTACCTAGCATTCTTATGCAACAGGGAAGTCCGATATTGACGAATTATGCTTCCTTTCCTGCAGCATCTGCTGAATCAGCCGAGGCACAGGTTTCGATGCCTGTTGAAAGGTTGAGTCCAGAGGTTATGGGCTCGTTAGAGTCTGCGGCTAAGTTGCCGGGCTCCGTTTTTGACAGGAATGTTCCGATTTTGAGTTCGGTTGTTTTGTCCGCGGCGTCAACTCCAGAGACTGCTACGCCAACCATTGCGCCGTCTCCCCGTTACGTCGGGTCAGCCGCGTTTCCTTTGATGGGTCTAAGCCCACTAAGCACTACAGTTAAAGAGATTTCTCCATACCTGACCTCGCTGGCCCACAGTGTTTCTAGGGCTGTACGCGCCACTGTACCCCGCCTATCTGCTGTTCCAGCCGCCGCTTCAACTGCCGCAAAGTTTGTCACGCGGACGCTGCTTCAAAGCGTCTCCACTGTTGAGGCGCCCACGTTCTTGAATAGAGCAGGTTATGCACTTTCCAGACCAAAAATTGAGGGAAAACCCAGCGAGGTGGAGGCCTTCAGGCTGCCTCAGATGGTTACTTCTTTGCTTGTGGGGCTCAGCCAACAGTATCCTCTCCTGTCGGGCGAGGCTGAAATCGGCGAAGCCTTGGCGTCAACTATGGACATGACAGTTGTTCCAGAAGAAACCATGCTGCTGGATACAGTGCCGGAAGTGAAAACGGCATCTAAACTGTCAACGGCAATAGCGTTAGCGTCATCAGAAAGCCTGATTGCCCAGAGACTACAGCAGGAGCCAGGCAGTTTAACTGGAGGGCTACAGGTTGCGCGGTCATTACCAGCAGAAACGTTTGGTGCGGGCGCTTTCAGTCCTGCAAGAGCCGCAAGGATGAGCGGGATGGCGGCGGCTTCCACAGTGTTGGCGTCCCGCGGAAAACCTGCACCTTGGGGTCCATCTGGTCCTCCACGCACTTCCAAGCTGAGTCCGGTGCAGCGTACTGTCCAGAACACATTCAACATTACCTTGGCTGAGGCAAAAGATGCGGACCTCAGGGACTTGGAGCGTAAAATAAACCGGATTCTTTCGGAGCAGATAAGAAGATACTATGGGTCAACAAAAATTTGAGGAGAAACTAGAAAATGCTGATGAAACTGGATGACATTGAACTCATCAAGCGCATTGACAAGGATGGCGCAGTTGAGGAAATCAGAAGCATCTACAATATTGCCATCTCCGGGAAGAGGCGTATTGTGGAACTGGAGATTCCGGGTTTAACGGGCAACGTGTTTCAGGATTTGGGCAGAAACCCCTTACTGATTGCTTTTGAAGGCGAACTGATAGGCGCCAACACGATGAACACGCTTCAGGACATCAAAGCAAAGTTTGAGATGAGAAAACCAGTTCCATTCTCATCAGACATTTTTCCGATAACTGATGTAACAGAAGTTGTGATAGAGAATCTGACGGTTAATTTCATCGGCGGAACCCCCGCAGGGAGCCGCTACTCGATGCTTCTGCGGGAGCATAAATCGTCAAGCACAGGTAGCGGAGGAGGACCAGGCGAAACGCCGCCGCCAAGCCAAGAGGAAAGCGCAACGAAAGATGTTGAAGCGAAAACGAGCAAAATCTATTCATCTGTAAACTCAGGTTCTTAGGTGACTGAGATGCTGCGACCAACCTACCAAGTAAACATCGGTTCGGAGACGTTCAGTACAGACAAGGGAGACGGCATCGTGTCTATCCATGTTATCCGCAACGTCGGCTTGCCAACAGACAGCTGCGAAGTCTTCTTGGTTGGAAGCAACGAATACAAATTTGAAAGAGACGACGAAGTAAAAGTTAAGCTGGGCTATGACCAAGAGATTGTGTCCGTGTTCAGCGGCTTCATAGATAAAATCGAGCAGGGAATCTCCCTAGTGAGGTTGACCGCTCTTGGACCCGCCTTGGGGCTTCTGCGTTTAAGAATTAATAGAGTTTACCTCAACCAGACTGCGGGAAAGATAGTGCAGGACTTGGCTCAGGAGGCTAGCCTAAAGGTTTCTGAGGCGTCGGATGGAATAAACTTGCCCATGTATGTTGTTGATGACACCGCCAGCGCGTATGAGCATATTTTGAGGCTTGCGGGTCGCTGCAACTTTGATGTGTACATGACGCCTGATGATGAGCTGATGTTCAAGAAGTGGAATGGCAACAAAACGCACACTCTCGAGTATGGTAAGAATTTGATAAGCATTGAGGAGCAGGATTTTGTTCCCCTCTACGCCAGCACAAGAGTGTATGGGGAAAGTCCTGCAAGCGTCAAGGGCGCCGAGACTTCCCACTGGCTAACGAAGCAGGAAATCAAAAGTGAGGCTGGAAGCGGCGACGTTCTGGCAATAGCTGATGCTGCCATAAGAGACACGGAAACCGCTGAAACTGTTGCAAAGGCGAGGCTGGATAAGCTGAAGTACACTTTCGCCGCGGTTGTTGAGACAGTGGGCAATCCTGATATTAAAGTTGGCAACAATGTAACCCTTGAGGGTATGCCTAATTCAGCCGTCAGCGGCGAACTTGAGGTTAGGGGTGTCGAGCATTACTTGAGCAAAACCAAAGGTTTCACGACAAGAATCGATTGCTGGATGAAGAGGTGAAGGATGAATGAGTATAGTTGATGCTATGAGGGAAATTGCCGAAAAAGAGTTGAAGAAGATACATTTCCCTGAATTGGCAGTCGTAACCTCGATTTTTCCGCATTCAAGCGCAGGTGACAAAGACAACTACGAATGTAATGCACGGCTGAAGAACAGTGACATCGAATTAAGGAAAGTCCCGATTGCTACCCAGTGCATTGGCTTGGTGGGTATTCCACGGGTCGGAGACCTAGTTCTTATCGCCTTCATAAACGGGGACATAAACGCGCCCATAGTGATTGGAAGACTATACAACGACGAGGATAGACCTCCACTGAACGAATCTGAAGAGGTTGTCTACGTCCCACCCTACGCCGAGAACACTGACGTAAGAAGAATTTACCTGGAGTTTCCTGGGGGAATGGTTCTCAGAGTTACCGACGATGAAGTGGACGTTAATGCTGGGGACACAAAAGTGGTTATACAACGTGACGGAGACATCCTCATCGAGTCGAAGGCAAACATCAGCATAAAAGCGGATGGCAACACCACAGTGAAGTCGAAGGGCAACATGAGCTTTTCGGCTTCCAGCATAAAAATGGAAAGCGAGAAAGATTTGAACTTGAAGTCGGGCACAGACATGAAAGTGGAGTCAGGCACCGCGACTGAAATCAAATCTGCTGCCACAATGAAGGTGGAAGCAAGCGCCACAATGACAATCAAAGGAGCAACAGTTAACATAAATTAGGGGTGAAAAATGTGTCAGACAAAAGAGAGCTTGGAAGAGATTTGAAGTTGCAGTTCGACGAGTTAGGGGTAGATTTGGCTGCAACAAAAGGAGATTTTGAAACTGTTTCAGATGAACAGAATCTTGTTCAGGCAATCATACATCGGTTAACAACTGAGGAAGGTGAACTCTATGATATTGGTCACGCAGACTATGGTTCGCGGCTTCATGAACTTGTGGGAGAACCAAACAACGCACGGACAAGAGAGATGCTCAAGAACCTTGTCAACGAGTGCCTAGCTGAGGAACCACGAATCTTAGAGGTCACGGACATAAAAGTTACACCCAACCAGTACGACCTGAACCGCCTCGACATCGAAATCACGGTTCGCCCAGTTGGAAAAAGCACGTTGCTAAGTGTAGTTTACCCATTCAGCTTGGAGGGAAAATAATTGCCGTTAACAAGAAAACCCTATAGACAAATAGCAAAAGACATCTTAACCCAAATCACTGGAGGAGAGACCACCGAACAGCACACATACATTATCGGGAAGGCACTGTACAGTCTCTCAAACACACCCATCACCGAAATCCACGACATCGAAGGAACAACGAAAGGCACACCAAAAACCTTCGCGAAAAACGTTGACTACAGATTAGCCGGAGACTCGGTTGAATGGCTGGCTGCAGGAGAACACCCTGACGAGGAAACCCGTTTCACTGTAAATTACACGTTTTCTAGGTCAGCAGGGATTTCAGACGTTAACCCCGGTAGCGTAGTCAGAACCCTAGTTGAGTCGATAAGCAGAGAAATCGAGTACCTTTACGCCCAAATGGACCAAGCATACCTTTCAGGCTTCCTAGAAAGTGCCACAGGCGAAGCATTAGATTTGGTGGTTTCGCTTCTAGGCGTTAAACGCAAGCCACCACAGCCTTCATCCGGATACGTTACTTTTGGTCGAAGCACAGAACCTGAAAAGTTGCCTGTCATTGGAGAAGTCCAACTATACGACGGCTCTCCAGAATATGTCCTGAAGAAGCCCCTCCCAAAAGAGGTGACAAAAATTGAGGGAACACTCAAGGGGGCTCCAGCGACTTTCGAAAAAGCCGTTGATTACAGTTTGGTGGGAAACAGAGTTAGGTGGCTTCCTGAAGGAAACAAGCCTGACAAAAAATCGGTATTCAATGTTGACTACGTATGCAACCAAAAAATTACGATACCAAAAGGAACCACTGTTGCCACATTTTCGACAAGACCCGAAGAATCGCGGTCATTTACCACAACAGAGGTGGCATCGTTGAAGCCTACAGGTGACGGAAAATGGGAAATCGAGGCTCCTGTGACCTGTAACGTTGCTGGTATATGGGGAAACGTTCTTGCAGGCTCAGTGTCAATCATGCCTCAGCCTGTTCAAGGTGTAGAATACGTAATCAACAAGGGAGACATAACAAACGGCGTAGAAACCGAAAGCGACTCAGAGCTGCGAGAACGAGGAAAACATGCCCTAGAGTTTGCTGGCAAAGCAACAGTCTCATCCCTTGATACAGCAATCAGAGCCGTAGAGGGCGTAAGATCCTTGCTTATCGAAGACAAGCCTGAAGGCGTAGCTGGCATCGTTAAGGTTATCGTTGACGGCGGAGACCAAGAAGAGATTCAGCGTGTCATCAGCGAAACCAGAGCTGCAGGCATAAAAGTTGAGTTATTGAGTCCAAGAATCGTCTACATAGACGTCACGTTAACATTGACATTGCAGAAAGGCACCTCACCCACAAACGCTGTGGCTCAGGCAGAAAAGCTGGTCAAGAGCTACATTTCTTTGCTGAAAATAGGCTATGATGTGCTCTTCTCCAAGATTATAGAGGCGGCTTTACGGGTCAGAGGCGTACTTGACGTAACGGACGTAATCATTGCAGCTCAAAGGGAAGAAGAAATCTTTGAAAGCGAAATAGAGAACATCGCCATAAGCAGCGAAGAAAGAGCAGAACCAAGAACCATAAATATACTATACGAAGAAAAGGAGTAAAGATTATGGATCGCCTTGAACGAATTTCCAATAGACTTCCAAGATTCTATAAGCATTGGGAACAAGACTCGCTGGTGTTCACTCTTCTTAAGGCAGTAATTAAGCAGCTGGATGAAGCAGAAGAAAGAATAACCGACATGATGAAGGCTCACTGGGTAGACACGTCGGTAGGAGACGAATTGGATAAGCTAGGCGATCTCTTGGGACTGAGCAGACTTACTGAAGAAAACGACGCCCCCTACAGAGCCCGCTTGAAGCGAGCAGTAACCGAGTACGAGGGAGGCGGAACAGTTTCAACAATATTAGCAGCTGTTAAAGCATTAATCCGCGCACAAAGCGAGGAAGATGTACAGATTATCGAAAACCCGCCGACCTCAGCTTACGCAGATTTTATGGTAAGAGCTGGAGACACATGGACGCTGGGAAGCAACAGCATAGAAGACACCCAACCCAAATTAACAATAACTGTAGAAGAGACGGGAGGGGTTAGTAACCCCCAAATCATGAACGTCGACACTGGAGAATCCATAACTTTTGAGGGAAAACTGAAAAGCGGGCAAAAACTTGTTATAACAAAGAAAAAAGCCCTGATTGACGAAAAAGACCTTTCACAAAAAGTTGTTCCACAAACAGTCCCACGGCTTCTCAGGAAGGGCTCAACATGGAAATACAGCGAATCCCTTGAGAAGCTGGTTGGACTCTTTGACACAGCGAAATTTGATGAGCACACCTTCGCTGTCAAAATACCTGCAGTCAGAATACGTTTTGATTGGACCAGACTCCAGCCTGCTACCTTCGAAGTAAGAATCAAGTCAAAAGCTTTGGAGGGGAGCGGTTATTCAGTGTCTTATCTGGAGAATGTGGTAAACTCTATGAAGGCTGCGGGCGTAAATGCAATAATTAACATTTCAGGATAGTGAATTAAAATGGTAGAATTTGAGCCAATAAAAAAGAATGCGGGTGACGTTATCCGGTCTGAAGACTGGAACAAAATACAGGAAGACATAAAGGCTGACCTTGAAGAGCTTGAACGCAAACTTCAGGAATTGAGGGACTACACTGACAGCATGCAGGAAACCACAACATTGCTGAACGTAAGTAGCCTTGGGGGAACTTCCTACGACCTGAATGAGGTTATACGGCACGAAACGACCAGCTACGAGTCACCCATTATTGGTCTGCTGACAAAACAGTGGCTTCTGGAGAAGGGAAAAACGGGAGAAATATGCAAATTCGGTGTTGTAACTCACCTAAACTCGATAGACTATTGGTCTGGCGCAGAGAACGGTGACAAGAAAGTGCTAGAAGTTGTTTTTGACTACATTGATGGAACCAACGCTGTTATAGGCGGACTCTTTGTTCATGACCGCTCCAAGCTTAGACCAAAAGGCGTCGACAACCCCTATGTTGAGTACATACTGGCTCCAAACGAGTACGTCTGGTACAGATATAGGATAGCCAACCCGAACCCACAAAAAGAAGTCCTGAACATCAGCTTCAGATGCACTAGCCCAGACTGCACTCCACGAATTGGCAACGTTTTACATTACAAGTCCAAAATTACACCCGCCACGTCTTAGCTGAGTGACAGGGAATGCTGACAGAAATCGAAGACAGACTCGTCAAAATTCTTCAAGAAAAAGTCAAGGAGATACCGAAAGACAACATCGTAGTCAACATGGAACCTGCCACGTCGCCGGCAGTAGCCATCTCTAACCTCAATTTCGCGTTTGAAAACATGGGCTTAGTTGAAAATATAGATGAAGGCAACATCGCGATGGAGGAGCTGTTCAGCAGCGACGGCGCCAAAAAATCATACAGTCTTGAGGATAAACCTCTGCAAGAAACTGTTCAGGTGACGTGCCCTCCAGGAACCTCTTTAGAAGAGAGAAAAGATTTCGATGTAGATTATGCCAAAACCTCAATAGAGTTCAGCAAGGCGCCTCCAAAGGGCAAAAACAATCTGCTCGTCAAGTATCTGTCAAACAAAAAGATAATGACCGTGAAAGGTCTGAAAATTAAGGGAACCTACGCAATCGATGTAATCCACACTGACAGAGCTGAAGCGGATTCGCTTGCCGAAAAAGTAGTTAAGGCTCTTTTGCTGGCGGAGGACGAACTTGCAACGGAAGGTATCGAATTGAAGCCTGTTGGCGGAGAGATGCTGCGGGAGCAGGGAAAGAAGACGGAAAAGATTCGGCTGAACTACGCCTTTGAGATGGAGATGCGCGTGAAGAAGATTATACCTCCAATAACGAAGATAACAATTAGCCGCAAAACCGTTTAGCCCCTGAGAAAGACTGAAACTCTTGGAGACGTCAACAAGAAAATGTCCGAGACCAAGCTGCCTTACGGAAAACCCGTTAAGCTTCTGATTGACTTGCAGGGATTTCCTGACGGAAGACTGGTGCTGTTTCAGATTTGGAGAAAGAAGGGCGGAAACGAGGAGAAGATCACTGAAGTGTACGGGGTAACAAAGGGAGGAAAAGGAGTGGGACGATGGACGCCGATGATTGAACGCAAAGAGATTCTGCGTGTACAGGAGAAGACGAGTGAGCAGGTGGAGGAAGAAAAATACTACTTCATTGCCAAGATCGATGATCAGGAAGTCAAGTCTGGAGACATGGTGCTGGTTTATCCCCTTGATATATACTTAGAGGATAAGAACAAAAAGCCGCTTCATGGAATCAAGTATAAGATCACGTTTTCGGATGGAAGCACAAACGAAGGAAAATTTGAGAATGGCCATGCAAAGTTTCCAGATGCTCCACCAGGAAAGTTTGAACTTGAGGTGGATGGATACGAGTTTGTTTATAAGCCGCCAGGCAAGATCATCAAAGCCTTTTGGGGAAAAAACAAGGTTAAAATCGGTGACGAAGTGAAAATGGTTGTCGACGTGAAGGATTTTGACGATGGAACTAAAGCAAAGTTTGAGATATGGGAAAAAGGTGCAAATGAAAAGAAGGATCTAATCGATCAAATTGATGGGGAGGTCCAGAAAAACAAAGTTGAGGCTGTTTGGGTGTATTCCACTGAGGATGTGGAAGGGGACGTGGAAGAGGATGAAGAAGAGAAGGGCGAACCAGAGTATTTCTTTGATGTAACTGTTGAAGAGGAGAAAGCAAGATCCGGGATCTTGAAGTTCACTCACGTTCTGGAAATATATTTGGAGGACGAGAAAGCACCTCTGGACGACGTGAAATATAGGATAACTCTTTCCGACGGAACAGTTAGGACAGGGCGATTTGAAAACGGATGGGCAAAAATAGAGAATGCCCCATTTGGAAATTTTTTCCTTGCAGTCGAGAATTACGATATTGTAATTAAATAAAGGTGAGAAAGGTTAACAGAACTTTTTAAGCCGCTCAGATGGGATTGGTTCATTAACCTTCGTAATCAGAGTGGTAAATCCGCAGATTTGAGTACCCCTCAAAAGAAAGGGCGTAGACGCCCGAGAATACATGGAAGCAGCAACAAACCCCGTTCAGAGACGATAAGGGGTTCAGCGAGCCAGCGCAAAGCAGTTCTGGTTCTAAAAAATTTTTCCAAAATCCCATCCAAACATCAAGACGTTGTTAGAAAGATAATCACAGAAGCATTCAAGGACCTAGATGATGTTTTGAGGATTGACTTCTCGGGTAACTTCAAAGGAGAAAAAAAGTATACCTTAACATTTGTTTTTGCGCATACATGGAATCGCTTTACGAAGAGAGGGTACAGGTATTGGACTGGCCCTTACGGTATGTCTGGTGAAGTATATGTGGGAATCCTCAAAAAAAATAATGCTTGTGAGGACATAAATATCGAGAAAAGCTGTACACCTCTGTTTCCAGATAAACCCGAAATGCTTGGTAAACTGATTGCTTTTGTGGCGGTGCATGAGATTGGACATTTACTGGGATTGATGGATAAGTCGTCGTATTCTGGAGCCGATGATGGCGGACATACAGGTGATCCGACAAATTTTATGTTCGAAATAAACGTGAACAGTGAATACATAACAAAAAAGCATGAAAGAACTTTCAAGTATGTCATCAAAGAAGGAGAAACTCCGAAGAAAATAGCTAAAAGGAGAGGTTGGGGATCGGTTGAGGAGCTATACAATATAAAAGGTATCGATGGGCGTACTAACAGAGAAATACTTGAAAACAAAAAACTCCCATTCACTGGAACAGAAATCTGGCTCAAGA
>Ga0307424_1000729_pt1 | contig 17692 bp, 16 predicted proteins | sample SalMarWE160320MG_FD_202157 | JGI IMG/M metagenome (GOLD analysis project Ga0307424, IMG submission 202157) | Salt marsh sediment microbial communities from the Plum Island Ecosystem LTER, Massachusetts, United States - WE1603-20 | ecosystem: Environmental > Aquatic > Marine > Intertidal zone >... | reverse complement strand
CCCATCCGGTTGTAGTCGTCAGAGGAGTGCCGCGAGCGGGCGTACGCAAGGGCCAAGTGACCGTCCATGTGGTACTCGCCCACCGGGATGTCGATCACCTCGGTACTGCCGTCCTCGTGGGGGTAGTTGGCGTCGTAGACCCGTTCAGGCACGTAGATGGTGACGCCTCCCAACGCGTCCACCATGTCGACGAATCCGTTCAGGTCGACGAGGGCGTAGTAGTGGATGGGGATCCCGAGCAGCTCCTGGAACGAGGCCATGATGAGGGCGGCACCAGGGTCCGCTGCATCCGGATACAGCTCCGGGTGCTGTTGCCCGTACTGGTAGATCGCGTTGCTGATATCTGAGAAACAGTTGCAGTCGTTGATGTGGAGTTCGGGCGGCAGCGGCATGTTCCCGAAGTTGCGTGGAACCTGCAACATCGCCGTGTCCCCTGTTTCCGGATCGATGCTGACCACGATCATCGTGTCGGTTCTGATGCCGTGTCTCCCGGGACCTGCATCTCCCCCCATCAGCAGGATGTTCAGCCGCTCATCGCCCGCCCACAGCGGGAGTGTCGTGGTCGTCGTCGATGTCGTGGTAGACGCCGCAGACGTAGACCCGGTGCCCTGGTCCGTGGAGCCTGTGCTCCCACTCCCGGGGGACGTGGTCGCCGTGGTCGTCGTGGTGCCCCCGAACACGGAGGTGAGTGTCCGATGAGCAACAAGATCCACGTATCCGAGATATGCGTGTGGGGCTACGAGGATGAATGTCGAGAGAACGGCCAACAGCCCTGCGGCCTCATCCCGCAGGGTACCGCCCGACAAGCCTGCGCCGAGCCGGTAGGCGTCGATGGAGGCGGCGACTCGCAGGACAAGCACCAGGATGTTGCCGAAGAAGAGGCCCATCAGAACCTTCGGTTGCACGACGGCCTCCAAGAGCGCGGTGGTGTTCGAGAGCGCGAAGGCTGCTCCACCGACGACCAGCGTGCCCGTCACTGCGATCATCGCGAGCCCCCGCCGAGTGCGTCCCACCATGATCTGACCGAAGCCGGGAAAAACGGCAGACCAGAAGGCGGCGACGAAACCTCGCGTTCCGCGGCGGCGGTGAGACGTGGACATGCCCCGGAAGATTACAGCTACGGGCGGCTGACCGGATCACCGGTAACCCGAAGAGGGAGAGACAACCATGGACGTGAACCAGCACCGATGAGACGGCCTACGGGGGATCGCCTGGATGCTGCGAGCAACCGCCTCGTAGCGTGTCGTTCGATCGCTGCCGAAGGTTGCTCCGATGACCCGAGCAACGCACCTCTAGGTTCGTCGTTCGACGAGTCGTGTCAGGGAGGCCAACACGGCGGCGGCAGCAGCTACCCCTGCGATCCGTGTGAACGTGCCCGGCTGGCCCGCGCCGACGGCGATCAGCGCGACGGCCGTAGCAACCGCCCAGACCACTCCTGCCTTGGAGACGGTCACCAGCAGGCGGTGAGCTGCAGGTTCTCGTGGAGCGATCACATCGCCGGCCATCTCCAGCGCCGCGACCGAGGCCTCCACGGCCAGGAACACCCCTACGGCGAGGGCGGCGATCCATGCCGGGGAGATCGAGCCCGCCGTGGACGCCAGACCGATTTCGACGACGGTCACGCCAAACGCGACCGTGATCAGCCACGGAGAGCCCGCAACAAGTCCGCCGGCCATAGTCAGGACCGCGACGACCGCGATCAGCCGGAGGGGTGGTGCCGCGGCTGCCGCGCTGAACACGACGGCGCCCGTGAGCATCAACGCTGTCACAACAAGCGTGATCCACGTCACCCGCCTAGGCACGACGTGCCCGCCGTTCGCGACGCTCGATCGAGACCAACGCAGCCTGCAGCGAGGTACCCGGCTCCCAACGGACCAGTGGTATCCCGTGTCGGGCGAACCGGCTCCTCGTCGCCTCTCGTTCGAGCAGCCAGATTCGTCGGGCCAGGTCACCGGTCCCCGACTCCGAACCGGCAATGAACTCCTCCGGTGGTACTTCGACGATCCGTACGTCGAACCCCCGTCCGCGCAGCTCCGAGAGCGCGGATATCGAGCGTTCGTCGAGAAGCGGAGTGATGCCGACGACGAGTGCCTGGGGAGGGAGCGCATGAGGAGGGACGATTCGGACACCTCTCCACAGCAACTGACGCCTGACATGGCTCTCCATCAACGTGTCGAGGATCCGGTAGCGCTGAACGTCACCCATCCCTGCTTCGATCCACCGTATCGGTTCACCAAACGAGATCAGGCCGACGCGATCGTGCCGGGCGAGATGCGCGGCAGCGACAGCGGCAGCTGCCTTCACCGCGAGATCGAGCACGCCGGGAACGCCACGCCTGGAAGGTGCCAGCGTGTCGACCAGGAGCACGACGTCGCTGTTGCGTTCGGGGTGACGGTCGTTGGTCCAGATCCCTCGCCCTGAGGCGGTGACCCTCCAGTTGATTCGCCTGAAGTCGTCACCAGGCGCAAATGGGCGAAGGTCGGCGAATTCGAGGCCATCGCCTTTGCGACGAGAGACCAGATCGCCGAATCCGAGCTGCGTTTCGACGGGTTCAAACAGCCGGCGAAGCGTCTCCACATCGGGGTACACGCGCAGCTCGAGATCGGCGAACGACCTCTTCGTCTGGACAAACAGCGACATTCCTTTCCGATACGTGGCCTGAATCCACGCCGGACGGTACGCGCCCCACCGATCGCACGTGAGCGTCACCTCGACGAGGGCATGCGAACCTCGCACCGTCACCCCGCGCTCGAGCACGACAAGGATCGCCGGATCGTCCTGGACGGGCTTGATGGACAGCCCAGGCGGGAGATCCAAGGATACGGACACCATGGCGCGCCCCTCGGTATCGACTCGCAACATCAGGTGGACTTCGTCGCCTTCGATCACTCGATCGTTGTCGAACGCCGCGCCCATCGTCACCACCGGATCCCGCACCGACAGGAGACCCACCGCGCTCATGAGGAGGAATGGTGTCGAAAGGGCGACCAGAGCCGAGCTTCCGATGGCGAACCCGCCGATCATCGAGAGCACACCGACGACCAGGTAGAGGCGGAGCCGCGGGGAGGTGTGTGTCGTCACTCGGGAACCGACGGCGGGGTTGGCACCGTGTCCAGACACTCCTCGACGACGTCGTCGCCTCGCACGTCCTGCACCCACAATTCGGGGCGAAGGATGATCCGGTGGCCAAGTGCAGGTATGGCAACGTTCTTGACGTCATCAGGGGTCACGAAGTCACGACCGGACAGGGCCGCCCTGGCCCGGGCCAGCTTCATGAGTGCAAGAGACCCGCGAGGACTGGCTCCCACCTGCACCCGGTTTCGTGTTCTCGTCGCCCCGACCAACTCCACCATGTACCGGCCCACCGACGAGGACACATGGACCTGCTCGACGGATGCCTGCATCGCTCTGAGGGTCGGGCCGTCCACGACACGTTCCAGCCGGATGTCGTCGGACCGGCGTGCCATCCGGTCCTCGATCACACGCAGCTCGTCGTCCGCCGTCGGATATCCGACGGAGAGGCGCATGAGGAACCGGTCGAGTTGTGCCTCCGGCAGCGGATAGGTGCCCTCGTACTCGATCGGGTTCTGCGTCGCGATGACGATGAAGGGACGATCGAGCGGGTGCGTCACGCCGTCGACCGTCACTTGCCGCTCTTGCATGGCTTCCAGCAGCGCCGCCTGTGTCTTGGCCGGGGCGCGATTGACCTCGTCGGCGAGCAGGAGGTTGGTGAACACCGGCCCGCGCCTGAACTCGAGATCACCCGATCGTCCGAGCACCATCGAGCCGGTCACGTCCATGGGCATGAGATCCGGTGTGAACTGGACTCTGTTGAATCCAAGGTCGGTGACCTGCGCGAGTGACCGGGCCATCAGCGTCTTCGCGAGGCCGGGGAAGTCCTCGATCAGAACGTGTCCGTCCGACAGCACGGCCAGCAGCAGGAGTTCGAGGGCCGATCGTTTCCCGATCACGGCACGTTCGATTTCGTCGAGGATCCGATTGCCGAGAACGGCAACCTGGTCGAGTCCGTTCGTCATCTCGAGCAGCCTACCGATCGACGAGGTCCTCGATGGACCGCACGACCACTTCGATGTCTTCGGGGTCTACGCCGGGGGCCGTCCGGTCCTCGGATATCGCTCGGTCCGGACGGATCCACTCCCATCCCGCTTCGCCGAGCAGACGCTTGGCACGTTCAGGTTCACTGTCGAATGAGACGCCGTGCCGCCCGAGGAGAAGTTCTCGCGCCTGGTCACGCAGCATTGGATACAGTCGCCGATCCGCATCAACCGCCGTCGATGTGGCGAATCGAACGATTCGCTCGATCCGATGGAGCTGCGGAGGAATGAGGCGACGCGAGGCGGTTCGCGCCGCCCGCCGTTTGGTCTGTACGGGTGTACCCAATGCAATCAGCGCGACAAGCCCAACGGTTCCGACGACAGCCTCGTAGGCCGCCAGCTCCGCAAACCCGGAAAGCCACGCGAATATCCCCGACAGCGCGAGAGCGACTGCCACCGTGACGACGGCGACCCGTTTCATGCCGGTACTCCAAGCTCGTCTCGCACGTTTCTCAAGGCGGCCTTCGCTTCGGCCGCCATCGTCTCATCTATCTCATGCGGGCTGAACCTCGCCTCGGCGAACAGATCCGTCAGCCGTGTAACGCTTCGCGAGCTGACTTGGAGATGCTCCAGTGCCCGCCGAAGGTACTCGTGCGGAGCCTCGGACCTCCGACGTGCCAGCCCATCTCGCGCCAAGGCCTCCTCCATTCGGGCATACGCTCCGATCACGATCTGTCGCGGATCTGCCGATCGCTCGAGTTCACCGAGGAGGTCGTCGATGACAGTTACCACGGCCGGCGTCTCTTGGGCCAGCACCTGCACCCCCTCTGCGGCTCTTCGAATGGCGGCGAGCCCGACGGTGGCGAGCAGCACACCACCAACCACCAACAGCAGCACGTCAGGAGATCCGGCCGGCAACGTCGACCTGGGCGGGAGCGACGTCCGTGTGGGGACGCCGGCATCCGGAAGAGTGACGATGGACCCTTCGGACGCGGGCTCCTGTTTCTGGGACATCTTCCCGAGTTGAAGGAAGATGAGGAACATCGCGGTCAGGACGATCACTGCGGTGAGCCACGATGTTCGTTTCACCGTCGGGCGCCTCCTCTTCGGGCCTTTGCCCGGCAGTATCAGCCATATCGCCGCTATGACCACCAGCACCGACATCACGTCGAGAATGATGCGCTGGATCGTCTGTCGGTCGAATGGCAGTTCGGCGTCGCCCGAACCGCTGGGAACGTAGCGCGCCCCGATCGCGGCAACGGCCAGCAGCGTGAACAGTGCGACGGCGATCCCTGCCACCGCCCACCGAGGGATGCTGGTCCGCTCGCTCATTGCTACAGGGTACCGACGAGGTGCACCTGTGCCAGGCAGAAAGGCCCGGTGGTAGCGTTCAATAAGGACGGAGAGACGCCGGAGGAGGAGATCGTTCATGAGTTCTGCGGCGATCGAGGTGGACGGCATCAGCTACGCGTACGATGGCCGTCGTGCCGTCGACGAGGTCGGATTCACGGTCGACAGAGGGGAGACACTCGGATTCCTCGGGCCGAACGGAGCCGGCAAGTCCACCACCATCAAGATGCTCACCGGCAGGTTGCGGCCTCAAACCGGGACCATCACGATCCTCGACATGCCCATGCCGTCCCAGGCATCGAAGATCCAGGGGCGCATGGGGGTCGCATTCGAAGAGAAGAACCTCTACGCGAACATGACGGCGAGAGAGAACCTCGTGTTCTTCGGACGCCTCTTCGGTGTCTCCGATCTCGACCCCGACGGTCTGCTCGATCGGGTGGATCTCGTCGACAGGGGTGATGATCGAGTCGCCGAGTTCTCCAAGGGGATGAAGCAGCGGCTGATGATTGCCAGGGTGCTCATCAACACCCCCGATGTCCTTCTGCTCGACGAGCCAACAGATGGCCTCGATCCCGTGTCGTCTCAAGCGATCAGGCACGTGATCCAGGAAGAGGCCGAGAGAGGGGCGGCCATCCTGCTCACGACCCACGATATGGCCGAGGCAGACAAGCTCTCGGATCGGGTCGCCTTCATCGATGAGGGACGGGTCCTGGTGACCGACACGCCCGAGAACCTCAAGCTGACCTACGGGAACAGGACGGTGCGGATCAGGTCGCGTGATGACGGCCAGATCGTGGAGACCGTCATTCCCCTCGACGAGCAGGGAGCAGACGAGCGCATCAGGCAGGCGGTCGCCGCTCACGAGTTGCTGACCATCCACACCCAAGAGGCGACCCTGGAGGAAATCTTCATCCACTTCGCGGGGAGAGGGCTCGACGCATGATCAGCCTGCGCATCGTGTGGGCGATCGTTCGCAAGGACATCGCCCAGATGGGACGAGATCGGTTCTTCGCGTACATCACGGTGCTCGGTCTTGTGGCGTATGTCGCGCTGTTCTGGGCGCTGCCGAGCACCGTGAATGAGACCCTGAAGCTCGGCATTCACGGGGTGGGCTCGGACCTGCTCGCCGGGCAACTCGGAGACCAGCAGGGCCTCGACCTGGCCGTCTTCGACACCTCCGACGCGCTCGAGCAGGCGGTCACCAACGGAGATCTGGCTGCTGGAGTGGACTTCCCCGACGACTTCCTCCCCTCCGTAGCGCTGGGCGAACCAACGACCGTCAACGTATACGTCCCCGCCGACACCTCTCCCGACATCCGCACCGCGATCTCGGGCATGGTGAGAGAGCTCGCGTTTCTCGTAGCAGGAAGCACCTTGCCGATCTCACCACCCAGCGAAGAGGAGATCATCCTCGGACCCGACCGTGCCGGAGATCAGGTGCCGCTCAAGGACAAGATGCGACCTCTGCTCGCCATCTTCCTGCTGATGATGGAGATGATGTCGCTCGCATCCTTGATCGCGCAGGAGATCAGATCGAAAACGGTCACCGCAGTGCTGGTCACTCCCGCGAGAACGTCCGATTTCCTCGCTGCGAAGACCCTCCTGGGGACCGCCCTCGCCTTTACCGAAGTGGTGCTGATGATGGTGGCGATCAAATCGTTCGGCAGTGAGCCTCTCGTACTGCTCACCGCGCTGCTCCTCGCGTCGTTTCTCGTCACAGGGCTTGCTCTCCTGGCAGGTTCAACCGGCAGGGATTTCATCGAGATCCTGCTGCTCAGCGTGCTGCTGATCGTTCCGATGATGATCCCCGCCGGGGCTGCCCTCTTCCCCGGCACAGCAGCTACATGGATCAAGGTCCTGCCCTCCTACGGAATGACCGAGGCCATCGTGCGGGCGAGTGCCTACGGGGCGGGATGGGCCGAGACGGCACCGTACCTCCTGGCGACGCTCGCCTGGTGTGCAGCGGTGTTCGCCGTTGGCGTACTCATGCTCAAACGGAAGGTGGAAACCCTATGAGGACCTTCGCCCTCTTCAGACGAGAGATCCAGGTCGGCCCGAGGTCACCGATGCTTCTGTGGGCGCTCTTGGTCCCGGTCCTACTCACCGTGCTCGTTCGCGGCGTCTTCGGTTCGCTGTTCCAGCCACAGCCTCGACTCGCAGTCGTAGATGAGGGCAACTCCGTGCTCGTTGCGCAGCTCGAACAGCTCGACGGCATCGACGTCACGGTGCTGACGTCGACAGACGAGTTGATGCGCAAGGTCGAGGCGAATGACTTCGATGCGGGCCTGGTCCTCCAGCCCGGCTTCGATGCTGCAGTGCAGTCGGGCGCGCAGCCCACGTTGCAGCTGTTCATCTCGGGAGAGAGCCTGGCCTCCAACAGGATCATCGTGGAGATTGCCACGCTCGACCTCGTCAGGGGTATCGCGGGCGACCAACCACCCGTTGACGTGCTGGTGGTTCCACTCGGCGATGAAGGCTATGACCTGGTGACGAGGCTCCTGCCCATGTTGATGATCTACGCAGTGGTCATCGGCGGGGCATTCATACCTGCCATGAGTCTGGTCCAGGAGCGTGAGAACCAGACGATCGACGCTGTGCTGGCCACGCCGGCCACTATGGATGAGATGCTCACGGCGAAGGGGCTGTTCGGATTCGTGCTTGCCATCCTCACGGGGGTGTTCACGTTGTTCCTCAACTCGGCATGGGGCCTGCACCCGTGGGCGATGCTGGTCTCTCTGGCGGTTGCGGGCGTGATGATGGCCGAGATCGGCCTGATCCTCGGTTCGGTCGCCAAGGACTCCACCATGCTCTTCACGCTCCTCAAGTCGGCGGGCTTGCTGATCGTCTTCCCTGTGATCTTCCCGATCTTCCCCGGGTTGCCGCAGTGGATCGCCTGGCTTGGCCCCACCTACTACTTTCTCGACCCGATCTTCAAGATCGCTATCGAGGGCGCGGGACTGGCAAACGTGTGGCTGCCGCTCACCATCGGCGCGGTCATCTCTGTTGCGCTCGTGCCGGTGGTGCACGTTCTGGGAAGGCGTCTCGCCGCTAGGCTCGCGGTGACCAACTGAGACTCGATGCGGAAACTGATCAGGGCAGTTCTCCCCTTCAGCGTTCGACTTGCGCTCCTCAGACTGCGCCGGATGCCGATGTGGGCTCTCGAAACTCGGTCGATCGCGCGTTCACGGGCTGACGATCGATCGCCGTTCTCCTACCTTCTCGCTCAGCACTCCTCGCCGGTAGACAGGGAGTACAGCCCAGCCGCCGTGGGCAAGATGCAGAACCTTCGGCTCGCCGTGGCCGCGCTCGACAGGCTCATCGTCCAGCCATATCAGGTGTTCTCGCACCACCACTCCATCGGGCACCCGACCCGGCGGCGAGGATTCGTCGACGGGCTCGAGCTGCGAAACGGGGAACCGACCATGCAGATCGGTGGGGGGCTCTGCCAAGTCTCGAACAGCTTCCACTGGGTTGCGTTGAACGCGGGCATGAGGATCGTAGAGCGTCACCGCCACGGACTCGATCTGTTCCCGGACCAGAACCGCACGGTACCGTTCGGCGCGGGGGCAACGGTGGTCTACAACTACGCCGATCTCCGGTTCGAGAATCCGCTTCCGATCCCGGTGATGCTTTCGGCGCGACTCGATGAGCATTCATTCGTGGCTGGCTTGTGGACGACGCGCGATCCGAAGATCAGAGTTCGCGTCTGCGAGAAGAACCAACGCTTCTTCGAGTCGGATGGAACCCGCTTCCGCGAGAACCAACTTTGGAGAACGATCAGCACCGTGGATGGTGACGTGCTGACCGATCAGGAGGTCGTCCACACGATGGCGGAAGTGAGGTACGAACAGTGATCAGAGGTATCGCGAAGGCTGCAATGCTCGGAGCCTTCGGCCGGACGGCCCCTCGGTTCTACCGCACCTTCACGAGGGAGTGGCTCGGAACACAAGCGACGCACGTCGACAAACTGGCAAGGGTGTGGCCTGGGTATGTGCGTGTCTGGCAGGACATCGGCATTTCGCTCGACGGATCTCGGATCTGGGTTCTGGAGGGAGGGTGGACGCTGTTCCCGTTCCTCGCGAACTACCTGACGACCGGTTCCGGCGGCGTGGTCACCAACCGCGACGGCCGCATCCTCGATCGCTACCTCGCTCGGTCGGTCGGTGGGGCGCTCGGCTGCGACCTCCCGAGCAGCGTCGAGCGGCGAAGGAGGGTGGATTCGCTCCATTGGGAGCCGACGATTCCCGCGGCGGTCGCGGCGGTCGACGGCATCCTCCTCGAGAACATCGACCCAGGCAACATACCGCTCGCACCCGACTCGATCGACCTCTGCCACTCCGGCGGAACCCTCGAGCACTACCGGCCGGAGATGGTCGCGGCGTTCCTTCGAGAGGCGTTCCGCATCCTTCGCCCGGGTGCCGTCATGTCCCACGTCGTCGATCATCGGGACCATCTTCACCACGCTGACACCTCATGGCCGTTTCTCGCCCATCTCTCACTTCCCGACCCGATCTACAACGTGGCATTCGGCCACCCGCTCCTCCATCACAACCGGCTCCTGCCCGGCGAAATCGAAGATCTGTTCCGCTCCGCCGGATTCGAGCCGATCACCGTTCGGAAGATGGTGCTTCCCGACCGACGCTACGTGGAAGACGCCATGGAGGGCGCTCCCGGGATCGAACGCTCACGACTGGCACGGCGTTTTCGTTCTGCGACCGATGCCGACCTTCGCACTGCCGCCGCGCACTACCTTTACCGCAAGCCTCGTGGAATATGACAATAGGGCACTCAGGTTATACAATGGCGAGACACTCATTCCTAGGAGCAACCCATGGCAAGAGCAGTCGGTATCGATCTGGGTACCACCAACAGCGTCATCGCCACCCTCGACGGTGGTGAGCCAACCGTCATCCCCAACGCGGAGGGCCAACGAACCACTCCGTCGGTCGTCGCATTCAAAGATGGCGAGGTGATGGTCGGCGAGGTCGCCAAGCGGCAGGCGATCACCAACCCCGACCGGACGATCCGGTCGGTGAAGCGCCACATGGGTGACTCGAACTGGAAGATCGAGATCGAAGGCAAGGCCTACACGCCGCAGGAGATCTCCGCCCGGATTCTCATGAAGCTGAAGAGGGACGCGGAGGCGTACCTCGGTGAGTCCATCACCAAGGCGGTCATCACCGTGCCCGCCTATTTCAACGACGCCCAGCGGCAGGCCACCAAGGAGGCCGGGCAGATCGCCGGCCTCGAGGTACAGCGCATCATCAACGAGCCGACGGCTTCGTCGCTGGCGTACGGTCTCGACAAAGAACACGATCACACGATCCTCGTGTTCGACCTCGGCGGCGGCACGTTCGACGTGTCGGTGCTCGAGATCGGCGAGGGCGTGTTCGAGGTGAAGTCGACCTCCGGCAACACACAGCTCGGAGGGGACGACTGGGATCAGGCGATCGTCGACTGGCTGGTGAAGGAATTCAAGAACGAGCATGGCGTCGATCTCTCCACCGACCGTATGGCGGTGCAACGTCTCAAGGAGGCCGCAGAGAAGGCGAAGATCGAGCTGTCGCAGGTCGCGGAGACCGAGGTCAACCTGCCGTTCATCACGGCGACGACCGAGGGTCCCCTCCACCTCCAGATCAAGCTGACGCGCTCCACTTTCCAGAAGCTGACCGAGGATCTGCTGGCCAAGTGCAGCGGGCCGTTCGAGCAGGCGATCAAGGATGCCGGGATCGCCGTGTCGGACATCGACGACGTCGTGATGGTCGGTGGTTCGACGAGGATGCCTGCGGTCCAGGATCTCGTGAAGAACCTCACCGGAGGCAAGGAACCACACAAGGGCGTCAACCCGGACGAGGTCGTTGCGGCCGGGGCGGCGTTGCAGGCGGGCGTCCTGACGGGTGACGTGAAGGACATCCTTCTGCTGGACGTCACACCGCTGACGCTGTCGATCGAGACGAAGGGCGGCATCGCAACGCGGATGATCGAACGGAACACGACCATCCCGACTCGCCGTTCGGAAACCTTCACGACGGCCGCGGACAATCAGCCCGAGGTCGAGATCCATGTCCTCCAGGGCGAGCGTCAGATGGCGGCGGCCAACAAGAGCCTGGGCAAGTTCAACCTGACCGGGATCCCGCCTGCGCCGATGGGCATGCCCCAGATAGAGGTGACGTTCGACATCGATGCCAACGGCATCGTGCACGTGTCGGCAAAGGATTTGGGCACCGGCAAGGAGCAGGCGATGACCATCACCGGCGGCACCGCGCTCGCGCATGACGACATCGACCGAATGATCCACGATGCCGAGCAGTACGCCGATGAGGACCGCAAGCTCCGGGAGGCTGCCGAGACCCGCAACCAGGCGGATCAGCTCGCTCACCAAACGGACACGCTCCTCAGAGAACAGGCCGACCAACTCACGGACGACGAGAAGACGTCGATCAACGCCGCCCTGGGTGATCTCCGCTCCGCGCTCAACGACGGTGAAGCGACGACGGAGACCCTCCGTTCGAAGATGGACGCACTCGTCACCGCGTCACAGGCACTTGCTCAGCGGCTCTATCAGCAGCAGGCGGCCCAGGCGACCCAGCCAGACGAGGACTCGGTGAGCGACGACGACGAAGACGTCGTCGAGGCGGAGATCGTCGACGAAGGAGACGAATAGTGGCCGATGATGACATCGTCCCCGCAGAGATCGTCGAAGAAGACCAGGAGCTCGACCCCCGCGAGTTGGGGATCGAGCTCCCCGAGGACCCGCAGCACGCCGTCCAGAGTCTGCTTCGGACAGTCGCTGGACTCCGATTGGAGGCGGGCTCGTACCTCGAAGATCTCCAGCGGGTTGCTGCCGATTTCGACAACTACCGCAAGCGGGTTCTTCGAGAGCAGGCCCAGAACGTGGAGCGGGCAGCGGAGCGGGTGACCCGCCACCTTCTCCCCGTGCTCGATTCACTGGATGCGGCGCTCACCGATCCGGACAGCCCCTCGGTGGACCGCGTCCTCGAAGGTGTCCGCGGAACGCGATCGCTTCTGCTCGACATCCTCGCGGAAGAGGGACTCCAGCCGATCCCTTCGGTTGGGAGCTTGTTCGATCCCACGGTGCACGAGGCAGCGATCGCTCCCTCCGCAGGAGAAGGAGCACTGATCGTCACCACGGAGATGCGTCGTGGGTACACGCTGCACGGACGAGTCCTCCGTGCGGCACTCGTCGCAGTGGATCATGAATAGAGATTGGGTAGACAAGGATTTCTACGACGTACTTGGCATCGACAAGACCGCTGATGTCAAGGAAATCAAACGCGCCTACAGGAAGCTGGCCCGGCAGTACCACCCTGACGCCAACCCCGGCAACAAGGAAGCGGAGGAGAAGTTCAAGGACGTCTCAGAGGCCTACGCGACGCTCTCGAGCGAGGAGCAGCGCAAGGAGTATGACGACGTCCGTCGGATGGTCGACTCTGGAGGATTCCGCGGGTTCCCAGGAGGTTCGGGCGGTTTCGGTGGCGACCAGAACATCCGCGTCGAGGACCTGACCAACCTCTTCGGAGGAGGACTGGGCGATCTCTTCGGCTTCGGCGGAGGGGGCAGACAGTCGGGATCTCAACGAGGGGCGGACACCTCCGCGGATCTGCACCTCTCGTTCGAGGACGCGGTCCGAGGCATCACGACGACGATCTCACTCAAGGGTGAGGCGCCGTGCAGCACCTGCCGCGGGAGCGGCGCCGAACCGGGAACGTCCGTGACGATCTGCCCTACGTGTGGCGGCTCCGGAATGGTCGCTCAAAGCCAAGGCTTCTTCTCGATGACCAGGCCTTGCTCCACCTGCGGTGGCACAGGCAGGGTGATCACCACGCCATGTCACACCTGCCGTGGCTCCGGAACCGAGGTACGAACCCGCTCCATGAAGGTCAAGATCCCTGCCGGTGTCAAGAACGGAGCTGTCGTTCGCCTGAAAGGCAAGGGGGCGCCCGGACGCAACGGGGGACCTCCGGGAGATCTGCTCGTGAAAGCCCACGTCGGCCGACACGAGTTGTTTCGCCGGTCGGGTGACAACCTCACCATCAAGGTCCCCATCACGTTCACCGAAGCGGCACTCGGCACCGAAATCCAGGTGCCCACTCTCGACGGCCCGGTCCGCCTCAAGATCCCATCGGGAACCCGAAGTGGCCGCACGTTCAGGGTGCGCGGACGCGGGGTCCCGAATGCGAAAGGCCGGGCGGGCGATCTGATGGTCACGGCCGAGGTGGTCGTGCCGACCAAACTGTCGAAGGATGCGAAGAAGCTGCTGCAGCAATTCGCAGACGAGTACGAGGCGGGACTGAACCCCCGCGAGAACCTTGGGGTGTGACGATGGCGAGCAAGAAACGAGCCGTGTACGTGATCTCGGTGGCGGCCGAGCTCGCCGGAGTCCATCCACAGACACTGCGCATCTACGAGCGGCGTGGGTTGATCAACCCCTACCGGACGCCAGGTGGCACCCGCCGGTACTCGCAGGCGGATCTTGAACGCCTGGAGCTGATTCAGGAACTCACCGACCAGGGACTCAACCTGGAGGGGGTCAAGCGTGTGCTGGACCTGCGGGAGCGTATCTCCCTACTCGAGCAGGACCTCGCGTCCCTCAAGTCGGCGTTGAACGACGCCCTCGAGGAGGCAGATCGTCAGATCGCCGAGGTGCATCGGAGCTACCGCCGCGACATCGTGCTGCGCCGACACCTCAACCCGGATGTGACGCGTCGCGATCCCAGGGCCTAGACGCGGCACGAGGGCAGGCAGTACTGCCTGCCCTCGTAGCCAGGTCTACCGCGCTAGTTGACCGGTTCCAGCGCGACTGCGAGCACGATGAACAACGTGTTCTGATACTTGGGATTGAAGTTGTCGTCGCTCACCAGCACCAGCAGGCGCCGGCCATCCGGCAGCGTCGGGCCGAAGGCCATGCCCTCCATGTTGTCGATCGTCTCGCCCGGAACGAGTCCAAGATCCGTTTCCAGATCGACGACCAGGTCCTTGCTCATCGACGTGTACGTCTTGCCCGCGATGGTGAACCACCCCGAAACGTCGGTTGCGCCGGCGGTCGACGTCTCATAGAGGCGAATCGTGTTGCCAAAGCCGCCCACATACGAGCGCTCCATCGCCAGGAACGTGCCGGCATTGTCGAGGGCAACCATTTCAGACAACCCATTGTCGCCACCATCGGCCTCGACTCCCTTCGGAATCGGCCCGACCGGGTACACGTACTCGTGAGCCGGCTGGAACCCCGGCGCCGAGAACTCGAGGACCCGCGAGTTGCTTCCCTCGCTGTGCGTCGAGTACATCCCGTCCTGAACGAGCGATGACTCGGTCGCCGTCACGAGTGTCGTGTGATCGGGTGTGAGGGTGAGACTCTCGAACGCCAGGTTCGTGTAGACGCCCGACACCTGATCCTCGCCGTCATAGGCAGGCAGGTAGTACGACGGGAGCTTCAGTGAACGATCCACTCTGGCGTTCGGGTTCAGCCTCAGTACAGAGGGTACGTTGTTCTGATCTCGTTCGTTGGAGACGAACAGCTTGTTCATGGAGAACCACTCGATGCCCTCGAGGTCGATCGAGCCTTCCGGGTAGAGATGACCATGGTTACGAAGGAACGTGACGTCCTTGAAGTCGACGGTCACCGACTTGTCCGCATCCTTGGTCGGGTCGACCCCAACGCTGATCGTGTAGTACCGGGCGGGTGCTTCTTCGCTCTTGTCGTCCGAGATGACGTAGTAGACATCGTTGATCGGGTCGTAGGTCATGCCAGACAATCCACCGACCAGCGTGTCATCGAAGTACGTCCCGTCCTGCAGGACCTCGTACCCCAGTAGTTGCACGCCGGTCACGGTCATGCTGCCGTCTCCCATGGCGCCGGCCATGGACGTCGAACTCGGGGCGGTCTGGTGAACACGCGAATGTTCATTCGCGTGTTGAACCGCAATCGGATTTGGATTCGGTGCCTTCTTCGCTGCCACTCCTGGTGCCGCCAACGCAACCAGCATGGCGAACACCAGTACGAGGACCGTGAGAGTACGCCTCGACATGCAATGCCCCTTTCCTCTCTCGGTGAGAAACCTACCTGAAGTTGCGGACACTCGCCCCGCGGGCGCCCTTTTTCCCTGTGGTAGCGACGAGTTTCAACCTGCAGACAGCCGGCGGCCACCGGTTTCCCCGCCGGCCCTGCCAACACGAGGCCGTGGCCGTCAGCCCCGACAGCACGTGAGGTGTCGGTCGTCAGAGGCTCTTCAGGAGCGTGTCGGTGTTCAGAACCGTGGCAAACTCGTCGTGGAGGCTCGCGGCCGTGGCTCGCATGAGGTCATCACCAGCGACCACCACACCATCAGGCCCAGCGGTGTCGAACGTGTAGGTCGCGTCGAGCGCGAACAGGGTGTCATACCCGAGATCCGAGGCCATCCGCGCGGTCGTCTCACAGCACACGTTCGTCTGGATTCCGCAGATCACGACCTGATCGATGTGACGCTCCTGGAGCCACGCGTCCAGATTGGGCCGACCGTAGAACGCCGAGTGGACCGACTTGCTGATGAGCAGATCGGGATCGCCGGTCACCGCCGCCTTGAAGGCATTGCCCGGCGCGCCCGGGGCGAGCGACGATCTCTCCTCGAGGGAATCGTGCCGGACGAACACGAGCGGCCTGCGGTTGGCCCGCCACGCCGTGATCAGCGCAGCAACATTGGCTTCGCAGTCAGGGTTGGATCGTCGACCAAAGGCCGGGTCATCGAAGCCCTGCTGCACGTCGATCACGATGAGCGCCGCGTTCTCCGCCATGAAGAGGACGCTAGTAGCCGAGAACCGAGAACCGACAACCGAAAATGGTCGGCGAACCCGGCCCACTCATCCCTTCACCACACCCAACGGCCTGAGCCGCGCCACCCTGCGGGCAAGATGCGCTCGTTCACAGACGTCGACGACCTCGTCGACGTCTTTGTACGCCCACGGTGCCTCCTCCGCGAGCAACTCGACCGACCCTGGTCGCACCGCCACTCCCTGAGCCTCCAGCGCCTCCCGAACACTCGCCCCGGACTGTCGACGCTTGGCCTGATTCCGGCTGAGTATTCGCCCGGCCCCATGCGCCGCCGAACCGAAGGCCGGGTTGTCGGCAACACCGACGAGCACCCAGGACGCCGTCCCCATCGAGCCAGGAACGAGCACCGGCTGGCCCACGCCTCTGAGATCAGGGGAGAGGTCAGGATGCCCAGGACCAAACGCCCGCGTCGCCCCCTTCCGGTGGACACACAGACGAGCAGCCGCCCCATCGACATCGTGCCGTTCGATCTTGGCGAGGTTGTGGGCGACGTCGAACACGAGCTTCATTCCCGTGTCGGCGATCGAGCAGGCCACTTCGAATGCTCGTCGAGCGCCGTCGGCCAGGACATGCCGGTTGGCCCACGCGAAATTGGCAGCGGAGGCCATCGCGGACAGGTACGTCTCGCCTTCGCGCGACGTGACAGGAACCGAGGCGAGTTGCCGGTCAGGCACGTCGACCGTCACGTGCCGTATCACGTCGAGCTGGTCGGTGCAGGTTTGGTGCCCAAGCCCTCGACTCCCGCAGTGGATCATCACGCACACCATCCCGTCTGCGAGGCCGAACGCCGTGGCAGCCCGGCTGTCGAAGATCCTGTCCACGACCTGCACCTCGAGGAAGTGGTTCCCGGCGCCGAGCGAGCCGAGCTGGTCGGCACCACGTCGCTTCGCTCGATCGGTGATGGACGAACGGTCCGCCCCGGCCGAACGTCCGCGCTCCTCACACCGCTCCAGGTCCTCCTCCGTGCCAAACCCGGCTGCGAGCATCGTCTGGGCACCCTTTTCGAGCACCTCGTCAACATCGATGTGCGATGCGATGGAGCCCTTGCCGAGCCCGCGCGGGATCCGTCGATCCAGCTCGTCCATCAACCGCCGGCGGTTGACCTTGAAGTCCTGCTCGGAGAACCTCGATCCGAGCAGGCGGACGCCACACCCGATGTCGAATCCGACGCCGCCCGGCGACACAACTCCGCCTCGGTCGACATCGGTCGCGGCGACCCCACCGATCGGGAACCCGTACCCCCAATGAATGTCGGGCATCGCGAAAGATGCGTTGGCGATGCCCGGAAGATGCGCGACGTTACGCACCTGGTCGAGCGCCTTCTGTGCTTCGGGGATCTGCCCGACGGTCAGGAACACGCGTCCGGGAACTCGCATGCCTCCTTGTCGAGGCAGCTCCCAGGTGACGTCGCCGATCTGTCGGAGGTCCATCACCCCCGAGCCTACGTGGCCAGAGAATCCCT
>Ga0307424_1000728_pt1 | contig 17696 bp, 16 predicted proteins | sample SalMarWE160320MG_FD_202157 | JGI IMG/M metagenome (GOLD analysis project Ga0307424, IMG submission 202157) | Salt marsh sediment microbial communities from the Plum Island Ecosystem LTER, Massachusetts, United States - WE1603-20 | ecosystem: Environmental > Aquatic > Marine > Intertidal zone >... | reverse complement strand
CCGTCACGTCATCGCCACCCCGGAGAACGTGCATCAGCCAGTCGCCGATGAACGGCACTTTGCTCGTCATGTCGGTGCCGACGCGGGTCGCGAAGAAGGCTAACTTGTTCCACGGCAGGAGGTAGCCTGAGAAACCGAAGCCGAGGCCGAGCGCCAGCATCAGGCATCCGGTCCACCAGGTCATCTCCCTCGGCTTGGCGTACGACTTCATGAACAGGACCGAGAACATGTGCAGAAACGCTGACAGAATCATCAGGTTGGCGGACCACGAGTGAATCGACCGCACCAGCCATCCGAAAGGAACGTGGGTCACGATGAACTGCACGCTCTCGAATGCTGCCTCTGCAGTGGGCCGGTAGTACAGCAGCAGCAAGATGCCAGAGCACACCTGGACGATGAAGAAGAACAGGGTCAGGCCTCCGAAGTAGTAGGCCCAGTCGAAGCGGTGTCTCGGAACCTCCTTGTGGCTGGCAAACTCAACCAGTGGTTGCAGCTCCAAGCGTTCGTCGAGGTAACGGTAGGCGCTGTCGAGGATTCGCATGGCTCAACCTTCCCTTGACACCCAGATATCGTCGCCCTTGATGGCGACCTTGTACTTGGTGAGCGGGCGCGGTGGAGGCCCGGCGACGTTGATCCCGTTCAGGTTGTAGCGACCGTTGTGACAGGCACACCAGATCGCCTGGAAGTCGGTCCTGTACTGTACCGTACACTGCAGGTGCGTGCACACCGCGCTGAACGCCCTGACATCTCCCGCCGGCGTCCTGATGACGATGCCGGGCTTGGAGCCGAAGCGGAAGATGTGGCCGGTGTTGGGCGCAAGCTGGGAGAGCTTGCCGGCCATGACGCTGTTGGTCTGGGCCTCGGCTACCTTTGGCGGCATCACGTAGCGCAGCACCGGGTACAGGATAGAGGCGACCACGCCTCCGACCGCCGTACCCAGAAGCCAGTCGACGACGCGCCGCCGCGTCGGCTTCGCCCTGCCGGTCTCTTGATTCATGGTGAGCCCCCCATTGCAGATGCCGCGCATGAGCAGACGAGCAATATTAGCATGACTCCCCGCACCCTAGATATTGAGACGACTTCACAGCTGCATGGCCCGTCCAATGCCTGACAGGCCGCGGCTGTCTCTTGGCTCCGCCGGCCGCTCGGTGTTACCATGTGCCGGTCGCTCATGCTCAACGATCTGGTCCGCCGAAGCCGCAGCTACAGGCGCTTCCGTCAGGAAGTTGCCGTGCGCCGGGAAACGCTGGTCGAGCTCGTAAACCTCGCCAGGCTCGCCCCGTGCTCCGGCAACCTCCAACCCTTGAAGTACTTCCTGTCCCACACACGAGAGCGCAACGAGAAGATCTTCCCCCTACTCACCTGGGCTGGGTATCTCGAAGATTGGCCGGGACCCGCTGATGGTGAGCGGCCGGCCGCATACATCGTCATCCTTGGCGACAAGGAGATTACGCGGCTCTTCGCCGTCGACCACGGCATCGCGGCACAGACGATCATGCTCGGTGCAGCCGAGCGGGGCCTGGGCGGTTGCATCATGGGCCGGTTCGAACGCACCGCGGTCCGCTCCGCGCTGGGAGTTCCCGAGCGCTACGAGCCGCTGCTCGTCTTGGCACTCGGAGTACCCAACGAAACAGTCATCGTCGAGCAGATCCGTTCCGACCGCGACATCGCCTACTGGCGCGACGCTGAGGGCCGTCACCACGTCCCAAAACGTCCCCTGGACTCGATCATCCTGGAATGAACGGGCCCGACGTTCCGACGACCGGGCCGGGCTCCGGCACGCTCGGCAGAGATGCTTCCCTCGCTCGACTGTGCTGCTAGGTGCTAGGATTCGCTGGACAGCTTCATGGCGTCTTTCGGGGACCGTCCCTCGCCCACGTCGACATCGGAATGTGGCCGCCGCAGCTGGAGGCGTCCGGCTCCGTCTCGCGCTACACTTGAGGCATGGAGCTGGCGTCAGGACACGTCTCACCGGAGCTGGTCGGCTTCATCCTCACGCTCGCACTGTCGCTTCTCATCGGTTTCGAGCGCGAGGAGATGCGATCCGATCGTCCGTCCACCTTCTTCGGAGGTGTACGGACCTTCCCGCTCATCGCCCTCACGGGCTACCTGCTGGTCGTCTCGTTCCCTTCCAGTCCGGTACCCTTTGCCGCGGGAATGCTCGTCATCGGGGCGTTGCTCGCCCTGTCCCACTACGCCAGCCTGGGAGAGGCGCGGCTCGGTATTACCACCGAGGTGGCCGCGCTCCTCGCCTACGGACTCGGCGCCACCTCCGCGGTTCAGGCCTACTGGCTGAGCGTCGCCGCCGCCGTGGTTGCCGTGCTCCTGCTGCACGAGAAACAGTCCCTCGAAGGTCTGGTCCAGAAGATCCCGCGCAGGGAGCTCGGCACGCTCGTGCGGTTCCTGCTGCTCACCGCCGTGATCCTCCCGGTGGTTCCGAACCACGTCTTCACGACGCTGAAGATCAACCCTTTCAAGATCTGGCTGGTGGTCGTCGCCGTCAGCGGGCTTTCCTACCTCAGCTACCTGCTGCAGGTGACATGGAAACGGGGACCGGGAGTGATGCTTGCCGGCATTCTCGGCGGCGCCTACTCGTCAACGGCGATCACGGTTGTGCTCGCGCGTCAGGCACGCAGAGGCGGACAGCTCCCACGGCAGCTCGCTGGAGCGATCCTCGCCGCCACCGGCATGATGTACGTTCGCCTGTGGGTTCTGCTCATGTTGTTCTCTCGCCAGCTCGCAGAGGGTCTCACGGCGCTTTTCTGGGGTCTCGGGCTATCCGCCATGGCAACCGGAGCCCTGCTGGCCTATCACCGGAGCAATCGAGAGGCCGCGGCCGATGCCGCGGAGGAAGCCCCTCGGCCGTCCACAAACCCGCTCGAGCTGACCTCGGCGTTCACCTTCGCCGCCCTGTTCCTTCTCATTCTCATCGTGACCCGAGTCGTGGCAACCAGGTTCGGAGGCGCCGGCGTGCTGGTCCTGGCCGGCCTGATGGGACCGACCGACGTTGACCCCTTCATCCTCGGCCTGACGCCAGCCGCGGGGACCGCTATAAGCCTCTCGATCGCCTCGCTCGCGGTGGTGATCGCCACCGCCACCAACAACCTGATGAAGGGCATCTACGCCCTCAGCTTCGGCGATCCTCCGACAGGACGCCTGTCCCTCGCACTGCTTGTTGCATGGGGAGCCGCCAGCATCGTACTGTTTCTGATTGTCTAGCGGCCCGGCCGCGCCTCTAGGAGAAAAACACCAGGAGCCACCACGCCAGGACGGCCACGGCGAGCCAGAACGCGTATCGCGGAAGCACCCGCCGGAGCTCTCCCGGAACTGGCCGCAGCCCACGCCAGCCACACTCATGACAGCGGTAGAAACGCACCGGGAGCGCGGAACGGACCCGATTCTCCCAGGTGGTCCGGGTCCGGGAACGGTGCACACTCGAGCACTTGCATCGAGGACAAGCGGGCATCAGCTGTCGTCCCATCTTACAGATCGTCCAGCCCGACATCACGGAATGACGACGAGTCACCGCGAAAGCCGATCGAGACCCGTTCGTGGTCAAGAATGACTGGCAGCCGGTGCTCCCAGCAGTAGCGTCGGAGCTCCTCGATGCGGTGGCGTTCGCGGCTGAGGTTGATCTCAAGAAATCGAACGCCGCGGCGGCGCAGGTCGGCACACAGTGCCTCGCTGTAAGGGCATGCGTCCGCGGTAAAGACCACGATCGTCTCCACGCCGGTCATCGCTTCTCCCCCCGCTGGTCAGCCCGGACTGACTCAGCGAGGCCGGATCCTCCTTCGTCGCAGACCTCGGGCATGGCCATGCCCGGCTCCATCTCAATCAGCAGGCGGGCGTCCTCGCGCCACCTGGGGCTGACCTTGACCCTGAGCCCGAGGAAGATTCGTGACCCCAGCCTCGCTTCGAGATCCTCTCTCGCTGCGCGCCCGATGTCGCGGATCATCCTCCCGCCCTTCCCGATGACAAGACCTTTTTGACTCTTACGCTCGACGAGGATGACGGCCTCGATGCGGAGCAGCTCGGGGGTCTCCTCGAACAGCTCCACCAGCACACCCGATGTGTAGGGAAGCTCGTCTCGTGTCAGGTCGAGCAGCTTCTCCCGCACAACCTCTGCGACGAAGAACCTCTCGGTTTGGGTTGTGCTCACCTCCGGCGGGTACAGGGGCGGCCCTACAGGAAGGAGGCGGAACAGCGCCGCTTGCAGTTCATCGAGGCTCTCACCGGTTCGCGCCGAAATCGGCACGACCTCGGTCCCAGGCCGGCGTTTCCGGTAGTTGTCGAGGAGCGGAAGGAGGTGCGACTTCGGACGGATCAGGTCGATCTTGGTAAGCACGCCGAGAACGACGGGCTTCACTGGGGCAAGGAGATCGAACAGGAACTCCTCGCCCCCTCCCCATGCCTGGGACGCATCGACCAGGTGAAGCACGAGGTCCACCTCTTCGAGTGCCGAGCGCACCTCCTGCATCATCTTGCGGTTCATCCGATGCAGGGGACGGTGCACCCCCGGCAGGTCGAAGAACACCATCTGCCCCCGGGTTTCCGTCACGACCCCGACAATGCGGTTCCGCGTGGTTTGGGGCTTGTCCGAAACGATGGCGACCTTCTCGCCGACGAGGGCGTTGAGCAGGGTGCTCTTGCCTGCGTTCGGGCGGCCCACTAAAGCCACCAGTCCGCAGTGTCGGCCCTCAGCCATTTCCGCTCGCCGGTGTCGGACCCACACGCCTGACCAGCACCTGCTGAATCCGCCTCTCGTCAACCTGCTCGACCGTGAACTCCAGGCCGAGAGCGTCGTCGGTGACCAATGCTCCCGCCTCGGGCACTGTCCCATAGCGGGCAAAGACGAGCCCACCAACCGTGTCGACCTCGTCTTCGTGGACCTCCACACCGAGCAGCTCCTCCAACACCTCGAGTGGCGCTCGACCCTGGAGGCGGAAGCTCCCGTCTGCGAGCTGCTCCCAATCCGGAGGTTGTCGGGGCTCGTGCTCGTCCTGGATCTCGCCGACGATCTCCTCCATGAGATCCTCCAACGTCACGAGTCCCGAGGTGCCACCGTACTCGTCGACGACGATTGCCAGCTGCTGGTGCTCGCGCTGGAAGTCGCGCAGCAGCTCGCCGAGCTTCTTGCTCTCGGGGACCAACATGCAGTCGCGGATCAGCTCGGCCGGCCTGGGCTCACCGCCGAGTATCAGGTGCTCGACGACGACCTTGACGTGTACCACGCCAATCACGTTGTCGATGGTATCCCTGTAGACCGGGATCCTGCTCCGGTGCGAGTCCGCGAAGGTCTTGAGAAGCTCATGGAAGGAGATCATCTCGGGGACAGCCAGCATGTCTGTCCGCGGCGTCATCACCTCACGCACCGTAGCGTCGAAGAAGTCGACCAACGATTCCAGGAACTCGCCCTCGTCTCCCTCGATGATCCCGGCCGCCTCTCCGACATCCAGGAAAGCCCTGATCTCGCGTTCGCTGGCCTCCTCTTCCTCGTCCTCGACGGGCTCTACCCGGCTGCCGTCACTGCCACGGGACAGAGTCGCCACCACCGGCAGCAGAAGAGGCCTGACCATGCGCAGTAGCACACTGATCCCGTCCTCCCCGATCCGTCTCACCATCGGGCGTGAGAAGAGCACTGCCAAAGCGGGCACCGCCAGCGCTCCCGCCAGCGCCCACGACCAGCGCATGCCCGGGAACGCCGCGAGAATGACCCACATGAGCCAGGTCGCGAGGATTACGAGCCAGCGCAGTGCGTCAAGCACGCGCGACAGAGGAAGAGGAAGCTCGCGCGTAAACGGGAACAGCTCCTCATGATCGTCGAGCAGGCCCTGAAACCGGACGTTTCCCATCTCCGCAAGCCGCCGCGCGAGCAGCTCGAGAGCCAGGAGCAGCAGAGTCACCGCCGTTCCCGCCAGAGTCAGGGTCACGGGGTGCCGAAGCCAGCTCAGAACATCGGCCGTCATGGGAGTAGCTCCCGTCGCAGCTTGAGCTCCAGCCGGTCCATCTCGCCACCATCATGCTCGTGGTCATGCCCAAGCAGGTGAAGCACACCGTGCAGCACGAGCTCCTCAAGCTCTCTCAGCTCGCTGTGACCGAGTCGTTCAGCTTGCGCCCGGGCGGTGTCGAGGGAAACCACGATCTCGCCGAGCAACCGTCTTCCGTCCGGCAGCTCATCACCGTCCGGGAACGACAGCACATCGGTGGCCCGATCGTTTCCCCGGTAGGACCTGTTGAGCTCGCGAATGCAATCGTCTCCAGCGATCAGGAGTGACACGTCAGCGTCACTTACCCCCAGACTGCCCAAGGTGAGGCCGACGACTCGTCGCATGGCCTCCGCCGTTGGCTGCAGCGGCTTACGATCCCACCTGATGTGCACCCGAATCACGTTTGGGCTGCCTCCTGTTGAAGTCAAAGCCTGGATAGTCGATGCGGCTGTGATACATATTCGTCAACACCCAGAGGAACGCCGAGCTGATCTTCTCGAGCTCCTTGAAAGTGAGCTCCGAGTGGTCGAGCTGTCCATCGGCGAGCGCATCGCTGACGATCCGCTCCACCATGTTGCGAATCTTCCCGGGGGTCGGGTTATCCAGTGTTCTCGCAGCCGCCTCGACAGCGTCCGCGAGCAGCAGAATCCCGAGCTCCTTCGTGTGCGGCTTTGGACCGGGGTACCTGTAGTCACTCTCCCGGACCTCGCCACCTTCCCTCTCCCGAGCCGCTTTCTCCGCCGTTGCCTTGGAGTAGAAGTAGCGGATGAGCTTGGTGCCGTGGTGCGTGGCGATGGCCTGTCGGATGGGAAGCGGGAGCTTCTCGCGGCGGGCCATTTCCAGGCCTTCCTTGACATGGCTCATGATCACCAACGCCGACATCGAGGGAGCAATGCTGTCATGCGGGTTCACACCGTGCTGGTTCTCCACGAAGTACCCGGGTTTCACCAGCTTGCCGACGTCATGGTAGTACGCGCAGACCCGCAGCAGGAGACCGTTGGCGTTCACCGCATCGGCACCCGCTTCCGCCAAGTTGCCGACAGCCAACGAGTGCTGGTGGGTGCCCGGCGCCTCCAGTGACAACCGTTTCAGAAGAGGCAAGTTCTGACTGGAGAGCTCGAGCAACCGCAGATCGGTTGTGACTCCGAACAGCCCCTCGAAAATCGGCAGGAAGAAGGTCGCCGTGCCCATCGCCAGAGGGCCCCCGAGAAGCGCGCAGACTGCGCCGAGGGCATACGGCCCGATACCGTCCGGTACCCCACGGTAGAGCTCGACCACGCCCATCACGAGGAGGTTGGCCACGCCAACGACGGCACCAACTCGCGTCAGCACTGCTCGCTGCTTGAACCTCTGGGCCGCAAGAATGCCTATGGCGCCGGCTGCCAGAGCATAGATCACGACCGAAACATCTCCGCCCATCATCAGGCCGACCAGTAGCGCCTGCGAGACCGAGAACAGGATCGCCGGCTGCAGGCCGAGGACCATCAGCGCGGCCACCGGCCCTGCGGCGTGGGGCAGCGCCCACAGGTAGGCATCCTGCGAGGAGAGGATCGAGCTTTGGCTGTTCAGTGCAACCGCGTTTGCCAGGAACAGGCCCATCCGCTCCGCAGCAGTAAAGACCACCAGCAGCAGAAAAACGATCGACAGGCGATGCCGCCACTCGCCGGCCGGGCCCGACCAGCGTAGGAGGCACCACCAACCGCCAACGATCAACAGCACCACCAAGACGATCCCGGCTATTGTCGCGTAGCTGGTCAGCTCCTGACGTTGCTCGTTCATCTCTCGCAGCGCGCGCGCCACTGCCGGAGTCACCGTATCACCGCGCCGGACGATCACCTGCCCCTTCTTGAAGATCTGCATCCGAGGAGTGACGGCCGCGGCTGCCGCCTTCACGCGGGCCTCCGTTTCCGCCCGGTTGAACACCATGTCCGGCGACAGGTTGGCCTCCAGCCAGGCCGTGATTGGCTTGATCCAGCGTCGCTTCACGGCGTCGTGCTCGAGGAGGTGTGCCCGGATAGCCGGCTCGAGCTCCGACCGGAGGTCGATCACCGACGACAGGTCACTGATCGCGAGCGTACGCTCGGTGCCGGACGCCAGGTTCCGCATCACCAGACCCTCACCCACTCGACGCTCGAGCATCCGGCGATCATCAACCACGTGCTGGTGGTAGATCTGTTGCACCACATCCACCACCGCCTGCTCGAGCTCGCCGCTGCACTGAGCCGAGTGCAGAACCTTGACCATCTCTGCATCAATCGTGAGGTCCGAAACTGAGCTCAGGTTCTCCTGCGTCAGCTCTCCCTGCTTGAGCTCAACGCGACATACGGCGAAGGTCGCGCGGATCGCGTCGACCATCTCAGTGCCAAGCCCTGGAGCCAGGTCGTAGACCGGCAGGGCCTCGGCCTGCGCCTGTTCTCGAAGCGCCTCGGTGGCCGTCTGGTCCGGCACCGCCATGTCATGGGTGACCACGATGTCGTAGGTGGCCACCTGACCGGCCTCCCAGGCCGGAAGCCGACTGCCGATCCGGGGCATGACCAACCAGGCACACGTCGCCACCGCCAGCACGGCCCACAGGAGCGGAAGCTCGAGAACCCGGTCCCACCATCCCGCGCGTTCTTTGAGACCGCGCTGAATACGGCTTGCCGCCGCCGACTCGGTCCTGCCCGAGCCGCTAACCATCTCGCGGCCCCTCAGACTCGTGGCCTTCCGACTGCATCTCCCACTGCTCGTAGCGGTCCACGATGCGTTGCACCAGCCGATGGCGCACGACATCCCGGTGCGTGAAGCCGATGAAGGCGATCCCTTCCACATCTCGCAGGACGCTGATCGCCTCGACCATACCCGATGTCCTCCCACCCTGAAGGTCGATCTGCGTTATGTCTCCGGTAATCACGGTCTTCGAGTGGAAGCCCATCCGCGTCAGGAACATCTTCATTTGCTCGCGAGTGGTGTTCTGTGCCTCGTCGAGGATGATGAAGGCGTCGTTCAAGGTCCTTCCGCGCATGAAAGCGAGGGGGGCGACCTCGATCATCTGTCGTTCCATCAGGCGGGAGACCTTCTCGTATCCGAGAATATCGTACAGAGCGTCATAGATCGGACGGAGGTAGGGGTTGATCTTCTCCGCCAGGTCGCCGGGTAGAAAGCCGAGCCGTTCCCCCGCTTCCACAGCCGGTCGGGTGAGGACAATCCTGCGGACCTGCTTGTCGAGAAGGTACGCGGCAGCCATCGCCACGGCCAGGTAGGTCTTGCCTGTCCCCGCCGGACCGGTGGCGAAAACGTAGTCATGCTTGACGATCGACTGCACGAACAGCCGCTGGGTCATGTTCCGTGGGACAACGTAGCGCTTCAGGGCATCTGGAATGCTGGTGTCGAGGAAGAACTCAACGAGGTCGATCTCGAGGTCCTCTTCGAGGACGCGGACGCCGGTCCTGAACTCCTCGCGGCCGATCTCGCAGCCGGCCGCAATCAGGCTATCGAACGATGTCAGGAGTCGAGCCGTGATCTGCTCGGCCCCGGAGTCGCCGGTGATCATCACCTCGGTACCGCGGGCGCTGAGGGTAACCCGCAAGCGGTCCTCAAGGTAGCGCAGATTCTCATCCTGGATACCGAAGAGACGCTTGGCATGGCGCTCATGGATGGTCAGCTTCTGCATTGCGCCTCTGTCCGGGCTCGGTCGTCAGGGGACCGCTGGCCCGCCCTCTCCGCGCCGGCACCTCGCCGGCGGCAGCTTTCCCTGCGGAACTCAGAGCCGGCCATCGATCGCGAGGGAGGGACGTCCCGGGGCCGGGGGGGGTACCGGATCGGGCTCCGAGGGTTCGGTGACCATACGCATAGTGTACCAGCCCGGCGTATCACGCCCCGGTAGCGCCCCCGCTGGGGTCGGCGGGCCGCGGTCGCCACTCCGGGCTGTCAACACCCTGCCTGTGATTCGACAGGCGGGCAAGGACGAACAAGGCGTCCGACAGGCGGTTGAGATAGGACAGGATACCGGCGGGTACCGGCTCCTCCGCGGTGTCGACGTTCTGGACCCGTCGCTCCGCACGTCGGCATACGGTGCGAGCCACGTGGGAGACGGCGGCCGCACGGCTGCCCCCCGGGAGTATGAAGGCCGTCAATGGTGGCAGCTCGGCGCTCATCTCATCGATCCACGCCTCAAGCTGAGCTGCATCCCAGCTTGCCGGATCCTGTGCCATGCGGCCCTCAGGATCTGCAAGAGCGCTCCCGATGGCCAGCAGCGCCGCCTGGGCGGTGTGGAGGTGCCCCTTCGCACTCGCGTCAGAGAGCTCTGTGACAAGCAGCCCGAGAGCCGATCCAAGCTCGTCCACAGTCCCGTACGCCTCTACCCGCGGGTGGCTCTTCCGCACCCGTCCCCCAGAGAAGAGCGACGTCTCACCCCGGTCTCCCATCTTCGTATATACCTTCACCGCGTCATGATACACCGCCCCTTCCGGAGAGATCGCAGCGATGCTGTCAAGCCCCCGCAGCAGCCGTACCCTCCTGCGGTGAGATCGTTCATTCGCCGAATCCCAGGCCTGTGCAAGGGGAAAAAAAGGGTGACCGTGGGATTGAGGGAGGACGGACCCACGGTCACGATGAGGATGGAGGGTCTTGAATACGCCCGGTTCCGGTGCAAACTACATCCGTTCCCCCTGTCTGGAGGCCGAGCGACAGCGCTCAGCCAGCAGCTGGTCCATGAACGAGTACACATCACCTATCATCTGCTCCAAGCACAGCGCACAGGCAAGCGCGCCAGGGGGCGCCTGCGGCCAGTGTCGGATCTCCTCCTCCGTGAATGGGTAGAGGGTCACGAGCTGCGCACCCAGAAATGCTGGCTCACCCCGCTTCGCGAGCCGACCGACCTGGGGCAGCCACCCCAGGATCTGACGGTGGTCGAGGACGTGAAGACAGCACGTGAACGTGTGGAGCGCAAGCCGGTGCCCGTTTCTCAGCTCGCCCTCCAGAGACCGCCGCAGAAACTCAGTCACCTGCTGAAGGACTTCTTGATTGTCATCCCCGATGTAACCGAAGACCGGAATGGGCAAGCCAAGAACAAGAAGCCTGAGTTTGCCAGCAGGCACAACGGTGCTTGCCAAACCGTGTCCCACACTGACAATCGACCTCTCCAACGAGCCCACAAGCTCCCTCCCAAGGCTGAGCACCTCGTTGATGAAGTCTTGACTGCTCCCGTCGGCCCCTCTACCCACCGCCGTCGATCGAACAGCTCGCATGATCCTCCCCGCCATCCTTAGGCTTGTCTCAAGCAAGTCCCGTTCCATCTCGAGCACGCAAGGCAAGCGACCGTCAGGTCTCGACTTCTTCAGCTTGGTGCCCTCGGACATCTGCAGGACTGTCTACCGGAGTTAGCAGACGTCGGAAACCTGCGGCAGCACACAGGACACGCTGAGAGACCCCTGTTCACTTGCGGTGCAATGAGGAGCAAGCTGGCGCAGGGGCGTCCTCGGGAACCGGCAGGGACCTCATGCGCCGCCCGTCAGGGCGACCGCGTCAAGGGCGTCAGGGCCCGGAGGGGCGAGCGTGAGATGGAGTACCTTGAGGTGAAACAACGTCACCGGCACCGGTGCATCGCATATCACAGCCGCAAAGTGGTGAGAAGTGCGGCTTAGACTCCCAGTCGCTTCATCTTCTTGTAGAGACCGGCGCGAGAGAGGCCAAGGCTTTCTGCAGCACGGCTTTGATTGCCACCCGCCGTCTCGAGAGCGCGCTCGATGAGCCATTGCTCGAGGATCTGTCGCGCCTCATCCAGGCGCAGCCCCTCGAGCTCATCCAGAGCCGGGCCGCCGGCCGGTCGCGCCCGCGCACCGCTGACAGCGGGTGACAGACTCCTGAGATCGACAACTGCACCGTCTGTCACGGAAGCCACGGCGCGCACCAGCTCGCTCCTCAGCTCACGGACATTGCCCGGCCAACCGTACGCTGTCAGGGCATCAAGTGCTCTGACGGTCACGCCCGAGACCCGCCTTCCGACCCGCCTCGCAGCGCTTTCGAGAAAGCAGTTGACGAGGGGTGGAATGTCCTGTTGCCTCTCGCGGAGCGGGGGAATGTGCAGGTGCAGGACATGCAACCGGTAAAAGAGATCCGAGCGAAACCGCGCAGCTCGAACGTCCTGCTCAAGGTCCCGGTTCGTCGCGGAGACCACACGCGCCTCACAGGTCGTCGGTTTGTCATCGCCCACACGGTACAGCTCGCCTGCCTCCAGAACCCTCAGGAGCTTTCCTTGCAGGTTCACCGGCAGATCGCCGATCTCATCCAGGAACAAGGTCCCCCCTGACGCGCTCTGGAACTTGCCGGGACGTGATCCAACGCCCGTCGCAGCTCCAGGGGCGACGCCGAACAGCTCTGCCTCGATAAGATCGGCGGGAATCGCGGCGCAGTTGACCGCGACGAACGCGGCTTGGCGTCTCCGGGACAGGGCATGAACGGCGCGCGCAAAGAGCTCCTTGCCGGTGCCGCTTTCGCCGGTGATCATCACGGGTTCGTCCTGGTGGGCATACTCGACAGCGAGACGCTTGCAGGACTGAAGCGCGGACGAGGCACCGAGGATCATGTCCAGGGCCGCGCCGTCCGAGGGCATCGGCTGCGCGCCGCCATCTGCCTTGACCACACCTGAAGTGCTTTCCTTGTGAAGGGCTGTATCAACGGCCGCGATCACGGCCCGTGTGTCCGCGACTGCGGGCGGGTCTCCACCGTAGCGAACGACGAGGAGGTGTTGCGGACCAACGTTGGCAACCAGCAGATTCTCACCGGCGCTCTCAACCTGTCTCACGGTTGGACGGTCCAGATTCTGCTGTCGATCGAGCGGGCCGAGGCTCCGTGCCAGCGCCGAGACATCACTCACCAGCGAGCCGAGGTCTCCTGCACTCGAGACCAGAGCCACATCCCGACGGTCCAGACCCAGGATCATGACGCCGTTCAGTCGGAACCTGTCACAGATCCATCTGAGGAGCATTGTCAGGGACCCACCGTGCATGGTGCGCGCCCCAACCTCGAGGAGCTCGACGATGTCCTCCACCGTCGCTTCACTCTTGTACTGAACCGTGTCCTCTCGTTCACCCTGCTCACCTTCGAGGCGCGGAGTGGGACGAATCTCAGGGGCGATCGCGAACGTGCCCGAAGACACCTCCACCAGAACCAACGTGGCAGAAGAAACCTGGATCTGGTCTCCGCACTGCAGCTCGGCCGCCGTCACACGTGTGCCGTTGACGAACGTACCGTTCTTACTGCCGAGATCCGTGATGTGAAAGCCGTTTGCCCGAACCTTGAGAACGGCGTGGTGGCGTGAGACGTCATCCTGTGCGATGACGATGTCATTGCTACCGCGGGAGCCAATCCGGTAGGTGCCATCACGTCTCAGCTCAAAGCGCTGCTCCCCGAGCTCGGGGTGACTGTATACCAAGATGTAGTGCGCCATCTTCGCTCCCCCGAGGACTCACTCTACACCATGTCTCGGGGCGCAGGCTGCCCGGGCGGGGCGCGACGACATCACGCCACATCACCCGATCTCGTCACCATGTAGCCCGAGAGCGAGCCCGGCACGAACCGAAAATGGAGACGGTCTCCACGCTCTCGAACCTCGACCACAGCGACGTCTCCCGTGACGATATGAAAGCTCCGACTCGCTCTCCGCAGGAGCCGCGATCTCAGCAGGTGCGAGACCTCTTCCAGCTGCTCCAGGTTGTCCAGAAGCAGGGTCATACGGCACGGGCTCACGAGTCGGCGCGTCAGCTCGAAGATCGTGGCATCGAGGGCCTCGACCATCTCGGTGAAGGGCAGGCCCGCATCACGCCAATGCCCGATGGGCTCGACGGCGAGGTGCTCGAGACCGCGCTTCTGCGCATCCGAGAGGATAGCAATCAGGCTTCGGCGGACATCTCCCGGCCGGCAGGTCGGGCTTTGCTCCAGGTCGTGAACGACGGCCTGGTAGGTCCAGTACGGTGCGATCGCTCGGGGCCGTCGCAGCAGATATCGGCCGACCGGTAGCGGCCGATGGGCCGAGATGGCCACGTAGGCGGCGTCCAGCTCGTCTTCGACGTCGAGGTCGACCGCCGCCGGCGCACTCATGACCAGATTGCGGTCCTCCTGCACGACCAGCGCTTCAGGCTGGATCCGACGGGCGAGCGAGTCCTTCAGATCGAGATCGAGGCGAAGAACGAAGATCCCCACGGAGTGAGTCTAGCAACCACCCGGTGCCCGGACCATACCAGCACTGCAAGCCGGCCGCCTTCCTCGGGTTAGAGAAGCACGCTCCTGCCGGCGTTGGCCACGCAAGTAAAGCCAACGCAAGACTTCCCGTGAAGGTGAAACCTGTGTAAAACCCTCGCCCAGTGAGCCGCATCGAGAGAGAGGACGGCCAGCGCCGGGGCATCGCGTGCTGCAGCCGCGCGACAATGAGATGCACGGCCTACAGGGCGAGCCGCCGGCGTACAAGATCGGCCGTAATCACGAGACGGTATGTGCCGTCGGTCCCCTCCTCGAGCCCCTCATATCGCCACGGATCAAACTCGAGCCGGTTGGCGATTCTCCCGAAGATGCTGCGCAACGCGCGGGCCCCCGTCCGCGTGTGTTTCTCCGCCTGCTCGGCGATCAGCGATGCTGCCAGGTCCTCGAGCTCAAGCCGTATGTTCAACACCTCGAAGTAGCGCCTGGACCGGAGGAATGGAGAGTCGACTGATCTGATCAGAATCTCCTTGAGCACCTCGACTGAGAGGTCGTTGAGAAGCACCGTATTGTCGAAGCGAGCCATGAACTGGGGCACCATCCCGTAAGTGAACAGATCCTCCGGCTTGATGAAGTCTGCGAGCGCAAACCGGGTCTCGATCCGTACCTGGCCGTCGGCGGTCTGAATCGCGTGCGACTTGAGCTTCTCACCGCTCCCGGGTTTCACAACCCTCAGGTACACCTGGTCATACAGTCCCTCGAACGCGCCACCGCAGATGAACATCATGTGGCTCGTATCGATATCGAGCGTGATGGCCTGCTCCTCGCCGTCGACGACCGCATGGGTCCGGTAGGCCACCCGCTCTCCCTCCATGAGCGTGAGCAGACCCTGCTGGAGGACGACACCGATCGGGTTGGGCTTGCCGGCAACCACCGACGCCATCTTGTCCACCTCGTCGATACAAATCGTGGCCCGTTCCATGGCGGTCTTCAGCTCGGCGGCCGTAGGCCGCGTACCGAGGACCGAACGAGCTCGTTGCTCCGCCGCCGTCAGAACCCGCTCTGGCCGGAACTCCATGCGGTCCGGGTCAACCAGCAAGTTGGCATTGATGATGGTCATCGCCCGAAATGGGCGATACTCGGGCACCTCTTGGTAGAGGCGCTGGATATTGTTCATGATTGTGGTCTTGCCGGTGCCCGAGTTGCCGATCAGCAGGATGTTCCCAGGGACCTTCCCCGTCACGTGCTTGAACACAGCGACGGACACGAAATGCAAAGCCGCATCCTGGCCCAGAACTCCCTTCCGAAGATGCTCGAAGATCTCGGGAGCCCCAATCGCAGCAAGATCGCGCAGACCTTCAACGGATCCTTGCTCCCCGCCGCCCTCAGGTACGTTTCGACCCCCGCTCATGGCCATGTTTCCCCTGGAGTCCAGACGCCTTGGCACGGGACCAGGCGAGAATCACCGATGAACATCTTTCCCCCCTCTCGGGTGCCACGCCCTGCCGTCACGCCCCCTCCGGCCTGTCGCTCCCACCCACAGCGCCGCCCGATCTGATGCCTGTAGACGGCCTGCCCACAGGAGTCGGTTTTCCCGGCGGTCCGCCTCGCAGATGGGTGCCCTCCTCCGGTGTTGCCTGATGGGTCCCGCGGATGCCCCGGATCATTCCGGGGCTCGGCCGTGCGGCAGCACGGACAGGGGTGACCTCGACCGGGATCGTGATGGTCGGTCTCTCCGGCAGGTTCGTCCGAAGCTCAACCTGCCCGTGAATGGCATGGTCCAGCCCCTCCTGGGCCACTCGCGAGCTCACTTCGAGCCGCACAGTATGGGTCGACATCGCCTTCGTACCGTCGATCCCCACGGAGAACAAATCTGGGTGATCGCTCGTCGCCGCCAGGATTTTGAACTCCTTGCCTCCGGAGTGCCGCAACTTCACAAGCCTCACGAGCGGTCGATCACCGTGCGGCGGAAGGACCACCCGTGCCTGCGGCGGAATCACCTCGATGAGCTGACGGATCCGAACATAAACCGGGACCATGAGCACCGGCAGGTCCGGCGTTGTGGACGCGACCGAGATCTGGGTTGTGGCGAAGCTCCTGCCTCGTGTTCCCGGCACCGAAAGGTCCAGCCAAACATCACCCGGTCTCGCGACCAGTCCGTCGACCTTCTCCTCATGGGTCACGGCGCTCGCTGTCGCCATCACCAGGTTCGGATCCCTGCTGGCCACCTTGGTCACTTCGAGCCGCTTGCCGTCCTGCCGGTGAAGCAGGAGACGCTTCTCGGTCGGTTCTCCTTCTTTAACCTCCACAGATACCGGGATCCTCGGCTCCACCTCGATCGGCTGCTGCAGATCCGCCGTGACCGTGAGCATGAGCATCCGAGCCCCGGGGTCGTCGGTCTCGACACGAACTGACTTTCTGATCTTCCCGTGTTGGTTGGGGTGCGTTGAAATGGTCGCAACAAGCGTTCCCGACCCACCTGCCGGGATTACCGGGTCATGCCCGGTCACCGTGCAGCCTCAAGACGGAGCTGCCTTCAGTATCTTCACTGGTTTGGGTCCACTGTTGTGGAATACGAACGTCGCCACGACCTTCCGGCCAGCCAGAACCTCCCCAACGTCGAGCTGCGAGTGCTCAACGGTGACGTGCGGCTTGACAAGCAGACTGTGCGGCTTTGGAGTCGGCTGCTGCGCCGAGGCCACACCGACAGCCAAGATCACCCCGACCACGGTCGTTACCAGTTGCTTGTGCATAGAACCTCCAGACGGGCCGCGCACCTACCGCGTCCGACCACTTCGCCCCAGCCGGGCGGCTGCGACGCTGTACGCACACCGCCTGGCGCGGATTGTACCGCACCCACACCGCCCTCCGGGTCTTTCCCCAGCGGTCCACCATGGCCGGCCATTCGCCTTCCAGGAACGTCATCTTCAGGCTTCGCACGATTGCTGGAAGGCAGCCGCAGCTACGAGTTCGAGGCCGCTGCCTTCTGGCGCAGCTTTGCGGCCTTCTCCCGGTACCGTTCCGCCCGTTTGGTGTCGCCGCGCCGCGACGCGAATCTGGCCAGAGCCTCCCACACCTCTGGGACGTGGCGGTAGGCGCGCTTGGCTCGCAGCAGGTGACGCCGGGCATCCGTCGCGTTCCCCTGTACCTCTTCGACCCCGGCGAGGGCGATCAGAGTGAATGGGCTGGAGGGCCCCTTGGAGGCCGCCTGAAGAGCCGCCTTTGCCTCGGCATCGTGGCCACGTAGGCGATACAGGTAGGCGAGGTTGGTCAGGGCCGAAGGATTTCCCGGCTCGGCGAGGAGAGCCTTCTCGTATGCCTGCGCGGCGCCCGTGAGGTCTCCGAGACGCCGTCGAGCGACGCCGAGGTTGACCCACACGGCTGCCACGTCCGGTGCCAGTTGGGTCGCTAGCTCAAGGTTGGTCAGAGCACCCTCGATATCTCCCTGCTTGAGGGCAACACTGCCGATATTGGTGTGGTAGAAGGCGCTGGCCGTCACGTCGTCGATCACCCTCCGCTGCACGTACGGTTGGT
>Ga0307424_1000727_pt1 | contig 17699 bp, 18 predicted proteins | sample SalMarWE160320MG_FD_202157 | JGI IMG/M metagenome (GOLD analysis project Ga0307424, IMG submission 202157) | Salt marsh sediment microbial communities from the Plum Island Ecosystem LTER, Massachusetts, United States - WE1603-20 | ecosystem: Environmental > Aquatic > Marine > Intertidal zone >... | reverse complement strand
CACGGGTACGACCTGCGACGCAGGCTGAGTGAGCTGGGTTTGCGCTCCGTGTCGTTCGGGTCGCTCTACCCGGCGCTGAGGAGACTCGACCGCAATCGGTTCGTCGAGACGGTCGACGGCGCACGCCGAAAGAAGGTGTACCGGATCACCACCGCCGGCGAAGCGAGATTCAAGGAGCTCATCGAGAACCGAACGACGGAAGATGAGGACGACCGCTCGTTCAATCTTCGCGTTGCGTTCTTCAAATATCTGGACCCGGAGGTTCGTCTTCGGCTCCTCGAGCAGCGCAAGATGATCCTGTCGGATCGGGCCGACCAAGACGTGGCCCGACTTCGCAGGACCAGGGAGCGCATCGACCGCTACACGCTTTCACTGATCGAGCGGGAAGCCAATCACACAGCGGCGGATATCGATTGGCTCGACGAGCTGATCGCCACCGAACAGGCGGCAATCCGTAGGCGCAGACCCACAATCGGACGACTGAAAAGGACGATCACATGAGCACCATACGCGTTGCCATCGCCGGGCTCGGCAATTGCGCGAACTCCCTCATCCAGGGGGTCGAGTACTACCGAGACGCCGACCCCTCCCATTCGGTGCCGGGGCTCATGCACGTACAGATGGACGGCTACCACGTCCGCGACCTGGAGGTCGTCGCGGCATTCGATGTCGACGCAACCAAGGTTGGTGTTGACGTCTCGAAAGCGATGTGGAGTGGCCAGAACGACACATACCGCTTCGCGGAGGTGCGCGCCACCGGAGTCGATGTGCTCCGTGGGCCCACGCTCGACGGGCTGGGTGTCTACTACCGCAAGACGATCGAGGAGTCACCGGCCGAACCGGTCGATGTGGCGGTCGCGCTGCGTGACTCAGGAGCGGACGTGCTCGTCAACTACCTCCCCGTCGGGTCCGAGCAGGCGGCCAGGGCGTATGCCGAAGCTGCTCTGGATGCTGGGGTTGCGTTCGTGAACTGCATTCCTGTCTTCATCGCATCCGACCGGACCTGGGCACAGCGGTTCCGAGATGCGGGATTGCCAATAGTGGGAGACGACGTCAAATCCCAGGTCGGTTCGACGATCGTTCACCGTCAGCTCGCTCGCCTGTTCGAGGATCGCGGTCTCACTCTGGACCGCACCTATCAGCTGAACGTCGGCGGCAACATGGACTTCATGAACATGCTCGAGCGAGAACGGCTCGAGTCCAAGAAGCTCTCCAAGACCAGGGCGGTCACATCTCAGGTCGACCACGGGCTCTCCGATCGCAACGTCCACATCGGGCCGTCCGACCACGTGCCGTGGCTCACCGACCGCAAGTGGGCGTACATCCGCCTCGAGGGCAGCGGCTTCGGTGATGTGCCGCTGAACGTCGAACTCAAGATGGAGGTCTGGGATTCGCCGAACTCGGCAGGGGTCGTCATCGATGCCATCCGCGCGGCGAAGCTCGCCAAGGATCGCGGCATCTCGGGACCTCTCCTCGGTCCATCCGCCTACTTCATGAAGAGCCCGCCGGTCCAGTACAGGGACGAGCAAGCTCGGGGCTTTGTCGAGGAGTTCATCGCCGACGGAGCTACCGAGCGGCAACGCATCGACGACTACCTGTAGAGGCTCACTTCGTGAGCCGTCTTCGGTTCTCGGTTATCGGTATGACGATCCACGCCAGACCGCCGTCCGCCATCAACCATCGGCCCCCGGGTCCCGCCCCGTGATCCGAGAACGCATCTGGTCGCGCTCCTGAGGACTGAGGACTCAAGACTGCGAGCGAAGCGAGCCCCTAGAGGCGCTTCCGAATCCAGGCAATGTCGGCCGCCTGAGCCTCGTCCCCTTCGGGCGTCTCCACGACGACCGGCGCCCCGGCACCACGAATCACGTGGATCAGCAACTCCGTCGGGATCTGACCGTCACCGAGGTTCGTGTGGCGGTCCCGCCGGCTCCCAGAGCCGTCCTTCGAATCGTTGGCGTGTACGAGATCGATACGTCCCGTCGCAGAGATCACACGCGGGACGAGGGTCTGGAGATCCTCGCCCGCGGCCCACGCATGGCACGTGTCGAGACAGAACCCGACCCCGAGATCCCCTATCGACTCCCATAGTCTCGCCATGTCGTCGACCGATCTCGTCATCGCGTCATCGCCACCCGCCGTATTCTCGATGAGGATCGGGACTGGGGATCCGATGGGTTTCAGCGCCTTCTCCCAGCGCACCAGCCCTTCGTCGACCGTTGCCTCGCCGGTCGCATGGCCACCGTGCACGACCACGCCCACGGCGCCGACCCTCTTCGCGGCATCAACGGTCGCGGCGAGGAGTCTCCTACTGGAATCTCGCACCCTGGGATTCCCCGACACGATGTTGATCAGGTAGGGAGCGTGCACATAGATGGGGATGTCGGCGGTCCTCAACGCTTCTGCGTCGGTGCGTTGCAGTGGAGACCGCCACTGGTGAGGGCTCGACAGGAAGATCTGCACGACGTCGGCGGCGCGTCGAGACGCCTCCTCGAGAGGGCGGCCGTTGGGAACGTGCGCGCCGATCCTCACTCCCACGGCATGGATTCGTCGTGCGACGTCGCGGCCTCGCGGAGGGTGAGGAGATCGGTTGCGATCTCCTCTACCGGCCGGGACCAGTTGATGGCCTCGATCATCAACGTGTGGGAACCGACCCAGCGCGCCGACCATGGGTCGGAGGGCAGGCGAGAGGGATCCTCGAACCGAACGAAGAGAGCATGTATCGGCTGACCATCGTCATCTACGACTTCCGATGAGATATCTCCGACTTCCGACCAGGGGATGAGTGTTGCTTTGGTCAGCGGCCCTCCGACAGCCAACCGCACTCCTTCCTCGCCTGCCGAGACCAGCTTCCTGGGAGCGACGAGGTCGCGCAGACCCCACACGATCAGCACGAAGCCCCCGACAACGGCGAGGAGTGCGAAGATACGGTCTCTCGGCTCGAACGTGGGAACCTGCTCGGTTCCATAGACGAGTCTGCCGAACACCGACACAAACCTGCCTGAAGAGAGTACATCGAGTCCCATGAGTGCGAACACGATGCCGGCCAATGACAGCAGCCACACCCGAAGGGCGGAGCGCACGACTTCGACGCGTTTCATTCATCGACTCCCAGATCGGCAGGTCGCACGAGTGCGACATACGGTACTCCCCGCCGTGCCATGAGCGAGGCGACAGCGGTGCCGCTGCGATCGACGAGTGTGATCGCCTGCACCACGTAGAGACCGTGCTCGATGGCCACGTCGACGGCCTCCACCAGTGCTCCACCGGTCGTCGAAGTGTCCTCGAGGATCGCAACCTTGTCCCCAGGATCGACTGCTCCCACCAGACGACCCCCGACTCCGTGGTCCTTGGACTGCTTGCGGATCGAGAACGCGTTGAGGGTTCGACCGAGACCGGTAGCAACCACCGCCGCGGACACCGCGATCGGATCGGCACCCATCGTCATGCCGCCGACCGCCACGACCCGTTCGTCGAGCACGGCGAGGACCGCATCCGCGACGATCACTGCGCCTTCTCCGTCGAACGTCGTTCTTCGGGCATCCAGATACCAGGAGCTCACGGCGCCCGACCGAAGCGTGAACGGGCCATCGATCCGAAGCGAGGATCTCCTCAGAAACTCCGACAAATCGCTCAAGGTTTCGTCCCTCTCGACCGATAGGGGTGTCAGCCAACCTCCCAAGTTAGCCCGACCATAGCGACCGTCTCTCTTCCCCGAGGGACGGTCGTTTCGGTTGTGGAACGTGTAGCTTCTACCCCATGGCCGACCTACCGAATCCCGCCGATTTCTTCACCAACTGGACTACCTCTCCGCTTCCTTTCCGCGAGAAGCTTCGGGTGGCGATCCGCAACACACTGATCAAGGCCCGCACCGGTTCCCCGTGCTGCGGCCATCCCGGCGAACCCGGCTGTTGAATGGGTGCCGATGGGCCCGGTTCGGGCTCAAACCACCATCACGGTGATCACAACCACTGAGGCGCTACTTTCCGAACCGGCGTTCTCGCCTCGAGAAATCACGGAGAGCACGAAGGAAGTCGACTCGGCGGAATGCCGGCCAGTACACGTCCACGAATGCGTACTCGGCGTACGCGGACTGCCAGAGGAGGAACCCCGACAGGCGTGACTCACCGCTCGTGCGAATGACGAGATCCGGGTCGGGGAGATCGGCCGTGTACAGGTGGGTCGCGATCCCGTCGGCATCGATTCGATCTGCGATCTGGTTCGAGGGAACCCCATCGTCGGCCAGCGCCGCGACGAGGTCCCTGCACGCGTCGACGATCTCCTGGCGTCCTCCATACCCCATCGCAATCGTCAATCGCCGGTTCCCCGTCGACGCCTCCTCCTCCAGCGTCTTCGCCGCCTGTGTGAGCGGGTCGGGCAGCAGCGATAGAGAGCCGATGAACCGCACCCGAAAGTCGTATTTCCTCGCCAGCGTGGGAACGCGGTGGAACAGGTCGATCAGCACTTCGAAGTAGGGTTCGAGCTCCTCGCTCGGCCGAGAGAGGTTTTCTTTGGAGAGCAGCCATCCGGTGATGGCAGGGATCTGGATCTGCTCAGACCAGCCGATGAATTCCTCGAACTTGCGCATTCCCGCCCGGTAGCTGGCCGCGTAGTCGGAGAGGCGCTCGGCTCGAGCGTAGCGACGGTGGCCGTCCAGGATGATGCCGATGTGTTTCGGAAGCCTATCGGGCGGCAGCGCCCGAAGCAGCTTGTCTTCGTAGAGGCGGTAGAGGGGGCGCAGGACGCGCTCTGATTTCACGGGCCAATGGTAACTATGGGGCTCCCGGTAGGCTGGTGATCGTGGACCGACTGGTGCTCGGGAAGATGCAGAACCCGGTCCGAGGGTTCCTCGATGGCACGGCCGCGCTGCTGTCGATCGTGGCCCTGGTTACCCTTGTCAAACGCACTTCGTGGGATGTTCCCCGCATGATCTCGATGATCGTGTTCGGAGTGAGTGCCTTTGCGTTGTACACCACCAGCTCGCTGTATCACTCGGTGCCGTGGAAGGCCCTGTGGAAGCATCGGATGCAGCGGCTCGACCATTCGATGATCTTCCTTCTGATCGCCGGCACGTACACCCCGATCGCGTTCAATGTGCTCGGTGGGACGATGCGGTGGTCGACCCTCGGCATCGTGTGGGGAGCCGCCGTCGGTGGCATCGTGCAGAAGGTCTTCTTCCCACAGATTCAGAACTGGCTGGGCATCGCCCTCTCGATGGTGATGGGATGGCTCGCCGTGCTCCCGCTTCCCCGCCTCGTCGACCGTCTCGGAGTACGAGCCGTCGCGCTCCTGCTTCTCGGGGGACTCTTCTACAGCATCGGAATGGTGATGCTCGTCACCAAGCGGCCCCGAATCTCGCCAAGGATCTTCTCCTACCACGAGGTGTTCCACGTCTTCGTCGTGTCGGGGACAGTCGTTCACTTCCTGGTCATCACCTCGTACGTCGCACCGATCGCTCGACTGTGAACGAGTTCGATCCCTTCATCGTTGCTCGGACCGTCGACCTGAACCTCGACGACGGGACACCCGTGAGAGTCCGCCCGATCGTTCCCACCGACAGAGAGCGAATCGAGGAAGGCCTACGGGAGCTATCGCCGGAGTCCCGCTATCTGCGATTTCTGAGGTCCATCGACCATCTCACCAGTAGCGAACTCTCCTACCTCACAAACGTCGACTACTTCGACCACTTCGCCTGGGTGGCGCTCGATACATCCGACAATCGCGGGATGGGAGTGGCGCGGTACGCACGATTGGAGGGCGAGACGGCGGAAGCGGCGGTCGTCGTTCTGGATCGCTATCAGCACCGCGGCTTGGGCGCCATCCTGCTCCGCCTGGTTGCGGAGACGGCGTATGCACACGGCATTCGGAGATTCCGGGCGTGGGCCGCACCACGGAACACCGTTGTCATGCGCCTCATCGAGCGCTGGCATCTCGACCGACGCGCCGAAGATGGCACCATGGTCATCGACATCCCCCTCCCACTCCCCGAGACGCCGCTCGCCGAATCATCGCTGTACGAGTCACTCAGAGAAGTCGCCGCCGGAAGAATCGAGCCCTATCTCTGACGGGAGAAGCCGCGAGCGGCCAGAATGGGGACTGAGGAGCACCATGGAACCCACCGCCGAGTCGAAGAACTGGGCCACCATCGCCCACTTCTCCGCCCTTGTCATGTTTATGGGGATTCCGTCGTTCATCGGGCCCCTCGTCGTGTGGCTGATGAAGAAGGATCAGGACGAGTTCGTTGCGATGAACGCGAAGGAAGCCCTGAACTTCAACATCTCGTTCTTCCTCTACGGGATCATCTCGGTCCTATTGATCGTTCTCGCAATCGGACTTCTCCTGCTGGTTGCCGTCGGGATCGCCTGGCTCGTACTCGTGATCGTCGCAGGAGTGAAGGCAAGCTCGGGCGAGCCGTACGTGTATCCCTTCACGCTGCGCCTCGTCAACTGACCTGCAGACTGGTCAGCTGCGGGATCGTGGCGGAATCACATCGACGGCCGCATCGCTGAGCTGGCTGCGCGATCAACTTCTGCATCGTGGGTGTGTCTCTCGCTACGAATATGTGGCACCTCCGACCGGGCGGCACGACAGGCACTCCACCTGGAAGACCCCTGCCGACGAGGCTGGCTGCTGGCTGTCGGCCGTTCGCTGTCAGCGGTCAGCTGTCAGCTATAGGCGAAGCCGAATAGCATCGGCGGTGGAGGTGACAACATGTTCGCAGAGTACGACAGGTACGACGCCCTCGGGCTCGCCGAGCTGGTCAGGGACGGAGAAGTCCACCCCAGGGAACTGGTCGAAACGGCCCTCTCTCGCATCGAGATGACCAATCCACGGGTCAACGCAGTCGTTCACAAGATGTACGATCGCGCCCTCGAGACAGCCGACAGCCCCCTCCAAGGACCGTTTGTCGGAGTCCCGTTCCTTCTCAAAGACTTCGGGCCAATGTTCAAAGGGGAACCGACGACTTCGTCATCTCGGTTCCTTCAATTCCATATCCCGTCGGAAGACTCGACGCTCGTCACGCGCTACAAGGATGCCGGCCTGATCGTGCTCGGCAAGACCAACACGCCCGAGTTCGGTCTCGTCGCGACAACCGAGTCCGACTTCCGTGGACCCGCAAGGAACCCGTGGAATCTCGATCACAGCACGGGTGGATCAAGCGGCGGCTCCGCCGCGGCCGTCGCCGCCGGCTACGTCCCGATGGCACACGGAAACGACGGCGGCGGCTCTATCCGCATTCCCGCCTCGGCCTGCGGGTTGTTCGGACTGAAGCCTTCGAGGGGAAGGAATCCTCTCGGACCGGACTTCAACGGGACCTGGCTGGGACTCGTGCAGGATCACGTCATCAGCCGGTCCGTACGTGACAGCGCCGCCATGCTCGATCTGGAGTGTCCACCGAGCCCCGGCGAGCCCTACATGGCGCCGGCGCCAGACCGGCCGTTTGCCGACGAGGTCGGTCAAGATCCCGGCAGGCTGCGGGTCGCCGTGTGTGCCGACTCGTTGTTCGGCACGAGCACCCATCCCGACTGCGTCGAGGCGGTCGACAACGCCGCGGAGCTGCTCGAGTCCCTGGGTCACCACGTGGAGCGAGCCTGCCCGCCCTTCGACAAGAAGCTGATGGTGGAGGCGTACCTCCGAATCGTGGCCACCGGACTCGCATCCGACATCGACGCGGCAGCGCGGGTCGTCGGAAGAGAACCGGCTCCCGAGTACTTCGAGCCGACCACGTGGCTTCTGCAGCTCATCGGACGAAAGACCGGCGGCGACCATCTGAGCTCCCTGCTCGTCGCCACTCAGGAGACGGCATACCAGATGGAGTTGTTCTTCCACACCTACGATGTCCTGCTCACTCCCACACTCGGGCGCCCCCCAGTGAGGATCGGCGAGCTGAAGCCCACCAAGGCGCAGATGATCGCCATCGCTGCGCTCCGCAGGTTCCCGATCAAGAAGGCACTCGATATCGTGCTCGGGCAGATGGCAGCCGAGAACATGGATCCGGCTCCCAACACCGAACTGTTCAACCTGACCGGCCAGCCTGCGATGTCGGTTCCTTTGCATTGGAACGCAGACGGGCTGCCGATCGGCACGCAGTTCGTGGCCCGATACGGTGACGAGGCCACCTTGCTTCGCCTCGCGGGACAGCTGGAACAGGCACGACCCTGGTTCGACAACCGACCATCCATCTAGACCTTCGGCTTCGATGGTTGACCGGCCTCTGGCTGTCAGCCGTGGGCTGTCAGCTGTTCGCTTCCGTCACTTCCCGTTCGTGACTCTGGTCGTACGGAGGCGCCGCCAGCGATTCGTGAGGTTCTCGTCGTCTGCTTCCTCGGCCTCGTCGACCGGTTCGTCCGTTACCGCGTCCGTCCCCGTGTCCGAGTCCGTGTCCGAGTCGGTCTTGGAGCCCGACAACGCAATGAACGAGCCGAGAAGCTCGGCCGCCTCGTCTTCGGTCATCGCGTCGACCTCGGATTCGGGCGCCGCGTCTTGCGGGCCGGGCACCTCATCGATCACCGGCACCCCAACGCTGTCTTCGACGATCAACCCGGCCGCGACGAGGCCGGAGAGCTGTTTCGCCGCCTCGAACTCGAAGATCTTGAGCGACACGGCGAGGCCTCTCGAGCTTCGAGCCTGTGGCAGCATTGCCAGCAGGGCCCACTGCTCCGGATCGATGGTGATCGTTTCGTCGATCTTGTCCGCCATCCGGAACGACGTCTCGACACTCGGAATGAGTCGTCTGATGTCATCCCATTCGGCCTTTCTGTCAGAAGCGACAGAGAGGGCGGCCTCGACGTCGAACCGGAAGCCGACAGGGTGGGTCATCATCACACCGTGGGCAAACGAGAATTCCCCGTCGGGAAGGCTGAGAAGCCGCACGAGGACTTCTGACACCTGGTGTCGGAAGAACACATCGAGGACTTCCTTGCGTGTGCCTCTCACATCCTCGAGAGAAACAGTCCGACGTTCGATCGCATCGCGCTCTTCGTCCGTGATTCGCTCGAGCCGGGCCAGATCGTCAATCAGGTCGTCGCCGGACCGCGTCGTCGCGTAGACGATCGCCCCGTCCACGACAAACACACGGCCCGCGAGCGCGGGCGACTCCACCCGGAGCAGGCCGGTTTCGCCGGAAACACCGACGAGTCGGAGCACATCGGTCAAGGCAAAGCTGGCGAATGTCCCATTGAGGGTCGACAGGCTCATACCCTCAGTTATCGGCAGCGTTGCCCTCCAGTGAAGGGGCAATCCAGGCTTCGGCGATCGCTACCGGTATTCGGGATTCGGCTGGTCGAACCTGCACCCGGCGTCCCAGAGAGATCGCTGATTCCCATGCGCTGGAATTCCACCGTTCTCGCGGAGCATTCGTGCCAGGTGGATGAGATTCCAGGTCATGAACGTCGTGTTGCGGTTCGTGAAGTCGTTCTCCGGACCGCCGGAACCGGGGTCCAGATAGGAGGGTCCTGGGCCTGCTTCACCGATCCACCCCGCGTCCGCTTGAGGCGGAATGACGAAACCCAAGTGCTGCATGGCGTAGAGAATCCCCATCGCGCAGTGCTTCACCCCGTCCTCGTTGCCCGTGATGATGGTTCCGGCGACCTTGCCGTAGTAGGCATACTGCCCCACCTCGTTCAGCAGTCCGGAATTGCCGTAGAGACGCTCGACGATGCGAGAGCACACCGAGGACTTCTCACCGAGCCATATGGGAGTCCCCAGCACCAAGATGTCGGTCACCATGACGCGTTCGTACAGAGCCGGCCAGTCGTCGGTCTCTCCACCGTGCTCTCGCATGTCCGGCCATACTCCCGGAGCCAGATCTAGGTCGACAGCCCTCACTTGATCGACTGAAACGCCCTGCGCCTCCATCAGCGCGACGGACCGATCGATGAGCCCCTGCGTGTGCGAAAGCTCGGGGCTCCGCTTGAGCGTGCAGTTGATGTACAGAGCCCGCAGATCCACCCGACTTCCTCCTTGCCGTTTCTACGATCAACAACCAGCCGAAGCCGGCAGCCATTCCTCAGGAGCAGGCGGCCTCGACCTCGTCGAGCTTGCGAGGAAGCTGCGCAGTGAGGTTCTCGAAGCCCTTCGAGGTCACCACCACGTCGTCCTCGATTCGCACCCCGATCCCGGAGAACCGGTCGGGGACTCGATGCTCCACGAAGCCCGCTGCTTCACGCTCTTTGTGCTCGAGATCCTTGGCCGCCTCTGCACCGAGTTGGTACCTTCGCTCGGACCACTCGTCGAGGTCATACTCCAGCAGTGGCAACTTGAGCACATGACGTTCAGGATCGACGTAGATCCCGGGTTCGACGGTGAATACCATCCCCGGCTCCAGAGAACGGGATCCGGAGGCCGTCTTGTACGCCCCGACATCGTGAACGTCCATACCCAGCCAGTGTCCCGTTGAATGCATGAAGTATTCGCGATAGTGGTGCATGGTGGCCGGGTAGCCGTCCGGCAAGAGGCCCAGATCTTTGAGTCCGGCGGTGATCACTTCACGGGCCGCGTCGTGCATGCTCTCGAACGGAACCCTAGGTTCGATCCTCGAGAGGGCTGCGTTTTGGGCGTCGAGCACGACTTCGTAGACGGCGGCCTGTTCCGGCGAGAACGCGCCACTCACAGGGAACGTCCTGGTGACATCGGCGCTGTAGTACCCGTACTCGGCGGCGGCATCGATCAGCAGTAGGTCCCCGTCCTTCATCACCCTCGTGTTCTCGTTGTAGTGGAGGATGCACGCATTCGGTCCCGACGCGACGATGGACGGATACCCGTTGCGAACGGAACCCTCGGCCCGGAACGTGTACTCCATGATCGCCTGGATCTGATTCTCTCGAAGGCCGTCTCTCGCCTCCTTCATGGCGGCGAGATGCCCGGCAATGGAGATCTCGGACGCCCTACGCAGGAGCGCAATCTCGGGTTCTTGCTTGCGGAGCCGCAGCTCTGCGACGAGAGGTTCCAGGTCGGCGATCACCGCGGGCGCAACACGGCCCGTTCGGTCGCTGAACGCACGTGACTTCGCAACCCCGTCTATCAGGGTTGCCACGATCCCGCTCACACAGAACAGTGTCGGCGCACCGAGCAGGTATTCGCGCAGCTTGGCGTCGAAGGAGCTCAGCGGGTAGGCGGCATCGGCACCGAAGTCGACAATCGCACCTTCGACACCGGCCCTCCGGCCAACCCACGTCTCCTGTTCCTTGTCTTTGGGACGCACGAAGAGCACGAATCGTTCGGTCGGGTGCGCAGGATTCAGTACGGCGATCGAATCGGGTTCCTCGAAGCCCGTCAGATAGTAGAAGTCGCTGTCCTGGCGAAACTCGTACTCGGTGTCCCGGTTGCGGGTCGCTTCGGAGCCGGCCTTGACGACGGCGATCCCGTCACCGAGGAGTTCGAAGAGCTGCTGTCGTCGAGTTGCATACATGGGAGGCAAGATAGCGCCTCAGTGGATCGCCGATCCCAGCAACGCTCCGATCCCGAACACGATCCCCGCTGCGACCAACCCGAAGACGGTCTGACGAGCCCCGGAGAAGACGACGTTTCTACCCGTCAGCAGAGCGATCCCCGCACCCGTGACGAACAGAGCAAGACCCGCGAGCGCCATGCTGATGACGATCGCGCCCGTGCCGCCCGTGAAGAAGAATGGGATGACCGGGACCACTGCACCAAACGCAAACAGGAAGAACGATGTCACGGCGGCTTCCCATGGGTTGCCTCCCATCTCCTCCGGGTCGATGCCGAGCTCCTCCCTGGCGAGCGTATTCAGTGCGGCCTCCCGATCCTCCATGATGTGATCGGCGAGTTCCCTCGCCTTGTCTTCCGGCAGCCCTTTGGCGCGATAGATCAGTGCGAGCTCCTCTGCCTCTTCCTCTGGCATGGCCTCCAGCTCCTCAGCCTCGACCGCCAGTTGCTTGGTTGTCAGTTCGCGCGCAGACTGGACGCTCAGCCACTCGCCGAGAGCCATTGACGCGGCGCCGGCCAGCAGACCGGCGAGCCCACCGATCAGCACCGATTGCCTCGAGAACGTCGCACCGGCGACGCCCATGATCAACGCGAGGTTCGAGACGAGACCGTCGTTGGCGCCGAGGACCGCTGCGCGGAGCGCATTGCCGCCAACCGAACGGTGCCTCCCTTCGATTCGCGCGAGAACGCTCCCTTCGACACCCTGCGGCGATGATTCCGACAGCACCGACAAGATCCTGGCGTGCGAACGCTCGTCGGCGCGCATCCCCTGACCTTCGGTCTCTGGCTGGTCGTCGTACATCGTCTGACCAAGGGTCTCGTTCGCAGCCACCACACCGACGAGGATCTGGGAGCCGAAACGCCGCGCGAGCCGGATGAGCATCCGCGTCTTCAAGCTCGGCTTCGGCTCCGGGACGCGTTCTCCGATGCCCTTCAGCCGCTCCACCCAGAACCCCGCGTGCCGTTCCTCGGTTTCCGCGAGCTTGAGATACACCTCGGTCAGGCTCTCGTCGGACTCCATGTCGGCGAGCGCCCGATACTGGGCAGCGCCGTCGATCTCGTCCTGGTAGTTCTCTCGATACCGCGCCGCTTCGCTCATCGCCTCAGCCTATCGACGAATGCGCGCAGGTCTTCCACCTGACCCCCAATGCCCAGGTTCCTCCGACTGGCACTCGACACAGGATCGAGAAGGGCGAGGTCCTCAGGCACCAGCCTGATGTGAGCTTCCTCGAGTTCTCCCGCCGCGACCGTGGAGAAGTCCCTGCCCTCGGCCATGAGTCTGGCGACGAGGCCACCGACCGCTGTATGAGCTTCGCGAAACGGCACCCCCCGCCTCACCAGCACCTCGGCGAGATCGAGTGCAGTGACCCACGGTGAGGGATCCGGTGGATGGAACTCGGCTGACCGGAGCATGCCTGCAAGAGCTCCCAATGATCCGTCGAGCACGTCGTCCGCATCGAAGACGATCCTCTTGTCCTCCTGAAGATCACGGTTGTACGCGAGAGGAAGAGCCTTCTGGAGTGTGAGAATCGCCGCCATGTCACCGATCACCCTGGCGCTCCTTCCCCGGACGAGTTCCGCGACGTCGGGGTTCTTCTTCTGCGGGAGTGCGGACGACCCCGTCGTAACGCCATCAGAAAACGAGACCCAGCCGAACTCCGTCGTTGCCCACAACACGATCTCCTCCGCGAGCCTGGACAGGTCGACCATCGTCTGGGCGGCGCAGAAGATGTACTCCGCAACCAGGTCCCGTGTACCGACGGCGTCGATCGTGTTGCGGAATACGCGCGGCATACCGAGGGTCTTGGCTACCGAGCCCGGATTGAGCCCGAGCCCGCTACCTCCTCCTGCGCCTGCACCCAGAGGGGACTCATCCAGTCTCGACATCACATCGCCGAATCGATCTGCGTCGCGCTTCAGCATCCACGCGTAGGCGAGCAGGTGCTGGGCGAGCGGGACCGCCTGAGCCTGCTGGAGGTGGGTGTACACGGGCACAATCGTTTCGACGTGCAGCTCGGCGAGATCGACGAGCACACCGATCAGCGACGACACCTGACCCCTTCGCTGCTCGGACGAGCGGAGCAGATAGAGGCGTATGTCGAGCGCGATCTGGTCGTTCCTGGATCTACCGGTGTGGAGTCTGCCGGCGCCGGGTCCGATCAGCTCACGTAGCCGCCGTTCAACCGCCGTGTGTACGTCCTCATCTCCGGATTCGAACGAGAAGCCGCCCGATTCGGCTTCCTGAAGCACGCGCGCCAGTCCGTCGAGGAGTTCGTCACCCTCATCAACGGTGACGAGGCCCGCATCGCGAAGCATCTTCACGTGTGCGATCGAACCTTCGACGTCGACGGTCAGAAGTCGGCGGTCCGAGGTGTCGACCGTGAATCGCCACATCGTTTCGTCCGGTTCGCCCGGAATGCGGCCCTCCCAAAGGCTCACTCGCCCTCCCCGAGACGGCGTTCGGCGAGCGTGCGAAGTCGCAAGCCCTGAAGCCGAATGAAGCCGGCAGCATCGGCCTGGTCGTAAACGTCGTCCTCCTCGAATGTCACGGTTGCCTGGTCGTAGAGGGCGTGCCTGCGGTCGGACCGCCTTCCTTCGACGGTCACCTGGCCCTTGTAGATCCTCAGGCGCGCGTCGCCTGAGACCCGGTCCTGGATGTTGTCCATGAACGCCTGGAGTGCCTCTCGTTCCGGGGCGAACCAGAAGCCGTTGTAGACCATCTCTGCGTAGCGCGGCACGAGTTCGTCGCGTAGGTGCGCTACCTCCCGGTCGAGAGTGATGGACTCGACCGCCTTGTGGGCGTGCTGGAGGATCGTCCCGCCCGGCGTCTCATACACCCCTCGGCTCTTCATCCCGACGAAGCGATTCTCGACGATGTCCACCCTTCCTACGCCATGCCTGCCTCCGAGTTCATTCATCTTCACGAGGATCTCGGCCGGCGAGAGCTCGACTCCGTCGATGGCGACCGGATCGCCATTGCGATAGGTGATCGTCACCCACTCCGGTTCATCCGGTGCGTCCTCGGGTGCGACCGTCAATCGGAACATGTTCTTCGGTGGCGCCTCCCACGGATCCTCGAGGACACCCCCCTCGTAGGAGATATGGAGCATGTTCGCGTCCATCGAGTACGGCTTCTCGGGGGTCACGGGAATCGGGATCCCCCGGTCTCGGGCATAGGCAACCAAATCGGCCCTGCCCTTCATGTCCCACTCCCTCCACGGGGCGATGACTCTGATGTCCGGTTTCAGTGCGTAGGCGGAGAGTTCGAAGCGCACCTGATCGTTGCCCTTTCCGGTAGCGCCGTGCGCGATGGCGTCGGCACCCAGCTCCTCTGCCACCCGCACCATCCCCTTGGCGATCACCGGGCGAGCAAGCGCCGTGCCAAGCAGGTAGTACCACTCGTAGATCGCGTTTGCTCTGAGCGCAGGGAACACATAGTCCGTGACAAAGGACACCCGAAGATCTTCAGCGATGGCCTCCACCGCTCCTGTCCTCAGCGCCTTCTCTCGCGCCTCTTCGACTTCGTCGCCCTGACCTACGTCGGCCGTGTACGCGATCACCTCTGCGTCGTACTGCTCGATCAGCCACTTCAGAATGATCGACGTGTCCAATCCGCCCGAGTACGCCAGCACTACTCTCATCATCCGGCTCCGATCCGTTCGAGCAGCTTTGCCAACCGACTTCCTTGCGTTGCGTCCGTCACGACCAGCACGGTGTCGTCGCCGGCAACGGTTCCCAACACGTGGTCGAGCGCCGACCGGTCGATCGCTCCCGCAACCACCTGGGCGGCTCCAGGGGGTGTCTTGATCACAATGAGATTCCCGCTCGGCAGAATCTTCTCGACGAACTCTGCAAGCGTTCGTGCCAGATCCACGTCCTCGCCCGGATCCACTCCGAGCGTGTAGGAGAACCCACCATCCGCGCTGCGCACTTTGCTTGCGCCAAGGGCCTTCAAATCCCGAGACACGGTCGCCTGGGTCACTTCGAACCCCTCTCCCGCGAGCACGTCCGCCAACTCCGTCTGGCTCGACACCATCCCGGAACTCAGGATCCTGCGGATCACCCTTCGCCTCGCTGCGCTGTTCATGCCAAGAGATCATACGCATGACTGCATAGTCATGCAATGCGGTGGGCTGTGGTTGTTCGAGCGTTCGGTGGCGTCGCCATGCCCAATGGCGATCAGAACGGCCGCGGCCCATACACACAAACGATCCGATCACCGGTTCGTGACATCGCTGACCTGTGTACGCTCAGATGCCTTGGAAGGGAGAGAATGGCCGAACCAACCATCGCGCCGTTCGGAAGCTGGACATCGCCATTCTCGGCCGATATGGCCGCGGCTGGCTCGGTGCGACTCGAGGCACCGACGATCCTCGGTGATCGTGTCTACTGGCTAGAGGCACGCCCGGAGGAGGATGGACGAGTCGTCCTCGTTCTCCACGAGAACGGGGCCACTCGCGATGTGACACCAGAGCAGTTCTCCGTACGAACCGGCGTCCACGAGTACGGTGGCGGCAGCTACCTGATCTCCGACGACACGGTCTACTTCTCGAACTGGAGCGACCAGCGACTGTACCGACAGGATCTCGGCGGTGAACCCGTTCCTATCACTCCAGAAGCGCCCGTGCCAGGCTCGTGGCGCTACGCCGACGGGACGCTGTTTCAAGGAGGGATCGTCTGCGTCCGCGAGCGGCACGAAACCGGTGGCGTGATCAACGAATTGGTGCTCATCGACGGCACATCCGATCCGGTGGTCCTCGTCGGTGGTCACGACTTCTTCTCTTCTCCTCGTATGAGTCCTGACGGGGCATCCCTCATCTGGCTGACCTGGGACCATCCGAACATGCCATGGGACGGGTGCGAGCTGTGGAGCGCCGAGTACCTGGGCGGCGGCGAACTCGGACCTCGACGGAGGCTCGCCGGCAACCCGAATGAGTCGATCGTCCAACCCGAGTGGGGTCCCGATGGGTCCCTGTACTGGTTCTCCGATCGTTCGGGCTACTGGAACCTCTACAGGGACAACCGGCCTATCGCCCCCATGGATGCCGATTGTGCAGGCCCGGCATGGAGGTTCGGGAGCACCTACTTCGGCCCACTCTCCGACGGTCGAGTCCTCCTCACCGTGACGCGTGAAGGGTTTGATCGGCTCGTGGTCGTCGATTCCGGCGGCGACCAGTCTGCTCTGCCGACTCCCCCAGGAACCCATCGAGGGAACCTGGCCACCGACGGAGACCACACGGCCGTCGCTATTTCGGGCTCTGCCTCGACACGAGGTGCCGTGTTGAAGATCGATGTCACCACGGGTGTCATCGAGACCCTCCGAAGCGTCGGCAGCTTCGACTCCGCATACGTCTCCCGGGCGCAGCCGATCACATTCCCGTCGGATGACGGACCGACACACGCGTTCTTCTACGCACCTCACAACCCCGACTTCCAGGGACCGAAGGACGAGCTACCGCCGCTCGTCGTATTCAGCCACGGCGGTCCTACGAGTGCGTCGCGGCCCGACCTCGATCCGGAGATCCAGTTCTTCACGAGCCGAGGCTTGGCCGTCGTCGACGTGAACTACGGCGGGAGCACCGGGTACGGTCGGCGGTACCGGCAACGGCTGCGCGGGACTTGGGGCATCGTTGACGCCCGAGATTGCATCGCCGCCGCCAAGCACCTCGCGTCCCGCAGACTGGTCGATGGAGATCGTATGGCAATCCGAGGTGGCAGCGCCGGTGGATTCACGGCTCTGACGGCATTGACCTTCCACAACGTCTTCCAGGTGGGCGCCTCCTACTACGGCGTGGCGGACCTCGAGGCGATGGCGAGTGACACCCACAAGTTCGAGTCACGCTACCTCGACTACCTCATCGGGCCGTATACGGAGATGGCGGGGATCTACCGTCAACGGTCCCCGATCAACTTCGCCGACCGGCTGTCGTGTCCGGTCATTCTCTTTCAGGGGCTCGACGACCGGGTGGTTCCGCCCAGCCAAGCCCTCGCGCTCGTCCAGGCACTCAAGGACCACGGCATACCGTACGTATATGTGCCCTTCATGGGTGAGCAGCATGGCTTCAGGCAGGCGAAGAACATCGCCTCGGCACTGACCCAAGAACTCTCGTTCTATGGTCAGGCACTCGACTTCGTGCCGAAGGACGTTCCGCTGCTCCTCCGCCAGAACGTCACGACACTCGATCCCAAGCGACGGGGGCCGAGATCACACTCGTGAGCGGACCCTTCGCCAGGAGTGGTCCGTTCGACGATCC
>Ga0307424_1000725_pt1 | contig 17725 bp, 16 predicted proteins | sample SalMarWE160320MG_FD_202157 | JGI IMG/M metagenome (GOLD analysis project Ga0307424, IMG submission 202157) | Salt marsh sediment microbial communities from the Plum Island Ecosystem LTER, Massachusetts, United States - WE1603-20 | ecosystem: Environmental > Aquatic > Marine > Intertidal zone >... | reverse complement strand
TCCGTACACGTCGAGGCTCAGGATCGAGGTGAACGCAACGTGCCGGGCGGCGGCGATCGTGGTCGTTGTCGGCGGTGCCGTCGTAGTAGTTGTGGGTGGCACCGTTGTGGTGGTCGTGGTCGTTGGCGCGGTGGTGGTTGTGGAGGCGGTGGTGGTCGTGGTCGTCGTCGAGACGGCAGGAAGCGACGCGGTAGTGCATCCAGCGAGCGTCAAGGCGGCGAGGAGCGCGAGTCGTTTCACGGGTTCAGGTGAGTCCTGAAGTCGGAACCTGGATCCGTACCACTCGGGGGTCACCGATACCACGTGGCACCGAATGTTCCGGCCCGTGGACCGGCGAGCTGTCGGTGGTGAACATGCACATGATGGTAGGTGGGCCCTGCTGCAAGCCGTGGTCCGGCGGTACGCTCGATTCATGCACGAGATCGTGATCGGGTGCGGAGACGACCGAACCGTGACGGGACGTCTCGTGGAAGGCGATCGTCTTCCGGCGGTGCTGCTCGCACACGGAGCCGGGGCAGGACAGGATCACCCGCTGGTCGCCCTCCTCAGGGACGGATTGGCCTCGCACGGATACCCCGTGGTGACGTTCGAGTACTCATACATGGCGAAAGGCCACCGCAGGCCCGACCGGCCTCCTGTCCTGATGTCCGTCCATCGTGCTGCGCTCGACTGGGTTCGGACGCACCTCACCGAGCGTGTGATCCTCGCAGGCAGATCGATGGGCGGGCGGATCGCAAGCATGCTCGCCGCCGAGGGCGACGCGGCAGAAGGACTGATCTGCTACTCATACCCGTTGCACCCGCCGGGCCGGTACGACGCGATTCGTGCCGAGCACCTCTGGCGTGTCCAGATGCCGATGCTGTTCTTCGTCGGTGGGCGAGACGGATTCGCCAGAAAGGACCTGGTCGATGCGTACCTTCGGCCCCTACCCGGAGCGACCGTGGAGGTCATCGACGGTGCCGATCACGCGCTCAGGATGCTCAAACGATCGGGTGTCACCACGGAACAGGTGATCGAACGGATCGTCGACACCAGCGTCGACTGGATCGAGAGCCTCGATGCGTGAGCTCTGTTGGTGAGTACGGCCCCCTCCGGCGTCGAGCATCAGCTCGACGCCACCTCCCCCAACACTCGGCCCTGGCGGGCCTCGCGAGGGGAGGAAACGGGCTGTTGGTCTCCCCAGCGAGCGGATCGGGGGAAGGTACCGCAGCGGCGGAGCCGCTCGGGTAGGGGGATCTCTGTTGGTGAGTACGGCCCCCTCCGGCGTCGAGCATCAGCTCGACGCCACCTCCCCCAACACTCGGCCCTGGCGGGACTCGCGAGGGGAGGAAACGGGTACGACCCTCGCTGTCCTCGGCCTGTGGCCTCGGCTTCCCCAACGTCGCTTTGCTCTGGGGGAGGAAACGGGTCGCTCTAGAACTCGTTCTCGAGTGCCTTGATCTTGTTGAGCCTGCGCACGTGGCGCTCGGCCCCTGAGAACGTGGCGTTCAGGAAGGCAGCGACGATCTCGTCGGCGAGCGCAGTGCCGACGACCCTGCTTCCGATCGCCAGGACGTTCACATCGTCGTGTTCGACGCACTGGTGGGCCGTGTAGGTGTCGTGCGCAAGGCCGGCTCGGATGCCTCGCAGCTTGTTTGCCGCGATCGACGCACCTGCTCCGGATCCGCAGACAACGATGCCTCGTTCCGCAGTTCCGTCCAGAACCGCCCTGCCGACTGCAGCTGCGAAGTCCGGGTAGTCGACGGGCTCCTCCGAGTAGGTGCCGACATCGATGATCTCGTGACCGGCTGCCGCCACGAGGCGGGCGATGTGTTGTTTGAGCTGATAGCCGGCGTGATCCGAACCCACGGCGATGCGCATTGCACCCTCTCTTCTGGGGGACAGGGTACTCGTACAATGCCGGGATGGATCACACCGGTGGGGTAGTGCGTAGGGTGCTCGCGGTTCTGACCGTTCTCCTGGTCACGATCGTGGTGGCTCCTCCTGCGTTCGCCGAAACGACGGGTCCGTACCACTCGGTGACTATCGAACCGGGCGAAGGGGTGACCCTCACGTGGAACGATCACCACTACGCCGGATCACTCGAGGTGACGGCGGCGTCTGACGGACTCGTCGTGCTCGACCGTGTAGGCATCGACGACTACCTCCTGGGGATCCAGGAGGTGCCGTTCTCATGGCCCATGGAAGCGTTGAAGGCTCAGGTGGTCGCAGCCCGCACCTACCTCGCCTGGACGCTGACGCGAGGTCGTGCAGGTGCAGGCGCCACCTACGGCTTCGACATCTGTGCCTCATCGGCGTGCCAGGTGTACGGCGGTCTGGACCAGGTTGCGACGGCCGCCGGGCTGCGGTGGGAGGAGGCCGTCATGAGCACCGCCGGACAGATCCTCGTCTACGACGGAGCGCCGGCCTTCGCGATGTACAGCTCGACCACCGGTGGACGGACGCGCAGCTACGAGGACGTGTACGGCGGGCGGAACCCCATTCCCTACCTGAAGGCCGTGCCGTCTCCAGGAGAGGATTCGGCTTTCGCCGACTGGCAGTACGAGGTGCGAAGCGGGGTACTCGAGGATGTGCTCACCGCTGCGGATGTCGTCGAAGGCAGACTCCAGACGATCACGGTGCACCAGACCGACGACGGTGGAGGGCCGTGGACGGTCGACATCGAGAGCGACGGGGGAACTACGACCCTGACCACCAACGAGTTCCGCAGCCTCATGAATCGCTGGGGCCCGGACGTCGCGCCGGACGTGTTCCCAGCGACCAGGCCCGATGGGAGGGCCTACCCCCAGACGGTCCTTTCACCCACCTTCGTGATCCACAAGACGTGGCACTTCCCGGACGTGTTCCCGTCGGGGCACATCGACATGTATCCGGTCTACGTGTTCGAGGGACACGGATGGGGGCACATGGTGGGGATGAGCCAGTACGGGGCGAAGGCAATGGCGGGTGCGGGCGCCGACTACCGCACGATCCTGTCGCACTACTACAGCGGGCTCGTGCCCCAGGCGGGCGGTGATCTTCTTCCGCAGACCGTCGTCGTCGGTCTCGGTTGGGGCCAGGGCTCGGTGCACATCGGCGCCGATGGGCCGGTAGACATCGTCGTCGACGGCGAGCAAGTTGCCAGCGGAGCTCTCGGCTCGTGGGACTTCGCCCAGGGGGGAGGCGTCATGATGACTCCCCCCGAAGGATTCGGGCTACCGCCGACCATCGGAGAGGTTCCCGAACATCCGGAGGCGCCCGCAGGGAGAGCGATGCTGGTATCCGTTGTCGTCACGGCACCGTCGGAGGTCCGGTTGGTCGTGTTCAGGGGCGCCCAGATGGTGCAGGCCACCCCGTGGAAGGCCCGTGAAGCAGGGCGAGTCTCCCTCATCTGGGATGGAACGGTCGGCGGGTCGAATGCTCCGCCAGGGCCGTATCGATTGATGATCGAGGCCGTGAACGCAGAGGGGAGGACGACTGCTTTCGTGACCGCGCTCGTCACCAACTGATGGTTTCGTATCGTCCGGGCACCGGTACACTGCTATCCGCATGACCACACACGACACCACCAGCGAGATCGACCTGGACGTGCTCGAGTCGACGCTCGAATACATCCGGCCCGCCCTCCAGGCGGATGGCGGCGATCTGATCCTGCTCGGGGTCGACGAGGGGACCGTCAACCTGCAGCTCGTCGGAGCATGTGGCGGCTGCCCGCTCTCGACGATGACCCTGAAGGCGGGGATCGAACGGATACTCACCGACCGTGTCCCAGGTGTCGAGGAAGTCAACGCTATCTAACAGTTCTCAGTTTTCGGTCTTCAGTAAGACCGCGACCGAACCTGTTCTGCCAACTCGGGCGACTTCCTGCCGAGAACCCACAACCGAGAACTGACAACGGCGAGCGAAGCTCGCCGAGTTGACTTGCATGCGGGACGGTCAGACCCCAGACTCCTGTCCATGGTCGACTCGCTCACCGAATCGGCTCTCCGTGGTGACCGGCGGGCCCTTGCCCGTCTGATCAGCCTCGTCGAGGATGACCGCCCCGGTGCGTCGGAAGTGCTCTCTGAGCTGTTCCCGCGAACCGGTGGTTCCTATGTGATCGGGCTGACCGGGGCTCCGGGGGGTGGCAAGTCGACGTTGACTTCAAAGCTGATCAGCGACGTTCGCGACGATGGACACACGGTCGCCGTCCTCGCGGTCGACCCGTCGAGCCCGTTCACCGGGGGAGCGATCCTCGGTGACCGCATCCGGATGCAAGACCACGCCTCCGACGGTGGTGTCTACATCCGGTCCATGGGGAGTCGGGGACATCTCGGAGGTGTGTCCGAGGCGACCCCCAAGGGACTACTGGTTCTCGACGCGGTGGGGTTCCCCTACGTCATCGTCGAGACGGTCGGCGTGGGCCAGGCAGAAGTGGAAATCGTGGAGAGCGCCGATACGACGGTCGTGGTGCTCAACCCCGGGTGGGGCGACAGCGTGCAGGCGAACAAGGCGGGCCTGCTGGAGATCGGTGACCTCTTCGTCGTCAACAAGGCCGACCGGCCCGGCTTGTCGGAGACCACTCGCGATCTGAATCAGATGCTCGACCTCGGCGGCGAACGCCCCTGGAGGCCGCCCGTGCTGGCCACCGTCGCGACGACGGGGGAAGGCGTCGACGCGGTGTGGGACGCGATCCAATCACATCGTGCGTTCCTCGAGAGCGACGGAGCGCTCGAAGACCGGAGAACGGCGAGACTCACCGGTGAGCTCAAGCATGCGCTCGCATCCGAGTTGGCGAGGCGGGCCAACGCCGAGTCGGGTGCCGGTGAGTTCGCGCGCGTGGTCGAAGAGGTCACCGCTCGCCGGCTCGACCCGTGGAGCGCGGCAAGACAGCTTCTCGACCGCTGACGTACGCTACGCTCGGAGCAGGGATGAGGAGGACGGTTCATGCAGTTGGTCGAGTACTCGGTTGATGGATCAGTCGGGGTGGTGCGACTCAATCGGCCGCCAGTCAATGCCCTCTCGCCGGCCCTCGCCTCGGAGCTGTTGGAGGCATTCACACTCGCGGCCGATCCGTCCGTTCGGGCGCTCGTTGTGACAGGCTCGCCGCACTTCGCCGCTGGAGCCGACATCAAGGAGCTAGGTGCTGCCTTCGGCACCACCGGTATCGCGTCCGAGCTCGCAGACGCCATTCTCGCCCTCGAGGAGCTGGCCAAGCCGACGATCGCTGCCGTTCGCGGGTTCGCGCTCGGCGGAGGGTTGGAGCTCGCCATGGGGGCCGACTTCCGCTACCTTGCCGGGGACGCCAAGGTCGGTCAGCCGGAGATCCTCCTCGGCATCATTCCCGGGGCCGGTGGGACGCAGCGGCTCCCCCGCCTGATCGGCTATCGGGCTGCGCGGGATCTGATTCTCACGGGAAGGCACGTCTCTGCACAGGAGGCCCTCGAGTTGGGGATCGCCGACAAGGTCGTCGACGATGTGCTCGATGCCGCGATAGAGGATGCCCACCAGTGGGCGTCCGGGCCCACCGTCGCCTACGGCGCTGCCAAGGCGGCGCTCAGGGCCGGTCTCGCCGAGGGTCTGGGTGTCGAGCGGGAGGAATTCGCCGGCACGTTCGGCAGCGAAGATGCCCATGAGGGCCTGCAGGCGTTCATCGAGAAACGGGCGGCGAACTTCCAGGGCAGGTAGGCGTTCTTCATAGTAGGATGACGGACTATGGGAGATCAACGCGATTCCAAAGAGCGGCTGCTCGCGGCCGCATGGGACCTGGCGATTGGGGCGTTCGAGGTAGGCGAGGGGGTGACCAGGACCACCCCGCGAGTGTTCGACCAGTTGACCGCGGCCAGGGTGTCGCAACATGCAGGATTGACGACGGGCGCGTTCTACAACCGCTGGCTGGATCGCGACGCGTTCCTCGTGGACTTCCTCGACTATGCATTGGCGGTGACCCGCTCGACGGCGATCGACGAGGTCGTGCATCTGGTCGAGCAGTCGGAAGGTATGACACCGGAGAACCTGGCCATCGAAGCCATCAAGCGTACGGTCGACGCCACGATGACGGACACCGCGTTCGCGATGCACATGTACCTCTGGGCGCTGACGCGCAGCCGTGAGGTTGTCGTCGAACACTTGAGGGTCGGCTACGAGGACGCGCGCGAGCAGGTAGGGGCGCTGATCTCGCTGTACTTCACTAGTGCCGGTCACGAAATCAAACCCCCATTCAGTATCGAGTTGATCGCGGTGATGATGGTTGCTCTGGTCGAAGGGCTGGCTCTTCAGCGAAGCATCGATCCGGACAAGGTCGACATGGATGTCGTAGAGCAAGCAATCATCGCGGTCACCCGAGCCGTTTCGCAGCCTGTAGTCGATCAGCAGGACTCGTGACCAGTCACTGATGACGTTGTATCTCGATCACGCGGCGACAACACCCGGTCGTCCCGAAGCCATGGCCGCGTTCCAGGCAGCCGGTTTCGGCAATCCCTCAGGGATCCATCGGACCGCAAGGGACTCCAAGAACCACCTCGAGGATGCCCGTGAACAGGCGGCGGCGCTGATCGGAGCATCGCCCCGTGAGATCGTGTTCACGGGGGGAGGTTCGGAGTCGGACAACCTCGCGGTCATCGGAGCGATGCTCGCATCGGATCTTCGCCTGGTGGCTTCACCCGTGGAGCACGACGCCGTCATCGAGTCCGCCCGATTCGTCGAACGACTCGGCCGTGACGTGAAGTTCGTGTCGGTCGACCACTGGGGAAGGGTCGACCCGGCTGAGATCGCCGCAGCGACGGAAGAGTGGCCCTCGGTTGTTTCGGTGATGCTCGCCAACAACGAAACGGGGGTCATCGAGCCGGTTCGGGCCGTGGCCGACGTCGCCCACGCCCGAGGTGCGATCGTGCACACGGATGCCGTCCAGGCGTTCGTCTCCGAGGACATCGACGTGGACGAGCTCGGCGTCGACATGCTGACCCTCGCCGCGCACAAGTTCGGCGGACCAAAGGGCGTCGGGTTGCTGTACGTGAGGTCGGGGACGCGTCTCGAGCCGCTCGTGCACGGAGGTGGGCAGGAGTGGGGGCTTCGCTCCGGAACGCAGAACGTCCCGGGGATCGTGGCCATGGTCGCCGCCATGCACGCCACCGTGAAGGATCGCGAACGGTTCAATACCGACGTAGGGGAGGCCCGCCGCCGCTTCGAGAAGCGTCTCATGACGGAGATCGAAGACCTCGAGATCAACGCGCCTGTCGACGGACGCCTCGTGCAACACTCCCATGTGCGGATACCAGGGGTCAGAAACGACACGGTGCTCATCCGTCTGGACCAGGAAGGCGTCGCAGCATCGGCCGGTTCCGCCTGTCAGAGTGGTGCGGCGGACGTGAGCCACGTGCTGTCCGCAATGGGATTCGGCGCAGCCAGGGCAAGGGAGTGCTTCCGTTTCACGTTCGGGTGGACGACCCTTCCCGAGGACGGCGACACCGCAGCAGATGCGGTTCTGCGGGCGATAGGAGGCGAACGGTGAAGGTGCTGGCTGCGATGAGTGGAGGGGTCGACTCCTCCGTCGCGGCTGCGCTCATGGTGCAGGAGGGTCACGAGGTGATCGGCGCCACCCTGAAACTGTGGGCAGGAGCGGACGGCTCCCTGCCGACCTCCGGGTGCTGTACTCTCGCCGACTCCGAGGATGCTCGCCGGGTCGCCGCAACGCTCGGGATCCCCTACTACGTCCTCGACGCCACCGAGGAGTTCAGAGCCGGCATCGTTGATCCGTTCATCGCCGCCTACCTGAACGGCCGCACGCCCAACCCGTGCATCTCGTGCAACCGTGTCGTCAAATTCGATCGTCTCCTCAGATGGGCCGAGGATCTGGATTGCGACCTGCTCGTCACGGGACACTACGCACGTGTCGTTCCGGACGGATCGACCTTCGGCCTGTTTCGAAGTGTGGACCGCGACAAGGACCAGTCGTACGTTCTGTACATGCTCGGGCGTGATGCGCTGGAACGGGTCCGCTTCCCGGTTGGCGAGTATCACAAGGAAGCCGTGCGGTCCATCGCGCGTGAACTCGGGCTGCGTACGGCAGGCAAGCGCGATAGTCAAGACATCTGCTTCGCGGACGGCGACTACCGGTCGTTCCTTCGCCGCGAGATCCCCGAGGCCATCCTTCCTGGTCCGATCGTGGACGAGGAAGGTGCGATCGTCGGTCGCCATGACGGAGTCATCGATTTCACGATCGGGCAACGCCGGGGGCTCGGCGTCGCGTTCGGAACCCCGCGCTATGTGCAGGCGATCCGACCGGCAACAGCGACCGTGGTGATCGGACGGCGAGGATCCGCACCCGTCAACGGCCTGAAGCTGGGGGAACCTTCGTGGGTGTCGGGCACGCCGCCGATCGGCCCCGTCGCCGTACAGATCAGGGCCCACGGCGACGTTCACGATGCTGTCCTGGACTCCGACGGCAGGACGATCGATTTCGTCGATTCGCTCGAGGGTGTCGCCGCAGGACAGAGCGCCGTCCTCTACGAGGGAAGCCGTGTGCTTGGAGGCGGGACGATCAGCGCAACGATGCGAGAATGAGAGCGGATGAGCGCCGAACAGATCGAACGGCTCCGTGAGCAGATCAGGGAGCACGCGTACCGATACTTCGTGCTCGACGACCCACAGATCTCCGACTACGACTACGACCAGCTCGTTCGGAAGCTCCGCGCTCTCGAAGAGGCTCACCCCGAACTGATCACCCCCGATTCGCCGACGCAGCGGGTCGGATCTCCGACGATCGACCTATTCGCGCCCGTGCGACATCGAGAGCAGATGTTCTCCCTGGACAACGTTGAGTCACTCGAGGAGCTGGAAGGCTGGGAGTCCCGTGCGCAGCGACTCCTCGGCCGCTCCCCGTCCGGCTACGTCTGCGAGTTGAAGATCGACGGCCTCGCCGTGTCGTTGGTCTATGAGCAGGGCGTCCTCACGGTGGCGGCGACCCGCGGTGACGGCACCGTCGGCGAGGACATCACGGCCAACGTGCGGGCAATCGATTCCGTGCCGCTGCGCCTGCGAGGCGACGCGCCCGCACTGCTCGAAGTCCGAGGTGAGGTGTACATGTCCGACGAGGCGTTCGAAGCCCTGAATGAACGCCAGGCGGAGGCAGGTGAACGCCTCTTCGTCAACCCGCGAAACGCAGCCGCGGGCTCGCTTCGGCAGAAAGACCCCTCGATCACTGCGTCGAGGCGCCTCTCCACGTGGATGTACCACCTCGGCTCCGTCGAAGGTGGGCCCGTCTTTGAATCCCACGGGGAGGTACTCACCTGGCTCGGTGGGCTCGGGCTCCGTGTCAACCCCGCCTCCAGGGAGGTTGCGGATCTCGACGGTGTCGAGGAGTACCTGCACAGCGCCGAACAGGCGCGCCACTCGGTCGGGTATGCCACGGACGGGGTCGTCGTCAAGGTCAACGACCTCGCCGAGCAGCGAGACCTCGGGTTCACGTCGCACGCACCGCGCTGGGCGGTTGCCTACAAGTTCCCGCCGGAGGAACGTACGACACGCCTCCTCGACGTCCGTATCGGGGTCGGCCGGACAGGACGGGCGACCCCCTACGCGGTGTTGAGGCCCGTGTTCGTGGGTGGGGCGATGGTCTCCAGGGCCACACTGCACAACGAGGACGAGGTTCATCGAAAGGATGTCCGGATCGGCGACGAAGTGGTCGTCAGGCGGGCGGGGGAAGTGATCCCCGAGGTGGTCGGCCCGGTGCCGTCGCTTCGCACCGGCGAGGAGGCCGTCTGGAACATGCCGGCAGACTGTCCGTTCTGTGGCAACCCGATCGTCAAACCCGAAGGGGAGAAGGTGGCCCGATGCACCGGGGGTTTGTCGTGCCCGGCGCGTCTCAGGGAGTGGCTGTTCCACTTTGCGTCGCGCGGCGGAATGGACATCGAAGGTCTCGGCTACAAGACGATCGACCTGCTGATCGAGCGGGGTCTCATCCACGACCCGGCCGACATCTACTCGCTGACTCCGGACGACTTCGAGGGTTTCGAGGGATGGGGCGACGTATCCGTTGGGAACCTGATGGCCGGTATCGAGGCGTCGAAGTCCCGTCCGCTGTCGAGGTTGCTCATCGGGCTCGGTGTCCGTCACGTCGGCGGCACAGTGGCCCGAATGCTCACGAGGGCCTTTCCCAGCATCGACCTGCTCCTCGCTGCCCCCGAGACCGACATCGCCGCGGTTGAGGGTGTCGGCCCGACGATCGCCTCGTCTGTGCGCGGATGGGCGACCTCTGCCGAGACCGTCGAACTCATCGACCGCCTCCGCTCCGCGGGGGTCCGCCTCACGGAGGAGACGACTGAGACGTCCGGCCGGCTGACCGGTGTGAAGATCGTGCTCACGGGAACGCTCGAGCGCTGGACTCGGGAAGGCGCAACGGAAGCCATCGAAGCTCGCGGCGGAACCGTGTCGGGCTCGGTGTCTGGCAAGACATCGTTCGTGGTCGCCGGGATCTCTCCGGGATCGAAACTCACCAAGGCGACCGCTCTCGGTGTCCCGGTTCTCGACGAGCAGGGGTTCGAACAGCTCCTCGAACGCGGCCCAGAAGATCGCACCGAAACACCAGCCTGACCCGACTACCGTTCAACACATGCACGCCAATCCGGTCCTCACGTCGTTGGGCACCTATCCGATGGCGCCGCTCCAGGAGAAGGCCCGCGCGATGCGCGCCGCCGGCGAGACACTGATCGACTTCTCGCTGGGTGATCCGCGGGAGCCGACCCCGACGTTCATCCCCGACGCTCTGAAGGCTGCAGTCCCCACCGTTTCTCAGTACCCGACAACGGCCGGCCTTCCGGCGTTGCGATCGGCGATCGCCGACTACGTGATGCGACGGTTCGGGGTCACGGTCGATCCCGATCGGCAGGTTCTCGCCACCTCGGGGGCGAAGGAGGCGATCTTCTCCACCGCGTTCGCGTTCGTCGACAAGGACGCAGGCGATGCCGTCATCTGGCCGACCCCCGCCTACCCCGTGTACGAGCGAGGTGCGGCGCTCGCCGGGGCCGAGCTGATTCCGGTCCGTCTCGACGGGGACTTCGTGCTGAGGCCGGCTCAGATCGACACATGGGACCGCGCAGCGTTGCTGTGGATCAACTACCCACACAACCCGACCGGTGCCGTCGCGTCCAGGGATCAACTCCAAGCGATCCACGACACGGCGAGGGCGCACGAAACCCTCGTTTGCTCGGACGAGTGCTACGCCGACATCTACGAGCACGAACCTCCGCCGTCGATTCTCCAGGTTGCCGACGATCGGTCTACCGGCGTGCTGTCATATCTGAGTCTTTCGAAGCGCTCGGGGATGACCGGGTACCGCAGCGGAGCGATCGTCGGCGACGCCGACGCCATCCATCTTCTGCGGGAGCTTCGCAGCTCGACGGGTACTGCCTCCCCCGAGTTCGTCCAGGCGGCGGCGATCGCCGCATGGTCCGACGATGCCCATCCGGAGGTGCGCCGCAAGATCTTCAGCACCAAGCGGGCGATTCTCTCTGAAGCGTTCACGTCGCTCGGTCACCGGGTGGCGGCATCCGAAGGGGCGCTCTACCTGTGGGTGGCTGTCGGTGACGACGCTGCGGCTTCGCGGCGGCTCTTGGACGCAGGGGTGATCGTCTCGCCGGGCACCGCGTTCGGTTCGGGCGGCGAGGGGTACATCCGGCTGGCGCTCGTCCCGACGGTGGAGGAGTGTGAAGCAGCAGTAGGGGTGGTGCGGTCATGTCTGACCGGGAGCTGATCGAAGCCGCATACGCAGACCTGTCGCTGTTGGAGGGGGCGCGAGAAGCGGTGCAGCGTACGATCGCGTCGCTCGACCGTGGTGAGGTTCGTGTCGCTCAAAAGAGCGGTGGCGAGTGGGTTGTCAACCAATGGGTCAAGGAAGCCATCATGCTGTACTTCCGGATACAGCCGTTGACGACGACCCGGACCGGACCGTTCGAGTACCACGACAAGATCGCCACGAAACATGACCTGGCAACAGCAGGCGTACGGGTGGTACCGCCGGGGGCGGTCCGGTACGGCGCATTCTGCGAGCCGGGTGTCGTCGTCATGCCCGGGTACGTCAACATCGGAGCGTGGGTAGGGACCGGCACCATGATCGACACGTGGGCAACGGTCGGATCGTGCGCGCAAATCGGAAGGAATGTCCATCTCTCCGGCGGTGTCGGGATCGGGGGAGTCCTGGAGCCACCCGCCGCCAGACCCGTCATCATCGAGGACGGGTCGTTCATCGGCAGCAGGTCCGTCGTCGTCGAAGGAGTCGTCGTCGAAGAGGGGGCGGTGCTCGGCGCGAACGTGGTACTCAGCTCGAGCATCCCGGTGATCGACGTCACCGGGAGCGAACCGGTCGAGTACCGGGGACGTGTTCCGGCACGGTCGGTGGTGATTCCAGGGACACGACCGAAGTCGTTCCCAGCGGGTACCTACCAGCTCCCCGCGGCGCTGATCATCGGCCGACGATCGGGCTCCACAGACGACAAGACGTCGCTGAACGATGCCCTCCGGACGTTCGAGGTGCAGGTATGAACGATCTGACCGCCACACTCATTGAACTGATCGATGTTTCATCGGAGACCGGAAGCGAGGGGCGCATCGCCACCCACGTCGCAGCCGAGTTTCTTCCGACGTGGGGTCGACTCGGCGTGGACCGAATCGGCAACTCCGTCATTGTCGGAGATCGCTCCCTGCACCCGACCGTGCTGCTTGTTGGTCACCTCGATACGGTCCCGTCCCAGGGACAGGGACCGGCGTATCTCGCCGACGGTCGGGTTCACGGGCTCGGCGCTTCAGACATGAAAGCGGGCATCGCCGTCATGATGCACCTCCTCAACGACGCCGCCGTCCGGGCCGGGCCGTACCCCATCGCTGGTGTGTTCTACGACCGCGAGGAAGGCCCTGCGGACGCCAACGGGCTCGAAACCGTTCTCGAGCGCGCCCAGTGGCTCACCGAGGCCGAGTTTGCCGTCGTGCTCGAACCGACGGACATGGAGTTGCAGCTCGGATGCGTGGGATCGATCAACGCAGCGGTACGTTTCGCAGGCGTCGCCGCCCACGCCGCACGTCCCTGGACTGGGGAGAACGCGATCACCAAGGCCGGAGAGTGGCTGACGCAGATGCATGGTCGCCTGCCCGATGTGGTGCATGTCGCCGGGCTGGAGTTCAAGGAGGTCGCCACCGTCACGATGGCGAACGGAGGGGTCGCGAGGAACATCGTGCCGGCGATGGTGGAGTTCAACCTCAACTACCGGTTCGCGCCCGACAAGACCCTCGACGAGGCCGAGACCTCGCTTCGGGCGATCACATCCGACGCAGACGAGGTGGAGATCGTCGACCGGGCGCCCGCGGCGCCGATCTCCGAGGACAGCCCGTTCCTGCAGCATCTCATCGGCGTGTGTGGAGGCCCGATCCGTCCCAAGCAGGCGTGGACCGACGTCGCACGTCTCGCAGGCAGGGGGGTGCCTGCGGTGAACTACGGTCCCGGCGAGACACTCCAGGCACATCAGGCGGAGGAGAGTGTGCCGGAGGAGAACCTCCGGCGTACCTTCGAGACACTGAAGCGGTTCTTGACGACCAGCCCTGCACCGCTCGAATAGGTTGAGCGGGCTCGCGCCGACAGCTGATAGCTTCCCGCTGCCTCGCTGGGTGCTCGCTGTGTAGGCGACGGCTGATCCGCCAACTCCTTCCGCCGGTCGGTTCATCCCGGGAGGCCTCCGGTGGTCAGTCGAGCACGTCCTCGTACACCTCGAGGTATCTGCCTGCGGCCCGATCCCACGACCAATCGGCCTCCATGCCTCTGCGCTGCATGGCCCTCCACGTGGCACGGTGACGATCGTGGATGCGACGTGCCCTGCGAACCGTCTTGACCAGCTCTCTCTGATCGAACAGACGGAATCCGAAGCCGGTCGACTCCTCGGGTGTCTCGTCCAGGTCGATGACCGTGTCGGCCAGACCACCGGTGAGCCTCGCGATGGGGATGGATCCGTAGCGCATCGAATACATCTGACCGAGCCCGCACGGCTCGAATCGTGACGGCATGAGGTACGCGTCGGAGCCGGCGAACACCAGCCGAGCGAGGTCCTCGTCGTAGACGGCGTGCCACACGGCGCGCGGATGACGTGTCGCCCAACCGTCCACGGTTGCATCGAGGTCACCGTTGCCGACGAGAACGAACCTGCAGCCTTCTTTGACGAGCGTGTCGAGATCGGGATCGAGCAGACCGAGACCCTTCTGTTCGGTCATCCGGCCGACGTTGCCCAGCAGGAAGCCGTCATCGAGGCCGGCTTTCGCCAAGAGCGCTTCCTTGGCCGCCTTCCGTCCAGCCGGCCTTCGAGGTGTGAACGAGGTGGGGAGGGCCGGATCCGACGCCGGAGTCCAGCGCGCCACGTCGATTCCGTTGAGGATGCCGATCACGGGATGGTCGAGCCACCGGATGACTTCACTGAGTCCGGAGCTGACCTCGGCATCCTCGGCCAGCTGCGCGGCGAACGAAGGGCTGACGGTCGTGACCCGGTCGGCTCCGGCGATGCCGGCCTTGAGGTAGTTGGCGTGCCCGTACCACTCGAGGGAGCCACCGAGCCTGCGGTGGATGGCATCGACTCCGAGCAGGGCGGCTGTTTCCTTGAGTGGACCGAGAAGCGGATACGCCGAGTTGTGCACGGTGAGAACCGAGAGTGTGTCGGTGAGGAGCACGGCCGGGGCGGGCTGTCCGTCGTGGACGTGAAGAATGTCGAAGTCGCCGGCCAGTTGGGCGACCCGGGCGGCAAACCGCGCCCATCGCCACCATTCATCCTCATACACCGAGCCCGGCGTCGGACCGTAGATGCCCTTACGGTCGAACGCCTTGGCGTCCTCCAAGGCGAGCACGCGGATGCCCTGATTGTCGATGAGTCGCGCCTCGGTCGGTTCGCTGACCGGCACGCCGACGTCGGCGAGATGCCGATACCTCGGCATCGCAACCGTGACATCGACCCCAAGGCGCACCAGGGCCGATGCGAGACCCTGCACCGCCTCACCCAGACCACCGGTGCGGGCGAGCGGTGAACATTCGGCGGCAGCGATGAGGATCTTCACGACACTCCCATGGTCGACGTCGATACGTTAGTTCTCATCTCCACGGGGCTGCCTAACATCGAGGCATGCCCATCGACATCGACATCGCCTATGTGGCGCGACTGGCCCGTATCGATCTGAGCGGCGAGGAGCTTGCACGATTCGGGAGCCAGCTCGGCGTCATTCTGGAGCACGCAGCGCGCGTCCAGGATCTGCCCACCGAAAACGTACCGCCGACCGCACATCCGCTTTCGATGGTGAACTCGTTTCGACCCGACGACGTACGCCCGTCTCTCGACCGGTCCGTGGTGCTGGAGCAGGCACCCGCGTCCGAGGACGGCTACTTTCGGGTTCCACCGGCACTGGAAACGTGATGAGCGCGCCCACGGACCTCACCATTCGAGCGGCCTCCGAGGCGCTGCGATCACGAGAGATCTCCGCCGTCGACCTGCTGGACGCGGTACTCGACCAGGCGGCGCGTACGGAAGCGGAACTGCACAGCTACCTCACGATCGATCGAGGGGGCGCACGGACGGCCGCCGAGGAAGCCGACGCCGCGTTCTCTCGTGGTGACGATCGGGGCCTTCTTCAGGGCATTCCCGTGGCGGTCAAGGACAACATGGTGACGGACGGTGTGGAGACCACGGCAGGTTCCCAGGTGCTCTCCGGTTACCTTCCTCCCTATGACGCGACAGTCGTCGCTCGGCTGCGAGCGGCGGGAGCCGTGATCGTGGGCAAGGCGAACCTCGACGAGTTCGCGATGGGATCATCGACCGAGAATTCATCGTATGGACCGACGAGGAACCCTTGGAACACCGACAGGGTCCCCGGCGGATCGTCCGGCGGGTCGGCCGCCTCGGTGGCCTCCGGATCCGCGCTGGGCGCGCTCGGTTCGGACACCGGCGGATCGATCAGGCAGCCTGCCTCCCTTTGCGGTGTCGTAGGCATGAAGCCGACGTACGGTCTGGTTTCTCGTTACGGCCTGATCGCGTTCGCCTCCTCACTCGATCAGATCGGCCCGATTGCACGAACGGTCGACGACGCCGTGACCATTCTCGAGACGATCGCAGGGCACGATCCCCTGGACGCGACGTCGTACCGTGGTCCGGTCCCCGCCTTCCGGTCGGACATCGGACGAGGGATCGAAGGTGTCCGAGTGGGTGTGGTCAGGGAACTGTCCGGAGATGGGATCGACGCAGAGGTTCTCGCAGCCTTCGAACGAACCCTCGACACGCTGCGGGGAGCCGGCGCGGACGTCATCGAAGTGTCGTTGCCGTCCACCTCGTACGCCTTGTCCTGCTACTACCTGATCGCTCCAGCGGAGTGCTCCGCGAACCTCGCGCGATTCGACGGAGTGCGATACGGGAACCGTGTCGATGGGGGCACCGTCGAGGAGATGATGGGCCACACGCGACACGCCGGCTTCGGACCGGAGGTCACTCGAAGGGTGCTGCTTGGTACCTACGCCCTGTCAGCCGGATACTACGACGCGTTCTACGGTCAAGCGCAGCGGGTGCGTACACTCGTGAGCCGGGACTTCGCGTCGGCCTACGAGCGGGTCGACGTACTGGTGTCTCCGACGAGCCCGACGACAGCGTTCGAGCTGGGCGCACGGACACAAGATCCGCTTTCTATGTACATGTCCGACATCTGCACGATCCCCTCCAACCTGTCGGGTGAGCCGTCGATCAGCGTGCCTGTGGGTCTGGACGGGGCGGGACTCCCGATCGGGTTTCAGGTCATGGCGCCGGCGCTCGGTGAGCCGATGCTGTTTCGGGTGGCTGCCGAGATCGAACGCCTCGCCGGCTTCGAGCTGCTTCGTTCTGAGAAGGTGGGGTCATGAGCTGCGAGGCCGTCATCGGAATCGAAACGCACGTCGAGCTGAAGACGCGCTCCAAGATGTTCTGCGGATGCTCGACGGAGTTCGGCGCAGAACCCAACACGCACACCTGTCCGGTGTGTCTCGGCCTCCCCGGATCGTTGCCCGTGCCGAATGAGCAGGCGATCGACTGGATCATCGCCATCGGATTGGCGCTGGACTCGACGATCGCACACCGTTCGGTGTTCCATCGGAAGAACTACTTCTACGCGGACATGCCGAAGAACTACCAGATCTCCCAGTTCGACATCCCGATCTGCTCGAACGGTCACCTCGTCGTCGAGGTCGACGAACACCGGGCCCGTATCGGGGTGACGAGGGTGCACATGGAGGAGGACACGGGCAAGTCGACCCACATGGGTGGTGATGGCAGGATCCAGAGCGCCGACTACACACTGCTGGACTTCAACAGGGCGGGTGTGCCGCTCGTCGAGATCGTGTCCGAACCCGACCTGCGCAGCCCGGCGCAGGCTCGTGCGTACGTGCAGGAACTCAGAGACATCGTCGCGACGCTCGACGTGTCGGATGCCAAACTCGAAGAAGGCTCGATGCGCTTCGACGCGAACATCTCCCTCCGTCCTGAGGGGACCGATGCGCTCGGTGTGAAGGTCGAGGTCAAGAACATGAACTCGTTTCGTTCCCTCGAACGGGCACTGTCGTTCGAGATCGACCGTCAGCAGCGCGTCTTGGACGGGGGCGGGCAGGTGATGCAAGAGACTCGACATTGGGATGAGGCGGCCGGAGTGACCCACAGCATGCGTTCCAAGGAGGAGAGCTCCGACTACCGCTACTTCACCGAACCGGACCTCGTTCCGATCGAAATCTCGG
>Ga0307424_1000723_pt1 | contig 17733 bp, 19 predicted proteins | sample SalMarWE160320MG_FD_202157 | JGI IMG/M metagenome (GOLD analysis project Ga0307424, IMG submission 202157) | Salt marsh sediment microbial communities from the Plum Island Ecosystem LTER, Massachusetts, United States - WE1603-20 | ecosystem: Environmental > Aquatic > Marine > Intertidal zone >... | reverse complement strand
GACCGCGACATCTGGTGTTGAAGCCTCAACACTGTAATCGCACGCATGTAATTACGTCAATGACATCCTGGACCTATTTTTCGCGTCGTTCGCGATGGCCCGGTGGGACTGTAGGCGACGGCGGGCCTTCGCGAAAACTGAGCTCGAGGCACGTTTTCGCGTCTCAGAACCAGTTGGTATAGCCACTGAGATCATGTCCAGTGCGGGAGATCCGCCAAAGGAGGAGAACGCCATGGAGACGAGAGTCGTGCTGCCCGAAGCTGAGATTCCTACCCACTGGCACAAGGTCGTCGCCGACTTCGACATGGCGGCGTACGACCGCTACTTCGCAGGGGACTCGTCGACTACGAGTATCCGGACGATCGCCGCGTCGCTGGAACGATCGCCGGTGGTGGGGTAGTCGGTCACAAGCCCAGGGTGAGGTCTGGCATCGCCGTGTCTTCGGCGTCGTAGTCGAACCGGTGCGGGGGAAGTTCGTCCGGCATGGCAGTCAGCTCCCACTCGACGGTCGCGCGCATGGCGTCCTCTGTGGCAGTCGGTTCCGTGTAGTCCAGCTCCTCGCGGATCCTGCCGGTGTCGACGACGAGCGACTGACCGAAGTTCAGGTCGTCGCGCAGGTGTTCGGGCAGTCGGTCGGTGGGGAGAGGGATGATCTCGCCGTTCCAGCCGACCTGACGAGCGATCGCCTTGATCCAGTCGGGCTCGGTGCGGCCGGGCGGCTCGGCGACGTTGTAGATTCTGCCGCGTGCCCGATCGTCGATCACCACACGAGCGATGGCATCGGCGACGTTGCCGACGAACGCGCGTGACCACTCCCAGGAGACCGCCGCCGCATCGATGAGGATCGCCGGTCGGTCATCGAGCATGCGCTTGAGGTACGGGTAGGGGCGGTGCTGGTAGTCGTGAGGACCGTACACGGCTGGAAGCCTGAGGATGGTGCCCGGCAGATCCGGGTCGGCGAGGTATGACTCCTCGACGAGGATCTTGTCGTAGTCGTACAGGTGGCTGTCCTCTTCGACCATGTCCCTGTACGGGTACCGCTTGGATCGCAACGGAGCGTCCTCGTTCATCGGAATCGGTACCGGAGGTAGTGCCTCCTTGCCCCTGAGTATGTCGTAGGCGAGATACACGTCCTGGCTGGAAATGCCGACGATTCGTCCGGCGATCCCGGTGCACGCAACCATCGTGTCTACCGCCTGGGCACGGGTGAGGGGAATCATGTCCAAGACGACATCAGGTGCCAGGCGCTCGAGTCGTGCTCGCTGGTCGAGCAGCTCGCTGCGGTCGCCGTGCAGATGCCGGACATTCAGCTCGACCTCAGGCTCGGTGTTCCCGCGATGGAACACCGTGACGTCGCATCCCAACTCGACCAGTTGCCGAACGGTCCACAGCCCGATGAACCGAGTGCCACCGATGACGAGGACGGACCGCACGTGTCGGCTCCTAGGGTTTCAGGTGCTCGACGAGGAAACCGACGATCGCCTCGTACGCCCGTTCCTTGTTCTCCCGCTTGACCATATCGTGGCCCTCGTCGTCGAACACCAGGTACTCGATGTTCTTGCCCTGCGATCGCAGCTCCTCGACGAGACGGTCTGATTCGGCGACCACGACCCGCGGGTCGTTGCGACCCTGGATGACCAGCATTGGGCAAGTCAGATCGCCGAGGAACGTCTTCGGGGACCGCTCGACCAGGAAGTCGCGGTCCGTTTCCGGGTGCCCGATCGTCATGTAGAAGTAGGTCTTCCACGTCTCCGGCAGCCCGTCGATGAATGTGAAGAGGTTGTAGGGCCCGAACATGTCGATCGCGGCCGCCCACAGATCGGGGTGGCGTCCCGCGAGTTCTAGCGTCATGTATCCGCCGTAGGACCGACCCAGTACACCCATGCGGGATGTGTCGAGGCGGGGATCCTTCTCCAGGTACTTGACCGCTTCGACGTGATCGAGCCTGTCCTTGCCGCCCCAGTCGTGGTCGACCTGTTTCATGTAGGACAGCCCGTAGCCACGAGACCCCCGAACGTTGGGGACGAACACGGCGAAGCCGCGCAGTGTCAGGTACTGGATCAGTGGCATCGAGAACCATGTGAAGTCAGGTCGTTCCTGACTCTGCGGACCTCCGTGGACGTAGTAGGCGACGGGTCGTGGACCCGTGAAGTCACCCTTCGGCAGGTAGAGGCGTGCAGAGATGCGCAGCCCGTCGAAGCTCGTGAACGAAGCGTCCTCCCCTGGCGAGAGCAGATTGGCGGGGATCCCTGACAGACGCTCGCTCGTGTGCTGGGTGATGTGATCACCGTGAACGGTGAAGAGCTGAACGGGTGAGGTCGCCGTCGAGAATGCAAGCGCGAACGTGTCTCGATCGCGATCGTAGGAGAACTCGGCTGCGACACCATCGTGCAGGCGGCCCTCGCCCCACAGCACACGGGTGACGGTCAGGCGAAGTTCCGATTCGTCGAAGATGGCCTCGTAGGCCCACGAGCAACCGTCGATGTTGTATCCGAGCATGAACCGGTCGCCGTCCAGGTGGAGAAGCGCCTGGAATTCGCCGACGCCGCTGTGGTGGAGACCCATGATCGAGACCGGCTCGACATGGCGCAGGCCATCGAGCGTGATCCATCCGCACCCTCCGGCATCGTCGAACAAGGTGGTTTCGGTGAGGATTCCCCCCTTTCTGAAGTAGCAGACTCCAAAACCTGATGGAGGTACCGAAACGTCGGGTGTGCGCTCCTCGAGTGGCGTGCCTGCCAGCACCGTGCGGGAGCCGGTAGCACGTTCCCACATGTAGAGGACGTTGTCGGCGGCCGAGTAGCCGTCCGCAACAACGACACGATCGAGTGAATCATCGATTGCGACCGTGTAGTTGCCGTACACGCTCGTGCCGAGATCCAGCAGTTCGCCCGTCTCGGCGTTCCAGATGTAGGAGCCGTAGTCAGGGCTGACGCGTGGGTCGACGTTGAACACGGCAAGGTGACGGTGCCGGTAGCTCCAGATCAGGTTGACCTGTTGACCCTCGAAGCGATCGCCGAAGACGCGCTCCGGCGTTCCGCCCGACAGGGGCAAGGTGCATGGCTGGTAGTTCTCGTCGCCGTCCGAGTCGACCATGAGCAGGATCTTGTCGAGATCTGGGAAAACGGCGAACAGCTCACCGTTGACCAGTTTCGGGTTGGCCAGCGCAATGTCGTCGGGAATCAGGGGCTCTGGATCGCCTCCCTCGAGCGCTTTGCGGTAGAGACTCATCCGATCGGAGAGATCGCTGACGAAGTACAGGTAGTCGCCTGCCGTCACCGGATGGAGAAACAGGCGTGCGGACAGCAAGGGTGCAATTGATTCGAACATGGGGTCCTTTCCTCTTCAGGCTACGGCATCGGCGATGATGCGTGTCGGGTGCGTTCGTGCCACAGTGGTGCCGTGAACGGCCTGTTCCATGCGCCACCGACACGGTCGGTGGGGCGATCGTTGCTGGTCGCCTGTCTGTGGAGTCTTGCGCTGGTGGTCCTCGGTGCGCTGGCACTCGGCGTTGTCGCGCTCATCGCTCTTGGGATCGCCTCGTTCTCCAAGCAGAGTGGCGAAGTGATGCGAGCTGTGGCGATGGCATGGTGGGTGATCTCCGCGGTGGCGGGAGTGATCCTCATCTGGGTCGCGGCCTATGCATCGACGGGCTGGGGATCGCGACGACGGTTGATTGTCGGGGCAGGGGTCGGGTTCGCGCTGGGTGCGGGCTACACCCTCCTCGGCGCGGAACTGGGCATCGTGGTTGGCCTCGCAACGGGGTGGGCCGTGGTGATTCCCTCAGAGAAGATAGAGCGCATCATCGCACGGTCGGTGCCGGCCCTGCTCGTTGGCGTCGTCTCGATTCCTGGCATGACGCGACTCGGATTCGCCGGTGTTGTTGCAGCGTCGCCATGGGCGGCTGCGCTTCTGGTGCTGATCGGTGATGCCGCCTGGACGGCGCTGGGACGGATCCGCAAGGACTGAGGCTGTCGGCTGTCGGCTGCGAGCGCAGCGAGCAGAGGTAGCCTGAGAACGATGCGCGCGATTGTGAAACCGTCGCCGGGTCCCGGACTCGAAATGGCCGACGTCCCGATTCCAACACCCGGACCGTCTGACGTACTGATTCAGGTGAAAGCGACGTCGATCTGTGGAACCGACATGCACATCCGCGACTGGGACCCCTGGGCGCAGACGCACGTGCGCGCCCCGCTGACCGTCGGGCACGAGCTGTGCGGGATCGTGGTCGACAAAGGCCCGATGGCGGACGGACCGGAGATCGGAGACCTCGTGTCGGTCGAGTCGCACGTTGTGTGCGGGCAGTGCCGATTCTGCCGTACCGGCAAGGGCCATCTCTGTGAGAACACGCAGATCCTCGGAGTTCATCGAGACGGTGCGTATGCCGAGTATGTGGCGGTTCCAGCGATCAACGCGTGGCCCGATCCACCCGAGATGTCGTACTCGATCGCGTCACTCCAGGAGAACTTCGGCAATGCCGTCCACACGGTGTCGGTGGCGAACATCTCAGGCCGCAAGGTGCTGGTCACCGGGTGTGGTCCCGTCGGGGTGATGGCGATCGCGGCGGCGAGAGCGCTCGGAGCGAGAGCGGTCTACGCAACCGACATCTCGGACTACCGCCTCGAGATGGCACGCACACTTGGCGCCGAGTACACATGGAACCCCCGCCGAGACCAGGTCGTCGAACTCGGCATGGAGGCGACGGACGGAGAAGGCGTAGACGTGCTCCTCGAGATGTCGGGGGCTCCGTCGGCGATACAGGAAGGATTCTCTCTTCTGAAACCCGGGGGGGAAGCAGCGCTGCTCGGACTGTCCTCAGGTCCGATCCCGTTCGATCTCGATGACAACATCGTCTTCAAGGGAGCGACGGTGCACGGCGTGATCGGACGGAAGCTATGGGACACTTGGTACGAGATGCGGGGGCTCCTGCGCGCCGGGGCCGTCGACCTGGGCGCCCTTGTCACCCACCGCTTCGCGCTCGACGACTTCGAGAAGGCATTCGATCTGATGGCGTCGGGCGAGTGCGGCAAGGTGGTGATGTTCCCCGACCCCAACGACGCCGACGGACCACTGAGCTGAGGTGAGCATGGACAAGATCGAATTCCTTCGCGACCAGATTCAGGAGCTCAAGAACGAAGGCCTGTACAACACGATTCGCCACATCGACGGTTCCCAGGGTTCCTGGCTGACCGTCGACGGCAAAGAGGTGCTCAACTTCTGCTCGAACAACTACCTCGGACTGGCAGATCACCCGCGCCTCGTCACCGCAGCCAAGGGGGCCTTGGATCGATACGGCGTCGGACCGGGAGCGGTACGCACCATCGCGGGGACAATGACCATTCACGATGAGCTGGAGGACAAGCTCGCCGCCTTCAAGGGCGTCGAGGCGGCGATCTCCCTTCAAGCCGGGTTCGTCGCCAACGCCGGAGCGATCCCGGCACTCGTGGACAAAGGCGACGTGATCGTCACCGATGAGCTGAACCATGCGTCGATCATCGACGGGGTTCGGCTCGCGAAGGCATCTCGCAAGATCTACGCGCACTGCGACACCGACGACCTCCGCGCCAAGCTCGCCGAGGCGAGAGCAGAAGGCGCCAGGAGAATCCTGATCATCACCGACGGTGTGTTCTCGATGGATGGTGATGTCGCCCCACTGGATCGGATCGTCGATGCAGCCGACGAGTTCGAAGCGATGGTGATGGTCGACGACGCCCACGGGGAAGGAGTGCTCGGCAGAGGCGGGCGGGGCATCGTTGACCACTTCGGTCTCCACGGGCGAGTCGAAGTGGAAGTCGGGACGATGTCCAAAGCGTTCGGGGTTGTCGGTGGCTACGTGGCAGGGCCGGCGCCCGTCGTCGAGTGGCTTCGCCAGCGAGCCCGGCCATTCCTGTTCTCCTCGGCAGTGACCCCCGCCGATGTGGCCGCGTGCATCGCGTCCGTAGAGATCCTTGGTGAGTCCACCGAGCTCGTCGACCGGCTGTGGGACAACGCCGCGAGTTTCAAGGAGTCGATGGCCGCGGCGGGGTTTGACATCGGGCACTCGGGGACGCCGATCACGCCGGTGATGCTCGGTGGTGAGAAGGTTGCCCAGGAGTTCTCCCGGCGTCTCTTCACAGAGCACGCCGTGTTCGCCCAGGCGATCGCCTACCCGACCGTGCCGCTCGGCAAGGCGAGAATCCGGGTCATGATCTCGGCCGCGCACAGCCACAAGGACTTGCAGTACGGGACCGAGGCGTTCACAAAGGTGGGTACCGACCTCGGAGTGATCTGAGGGTGGAAGACAGCTCACGGCTGACAGCTCACAGCCCGACGGCCCTCCCTCGTACTTCGTACCTCGTACCGGGTACAGGCGCCCCGGGGTCTCGGGACGGTCTTGGTCGCGTACCAGGTACAAGGTGCGGCCCGCGAAGCGGGCCTATCCCGTGGCCCGGCGGTACGCGCGAACGGCCAGTGGTGCGAAGATGATCAGGATGCCGATCGCCCACGCGAGGGCAAGTGTGACCTGACCGGCCACGGTGTCGCCCGCGGCAAGGGCACCTTGACCGAGCATGAGGCCGCGGATCGCGTTGGTGGTGATCGTGATCGGCTGGTGGACTGCGAATGCCTGGAGCCACGAGGGCATGGTCTCGGTGGGAACGAACACGGACGACGCGAACACCAGCGGAAACACGGGGAGGAACACGGCCGACTGAGCCGCTTCGGGGTTCTTGACCACGAGGCCGATGAGCGCCATCACCCACGACAGCCCGTAGGCGAAGATCCCTGCCACGACGAGTCCTCCGAGGAGACCCCAGAAGCTCGTTTGGTACCGGAAGCCGAGGAGGAACCCGACCGCGACCATCAGAGTGATTACGAATGCGTTGCGGATCAGGTCGGACAGCGTCCGTCCGGCGAGCACTGCCGAACGTGCCATCGGCAGTGAGCGGAAGCGATCGATGACTCCCTTCGAGAGATCTTCGGTCAACCCGAGCGCGGTCTGACCCGCCCCGAACGCGGCGACCTGTATGAGCAGTCCGGGGATGAGCCAGTTGAGATACTTGCCGCCCGCCGCCGGGGGAATGGCCCTGCCGATCGCGCCGCCGAAGACGTAGTTGAACAGCAGCAGGAACATGATCGGCTGAACCGTGGCGAAGACCAGGAGCTGGGGGAGCCTTATGTTCCTCAGCAGATTGCGGCGGGTGATGACGAACGTGTCTTTGATCGTGTGGGAGAAGCTCATCGTGGTGTGCGTAGCCGTCGTCATGCGCCTCTCCTCTCACGTCGCCGTTTCAGTCGGCCTGTCGTCTCGCCTTCCTCCTCGACCGTCTTGCCCGTGTAGGCGAGGAAGACGTCGTCGAGTGTTGGGCGTCGCAGTGTGATGTCGTTGGGTGTGATCCCGGCACCGTCGAGACTGCGGACCGCGGCCATCAGGGTTTCCGCCCCCTTGGGAGCGGGCAGAGTGATCCGTTTGGAGGCGGCGTCGAACGTGGCGTCGTGGCCGTTGACCGCTGACAGGAGTTTGACCGCCTGTTCACGAGAGCTGTCGTCGACGACCACCTCGACGACCGAACCACCGAGACGGTCCTTCAGGTCCTCTGGTGTGCCTTCGGCGATGAGATGCCCGCGATCGATCACGCCGATCTGAGCGGCGAGTTGATCTGCCTCGTCCAGGTACTGCGTGGTCATCAAGATCGTGGTTCCGTCCTCGACCAGCTCTCTGATCAGGGCCCAGATGTCAATGCGGCTCCGAGGATCGATGCCGGTTGTCGGCTCGTCGAGGAACAACACTCGTGGACGTCCCACCATCGAGGCCGCCAGGTCGAGCCTGCGCCGCATCCCGCCTGAGTACGTTCGCACGGTTCGGTCTGCGGCACTCCCGAGATCGATCCGTTCGAGCACCTCCGCTGCTCGGCGTCGAGCTTCGGTGGCCGACAGGTTGTAGAGCCGCCCCACCATTTCGACGTTCTCGCGTCCAGTGAGGTACTCGTCGACCGCGGCGAACTGGCCTGCGAGCCCGAGTCGGGTACGCGCGGTTCTTGGATCATCGAGGACGTTGACTCCGTCGACCCACCCTGAGCCTGAGTCGGGTCTGATCAACGTGGTGAGGATGCGGATGAGGGTCGTCTTGCCTGCCCCGTTTGGACCGAGCAGGCCGTAGATGATGCCTTGCTCGAACGACAGGCTGACGTCATTGAGTGCGATGGTCTCACCGAACGTCTTGATGACGTGCTCGGCTTTGACGATTGGTGAATCCATTGTGTGTCCCTACCTAGGTCGAAGAGCCCCCGCGCTCGCCGGGCATTACACCATGTCGGTGGCGCTATGTGAGGAGAGGCCTGGCGAGCTGGTAGTTCGTCCCTCGGGCCGTCACGGGTCGAAAGCCGGGTACGCTGGCGATCGTGAACGCTGCTCCCCCAATCCCTGACTGGCTCGCGCAGATGCTGCCGTTCGAGCGCAGCATTGTCGAAGTGGGTGGGCATCAGATGCATGTGATGGAGTCGGGCAGAGGCGTGCCGGTGTTGTGCATGCACGGGAACCCGACGTGGGGGTTTCTCTACCGCAAAGTAGCCATGGCCCTGATCGATCAACCTGTCCGCGTGATCATGCCGGACCTCATCGGTCTCGGATTCTCAGATCACCCCGCGGATCCGGCGGTGCACACGCTCGAGCACCACATGACGTGGATGGGCAAGCTCATTGATGCGATGGGCCTCGAGAATGTCACGCTCGTGGTCCAGGATTGGGGAGGCCCGATCGGGATCGGAGCATTCATGGATCGATCCGATCGGCTGTCCGGGTTGGTGGTGCTCAACACGATTCTGAGTGAGCCGAGAGAGGGATTCCGACCGACCCTGTTTCATCGGTTCGGACGAATGCCAGTGGTGAGTGACATCGCGTTTCGTGTGTTTGGATTCCCACAGGTCCGTCTGTCGATGGCGCAATCCGACAGGTCGTCTATCGAGGGTGTCGTGTCCAAGGCCTACCGGTACCCGCTGCGGTCCAGGCGTACGAACCAGGCGCCACTCGCGCTCACCAGGATGGTGCCCGATTCGATGGGACACCCGTCCGTCGAGCCGCTCCGGCGGATCGGTCAGTTCGTGCGCGAGTACGAAGGACCGGCCGAGATCGTCTGGGGCGATCGTGATCCCGTGCTCGGGCGCGTCCGCAATCATATCGCCCGTATGCTGCCCGATGCGGCGGTCACCCGAACGGGTGCCGGCCACTTCCTCCAGGAAGAGGTCCCGGACGAGATCGCCGCGGCGATCCAGCGTGTGGCGCTCGTCTGAGCCGTCTATTCCAACACGACGATGTCGCGTTTGGCGCACATGTCCTTGAGGACCTGTGGCCACACCGTGACGCTGACCTCACCGAGGTGTGCCTTGCGCAACAGGTACATGTACGTCCGAGATTGCCCGATCCCGCCGCCGATCGAAAGGGGGATCTCGTCGTTGAGGATTGCCTGGTGGTAGGGGAGCTTCAAGAAATCCATCTGGCCGGTTGCTTCGAGCTGTTGCACGAGCGTCTCCTTGGTCACCCGGACGCCCATCGAGGTCAGCTCGTGTCTCCTGCGCGTGATCGGATTCCAGACGAGAATGTCGCCGTTGAGTCCGTGCATCGGTCTGCCATCGCTCGACACCGTCGGGGTGATCCAATCGTCGTAGTCGGCTGCACGCATCTCGTGCGGGTATCCGTCGTTCAACGTCCATCCGATGCCGTAGATGAAGATCGCCGGATGCTCCTGAAGGATGGCCGTTTCACGCTGCTTTCTCGGAAGATCCGGGTACCGCTCGAGGATGTCCTCCGCGTGCATGAAGGTCAGTTCCCTCGGCATGGGCGGGTAGCCCCCCTCTTCTAGCTGCGGCCATCCCTCGAGCAGCATGTCGTTCGCTCCGACCAGCACGGACCAGATCTTCTCGACGACATCGGTGAGGAACTCCAAGTTGCGGTCTTCGGCAGTGATGACCCTCTCCCAGTCCCACTGGTCGACGTAGGCGGAGTGGTCATGGTCCAAGAAGTAGTCCTTGCGAACCGCCTTCATGTCGGTGATCAGACCCTCGCCCGGGTTCATGCCGAACTGCCGTAGCGCCATCCGCTTCCATTTGGTCGCAGCCTGCACCACCTGGGCATCGATCGGATGCAGATCGTGGTCGTTCGAGATGTGGAACTGGATCGGGGTGCGGGAGCCGTCTCGATCCAGCATGTCGTTGACGCCGCTGGCCGAATCGACGATGAGAGGAACTTGGACCATCTGCAGATTGAGCGCCCCGGCGAGGTTGTCCTCGATGTACTGCTTGGCTGCGAAGAGGGCTGCCATCGTCTCTCGTGGCGAGAGAAGTGGCCGATAGTCGCTGGGGAGAACTGACTCCACATCTTCGTACGATCCGATCCCTGGTCCGGCGAGATCCGCTGTTTTGTCGTTCATGGCACCTCCTGTCTCCAAACCTACGCTTGACCGTGCCGTCCCTGCGAAAGGAACTAGCCTTGCGCCAATGGCACGTGTCCGTCTCTTTGCTCGGCTCAGGGAGCTCGCAGGGGCAACCGAAGTAGAACTCGAGGGTTCAACCGTCGACGAGATACTCGGTCAGGCTGTCCATCGATACGGTGGCGAGTTCGAAGAGGGTCTCCGTCATTCCCGGGTGTGGATCAATGGTGATCCCGCCGATGGGAGGAGCGAGGTCCGGGAGAGCGATGAGGTGGCACTTCTGCCGCCCGTGTCGGGGGGTGCCGGACCGAGCAACGAGCTGCGGCTGTTCGGTCCGTTTCTCGTCTCCTTGGTGCTGCTGGTCACCAACGCGCTCAACGATCCTGTGTGGTTCATCGCAGCGCTCGTCGGCGTGGCGGCCCTTTGGGCGTGGGATCTCTCCGAGAACGGCGCATTCCCCGGACCTGCCCTTCGGGTACCGCTCCTCGTCGCCGCGCTGGCAGGCGCTGTGATTCCGTACGCATGGAACGTTGGAAGAGGTGGATGGGGAGGGATCGGGCTCGCTGTCCTCGTCGCAGTGTTGACTGTCCTCATCCGCGGCGTCATCGTTGTGGAGGGGCGCGACCTGGTCTCGACCTCGGTGGCGTTGATGGCCGCCGTCGTCACAGCCGGCGGCGTCGGATCGCTGGTCCTCGCCCGAATCTCCACCACGTCGGGGCAGCGGTGGCTCTGGCTGTTCCTGATGATGGTGATCGGGGCCAGGGGTGCCGCCGTCTATCTCGCAGGACGGGAACTCGCGCTCGATCCACTGAGCGGGAGTGTCGTTGTGGCCGTGATCATGGGTATCGCCGCAGCACTCGCGTTCAACCTCAACGGATTCGCAGCGTTCCTGGTAGCGATCGTTGTGGCGGTCGTTCTGATCGTAGGGGCGGCGTTCGCATCACTCCTGTCGACTCGTGAGGTGTACTTCGCAGAGCGCCTCCCGGGGGTTCTGCCCGATGTGGGGACCGGCCTGCTCGCTGCGGTCGTCTTCCTGCCGGTCGCCTGGGCACTCCTTCCGTTCTAGTGTCGATTCGGGTCGCGTGGCGCGGGCGCATGGCCGTGCTGGTCGGAGGTGGACTGGGTGCCGGGGCGCGATTCGGGGTTTCGCTGATCATTCCGAGTGCGATCCTCGGGACGTTCATCGTCAACGTCCTCGGCGCGGGTGCACTGGGATACGTCCTCGCTCGCCTGCGACTGGCGGGACGGTCGAGATCGGTCACCGTTCCGCTTCTCGGGGTTGGGTTTCTCGGGGCATTCACGACGTTCTCGAGCCTTGCCGTCCAGCTCGTGGAGGGACCGTTCCTGCTGTCACTCGCCTACGGCGTCGCCTCGCTGGCCGCGGGCATCCTCGCAGTGATGATGGGGCTGACGCTCGGGAGGCGGACATGACGTGGGTCGCGGTCGTCATCGCCGGGGGGGTCGGTGCCCTCGCCCGATACGGGGTGATCGGATTCGTTCAGGCGAGAACGCGCGACCCGCGGCCATGGGGCACGTTCGTGGTCAACGTCACCGGTGCCGCCGTGCTCGGCCTCGTTGTCGGGATCGCTCCCGGCGGTTGGTGGGTCGTGCCAATCACCGTCGGGTTCCTGGGCGGCTACTCGACGTTCTCCACGTGGATGGTCGAAACGATCTACCTTGCAGAAGGCGGCGGCGCGGCGGCGGTCCGATCAGGGCTCCTCAACCTCGTCGGAACACTGGGCGCCGGGCTGATCGCCGCGGCGGCGGGCTACCTCATCGGAACATGGCTATGAGTGAGGAGGGAGTGAGATGGAGACAATAGAAGGTGGAAGCCTGCTCAGGATCTTCGTGGGCGAGTCGGACGAGTACGAGGGACGACCACTCTACGAGGCCATCGTTCTGATGCTGCGACGGGAGGGTCTCGCCGGGGCCACCGTGTTTCGGGGTATCGAGGGGTTCGGAGCATCCTCCACCATCCATACCGCTCGGGTGCTCCGGTTGTCGGCCGACCTTCCCGTGCTGATCGAGTGCGTCGACCAGCGGTCGGAGGTGGAGCGAGTTCTTCCGATCCTCGACGAGATGGTCACCGAAGGCTTGGTCACCATCGAGAAGGCGGACGTGAGAATCTACAGGGGCCGTGGGCGGTAACGAACGAGAGCGGGAGACTTCACGGAACGCGAAACCCGCTGTACCCTCCTGGCAACATGTCGTGGAATCTGCGACGCACACTCCTCGTGGTGCTTCTTGTTCTGTCGTGGGTGCTCTCGACCGCGCTTCCGGCGTTGTCGATCACCAAGGCGGAGCGCGATGCCGCGTGCGCGGATTCCTCGGCCGCACAGAAACGTCTCGACAAAGCCAGAGACGACGCGAATGCCGCGGAAGATCGCTACAACCAGATCAACCAGGAGCTCGAGGACGCCAGCCTTCGCGTCTACCAGTTCCGGGACCTCATCGACGAGAAGTCGGCGCTCATCGAGGCAACACAGCAGCAGGTGGCCGACAGGGCGGTCGAGCTGTACATGACCGGTGGATCGCCGAGCACCGGCATCATCCTGTTCGCACCGTCGCTCGATGTCGCCCTCACCGGCCAGGAGTTCCTGTCCTCCGTCACCAAGGAGGACGTGGCGAGCATCGACCAGCTCGACAGCCTGAAGCGGGAGATGGAACGCATCCGGCAGGATTGGGCGACGGAACAGCAGCGACTCACCGAACTCAGTGGACAGGCGGAACAGGCCGCTCAGGAGATGACGGCGATCATGGACGAAGCGAGCGCTGCCGCATCCGAGATGAGCGCTGCGTGCCACAAAGCAGATCTCCAGTACCGACAGGAGCAGGCAGTCGCAGCCGCGCTGGCCGCCGCGAGGCGAAGCGGAGCCGCCGGCGGGCTTCCCGCCTCGGCGACGCCGGGCATGATCTGTCCGATGGATCCCGCCGTGCTGCACTTCCGTGACACCTGGGGCGCACCGAGATCTGGTGGGCGCACGCACAAGGGAACCGACATCTTCGCACCGATGGGCCAACCCGAGTACGCCGTCTTCTCAGGAACCGTTCGCGTCTACAACAACAGGCTTGGGGGCAAGTCCATCTGGCTTCACACCAATATGGGTGTGGACTTCTACTACGCGCATCTGAGCGGCTGGCCGGCCGGCCTCAAGACAGGCGATCACGTGACGCAAGGACGGATCGTCGGCTATAACGGGAACAGTGGCGACGCGTACGGAGGAGCCCCTCACCTGCATTTCCAGATGCACCCTGGAGGAGGTTCGCCCGTCAACCCGTATCCGACGTTGAAACGAGTGTGTGGCTGATGACCGAGTACCGCCGACGCATCGACATCATTCTCGAGCCGGAGTTTGTCGACGGGATCGAGGCAATCGATCTCGCCGAGCTGCGTGCCCGCAAGAAGATGGCCGACGAGGTCGAGACCGAATTGTCCTACTACCGCCGGCTCCTGCACGGAAGACTGGACCTGCTCGCGTTCGAGATGCGTCGCCGATCAGGCGAAGAGACGCGCTCACTCATCGAAGCCCTCCCGGACGTCCTCGGTGCCGGTGAGGACGGTGGCGGAGGGCGCTCGAGGTTCCCGACCGTGTTCTCACCCGCCCTGCCGGATGACCGCCGCAGGTACATCGATCACGTGCTCGACGACGACTTCCTGTCGAGACTGCCGACGCTCGGCGACGGCGAGCTACTCGAGATCCGAGACACGCTGGACGAGGCTGAGACGGAGATATCCGCCACCCGTCGTTCGGCGCAGAAGGTTGTCGACGTCCTACACAACGAACTCGTTCGCCGCTACAAGGAAGATGCGGCGGATCTTACGATCATCTGACGAGTGATTCTCGCCACCGTCACGCGATCCGGGTTGGTCGAGTCGATTCACTATGGAGCGATCGCCGCGATTGATACCAGCGGCACCGTGGTGGCCTCTGAAGGCGACATCGACCGTGAGTTCTTCGTTCGGTCCGCGGCGAAACCGTTTCAGGCGACCGTATCCCAAGAGCTCGGCGCCGATCTCGTTCCCGAGCAGATGGCGGTTGCGTGTGGGAGCCATCGTGGCCAACCAGTCCACGTGGAACTGGTGCGATCGATGCTGGCGCAGGTAGGGCTCGACGAGTCGTACCTGCAGTGTCCACCCTCATGGCCTGCCGCGCCCACCGCTCAGAGGCGTGTGGTCGCGAGCGGGTACGGGGAACAACGACGAATCTGGCACAACTGCTCCGGTAAACACGCCGCGATGCTGCGGGCGTGCGTTGCACAGGGGTGGTCGCTCGACGACTACCTCGACCCAACGCATCCACTGCAGCAGGCGGTACTCGAGACAATGAGCGAAATCGGTGGACATGATCCGGGGCCGGTTGGTGTCGATGGGTGTGGTGCGCCGGTATTTCGTGGCACCGTCAGGAGTCTCGCTGCGGCCTTTGCGCATCTCTCCAAACCGAGGTTCAGCCACGCGTGGACCTCGATGCACCGCTATCCGGCGCTCACGTGCGATCAAGGCGAGCCGCCTGCCGAGCTGGCGACGGCGTTCAACGCGGTGGCCAAAGCGGGAGCCGAGGGTTCGCTCGGAGTGTCGCTCCATGAGGGGATCGGCCTGGCGGTCAAGGCGTGGGACGGGTCGTCGCGGCCTACGGGGCCGGCGATGACCGCCATGCTCAGACGGATCGGCCGGGCCGGCTACTCCGTTCAGCTGGGCTCTGTGGAGCGGCCCGCCGTCTACGGCGGCGGGCGTCAGGTCGGAGAGATCTCGACTCGCGAAAACTTCTCCTGATCGAGTTATCGACAGATCCTGTGGAAAGCTGCCTGTGGATCTGTGGACAAGACCGGGATCGTGCTCGAAAGGCGCGCATCGCCCGACGTGGCGCCTGTGGACAACCACGTGTCTTGACCGATTGTGGGGTTCTTGACTGGTTCGGGTCGACTTCGTAGTGTCAGGATCGCGAGGCCCAAGGTGCTGAAGCATGGTCGTTGCCTGTCAAGGGGAAGTGCGGGGACGGCCGGTGGAGGTTCCTTGGGCCTCAGCGCGCCGGCCTTCGGCCGCTGCGGGCTGAGGCGGCCGTACCTGGAATCTGGTACGCGATCTGACGTGATCGGGGTTCGCGGGGCGAGCCGCCGGCTCGCTGCGCTCGCAGTCGTCAGTCGTCAATCTTCAGTCATTGGTAAGAGAGCGGCGGCGCCCAACGCGAGACTCCGGGGCGCCGTGCTCGCTGTGTGAGCGGTCCCTGTTTTCTCGGTCTCCGATCTTGGGCAAGAACGGGGCGTGGGACAACGTGAGATCGCCGGGCGATCCTCTTGGCGAAGACCGAGAACCCATGACTGAGAACGGGCTGAGCGAAGCGAAGCCCTAGATATCCAGCCCGAACATCACTTCCCGCAGGCTGACCGGCGTCGTCTCGAACGTCTCGGGATCGATACGAAGCGATGCCAGTCGCAGGCCCTGCATCCCGTCCGTGACGCCCGTCATCACCAGGAGCCGATCGTCTTCCTCAACGGTGAGGATTCCGAGTCCGAGGCAGCGCCCCGTTCCATCGTGCACGCCAACCAGCATGTTCTGGAGCCGGTTGAAGTCAAGACCTGTCGGGAGTGACGGAGCGAACACCGTCGGGCGCACCTTCCAGCGGTGCAACGGCGGCGCCAGAGCGCGCCCAAACGCACGTGCGCGATGAGCCGATCGCTCGGTAGGTGACAGCGGAGCGATGTCCGGCAGCACACCTGCAATGCGGACGTCGGCGGAGAAGAACCGTCGCGCCATACCGACGATCGGCTCGATCTCGCTTCCGCGCTGGAGTGCGACCAACACGGTGGGCCGGCACAGCTCGAGCTTGTGGAACTTGAGGGTCTGTCCCGTGACGCCGGAGACCGCTCCGGTGGTGTCGATGACGATGATGTCGACGTGGCCCCGGGCCTGTTCCACGAGGGACGCCGTGGCAATCACCTCCTGGAGGACAAGGTGCTTCGGTGAGATCGAACCGACGAACCGCAGATCGTCCGCCTCGGAGAGGTGTTGGAGATCGGTGGTGCTGCGAACCCACTTGAGACCGACACACGCCGGAGGACCGACGGTCGTTTGACCGACGTCCGCATCGATGTAGGCACCTTGTCTCCCCGCAGCGACGACGCTTTCCAGCAGCCGCCGGGCGAACGAGCTCTTGCCGGTGTCAGGTGCTCCGAGCAGCATGATGACGCCTCCCTCCGAGGTGAGGTCCTCGATCAGGCGTTGATGCTGTGATTCGGGCATGCGCGGAAATGGTAGTGAGCACAGGGCCCTCCGGATCCGGAGACTTGCACGCCGAACAGACTCGGTTGAGACTGTCGAGATGAGCCTGCCGATCTCCTTCCTGTCGGACTTCGGGCACGACGACGAGTTTGTCGGAGTCGTGCACGGGGTTCTTGCCAAGCTGGCCCCGGACAGCAGGGTGGTCGACGTCGTGCACGAGATTCCACGCGGCGAGGTGCGCCCCGCAGCCCTCTCGCTCCTCAGAGCGATTCACTACCTGCCTGAAGGCGTCGCGCTCGTTGTCGTCGATCCGGGGGTCGGCACCGACCGCAGGGCGATCGCCGCCCGAACGGCATGGGGGTACTTCGTTGGACCCGATAACGGCGTGATGTCGCCGGCCGTGGCCATGGTCGGCGGTGCCGAGATGACGGTTGCGATCGAGAACTCCGACATGATGATCCCCAGCTCCGGAGCCACCTTCGCCGGTAGGGACGTGTTCGCACCTGCGGCGGCACTCCTGTCATCGGGCGATGCCACGCTCGAGGATCTGGGACCACGGGTGGACCCAAACTCGATCTACCCGCTCCTGCTTCCACTTCCGGAGATAGGTGACGGCACCGTCCAGGGGGAGGCGTGGTGGGTGGACCACTACGGCAACATTCAGTTCAACATCGCGCCCGAGGACCTGTACTCGATCGGTGCGTCCGAAGGTGAAGGACTCACGCTCATCGTGGGTGGCCAACGTCATGCGATCACGTGGGTGGATGCATACGGCGCCGTGGGCGAAGGCGAACCACTGCTCTACACGGATTCGAGCGGGATGGTGGCCGTCGCCGTCCGAGGGATGCGCGCCGATCAACGCTTCGCAATCGGAGATGGAACGGCCGTCACGATCGCAGGGACCTGAGGTAGGGGGAACGGGCGACCGCCGCTGGGGCGGGCTGGGAGGCTTACCTTACAAAACCTCAGTTTGAACGTGCCTGAGGTTTTTTGTAGCGACGGTTCGCCCCGTTGCCCCCGCGGACACGAGGTCCGCATGGACGCTCTCGTCCACCGCGCGTATATCGGCAGTCAGCCGCGAAAACTTGAGCGAATTCCGACGGAAGCTCTCGCA
>Ga0307424_1000722_pt1 | contig 17755 bp, 14 predicted proteins | sample SalMarWE160320MG_FD_202157 | JGI IMG/M metagenome (GOLD analysis project Ga0307424, IMG submission 202157) | Salt marsh sediment microbial communities from the Plum Island Ecosystem LTER, Massachusetts, United States - WE1603-20 | ecosystem: Environmental > Aquatic > Marine > Intertidal zone >... | reverse complement strand
CCCCGCCCACGGGCCACCGATCGAGGACGTTCCGGCGGCGCTCGACCGATACGAGCGGCATCGACGTGACCGGCTCCGCCAGGTGACGGCGGCGCTCGCCGATCGCCCCGAGGCCACGGCGGAGGAGCTGGTCCGCGTCGTGTACGGGATCGAGCTCCCGTCCGCCGTTCGACAGGCGGCCATCCTGAGCCTGCAGGCGCTTCTGGACCACGTGCGCTCCACCGCCGACCGATAGACCGGGGTCTGTTGCCCGGGGACCGGGCGGGGCTCTATCCTCGGGTGTTCCGGACGCGTCCGCCGGGATCATCGCTCGGTCAGAGATTCTCCAGCCCGCGAAGCACCACCTTGTCCCCTCCGCTCCCTGATTCCCTCCTGCGCCGGCTCCGCGAGCTGGTGGGCGCGGAGCACGTCATCACCGACCCGGACCGGCTTCTCGTCTACGAGGCCGACGGGCTCACCGCCTATCGCTGGCCGCCCCGCGGGGTCGTGCTGCCCGCGACGACCGAGGAGGTCTCGGCGGTCATGAGGCTCCTGCACGGCTCTGGGATCCCGGTGGTCCCGCGTGGCGCCGGCACGGGGCTGTCGGGTGGGGCGCTGGCTCCCGAGGGGGCCGTGGTGGTGGGGACGGCCCGCATGACGCGCATCCTGTCGCTCGATCCGGCCAACCGTGTCGCACGCATGCAGCCGGGCGTGGTGAACACCCGCCTGAGCGAGGCGGCCCGGCCACACGGCCTGTACTACGCTCCGGACCCGTCGTCGCAGACCGCCTGCACGATCGGCGGAAACGTCGCCGAGAACTCCGGCGGGCCGCACTGCCTCAAGTACGGCGTGACCTCCCGCTACATCACCGGCCTGACGGTCGTGTTGGGCGACGGCGAGGTCGTGGAGCTGGGTGGGGCGGGGCACGACCCCGAGTCGGGCTACGACCTCGTGGGGCTCTTCGTGGGCTCGGAGGGCTGCTTCGGCCTCGCCGTGGAGATCGAGGTGCGCCTGCTCCCTCTTCCCGAGGGGGTGCGTACGCTCCTGGCCATCTTCGACACGCTGGAGGATGCGGGCCGCGCGGTCACGGCGGTGGTCGGCGCCGGGCTCCTGCCGGCCGCGCTGGAGATCATGGACCAGTCCTCGATCCGCGCGGTCGAGGCCTCGGTGTTCGCGGCCGGGTATCCCACGGACGCCGGTGCGGCCCTGGTCGTCGAGTTCGACGGGACCGAGGCGGGGCTCGAGGCCGACGCCGAGCGGGCCGAAGGGCTCTGCATGGAGCACGGCGCCCGCGAGGTCCGGCGCGCCCGCAACGCCGCCGAGCGAGAGGCGCTGTGGAAGGGGCGCAAGAAGGCCTTCGGTGCCTTCGGCCGCCTTGCGCCCGACCTCATCGTCCAGGACGCCACCGTCCCGCGCACGCGTCTCCCGGACGTGCTCGCACGGATCCTGGAGATCGGGGCGAGCCACCGGCTGCGGGTCGCCAACGTCTTCCACGCCGGAGACGGCAACCTCCATCCGAAGCTGCTCTTCGACAGACGCGACGCCGACGAGCTCGCGCGCGTCGAGGCGGCGTCGCGCGAGATCATGGAGGCATGCGTCGCGGCGGGGGGCACGATCACCGGGGAGCACGGCGTCGGGGTCGACAAGCGCAAGTACATGCGCCTGGTGTACGGCACCGCCGAGATCGAGGCGATGCGGGCCGCCAAGGAGGTGTTCGACCCCGCGGGCCTGGTCAACCCCGGAAAGGTGCTCCCGGACCCCGAGGCGGAGGCAACCCGATGAGCCCCGGCGCAGCCGCCGCGTTGGAGGGGGCCTTCCCGGACGGCACGTTCGAAGCGCCGGTGGAGGCGGATGCCTGGGCGGTGGGCGGTGCCCGGCCCCTGGGTATCGCGAGCCCAGGCTCGGTGGACGAGCTGCGCCAGGTGCTCGCCGGCGCGGCGCGCGCCGGGGTCGGCGTGGTGCCATTGGGCGGGGGGACGGATCGGGGATGCGAAGCACCCTCGGGCCCGTTCGTCGTTCTCTCCACCCGACGCCTCGCCGGCATCGAGGACTACGAGCCAGCGGACCTCACCGTCACCGCCGCGGCCGGCACCTCCCTCGCGGATCTCGAGCGCGCGCTGACGGAGCGAGGCCAGTGGCTGCCGGTCGACCCACCCCATCGACACCGGCGCACCCTGGGCGGGCTGGTGGCCACCGGTGCCGCAGGTCCGCTGGGCACGACCTACGGCGCTCCCCGGGACCACGTGCTGGGTCTGACCGTCGTGACCGGGGACGGCCGCGTGCTCCGTCTGGGCGGACGGGTCATGAAGAACGTCGCAGGCTTCGACCTGGTGAAGCTCGTGGTGGGCAGTCGCGGCACGCTGGGGGTGGTCGCCTCGGCCACCGTGCGGCTGTTCCCCCGGCCGGAGGAGGACCGCGCGCTCGTCATTCGGGGAGTGCGCCCCGGTGAGCTGATCCCCCTCGCCCGCGCCGTGGCCACGTCCCCTGTCGTCCCCGCCTCCGCCGTCCTGGTGGCGCCGGCACCGGGGAGAGGTGGGGGCGCGCTGATCGTACGCCTGCAGGGCGCCTCCGCGGCCGTGGACGCCGACGCGGCGCGCATCCTCGCCGGATCGGCCGTGGACGCCGAGCGGGTCGCCGGTCCGGACGCCTCCGCGCTCTTCGACACGGCCGCGGATCACGCCGCACACGGCGAAGTCGTCGTGCGTGCCACGGCGCTTCCGGCCGCGCTGGCCGAGGTCATGTCGGCCGTCGCCGAGGCGCTTCCCGACGCGGCGGTCGCCGCCGACGTCCTTGCCGGTCGGATCAGGGCAGCGATCGGGGATGCGGCTCGCACGTCGGCCGAAGCCCTCGCGACGCTTCGAACCCGCCTGGAGGCCCTCGGGGGGAGCCTGAGCCTCGAGCGAGCGCCCTCGGAGCTGGTCGCGGAGGTGGGCGCCTACGGCGCGGCGGGGCGCTCCGGTGCGCTGGCCGCGTCGTTACGGCGCCGGTTCGACCCGGGCCGGGTGCTCTCCCCCGGGAGGTTCGTGGCGTGACGACGGTCATCGGATCCGAGACGATCCGCGTGCATGGCTCCGCCGACGGGCGACTCCTGGTCGAACTTCCCACGCAGGATGCGGACGAGGTGCGCCGCGTCGTCGCCAGGGCTCGCCAAGCTCAGCGTCCCTGGGCGGCGGTCGGGGCCCGGGGGCGGGCGCGCCGGCTGCGCCGACTGGCCCTCGTGCTTTCCGAGCGCGCGGAGGAGATCGCCGGCCGCATCCGGGCGGAGACCGGCAAGCCGGTGAGCGAGGCGCTGACGGAGGTCGTGGTGTCCGTCGATCTCCTCCGCCTGTACGCCGCCCGCGCGCCCCGGCACCTGCGGCCCAGGAAGGTCCGACCGGGGTGGCTGCTCTGGAAAGCGGCCTGGACCGAACGGGAGCCGCACGGAGTGGTGGGCGCGATTACTCCGTGGAACTACCCGTTCATCCTCGCGATGGACTGCGTGGCGCCCGCCCTCGCCGCCGGCAACGCCATCGTGATCAAGCCCTCGGAGCTGACCCCCTGGACGACACTGCTGATACCCGGCCTGTGCGAAGACGCGGGTGTTCCCGAGGGGGTCGTCGCCGTGGTAACCGGCGACGGGCGCACGGGGGAGGCGCTGGTGAGGTCGGGGGTGGACCGCATCGTCTTCACGGGTAGCACCGCCACGGGCCGGAAGATCATGAAGGCAGCCGCGGACACGCTGACGCCGGTGACCCTCGAACTCGGGGGGAAGGACCCCGCCCTCGTGCTCGCGGACGCCGACGTGGAGCGGGCCGCGCGGGGCATCGTCTTCGGGACGTTCTTCAACGCCGGCCAGACCTGCATCTCCGTGGAGCGTGCCTACGTGGCCCGACCGCTCTACGATGCGTTCGTGGCGCGCGTGACCGACCTCGTGGCCGCGCTGCGGGTCGGGGTCGGCCCCGACGCGGACGTGGGGCCGATGGTGAGCGCGGCCCAGGTGCGGATCCTCGAAGAGCACGTGCGCGACGCCGTGGCCCGCGGCGCCCGCGTGCTGACCGGTGGCCGGCGCGCCGAGGAGGGCTCACGGATCTTCCTTCCCACCGTGCTGGTGGACGTGACCGACGACATGAAGGTGATGCGCGAGGAGTCGTTCGGGCCGATCCTCCCCGTGGTCCCGGTGGAGGACGAGGCCGAGGCCGTGCGTCGCGCGAACGACTCGCCCTACGGCCTGTTCGCCAGCGTGTGGACCGGCGACGCACACCGTGGCGCGCGCATCGCGCGCAGTCTGCGGGCCGGCGGGGTGTCGATCAACGACGTGCTCTGCCACTACGGGGTCGCGGGCCTTCCCCTCGGTGGGGTCGGGGACAGCGGCTTCGGGCGGCGCAGGGGCATGGAGGCGCTGGACGAGATGTCGCGCACGCGCACGCTCCTGTCGGATCGCGCCGGGCTGAAGCGCGAGCCGTGGTGGTTTCCCTACAGGCCCCGGAGCGCAGCGCTGGTGCGGGCCATCCTGGAGCTGCGCGGGCGGGGAGGCTTCACGGGCGCCGCGCGTGCCGTCCGCCGACTGATGGCCAGGGAGAAGTGACGTGAGCGCGTCGCCCGGCACCCCGACGAAGGCCTCCGGATCCTCCGGGCCCCTGGAGCGGGCCGTCGAGCGGCAGCGGGAGCGGCTCCTGACCTGTGTGCATTGCGGGTTCTGCCTCCCCGCCTGCCCCACGTACAACCGGCTCGGCGACGAGGCGGACTCTCCACGTGGACGCCTGCACCTGATGCGTGCCGTCGTGGAGGGCCGGCTGGACCCGGGGAGCGAGGCGTTCCGGACGCACATCGACCGCTGCCTCGGATGCCGGGCGTGCGAGCCCGTCTGTCCGTCCGGGGTGGAGTACGGCTCCCTCCTCGAGCTGGCCCGGGACGTGGGAGCGCGTCATCACCCGCCCCCGCTGGTGGGCCGCGTCCTGTTGCGCGTGTTCGCCGGCGCGGGTCTCCGCCGGGCCTTCTTCGCCGGGGGACGGTTGGTCCGGGGTACGCGGATCGCCGCGCTGGGGACCAGGCTCCTTCCCTCACGAGGTCTGTTGGGAAGCGCGCGGCTGGGGCTGGCCATGCTCGCGGCGACAGCTCCCTGGAGGCGCTTGAGGGCTTCCGATTCCGGGGGAGGGAGCCGGGCTCCGGGAGCGACCGCCACCGCGCCGCCGACCGTACCCGGGCGCGGGAGGGTGACCCTGCTCGCGGGATGTGTGCAGGAGGGGCTCTACCGACGGGTGAACGAGGCGACCCGGCGCGTGCTCGTGGCGAACGGCTACGAGGTGGTCCCGGCACCAGGGCAGGAGTGCTGCGGCGCGCTACACGCCCACGGGGGCTCCCTCGAGGGGGCGCGGGCGCTCGCCCGCGCCAACGTGGAGGCCTTCGAGGCTGCCGGCGGGGACTTCATCGTGGCCAATGCGGCGGGGTGCGGTGCCGCGATGAAGGAGTACGGGGAGCTGCTCGCGGACGACCCCGACTACGCCGAGCGCGCCGCCGCGCTGGCCGGGCGTGTGCGTGACGTGTCCGAGGTGCTGGTCGAGGCGGGGCCGCGCCCCGGCGCCGCGGTGCCGTGCACGGTGGCCTTCGACCACCCCTGTCACCTGCTGCACGCGCAGCGTATCCAGGACGCCCCGCTCCGAGTGCTCGCGGCCGTCCCGGGGGTGGACGTGCGCGTGGTGGAGAACGCGGCCGAGTGTTGCGGCGGGGCCGGCATCTACGGGCTGACCCACCCGGAGCTGGGTGGACGCATCGGGGAGGACAAGGTGGATGCCGTCGTCGCGGCCGGGGCGGACGTCCTGGCCACGCCCAACCCCGGGTGCATGATGCAGATCGGAGCGGGCCTGCTTCTTCGTGGAGCGTCGGAAGGCGTCGTCCACCCCGTCGAGCTGCTGGACGAGAGCTACCGGCGGGCCGGGTACTACGCATGAGCGAGCAGCACTTCGGGGGCGTCGACGCGGCGGAGGTGCTCTCCCGCGTACGCGGGTACCGCAGCGCCATCGTCGAGCTCATCCGCCGCCTGGCCGCCGTCGAGTCCCCGACCGACGACGCCGGCTCCCAGGCCGCCGTCCAGGCGCAGCTGGTCGAGGCGCTGCAGGGCATGGGCTACCGGGTGCGCCGCGTTCCCGGTCTGCGAAGCGGCGGTGTGCTGCTGGCCCGGCCCACGGACCGGAGACGGGGCGCACCGCTGCAACTCCTGGTCGGACACTGTGATACGGTGTGGCCGACGGGGACGCTGGACGAGATGCCGGTGCGCGAGGCCGAGGGTCTCCTCCACGGTCCCGGCACCTTCGACATGAAGGCCGGGCTCGTTCTCATCCTCTTCGCGCTGCGCGTGCTGCGGGAGCTGGGCGTGACGCCTCCGGCCACACCCGTCGTGCTGATCAACTCGGACGAGGAGATCGGCAGCCCGGAGTCCGGCCGCATGGTCCGGCGCCTGGCGCGCCGCGCCTGCCGCGCCTTCGTGGCCGAGCCGTCCGCAGGCCCGACGGGAAAGCTCAAGACCGCCCGGAAGGGCGTGGGGAACTTCGAGGTCGACATCACCGGAAAGCCGGCGCACGCCGGCCTGAGCCCCGGACAGGGCGCCAGCGCCATCGCGGAGCTGGCGCACGTGATCCAGGCCCTGCACGCCCTCGGCGACGGCGCGGAGGGCACCACCGTGAACGTCGGAGTGGTGCGCGGTGGGACGCGCCCGAACGTCATCGCGGCGCGGGCGACCGCCGAGGTGGACGTGCGCGTCGTGAGCGCCGAGGACGGGCGCCGGGTGGAGGCGGCCATCCTGGGCCTGCAAGCGGCGACGCCGGGCGTCACGCTGAAGGTCACGGGGGGGATGACCATCCCGCCGCTGGAGCGCACGCCGCGGAATCGGGCCCTGTGGCGGACCGCCCGGGACGCGGCGGCGGCGCTGGGCCTGGGCCTAGACGAGACGATGGTGGGAGGGGCGTCCGACGGGAGCGTCATCAGCCTGTTCACCGCCACCCTGGACGGGCTGGGCGCCGTGGGAGACGGCGCGCACGCCCTGCACGAGCACGTGGTCGTGGACGCTACCGTCGATCGGTGCGCGCTCCTGGCGCTCCTCCTCATGGCGCCCGTGGACCAGGCCGCCCGGAGATGAGCGACTGGACCATCCGGCCCCTGGAGACGATCGAGGAGCTGCACGCCTGCGTCGCGCTCCAGGAGGAGACGTGGGGCCATGGCTTCTCCGAGCGGGTGCCCCCGGCGATCCTCAAGGTGGCCCAGATCCTGGGCGGCGTGGCATCGGGGGCGTTCGACGCCAGGGGCTCGCTGGTGGGGTTCGTCTTCGGCATGACCGGGGTCCGGGGCGGTGAGGTCGTCCACTGGTCGGACATGCTCGCCGTGCGCCGCGGGATCCGCGACAGCGGTCTCGGCGCGGAGATGAAGGCATACCAGCGGCGCGTCCTCCTCGAGGGCGGGGTGACGAAGATGTTCTGGACCTTCGACCCCCTGCAGTCCCGAAACGCGTACCTGAACTTCTCCAAGCTGGGAATCGTGGTGCGGGAGTATGTTCGCGACATGTACGGCGAGACGGATTCCCCGCTGCACCAGGGCATCGGCACGGACCGTTTCATCGCCCTCTGGCTCATGGACTCCGAGCGCGCGGGCCGGAGGACCGGGGGGTCGGAGCGGGGGCCCGACGCTGATGCGCACGCCGGCGACCCGGCGGCCCTGGCCGAGGCGAATTCTCCCACGGGAGTCCCCCGGCCCGGCGCCCCGGTCACGGGAATGGACGCGCCACGGGTGCGCGTGGCGATCCCGGCCGACATCTCCGAGGTGATGGCAGCCTCCGTGGAGCTCGCCGTGGCGTGGCGCGAGGCGACCCGAGCCGCGTTGACGCACTACCTCGACCGCGGCTACGAAGTAAGGGAGCTCCTGCGGGGCCCCAGGACGTCCGACTACCTGCTCACACGAGAGCGCAACCCATGAAGATCGATCGTGCCGAGCTCCGGGAGATCCCGCTCCGGTTGAAGGAGTATTTCGAGATCAGTAGCGGAGGAAAGCAGGACCGACGCGTCCTCCTTCTGAGGCTGCGCGGTGAGGGTCTCGACGGCTGGGGAGAGTGCGTGGTGGGGGAGGATCCGAGCTATTCCTACGAGACCACGGAGACCGCCTGGCATCTCCTCACGGACTTCATCCTCCCGCGCGTCATCGGTCGGGACGCCGCAGGGCCGGAGGACGTGTTGGCGCCCGTGGCGTGGATCCGGGGCCATCGCATGGCCAAGGCGGCGGTCGAGATGGCGGCGTGGGACCTCGCCGCGCGCATGGACGGGTTGTCGCTGTCCGAGAAGCTGGGCGGTACCCGGTCCGCGGTGCCCGTGGGCGTGAGCGTCGGGCTGCAGAAGACGGACGAGGTGCTGCACGAGAAGGTGGCGGGGTACGTCGAGGAGGGGTATGCCCGCGTCAAGATCAAGATCAAGCCCGGCCGTGACGTCGACATGCTCGCCGGCCTGCACGAGAGATTTCCGGACGTGCGCTTCATGGCCGACGCCAACTCCGCCTACACGCTGGCCGACGCGCCGCGCCTCCAGGAGCTCGATCCCCTCGGCCTGATGATGATCGAGCAGCCACTCTTCTACGACGACTTCCTGGACCACGCGCGCCTTCAGGAGCGGCTCGAGACGCCCGTGTGTCTCGACGAGTCGATCGAGTCCGTGGGCGACCTCGAGCTGGCCCTCGAGCTCGGCAGCTGCCGGATCGTCAACATCAAGCCCGGCCGGGTCGGGGGGCACGCCTCGTCGAAGCGGATCCACGACGTCATGGAAGCGCGGGGGCTCCCCGTGTGGTGCGGAGGGATGCTCGAGTCGGGCGTCGGGCGAGCTCACAACGTCGCCCTGGCATCGCTGAAGGGCTTCACCCTCCCCGGCGACATCTCGGCGTCGCGTCGCTACTGGGAGCGCGACATCGTCGAGCCCGAGTTCGAGATGGTCGGAGGCGAGATGCGGGTGCCCGACGGTGTGGGGATCGGCGTGGAGCCGGACGAGGAGCGCATCGAGGCGCTCACCGTTCGTCGGGCGACCTTCTGGTAGTCCGCGCGGAGGTCACCGCGGGTCGAGCGGGCCCACCTCGAACGTCGGGGTTCGTACCTTGAAGCTGCGTGCCGGGAGCCCGAGCACGCGCACGAGCATCCGGCGGACTCCCCGTCCCATCGCCGTTTCCATCGTCTGATCGCCCTTGACCGCCGGCGCGAGGTCGCCGTGCAGCCACCGCTGCAACTCCTCGAGGTCGGTCAGCGAGAGCGTCTCCACCTGGACCTCGCCCAGGTAGTAGTAGCGGCCCTGCTCGCGCGGCCTGAGCGGCAGCGAGAAGGACCGTTCCAGGGCCTCGCGGACGGCGCCGATGGAGTCCACCGAGAGCTCCACCGTCCCTGCGGCCGTCGCGACCCGGTACCTCCGCTCGAGGGGATCGAAGAGGACGGTCGCCCGCCATTCTGCTCGCCCCTTCTGGCTGTCGAAGAAGCCGTCCTTCCAGAGCTCCGCGACGATCTGGATCCGCAGCGGAAGGCCGGAGTGGAGCGCTCGGCTCAGGCCCGGCTCCTCGAACAGTCCCCCGACGTGGATCTGGAGCTCACCGCCCTCCGGTGCCGCCGAGATCGTCAGGGGCGTGTCGTCCTGAGCGCGGAGCGGAGAAGCCGACAGGGCGAACGCTACCCCGAGGGCCCCGAGCGCCGGGGCCCGTGGGATGAAACGCGCGGCCCAGTGGCGCCGGGCGCGTTTCGGGGGCGGGGTCGAACCGTCAGAACCGATGATCGAGACGCACGAAGAAGTTCACGTTCTTGTTGCTTTCCGAGAGCGGCCACGCCCAGTAGAAGCCGATGTCCCCCAAGTGGAGGCCGAAGCCGATGTCCATGAGTGTCTCGCTGTCGGGACCGAGCCAGGCGGGGCTCGTGGGGTCGGCGAGGGACCATCCCCTGCCGGCGTCGAAGAACACCGACCACGCGGGGTGGAGGTCGATGACCGGATACCAGTCCCACGCGTTGCCCCAGTCCTCTCCCGGGCCAAGGTCGAAGTCGAAGGAGAACGACCCGCGGTATTCGGCCTGGAAGAGGGCCACGCGATCGCAGCCGTAGCCGGCGAACACCGGCATGCGCAGAGTCTCCTCGTCCACGATGCGGTAGATGGAGAAGGTCCTGCTCCGGGCGCCGCAGTCGAGCGTCATCAGAGGAAGTGCGGGCAAGCTCCCCTCACCGCCGAGCGTGCGTTGGAACTGGGGCGGCAAGGGAGACCCGTCGATCGAGCCGGCGAGGTAGCCCCGGAGGCGCAGGTCCGCGCCCGGCCCGAGCCGCGTGTAACGCCGGAGGTCCAGCACCCCGGCGGCGAGGTCGGTGTCGATCGTGCGCGCCGGCTGGGCCACCGTGTCCGGCTGCGGCGCGGGCTCCCTGTACTCGGGCAGGGTCAAGGAGCCCCCGATGCCCAGGGTCGCCCGCGCCTGGAGATACCACCCATCCGTGGGATCGTCCCGGTCGTTGCGGCCGTCGAGGACGATCTCGGGCCTCAGGCTCCTGAGCTTCCCCTCCGCCACGAGGGGCTGCGGGCGCCACGGCGCGTCGTTGCGCTTCAACGTCCAGGGGCTGCCCACCGGGACGAACCCGTGGTCGTCGTCCTGGTACGCCAGGCCGAGGTGGATGCCCCTGTCCTCGTCGTCGTAGCGTACGAAGCCGGAAAAGCCCTCGCGCTCGTAGTAGTCCCGATAGTCGCGGTGCAGGAGGAAGGCGGCGAGAGACGCCTCGATGTCGGCCAGCCCGTTCCGGTCGATGGGATCGACCTGCTTGTGCGCCGTGCCGCCGACCGAGAATCGTCCGCCCGGACCGAAGTGCTGCTGGGCCCGGATGAAGTAGCCCATCTCCCTGGGCGCGAGGCGGATCCCCGACTCGGACTTCCAGATCCCCATCACGTCGAGCCTGAAGGGCTCCCCGCCGCGTGTCTGGAACACCGGGCCGAACAGGACCGGGAAGCCCTCGACGCGGTTGTAGTTTCCCGCCGCGCGCACTGAGAACCAGGAGCGACCGTGGCGGCGACGCTCCTCCCACCGGCTCCAGGGTGACTCGTCGTAGACGATGTGCTCCCCCCGCCGTTGGTAGGTGAGCGGTTCCGCGTAGACCGTGAGCTGCCCCCCAATCGTGGCCACGTCCGCCGCGGCCTCTCCGCCGACCACGGTCACGTTCCCGGTGATCCGCCCATCGGCACGCACGGTGAGCGATCCGTTCACCACGGCCAGGTCGCCATCGATCTCTCCCGAGACGGTCACGGGGCCGCCCAAAACGGCCACGTCGCCGACGATCGTCCCGCCGGCCGGAACGTCGACGCGCCCCTGGAAGCGGACCGTGGAAGGCCGATTGAAGAAGGCGATGATCGAATCCGCCACCTGCCGGGGCAGGTCCAGCTCCTCCAGGCCGCGCTCCTGCGCACCGAGAGGTGTCGCCAGAAGGAGCGCACAGATGAGTCCCATCGTCCACCGCATGGCCATCCACCCTCCGTTCGGGTCGTACCGGGTTCGCGGTGACGTCGGAGGCAGGGAGCGTACCATTCTGGTGTCGTTCCGTATGTCCATGTCCGACCTGACGTTAGGTGGATGCGTCCCGGCAGGGGGTGTGTCTCGGGAACGCCCTGGCGCTCCGGGGACGTGACGTTTCAACACGCCTCTTCACTCCCGGATTCCCAGGCGCTTCATCCGGCGGTAGAGGTTCGCGCGGTCGGTCTGCAGCCTGCGCCCCGCCTCGGCGACGTTGCCGGCGGCGGCGTGCAGCGCGCCGGAGATGAGCTCGCGCTCGTAGTCGTCCAGGCGATCCCTGAGGCCGCGCGTGTCGGCGTCCTCGTAGCGCGGCGTTTCCGGAGCGGGCGCAGCGGCGCGGGGGAGGACGGCGCCCACGTCGGCGGGCTGGATCTCCGGCCCCGGGCTCAGGATGGAGAGGCGCTCCACCAGGTTCATGAGCTCGCGCACGTTGCCCGGCCACGCGTAGTGCTGCAGCGCGGCCACCGCCTCGGTGGAGAAGCGGGGCGCGCGGATCCCCTGCCTCCGCCGCAGGCGCTGGAGCGCGTGCTCGACCAGGAGCGGCACGTCGTCGAGCCGCTCTCGCAGAGGGGGCATGCGGATGGGCACGACCTCGAGGCGAAAGAGCAGGTCCTCGCGGAAGCGGCCGACCCGGCACTCCTCGCGGAGGTCCCGGTTCGTGGCGGCGATCACCCGCACGTCGACCGCGATCGGCCCGGTTCCCCCGACGCGCTCCACTTCCCGGGTCTCCAGGGCGCGCAGCAGCTTCGACTGGGCCTCGGGGCCGAGGTCGGCGACCTCGTCCAGGAAGAGGGTGCCGCCGTGGGCCAGCTCGAAGCGGCCGCGTCTGCGCTCCGTGGCGCCCGTGAAGGCTCCTTTCTCGTGGCCGAACATCTCGCTCTCCACCAGGTCCCTCGGAATCGCCGCGGAGTTCACCCGGATGAACGGGCCGCCCGAGCGCTTCGACAGGCCGTGGATCGCGGCGGCGGCGAGCTCCTTTCCCGTGCCGCTCTCCCCCGTGATGAGGACGCGCGCGTCCGTGGGGGCGACCTTGCGTACCAGGTCGCGCACGCGGCTCATCGTCGGAGTCCGCCCGACCATCTCCGCCTCGGGCCCGATCTCGGCCGTGAGCGCCCGAGTCAGGTCGCGGGCGCGGCTGACCTCCATCGCGGCCCGCAACGTGACCAGCACGGTCTCGGGTGTGAGCGGCTTTTCGATGAAGTGGAACGCGCCGCGGCGCGTGGCCTCCACCGCGTCGGACAGCGTGGCCCGGCCGCTCATCATCACCACCGGAACGCCGGGTGCCACGTCGGCGATGCGCGGCAATGCGTCCAGCCCGCTCATGCCGGGGAGCATGAGGTCGAGCAGCACGGCTTCGGGGGCCCGCCGCGCGGCCTCCAGTAGACCTTCCTCCGCGCTGCCCGCTTCGCGCACGTCCCACCCCTCGGATTCGAGGAGCATGCGCAGCATGCGCCGGATGTTGCCTTCGTCGTCGACGATGAGGACGTCCATGGACATGACCTACGCGAGCCTCCGCGGGTGGGTGTCATCGCCTTCCGCCTCCAGCGGCAGACGCACTTCGAACATGGCCCCGCCCCCCGGGCGGTTGCTGGCGCGCACGGTGCCGCCGTGGTGCGCGACGGTCTGGCGCACCATCGCCAGGCCGAGCCCGGTTCCGTGACGCTTCGTGGTGACGTCGGGGTTCCAGATGTCCTCCAGAAGCTCGGACGGGATCCCGGACCCTCGGTCCTCCACCCGGATGACGGCCCGGTCGGGCTCGGCTTCCAGCGTGACGTCCACCTCGCCGCCCCCCGCCTCCTGCGCCTCCACCGCGTTCACGATCAGGTTGCGCAGGGCTCGCTCGAGCGCGTCGTAGTGGGCGTCCACCTCGACGTGCCCGTGGAGGTGCACCGCGATCGGCGTCGCGTCCGACGCGTGCTGGGTCGACAGCGACGTGAGCAGCTCGCCGAGGTCCACCAACGAACGCGGGCCTTCGGGCATGCGCCCGTACTGCGAGAAGGTGCGAGCAAGCTCGTCCAGGCGATCGATCTCCTCGCGGAGGATGCGGCCGGCCTCCGCCTCGGGCCCCTCCCTCCCGCGGGTCAACGTCACGGCCGCCATGCGCATCGGCGTCAGAGGGTTCTTGATCTCGTGCGCTACCTTGCGGGCGAGGTCCGTCCACGAACGCATGCGCGCGTTTTCGATCGTGCGCCGGCGACCCTCCTCGAGCTGGTCGGCCATGTGCCGGAGCGCGTCACGCAGCGTGGCGAGCTCCTCCACCGGGGTCTCGTCCTCCGAAGGAGCCGGAAGGGGCTCACCGCGCGCGATGCGCTCGGTCCAACCCGCCAACTCGGCGATGGGGCGACCGAAGCCCCTGGAGAGGAAGCGTGCGGTCGCGAACGCCAGGAGCGCCACGAGGAGGCCCGCGCCGACGGCCACGGCGGGGAGGGACTGCACGGCCCGCTCGGCGAGAAGCGCGTACACGCGCGACATGCGCACCGACTCCGACAACGCCTCGCGATGCTTCTCCGCGGCTTCTCGGAGGACGGAATCCCCGGCCTCGGCCCGATCCACCGCGGCCAGGAGATCCTGCCCGGTCCCGGCGACGGCGTCCCAGGCCCCCAGCGTTCCCGTGCGCGTCCCGATGCTCCGGAGTGTGAGCACGCCGCCCACCACGCCGATGGCGGCGGGAAGGAACACGACCACGAGGATGGCCAGGAAGATGCGTCCCTGGAAGCTGCGGACGCGGAGGGAAGGCATGGCCATCGCGGCTCTGGATTCACGTGCGGGATCCGGATCGATGGAGGAAGTTAGACGTCGCGCGAAGGGCAGGGCAACGGCGCCTTTCTTGGCGGTCCGCAGCGTCAGGCTGCGAGGCGACGGACACAGCGGGGGCAGTACCGCCACCCCCTCTCCAGGGTCTCCCCGCAGGCGCACGTCCGTCGTCGATGGCTCCCGCAGGAGGGGCACGCCGCCGCGCCCACCGGCACCTCCGCGTCGCAGGCCGGGCAAGGGAGGGAGGCCCCGGGGTCGGCGTGGATCACGCGCACGATCTCGTGGGGGGTGGTGAGCCCTTCCGCGACGGCCCGGCGCGCGTCGTCGGCCAGCCGCCCCATCCCCCCGTCCCGGGCCAGGGCGCGGAGGCGGGCCGTAGAGGCGGCGCCGGTGATCTCGTCACGCAGGGCGTCGGTGACGGTGAGCACCTGGAAGATTCCCGTCCGGCCTCGGTACCCGGCGTCGCAGTCGCCGCATCCGCGCCCGGAGCATGTGCGGCACGTCCGCCGCACGAGGCGTTGGGCGATGACTCCCGTGAGCCCGCCGGCGACCAGGAAGGCCGGAACGCCCATGTCGAGCAGGCGCGTGATGGCGCCCGGGGCGTCGGTGGTGTGGATGGTGGATAGCACCAGGTGGCCGGTGACGGCCGCCGCCATCGCTATCTCGGCGGTCTCGCGGTCGCGGATCTCGCCCACCATGACCACGTCGGGGTCCTGGCGCAGCACGGAACGGAGGGCATCGGGAAAGCCGAGGCCCGCGCGGCGGTCCACCTGGATCTGGTTCGCGCCCGCGAGGCGGTATTCGACCGGATCTTCCAGCGTGACCACGTTCTGCCGCTCGCGGTCCATCTCCGAGAGGGCGGCGAAGAGCGTCGTGCTCTTCCCGCTCCCGGTGGGTCCCGCGGCGAGGAGCACCCCCTCCCGCGACGCGAGCATTCTCCGGATCCTCTTCAGATCGGCGGCCGCGAAGCCCAGAGCTTCCAGGGAGCGGGGAGCGCCGCTGGAGTCCAGGATGCGCACCACGGCCTTCTCGCCGCCATTCACCGGCAAGGTCGACACGCGCAGCGACAGCGAGCGGCCGCCGTGGTCGAGGGGGATCCGCCCGTCCTGAGCGCGCCGGCGCACCGAGATGTCCATCCCCGCCATCACCTTGAGGCGCGACAGCACGGCTTGACGGGCCGCGGCGGGAATCTCGAGGGCGCGCCGCATGACCCCGTCCACCCGGTAGCGCACGCGGACGTCCCCGCCCGTCTCCTCGACGTGGATGTCGCTCGCCCCGCAGTCCACGGCTTCACTCAGGACGCGGTCGACCAGCCGCACCACGGGGGCCGACCGCGTCGCCTTCTCGAGTTCGTCGCCCGCGTCCTCCGCCCTGTCTCGTAACTCGGCCGGGAGCGAAGCGACGAGCCCCTCGAGGGCGCCGCCGTACGAGCGTTCCAGGCCGTCGGAGACCGCGGCCGGGGTCGCGACCTCGACCTCGACGCGCCGACCGGTCTGAAACTGCACATCGTCGACGGCGGCGAGGTCGAGGGGGTCCGCCATCGCGACGGCGAGGCGCCGCGGGGCCACCCTCAGCGGGAGCACGCTGCGAGCCACCGCGAGATCCCGACGTACCGCACGGATGGCCTCTTCCTGGGCCTCGAGGGGTGGCACGGCGTACGGCAACCCGAGCTGTCGGGCGAGGGCACGCGCCACGGCGTCGGCGTCGGTGGCACCCCTGCGGACCAGGAGCTCACCGATGCGCACGCCGGCGGAGCGCTGCGCCTCCAGGGCTTCTGCCAGCGCCTCCGCCGTGACGGCACCCGCGTCGAGGAGCAGCTGTCCGAGGATCTTGGGTCGAGGCTTCACCCCTTCAGGATCGGCGTCCGGCAGGGGCGCCGGGATGGCCGGACCGGTCCGCTCAGGCGTCCACGCCGAGGTGGGCGAGGACGGCCGGGGCCACGTCCGCGATGCTGCCCAGCCTCTCCGACAGGATTCGTGCCGCGGGGCCGATCGCGAGGCCCAGCGCGGGGTTGCGCGTGTGCTGTGCCGAAACGTCCTCGATGTTCCCGTGGTCGCTCGTAACCACGACGGTGGCGCCGTCGTCGAGCGCCGGCAGGAGCCCGCCGAGGAAGCGGTCGACGCGCTCGAGGGCCTCGACGCACCCCGCCATCCCGCCGCGGTGGCCCGCCGTGTCGGTGGCGTAGTGCGCGTAGAGCGTGAGGTCGGCCTCGACCGCGATGCGCGCCAGGTTCCGGCCCGCCTCCTCGGGGGTGACGTCGGGAAGCCAGCCGTGGCCGAGGTGCCGCTTCCAGCCGTCGTTCACGATTTCGCTGGATACCGCGCGCCCCTCGCCGAGCGCTTCCTCGTGCCGGTCCAGGACCCCCGCGCCGCGCGCCGCGAGCGGGGGCCCCGCGACGCGGCGGCCGCCCCTCGGGCCGGGCCAGCCGCGTGGGTACGCGTTCGCGAACGCCACGGTGCGGCCCGCCTTCCGGGCCGCACGAAGCAGGCTGCCCTCCTCCACCAGCGGTCGGAGACGTACCGGCGTCCAGGGGCCGAAGTGCCGGCCGTAGAGGCGGGCGGCGTTCTCACCGGTGAGCAGGGTGGCCTGCCCGGTGCCGCTTTGCGGCATGCCCTCGACTCCGAGGGTGGCGTCGAGGGGGAAGGCGGAGGCACCGGGACCGTCGATGCTTGGGTGGTCGAGCGTGGGTGGACGCCCACCCGTAAGCCTCAGGAGGGTGGGTAGCACCGCGCGCACGAAGGGATTCCTCTCCCCGTCGTCCTCTCCGATGCCGACGCCGTCCAGGAAGACGAGCAGCAGCCTGCCCCGACCGTCCATGACGTCCCTCAGCGGCGGAGGATCCCGACGCCGCGAAGGATGCGCTCGACGGGGGCGCCCTCGGGACCCACGAGCCCATGCCAGACCGAACGCAACACGGAATGAGGTCCCGCCAGGTCCAGCACGGCCAGGAAGCCCAGCAGGAGCAGGGCCGTGACCACCAGCCCGCGCCTGCCCGTCGCCCTCGGCCTCCGGGACATCTGGGACCTAACGGAGCGCGGCGGCGGGGAGCGTCGTCGCCCCCGCCGCCGCGTCGTCGGGTCGCCGACGGAGGAGCGCGTCGCCGCCCGTGCCTCCGCCGCGCGCGACCGCCGTCATTCCGCCGGGCGCAGGTCCACGGTCACCTGCACCTGGACGTGGCCCAGGTCCGCGCGCTCGCGCAGCGCGTCGCGGATGCGCGGCTCGACCTTCTGATAGGCGGAGAGCACCCCCTGGCGAAGCTCCTTCCGAAGCACCTTGAGCGCGTTCACGTCGGCGCGGCTCGTCTTGGTCTCCTTCTTCGCCTCCGCGACCTCGTAGGGGCGGATCTCGAAGGGCGTCATGCCCACGTCGTCGGGACGCTCGTGGTCCAGGTACTGGATCGAGATGCTGACGTCGCCACGTGCGTGGTGGTGATGGATGTCACCGACGGACTGGAAGCGAGCCGCGAGTCGGCCGAGCTCCGCGCGTTGGGCCGCCTTGG
>Ga0307424_1000721_pt1 | contig 17769 bp, 18 predicted proteins | sample SalMarWE160320MG_FD_202157 | JGI IMG/M metagenome (GOLD analysis project Ga0307424, IMG submission 202157) | Salt marsh sediment microbial communities from the Plum Island Ecosystem LTER, Massachusetts, United States - WE1603-20 | ecosystem: Environmental > Aquatic > Marine > Intertidal zone >... | reverse complement strand
TTAAAGGGGTAATAGAATTTTGGTAAATAAACAATGTCCAAAATGTAAGAAGAACGTTAGCCTCACCCAATCTCAGTGGGACTTGGGTGCAGAACTGCCAAAGGACTGCCCATATTGCAATAAAACAATCAAGAAAGAAAAAGATGAAACAAGAGAATATTCACTCATAGATTCGAAACCCTACGGGCATCCATGGCAAAAAAAAGGTGCATAAATGCGCACGCATTAAAATTTAACGGCAACCCTGACACACTATCAGATAATAGCGGTAAGAAGATACCGCTCTCGGGTGTATTTAATTAACGTCTGTTAATTGGTACAAATTTTGTACCATAGGCACCTATATATCGTGACGTTGGACGTAGCAAAACTGAATCAGAGTATTGTTCCAATATGTGACTTACCCATCCAGTTATCCGACTTGAAGCAAAAAACAATGTGAAGTATTCTTTGGGAATATCCATTGCACTAAGAACAATAGCAGCGTAAAAATCTACATTTGGAAAAATCTTCTTTTCCTTATGGACTACATTTTGAATCTCTCTGGCTGTGTAATATAATTCCATCCGATTAATTTGCTGACACAAAGCTTTGCTTATTTTTCTTAGGTGTCTCGATCGAGGATCATTTACTGTATAGATTCTATGGCCAAAGCCCATAATCTTCTTTCCATCAAACAGTTGCCCTTGTATATAATCCTCTACATCTTTGACATTATCTACATTTGATAACATATGCATAACTCTCTCACTAGCTCCACCATGTAATTTTCCCCCAAGGGCTCCAATCGCGGAGATCACTGACGAATAAATATCTGAAAGTGTGCTTGCAGTAACTCGCGCAGCAAAAGTGGAAGCATTTAGTCCATGGTCTGCATGTAGTATCATATAACGATCAATTGCTTCTTTTTCTTTTTCATCCGCAGGTTTTCCTCTAAACATGTAAAGGAAGTTTTCAGAGAAGCGATACTCCTTTTTAGGGTGTACAAGTTCTTTATTATTTCTAATTCGATAAATTGCTGAAACTAAAGTTGGAACTTTGGCTACTAAACTAATGGCTCTATCAATATTAGTTGCTTCAGAAAACTCGTTTGGATTCTTATCATATTCACTTAATTTGGAAAGTGAAGTACGCAACACTTGCATTGGATGAGCATTTACGGGTGACTCTTTAATGCTTTTAACAATTTGTTTGGGTAGTGTCATCTCGGAAAACAGTTTTTGTTTGATTGCATCCAGCTCAAGTTCATCGGGAAGTTTTCTGAATAACAAAAGGTGAATTACTTCTTCATAACTCACTCGGCCTATAAGTCGATCAATGTCATAACCGACATAATATAGTGCACCTAGGGGATCGACAAAACTTAGGTGTGTTTGACAAGCTGCAACATCTCTTAAACCGCGAATATATTCTTTTTCATACGACATTCAAATTCAACTCTTTTAGATAACCACAAATACTGAAAACTAGTATAATCACTTAAAGGGAACTTGTCGTCTTTAAACTCGTTTCTATTAATTCCCTTTAGTCGTCAGTCTATGGGAAACAACAATTGTATTGTTATTGACAATAATAAGTCTTTTCAACTATGCTCACGCATGTGTGGAAACCGCTCGCTCGGGAAGAGTGACGCCTTGTCGCGGGGCTTCGGGCAGAACCAAAAACTAGAGCTTTAATGATAGCTTGTCACGGTTAATGTGTTTTTGGCTCTGCGGACAGCCGAAGCTCCTAAACAGCCTCGCCAATTCGCTCGGCACGGCTCACCGCTCGCTAACCTAAACAAGTAAGAAAGGCTCCAAGAACGTTAATGATAAAAGAATATTCCTAAGAGCGGATAATGCCTGTTTAACTAACGCGTGCGCACACAAGCAAGTTTAATATTTTCTGAACTACAATTATGTTAGGGGTTTAACTTTGCCAACATATATTCTATTGTCAAAACTTACCTCTGAGGGAAGAAAAACCATCAGAGAGAAACCTGAGAGACTGAAAGAAGTAAATAAAGAAATAGAAGCGTGGGGAGCTAAAGTCATTATGCAGTATTCTCTGCTTGGACCATACGATTTCTTAAACATTGTCGATGCACCAAATAATGACGCAATCACACGAGTGTCCATAGAATTGGGGTCTCGAGGGACAATCGAACTCATGAGCATGCCAGCAATGGAAATCGATGAGTTCCTAAAAATGATAAACACTCGTCAACGAAAAAGAAATCCAATTTAGAAGAACGTGATTTCTTCAAAAACATGCCTAGATTTCGCTGAATCTGAAAATGCTGGAGCGCGCGCATATGAAAGGAAGACCCGTATTTATTTTTAGAACAAAAAATTGTAGAGAAGTAAGGTGATTAAAAAAACATGTCAGATGTGTGTGCATAGATCATTTTATAAAAATCGGGATGAATACTATGATTATGCGCAAGCTCAAAAAAGAGTTGTCACCAGAACAACGTGAAGAACTACTCAGAGAATTGAAAGCCCGTTTTGAGAAAAATATGAACCGCCATAAAGGTCTTGAATGGGCTAAACTACAAGCAAAACTGGAAGCTAATACTGAAAAACTGTGGGCTCTCAATGAAATGGAAAGAACTGGCGGTGAACCGGATGTTGTTGGTTATGATACGAAGACGGGCGAATACATTTTTTATGATTGTTCAGCGGAAAGCCCTAAAGGTCGCAGAAATGTTTGTTACGACCGTGAAGGGCAAGAGGCAAGGAAAGCATTTAAACCAGAAAATAACGCTATCGATATGGCAGCTGCCATGGGCATTGAGCTTCTAACGGAAGAACAATATCGCGAGTTGCAGAAACTTGGCAATTTCGATACGAAGACGTCGAGCTGGGTGAAAACGCCTTCTGATATTAGAAAACTCGGCGGCGCCCTCTTTGCTGATCGCCGCTACGGCACTGTCTTCGTGTATCACAACAGTGCGCCCTCTTACTATGGCGTTAGGGGGTTCCGTGGCTCGCTAAGGGTCTAAATTTGGAAAATTAATTAGCAACTTTGTTAATGCTTATTTTTTCATCTAAAGTTATTGATGTTTTTTTTGCGGTGCACATGTTTAAATAGAATTTTTGCCATAACCTATTGTGGTGATTTTTTTGTCTTGGCTAAAAGGTATGATGGATAAGGAGCCACCTGAACCAGTCAATCCAATTGGAACCGTTGTGATAGGTACTCTTGAGCCAGATTTAATGACTACTGCTAAAGAGATGGTCAGAAAAGCCCTGAAGAAGGCACAGTTTAAAACTATAGATGTTGGGCGAGGGGCTTCTCCCGAAACTTTTGCATCAAAGGCTAAAGAGACAAACGCTGACATTATGGCTATTTCTGTTTTATTGAGCACTGCTAAAAATAATCTTCCAAAGATAATTTCTGCCTTAGAACGTGAAGGACTAAAAGATAAAATTGTAATCATGATTGGCGGCTCAGCTGTAACTAAAGAGGATGCAGACAAAATAGGTGCACTATTTGGAACAACAAAGGAAGAAGCTGTAATTTTAGCTAAAAAAGTAATGGACCAAAAGCATAATAGAACTTAATAATTATTTAACCAACCAAAGAATAGACTAAGTCAAGTAAAGTGGATTAAAAAGCGATGATAGAAAAAATTACTAAGGACAAAGGTGAGTTCAAACCTCACCCTGTCCACTATCCGAGAGCTGCTGTTTAGGTGTTTTGTTTTTCTTTATGAAATATATTATCACTGAAATAGCCACAATAGCCACAACTGCTACTCCGACAATAAGGAGTAAAGTTTCTTGTGAACTTTTGTCTGCCAGATACTTTTGCTCTTCAACATTCGCCTGCTTAAAATAAGTTAAAGCATTATTCAGCAATGAAACCGCTTCATCCCAACTATTTTGAGTCCCATAAACAAGCGCTTGGTCATAAGCATCCTCTGCCTGCCCCAGCAGCGATTGGGCTTTGGAGCTTTGATAATTCTTTCCCTCAGACGCAGTAATGTTGCCAGACACTTGAGTTAACAAAACATCGTATTCTTGTTTCGCAGGGTCCTGAATCAGGAGAATGAAAGCCTGAGAATCCCAACTGAACGGGTCCGCTAATCCTTGTATTCCATCGATTCCAACAAAATATGTGTGCTCGCCTAACTCAACAGTCTCAGGCAAAATTATGTTTATTGAATCAACAAATTGATCTTCAGAAGGGACAATCACGATAGGATTATTAGTCAGGTCGTAACCCAAAAACTGGTCTGAAGCCATCCAATCAAATTGAATCCCAACATACTGAATTGTGAGAATTTCAGTAAAATTATTTTTCAAGTATATAGACGCGATTATGTTGTTACCTGGATAAGCGTCTTGACTCGTCAAAACCACAGATACAATAAGTTCATTCTGTTCAAGGGCATTACCAACACCACACAAAAGAGAAAAAACGAGACACAAAGAAACAAAAACATACAACACCCCAAATCGTTTCAACAGTCAATCAACCCCTTACCAACCGTAAAGCCGTTCATTCTTTTCTTTATTTAAAGTTATTTCAAAATCTGAAAGCCACAACGAGGTTTGGGTTCAAATCCCGCCCCGTCCACCATCCTTAAACTGTCAGGACATGGACTTTTTTCACAGGTTTATGAGTGATTTTTCGTAGTCGGCGACTATGTGTTTTTTTCCTTTTTGGATGACTTCGTGTCCTTCTGCTTCCAGAAGCTTCTTCACTCCTTCCACTCCACCCGGATACTTCGGATTTAACACTCCGCCTGCCTTCAGGGTGCGCCAGTAAGGCGTAACATCCTCTGCTCCCTTCTGTCTCTGCTCTTCCGCAGCATGAGCAGCTATCCACGCGAAGATGCCCGTTGTCATTGGGCAGCCAATCGAGGCGTTGTGTTTCTTGGCTAAGGCTTCACGAAGCAGATTGACGGTGACAAGTTTTCCTTCAGGCACCATCCGCATCAGCTCATCCACCTCTAACGGCGCCGAAATAACGACCGTGCCAGTGCCCCACCTTCGGCTCATCTTCTCGGTGATCTTCTCAACCTTAGGCAAATCCCTGCTGTCATACAGCTTCTCAACCCAACTCATCCTCTTCTTGACCATAATTCTTCCCAATCTAAATCATATTAGGAGCCTAATAACAGAATATTGTTGAAAACAGTCTTTTTTCTGAAAATTCAAAGAACACCAAAAATTTCAATTCAATTCGAACACTCAGCTTCGTGCAGACCTATTAGATGAGACGACCAAAAAAGAGCCGATACAACCTGTGCTCTAGGATTGTGGTGGTTTTGGCTCTTCCGAAGATGCGGAAATAGTTTTTTCCCATAGCCTCAATCATGTCTCCTATGTCATATCTGGGAAACAGGCAAGAAGAAATTATGAGCCTTCCCCACTCGCCCCGTTCCAGTTCATGAAGCATCTTGGTGCCTTTACCGGTCTCAACCTCAAAATAGTAAGCATCATAGTTCGGCGAAATGTATGGCAGGTCATCCAGCTGCTGCGCAAAGGCGCCCTCGGTGGCGCTGTACATCTCAACTATCGGAGCCTCGCCGAAATGTTTCCTGAGAACTGGACCATACTTGAACTGAATCTTCCTGACGCTTGTGCAGACAAGCACCTTAAAATTCCACAAGTCTTTAGGCTCTTTTCCATGCTTCCGTTTAATGTATCTGGCAAAAGAAGTAATCACAGGCGTTACGCCAATCGCAGCAACCACCGGCTGACCTAGGGCAGACTGGTAAACCCGCTCGAACCGTTTCTCCCAGTCAGTCTTGCTGATGCCGGAGCCCAGCGCATCTATTTCCTCCTGTCTAGGCAACAGGCTGACCTGATTCAGTATGGGATTGAGTTTCGCGTATGTTCCGGAGCTGTATCCGTACTTGATTTTCTGTCCTCCAGCGTCTATTGTGGTTACTGTTGAAGGAAAATTGAGGTTCAGTATCTTTCCAGCCAGCACATCCATGCTGTTCTTTCTGAGGGCATAGTTTGTTATTGCACGTGCTCCGCACCAGAAAATCTCCTCAATATGAGTTTTAGTGACTGGCAACACCTTTGATTTGCCTGTGGAGCCTCGGGTCATCACCCAGCATAACGGCGCCTCAGGCAGGATGGCAGAGTAGTTTCCGGCTTTTACTTCTTGAATGTATGGCTGAAGACCCGAATAGCTGATTGTCGGAAAGTTTGCTCGAAACGCCGAGCCATCTTCTGTTTCGTTGGCTGAGTGGGCTTTTCCGTAGTCTGTTTTGGCGTAGCCCTTAAGCAGTTTCTCTAGAATTTTTTGTTGCGCCTCAGCGGGGTTCTTTAAGGATTCATGCCAAGGGTTAACGATTTGCTTCAGGATGTCTACGCCATTCATTGCTGTCCCATCGACCAACCAGAGCATACTTCACGTTACGTTTAAAGGGCGCTGTCGCATGGGCGTGTTTAGGGTCGCGGATTCTTTCCCCTAGCCATAACTGCGCCTGCTGCCACGGCTAGTATAACGATTGCGCCGATTATGATTAGAAGAAGTGGCCAGAGGGAACGCACGTTAATGATGCCCGACACTGTAAGATACGACAAGAAGCCTATCAGTATCAGGATGGCTCCGCCCACTAATGGACCTAAAATACTGTATTCATGTTTCTCGTATTTCTCTTTCTGCTCGCCCTTCTCCTGTTTCTCATGCTTTTCTTGTTTCTCTTGTTTCTCCTGTTTTTCCTGTTTCTCAGACTTTTCGCTTACATAATCTTCAGTATGTACAGACGTTCCAGCTTCTGTAACCTTTAGAGCGGCACCGCATTTGGGACAAAACGTCATGGTTTCGTTGATTTTTGTGCCACACTTATGACAATATGGCATAACATTCACCTTCCCACAAGTCTAACCCTTATTATCTTAATGATTAGTATTTAAAACATGCACCCGCCAACTCATAGAGAAGTATTATAAGCACTTACCACAAGAAAACAATACGTGAGGTGAATTGTTTGAGCAACAGGACACACCACTATCAGGAGGGGCTCTTCACCGCCATTTCTGTTGGATTTTGTCTACTTCTTATCGGATTCCTATTTGCCGCCAACCCCAACCTCTTTGACAAAGTCGTGGATTTCATTAAAGACTTTGAGCTGGTTGATGTCCCCCACACAAACATAATATTCCCTGCACCAGAATCTCCGGGCAGCCACTTATTGGTCTATCAGGCTGCTGGACAATTCAGCATAGCCGTGACAGTGTTACAGGTCATACTATTGGCGCTACGATTTGCTGTCCCTTCATCATTGAGAAAAAAATCAGAAACTGTTAGCGGCTTGGTTTACTGGGCAGGAACAAGCTTCCTCATTCAAACATTCCTTATCAACAACGCCCATGCCACACTCACGAATTGGTTCGAATTCTGGTCCCTAATAATAGTGCTTGCCGGCGTCTCCATCATCGCAAGAGCGGCAGTTATGGCTGTTTCACGAATCTAACAGAAACTAGCACAAGGTGAGAGTTTCCAACACCTTATGCCTGTTTGGCAGAAATGACTGTTGTGTTGGCTATTCGGTCAGTGTATTTCTGGTTAAGGTCTGTTGAGGTTATCAAGCCGCCGATTACGTCCAAAAGTAGCAGTATCTGATGGAGTTTTGTTACGTTTCGTATGAATGCCTTCTCGAAGTTTGGTCTTCCACCAGATTTTGTGACAACCTTGAGACCCATCAAATTCTTTCCGATGGTGGCGCCATACGTTGTCTCCGCAATAGGGAAGTATAGAATGTAGAGTAGACCCATGCCGAAGGGGAAACCGAGTATGTTGATGAAGGAAGTGGGGTTTACGATAAGGGTTGGAAATAGGGTGATGCCAAGCAAAATTACGGCTGCGGCGCCCACTATCAGGGAATCGATAACATACGCAATCACACGTTTTATCCAGTGTTCCTGCAGGTTTGGGTCTGATTCGAATCGTGCAACAACCGATTCTGCTCTAGCCTCAAGCCTTACTGGAGCGCCACATTTTGTGCAAAACTTTGAGTCGTCAGGCAGTTTTTCTCCACATTTCGAACAGTACATCTTAAGCATCAACTGAAGAATGTCAACTCTGTTCGGGTTTATTAAATATTCTCAGCCTATAATGAGCACTGATGGAAGAGTGTCTATTGGGCTTCCGAGCAGAGGTACTGCTTTTTCTGTAGCTCCAGTGGGCATCCTCCCCCACAGACTTGCAGTTGCGGGCAATCCCTGCATTTCTGCTCCACATACTCCCTGTTCCTCAGCTTCACAGCAAGCGGATGGTTCCAGATTTTCTTCCAGTCATCTTTGAGGATGCTGCCGAGGCTTTCGAAGTAGCTTTGGCACGGATAGACATCCCCTGTAGGTCCAACACACATGCTGATTTTCGCTGCCGTGCACGATTTGACACCTAAACCTAATTTGACGGGGTCAAACTGGCAGTATTGGGTTGGCGTGTACCACAGAAACTTAAGTCCAAGCTGGTTCGCTTTGTCGCGGACCTGAGGCAAAAGCTGTTCCAGGGATTCAAGAGGCAAAACAAACTCTTCTTTCACCTCGTCGGCTTTTCCCGAATAAATTAAACTGTTGCAGCCGAAGGCGGCTACTCCCAGTTCCTTCAGAAAGTCTACGGTTTCCAGAAAGTCTGGGGCGTTGTATCTGCTGAGGGTAGTGTTTGTGGTGGCGTAGATGCTTGTTGGAATCACGTTTCTGATTCCAGCCACCGTTTCTTTCCAGCTTCCTTTCTTCGCCGTCATCATGTCATGAATTTCTGGCTTATGCGACTCAAGAGTCACCTGAATAAAGTCTAACCCAGTTTTCTCAAGGGCTTCAACGTAGCTTTTGTCCTTCAGTTTTCTGCCGTTGGTGATGAGTCCGGTGACCAACCCCTTGTTTTGCCCATAAAGCAGAAGCTCCGGCAGGTCCTCCCGCAGCGTCGGCTCGCCTCCAGTGAAGGTTAGTATGAAGACGCCGATTTGGTGAAGGCGGTCGATAACCTGTTTCCATTGTTCCGTGGATAGCTCAGGGGTTTCATGTGGTCCGCCCGCGTAGCAGTGGCTGCAGTTGTTCTGGCATCTGAATGTGAGCGCCAAGTCCACGCGTATGGGCGCCGAAAGCTCATGAGTGAAGGGCTCCACCTTCTCCAAGTCAAGAAACGATACTGGACAGATTTCCTCAGTCTGCGCCAAGCTGCTGACAGTGTAGACCAGCCGCTCATAGTCAGCTTTCGCCGTCTTCTCGTCCACTCGGTAGCTGCGTCTAACCTTCGCAACGGCTTCGTCTGTTGTCATGCCCTGCATAAAATAGAAGGCGTGAACCGTAGCGGTCTCGTTCAGATAAAGGACAGTGTTCGCGTTGATGACTAGAAGCCCCTGACCGTCAGGCTCCACGCGAAGCTGAAGCGCTAAACCTGCAAAATCGCCCGTTCCCCGATACGTGTAACGTCCCTGCGGAATCTTAGACCCGCGAAACCGTTTACGAACAAAACTCATTATCCTACTCCCCCTCCTGCACAGGCGCAGGCACAGGACACGCAGGCACACGCACACGCGCAGGCGGCACAAGCACAGACACAATCAGCCTTGTGATGAGCAGGGTTTTTGGAGGATTTCGGGGCAGACATAGGAAGTATCGAGTTGGCGAACTTTTCGAGGTTAGTGACGATGTTGTTTGAGGTGTTTTCCACAGCCGTTGCAATGTTGTTGGCGAAGTCTGCGCCCGGAATCGTTGGAGGCTTCCCCGCCTGTTCAGGCGCCTTAACGTTTGGGCTGTATGTGGGGTTAGGGTGATAGTTCCTGTAGCTGTACCAATACCAAAGCCAGAAGGGACTCGGCTCAAAAGCTAAGTTGCTGAATGCCGTTTCTGTGCGCCCTTTAACGTTCGGGTCAAGCAGAAGCCACAACAGCTGCTCATCATAGGCTTTCGACGTCAACTCTGCAGTGCCCGCCTGCTCCACCTGCTCCCAAGCCTTCGCTGCAATCTTCCGGTAATAGTCTACTGTGTCGCGTCTACAGTAACCCCGCAGCTTCTCTTCAACAGTCTGCCTAAGAAACATGACTGTCTGAGCAAGCTTCTCCTCATCAAGGGTTCCGTTGTCCCTGATGGCGTTGAGAAAATCGATTTCATAGTAACGAAGAGCTGTTTCCGGTGTTCCAGTCTTGTTCTGGAACGTGTCCATTATCTTGAGCTTCAGTGCTGGCGCCGCCTGCTCAGCCCAAACTGCCCTCTTCTTGAGGAGACTGTACAGTATCTCCGTGACTATCTGGGTTGGCTTTAGGTCAAGAAGATACGAAGCCTCCACCGCTGTTAGACCGCGCCTTATTCCAAGAGTTTCAACGCCGATTGTAGGCTTCTTGTAGGGGCTCTTGCGGGTAGCGATTAAAACTGCGACAACCACAACAATCGCAACTCCAAACAGCAGAAGCGCAGCCCCATAATTCTGCAAGAAATCAGTTAACGCATCTTTTTTTTCGTAAGCCTGCACATACTCCTTCGGAAACGAGACCCCAAAATCGGACCTCTGACCCGGAGCCAAACTGCGTTCCCAATAAACCGCTAACCGCCCATCTTCAGACTGTATATTGTCCCAGTCCACCGACGTTTTCACAATGTCGTCTGTGACTCCGGGCGGCAAAACAATCAGCACTCGAAGGTCCAGTACGCTCGCCTCGTCCCACCATGTTGGAGTGAACTGCATGCCAACGTTGCCCGTGTTGTCTGTGTCTTCCCATATCATGCCTGCAACGTTTGTGGTGATGCTGAATCTGGCTGTTTGTCCAGCAGTTAAGGGCGTGTGGAGGTCTACGCGCACCTTGTAGTCGCTTCCGGAACTCGCATCCGAGGTTGAAAGGGTGTGACCTTGCTGGTCCACTGCTTCTCCTATTGTGAAGTCGTGCTTGGGTTGACCAACGTATACAAAGTTTATGGCTGAGCCAGAGTTGAGGCTTATGCTTATGTCATAAAGCAGGTCAATGGTTCCGTCCTCAGGATTTATCCATATCTCCGCATACTCGTGATCCAACTGATACTGCCTCTGAGCTGCCACAGTGCCCACAAACGTCAACAAAATCAACAATGCCGATAGTGTGGCAAGCATAAAACGGGGCTTCACCATTTTGGCTCCTCAACTACCTCGAAGGTTTGATTGCAGTAGGAGCATGTCGCGTAAGGCACCCCATCCACGATTTTGATTCTGTCAGCACCCACAGAAGCCGAACAGTGGGGGCACTTGAGGGCAACAGCATTCATCCGCCCTGACAGTTCCAACTGCTGAATAATCGTCTTCGGCTTTCGTGTTATGTAGTAGGCTATTCCGAAGCCGACAACAAAAAGCAGAGCAGCAACAATCAGCCGTGAAGGCGCATAAACTGAAGCCCAAGCGAATATGATACCGAAGAAGAAGAGAATCGCAACTAAAATTGCGCCTAGCGCCGTTTTGAGGTTCACGTTACAGTTGTAACTAGCTTCAACTAATTTAATTTTGCCACACAAGCGACAGCATAAACAAAATTATGGAAATGCGAAGATGCTGCTTCGTGGAAATGTGGCTAGATGGGCAGTTTTTAGAAGGGACATGCGTTTGTTGGGCATCCGCCTGCATATTCGGAGTCTGCGTTTACACTTTTTTCAGTCGCCAACTCCTTAGTCAACAGCGGACCCACATACAGGACCTGCTCCTTTTTGCTTCCGTAACGGTAAACTGTGATTCCTTTGCACTTCAGCTTGTAAGCCAGCAGATACACTCGTTTAACGTCCTCCACGGTGGCGTCGGGCGGAAGATTCACCGTCTTCGACACGGCATTGTTAACGTACTTCTGGAAAGCTGCCTGCATCTGCACATGCCACTCCGGGTCAATGTCCAAGGATGTTACAAAGATTCTCCGCAGATTCTCCGGCACCTCTTTCATGGTCTGTATGGAACCTGTTTTCGCAATCTCCATTATCAAGTCCCCGCTGTAAAAGCCCCTCTCCTTTGCTACCTGCTCAAAGGTGGGCTGTATCTCCAGCAATTTTGTGCCCTCCATAACGTTTCGGACAAAAGCCACAGCAAAAATCGGCTCTATTCCGCTTGAGCAACCGGCAATTATGCTTATGGTTCCTGTGGGCGCAACTGTGGTGACCGTAGAGTTGCGTATTGTCTTGTAGCCCCGCTTTTCCCAGAGGCTGCCCCTGAAGTTGGGAAACGCTCCCCTCTTCTCGCCAGTCTCGACAGATTTCTTGGTAGCCTCCTCATCAATAAACTTCATCATCTTTTCTGCTAGAGCTAAGGCTTCCTCCGAATCGTAAGGAACACCCAGCATGAACAGCATGTCCGCCAAGCCCATGACGCCTAACCCGATTTTTCTGTTAGCCCGCGTCAGTTCCCCGATTTCAGGCACAGGAAACTTGTTCACGTCAATCACGTTATCCAAAAAATGAACCGCAACTCGGGCGACTCTTCGCAGCTTCTCCCAATCCACATCTTTGCCCTTAACCATCTTAGCCAAGTTGATGGAGCCCAGATTGCATGACTCGAAAGGCAGCAGCGGCTGTTCTCCACACGGGTTTGTGCTCCGAATCTCCCCCACCTGCGGAGTTGGATTATGCCTGTTTATCTCATCAATAAAAATTAGACCCGGGTCTCCTGTTCTCCAAGCGTTGGATGCTATCAGGTCGAAAACGTGGCGAGCCCGCAGTTTTGTTTCAGCCTTTCCTGTTCGAGGATTTATCAGCTCATATTCTGCATCTTTTTCCATTGCGTCCATAAACTGGTCCGTAACCGCCACTGAAATGTTGAAGTTCGTCAAGATGCCCTCTCTGGACTTTGCTTCAATGAACTTCAGGATGTCCGGATGGGTCACATCCAAGATTGCCATGTTGGCTCCTCTTCTTCGCCCTCCCTGCTTGATTACGTTGGTGGCGGCGTCATAGATTGTCATAAACGAAACTGGACCCGAGGCTACGCCCTTGGTGGAGCCTACTATGTCTCCTGCTGGTCTCAGCTTCGAGAAGGAGAAGCCTGTTCCTCCGCCGGACTGATGAATCATCGCCATGTGCTTCAGGGTGGTGAATATTCCATCTATCGAGTCTTCCACGGGCAAAACGAAACAGGCGGAGAGCTGACCAAGTCTGGTGCCCGCATTCATGAGGGTCGGAGAGTTGGGAAGAAACTCGCGGTCTGCCATAACTTGGTAAAACATCTCTTCAATCTTTTCCACATCAACATTTTTGTCATAGATGAGGTCAGCCTTAGCCACTGCCTTGGCGACTCTGCGGAACATTTGGCTGGGAGTTTCGACGACTTTACCTTCTTCATCTTTCATGAGGTACCTGTTTTTCAGCACTTTTATGGCGTTGACTCCCAGCTTCAGATCGTCAACTACGCCGAAGAACTTTTTGTATTCTCGGATTTCTGTGCGCTTTTGCCGGTATAGAATGTATGCTTTGACCACGTCAGCGTAGCCGTTTCTGATGAGTGCCTCCTCAACAAGGTCCTGAATGTTCTCGACGCTGGGAATCTTGTCTTCAAAACGTTCGTTAAGTAGCCTCACAACTTCTTCTGAAAGCTGCTTTGCCAGGTCTTCATCTCCCCTCTTGACCGCCTTCAACGCTTTAAGAATGGCGGCAGCTATCTTGTTTTCATCAAAATCAACTACTCGCCCGTCCCTTTTTGTGACTTTAGAAACTTCAATCAACCTTTAATTCCCCAATAGTTACTGAGGCTAACCGTTACTTTAAGATAATGAAAAAAATAAGAAACAAAAAACATGAAACAGACTGTCCGCTGCGAGTTTAAAAAAATAAAAAAGAAGAAAGGGAGATGTTTTGGGGTTTGTTTTATGTCATGCTAGTGAGTTCGTCGTTGAGCCATGGATAGAGCTGCTTGAGCTTCATCATTGCCTCGTCGACTTTCGCTTGTGGGTACTCGTATGGAAGCATCCTGCCGTGGTTGTAATCGTCGTAAGCTTTCATGTCAAAGTGACCGTGACCACACAACAGGAACAATATTGTTTTCGCTTCGCCTGTTTCTTTGCACTTTACTGCTTCGTCAATTGCAGCCTTTATTGCATGTGCTGGTTCAGGTGCTGGAATTATTCCTTCAGTTTGGGCAAACAGTTTTGCGGCGTCAAATGCGTCAAGCTGATTGTATGCTCTAGACTGAAGGGCGCCTTCGTCTTTTAGTAGACTGAGAGTTGGAGCCATTCCGTGATAACGTAGTCCTCCAGCGTGGATTGGTGCAGGTATGAAAGTGTGACCTACTGTATGCATTTTGACCAACGGTATTATTTTTGCTGTGTCTCCATGGTCATAAGTGTAGTATCCTCTCGTAACCTTAGGACATGCCGAAGACTCAACCGCTATAAACTCTGCCTCCTTCGGGGCTTTGCCTTTAACTTTGTCGTGGTAGAATGGCCAGAAAAGTCCTGAGAAACTGCTTCCTCCGCCGATACAACCGATTACCTGATCAGGATAATCATCAACCATAGCGAGCTGCTTCTGGGTTTCAAGACCTATAACCGTTTGATGAAGCAGAACATGGTTAACGACGCTTCCTATAGTATATTTCACGCCCTCAGTATTGAGTGCTTCTTCAACTGCTTCGCTGATAGCTATTCCGAGACTGCCTGTGCTTTCTGGGTCAGATTCCAGAATAGCTCTGCCGCTGTTAGTTCTGTTCGTTGGGCTTGGAAAAACCTCGGCGCCCCAAGTTTCTATCATAGTTTTCCTGTAGGGCTTCTGGTGATAGCTTGCGCTTACCATGTAAACCGTAGCTTTAATTCCGAACAACTGGGCGCTGTAGGACAAAGCGGAACCCCACTGTCCTGCACCTGTTTCGGTTGTCACTCTTTCCAGTCCCTCTTTTGCAGCGTAGTATGCTTGGGCGACGGCAGTGTTTGTCTTGTGGCTTCCTGGAGGGCTGACTCCCTCATACTTGTAGTAGATTTTTGCTGGGGTCTTCAACGCCTTTTCTAGACCAGTTGCCCTGAATAGTGGGCTAGGTCTCCAGACTCGGTAAACCTCACGCACTGGCTCAGGTATATCTATCCACCGTTCCATGCTATATTCCTGCTTGAGACACTCAAGGGGAAACAGAGGCGGCGGAAGCTTCACTGGCTCCTTTGTTCCTGGATGTATCATTGGCGGCAATGGTTTAGGCAGGTCTGGCTGAATGTTGTACCACTGTTTTGGTATTTCTTCTTCGTCTAACAATATCTTTTTAGATGCCATGACTAATCACTTCTTTTTCGGATTTGAGAATTAACTCCTGTTTATACCATGAGGTTCTTATATAAGCTTTACCGAATAACATTCTACTTTAAGGATGAGTAGACGTGTGGAGCCAAATCAAAGAATTTTTTAAAGATTTACCCGCACAACAACGCGTTGCGCAGCTTTTGTTTGAGCGTGGCTTCCAAGTTCGTGAAGACGGCAAAGTAGTCAGCGGCGGAATAGAGATACCTCACACCCAGATTGCGAAGGAGGTGGGTGTTGAACGCCGAGCCGTAGATGGCACTGTCCAAACGATACTCCTGAAGAGTGAACTGAAGAGGATTTACATGAATCTCCGGCAAGTGTGCTCGCTGCAGGAGGTTGCCCGAGAGTTTGACCTGAGCGTGATTGTTTTTGTTCCTGAAAACGCTAGCCAGACAGGAATCATAGCCGATGTCACGAGGATCGTGTCAGAGAATGGGCTCAGCATAAGGCAGGCTCTGGCTGAAGACCCCAGCACAAGTGAGCATCCCCAATTAACTTTGATTCTTGAGGGCGATATTCCTTCAGATTTGATTGGCGAGATAAGGAGACTGCCGGGAACCAGAAGCATCACAGTGTATTAGCTTCTTTGCCGAAATAGATTCTGATGGCAGAGTACATAATCCACGCGAGAACAAGTTTTGACGCTGTTTCTGGCACGGCAACGCCAATGCTGAATATGTTTAGGGCATAGAGTAGCCAGGAGAACATTGCTATGCTAAATGTGGTGAGCGCAAGAGCCGACCTCTTTTCCACGGTGTAGACTATGGAAGTGAGGCTCAGCATCACGAAGTGGGGCACTGCCACAGCGTAATGAAGCGAACCGTACGCCTCATTAAAGGCTGCCAGCAGCTGAACAAAAAAAGTTGAAACCAAAAGGCAGAAGCTGCTGTATTTGGCATGTTTCTTGAAGACCGTTAAGGCGTAGACCATCATGAGAAAACCCGCCAGCAGCAATCCGAGGTTGAATATGGGGGCGACGTCGCTGGTGACTGCGTTTCCAAGGTCACTTAGCATGTTGTTTTCCCAGTTGAACCCTGACGAAAAAGCTAATGACAGTGCGATGGAGACGTAGACCAGTAAGGGTCCAAAAACGCCGAACAATGCGTAGACCCGCTCCTCCATCTTCTGTCGCTCCCGTAAGAAGTAACTTTCTTGATTAGATGCTTATAACAGAATTCCCTTTTCAGCCGTAACTGCTGGACTTCACTTCCTTAGCGGCGCCCCCCTCAATTATCTGCTGCTCCAGCTCCTCCAGTTTGCATTTGCATCTCGAAACGTCGGCAACCACAACCCATTCAGCCGATTTTCCTCTACGAAGAGTCCTTGATTCGCTGGAAAGCAGGTCAACGCCCTCCATTGCCAGAATACTTGCCGCTTTTGCGAGGGCGCCGGGCATGTCAGAAAAGGTGATGCGTAACTCGATCAGTTTTGCTTCTGGGTCGGCGAAGGGAACTATTCGAACATCTTTTTCGTCTAGGTCGGCTATCAGCATAACATACATTCCCTCAGAGAGTTTCACTGCTTCGCGGAGGGATGAGGGCATGGTGATTCTTCCTCTTGAGTCTACTCGGACTATTTCGGTCATTCGCATGCGTCTTTGCCTCTGTATTTCTAGTTGCAGAAACCTTTATATAAGATGTGCGGAATATGGGTTTCAACCCACAAATTACCCATTGGAGGACAAACGATGACAAGGAGGAATAACCTTCACGCGCCTACACACCCCAAAAGGAACAAAAGACTACCTGCCTAACGAAGTCAAACAATACCGCTACATCGAAAACCAGCTAAGAAAAAATTTTGAACTCTGGAACTACAGCGAAGTCCGCTCCCCCAGCATAGAATTCGTCGAAACCCTATCCACAGGCGTAGGCTCAGAACTGGTCGACGCCATGTTCAAGTTCCAAGACTTCGACGGAAAACTTCTGGCATTAAGAGCAGAGATGACTGCGCCCGTCGCCAGAATAGTCACAACTCGGATGCCGTCCGCGCCAGAGCCGATTCGCCTCTTTTACGTCAACAATGTCTTCAGGTACAGCCAATCCTACCTCAAAAGAGAAAGGGAGTTCTGTCAGGCAGGAGTTGAACTTGTCGGCTGCAACACCCCAGAAGCTGACGCCGAAATCTTGGCTCTGCTAATCTCTTCCCTAAAACAGGTCGGCTTGCAGGACGTAAGAATTGACTTAGGTCACGCCAGCCTGCTCAAAGATCTGATGAACGCGGCGGGACTGGATGAGCAGCAGAAAGTTTCTGTTCAGAGTCTCCTAGCGTGCCGAGACGCGGTGGGGCTGAAGAAGTTCATGGAACAGAACAGTTTCCCCTCGAATCTACGAGATGCTTTTCTTCAGCTTTCTCGCTGCAGAAAACTGGACGAAGTTTCATCAATTTCCTTGAACGGCTCAAAATATGACCGCGTAAACAAGCAGTTAGAGAGCCTCATGGAACTTCAGGAAACATTAGCTGACTACAGGATAGATGAGATTGTGTTCTTCGATTTTTCTTTAACAAAAAAGATTGAATACTACACCGGAATGGTGTTTGAGGCTTCTGTTCCAAACCTGGGTCTTCCCCTCGGCGGCGGAGGCAGATACGA
>Ga0307424_1000720_pt1 | contig 17770 bp, 15 predicted proteins | sample SalMarWE160320MG_FD_202157 | JGI IMG/M metagenome (GOLD analysis project Ga0307424, IMG submission 202157) | Salt marsh sediment microbial communities from the Plum Island Ecosystem LTER, Massachusetts, United States - WE1603-20 | ecosystem: Environmental > Aquatic > Marine > Intertidal zone >... | reverse complement strand
CTCCAGCGACGTGTCGATAAGCGTCGCCAGCACCCAGAGCAGCAGGTCCGGGTCCAGGGCGTCGTAGCCGGGGCCGCGCACGCCCTCGTGCACGCGGTTGAGGTCTGCCACGGCGGCGGCGGCCTGTGCCTTGTTGCCGAAGACGATTGCATACATTGGCCGCAGCGTGCGCAGCAGGCGCTTCCAGCGCTCTCGGGCGTAGTTGCTGTGCTCGGAGACGCCGCGCGCCACGGCTGGATGCGCCACCTGCATCAGCAGTGCGCGGCCGCCGCCCAGCAGCAGCACGCCTTCGTTGTGGATGCGGCGCACCGTGGAGTCTGCCGGGAACGGCAGCAGCGGCGGCAGACCAGATTCCTCTGCGTGGGTGAGTTGGGCAGCCGTTTTCATATGCGATTGAGCCTGGGGCGCTTGGCCCTATACTGAGCAGGTGAGCGAGACAGACGACGCCCGCAACGACGAGCCGGAACACGCCTCGATCATCATTGTCTCAGACTTCGTCTGACCCTGGTGCTACATCGGCCTCGTCGAGGTCGAACGGCTGCAGCAGGAGTACGACTTCGAGGTTCACTTCGCGCCCTTCCTCCTGAGACCGGAGACGCCGCCGGAAGGCATGCCCGCCCGCCGCATCGTGGCGCCCGAAGATCCGCCGACGCCAATGGAGCTGCGCGGCGACGCGCTGGGCATCAAGTTCAATCGGGGCCGCGAGATCAGCTCCTACTCGCACCTGGCGCTGGAAGCCGCGGAGTTCGCCTTTCAGTACAGCCAGGACCCTTGGGGCTTCCACAAGCGCCTGTTCAAGGCCTACTTCGAAGACCTGGAGAACATCGGCGACGTTGACGTCCTGGTGCGCATCGCCGACGAGTTCGGCATCGACGGCAAGTCGTTACGCGAAGCCCTGATGGACCGCCGCTACGAGGCGGAGGTGGACGAAGGCATCGCCTGGTCGCGTCAGATCGGCGTGACGGCGATCCCGACCTTCGTCTTCAACCAGCGCATGGGCATGGTCGGAGCGCAGGAGCTGCCGGCGTTCCGCGAGATGATGCAACGCGTCGGCAACCCTCCCAAGAACCCGGATGCCTGAGTCGCCTTAGCGCGACGTCAGGTCGAGCGACGAAGCGTCATCGTCGTCGTATTTGTTGATCAGGAACGTCGCGGCTTCCTCGAAGTACTGCTTCATCTGCGAGTACGCCGGCTCCCCGATACCCGATTCGTCCAGCGCCGCGAGCATGTGCGTCACCCAGACGTCGCGCTCCTTGCGGCCAATCGCGAAGGGTAGGTGACGCGCTCGCAGGCGCGGGTGGCCGCGTCGCTGCGAGTACAGGTCTGGCCCGCCGAAGAACTGCGTCAGGAACAGCGCGAGCTTCTCCTTCGCGTCGTCCAGCAGGCCGTCAGGATAGAGCGGACGCAGCACAGGGTCCTTCTCCACCCTGGAGTAGAAGGAACCACAGAGGCGCATAAACGTCTCCTGGCCGCCAACCAGCTCGTAGATAGATTTCGGTTCGAGCTCAGTCATACCTGTGGAATAATACCCAACGTTCCCATCCAGACCCCAATCGCCTAGACGGAGTCCAACGTGGCACGACCCCTGGAAGGCAAAGTAGCGATCATTACCGGCAGCTCGCGCGGCATCGGCAAGGCCACGGCGCTGCAGCTGGCGCAGGACGGCTGCGATATCGTGGTCTGCGGCCGCAGCCTCGAATCAACGGACGACCTGCCGGGCTCGATCGGCGAGACGGCGGAGGCCGTCCGCGCGCTGGGCCGGCGCCCCCTTGCCGTGCAGTGCGACGTTCTCGAAGACGCGGACCTGCGCCGCCTGGTCGATGAGACGATGCAGGAGTTCGGCCGCCTCGACATCCTGGTCAACAACGCGGCGGTCATGGCTGCGGCGCCGTTCCTGGAGGGTGACGTTTCAGGGCTGGAGCGATCGTTTGCCGGCAACGTGCGCGCCCCCTTCGTGATGACACAGCTGGCCGTGCCGCACATCATCGCCTCCGGCGGCGGCATCGTGATCAATATCTCCTCCGGCGCGGCGCGAAATCCTCCACCGCCCGCGGAGGCGGACCCGGATCGGCCTCGTTTTCAGCGCGGCCCGGAGTACGGCATCAGCAAAGCGGCGCTCGACCGCCTCAGCACCGGCATCGCCGAGGAGCTGGGCGAGAAGAACGTCTCCGTGGTCTCCCTGTGGCCCGGTTTCACGCTGACGGAGCGTCTCGCTCGTCGTGCCATACCCGGCATCGACATGTCGACCGCGGAGCCGATGGAAACGACAGCGAAGGCGGCAGCCTTCATCTGCCGCGATCCGATGCGCTACAACGGCCGCGTCCTGGTCTCGCGCGAGGTCGTGGAGCAGAACGGGCTGTAGATTAGGCGGGGCGCGCGCTTGCAAGGCGCTATTCCTGCTCAGCCTCCCAGGCGATGAGGTTCTTCGGCCTGTAGGACGGCACCAACTTCAGCCGTCGCCGTGCTTCATTGTCCACCATCTCGAAGGAAGGACGGCCGTAGCCCTCCTGTCCCATCGGCACGCCTTTGCCAATGGGACGGCTGATCGGCTCGCGGATCAGTCCCCAGAGCCTGAACAGGAGACCGGGGTCGGTGTGTAATCGTGGGAACTCCTCCCGGGGCGGCGTCCAGCGAATCCTCTCAACGTCGACCTCCAGACCACACTTCATCGCCTCGTCGAGGATCCAGCGCAGGCAGTGGTCGGACTGGGCGTCGTCGCCCTCGTAACCGGCGCCGCCGCCGACGTCGCTGTGCGACCCGCAGAACCAGCGCTGCTCAAGCTGCTGCTCCTTGCGCGGCGTCTTGCTGCGAGCCCAAAGCGTCGGTGTGTAGTCCCTACGCGTCTCGTCAATGGCCAGGGCGTGATACGCGTTGTCGACCAGGCTGGTCAGCGTCACGTCATGAAAGTCGTACATCGCCTGCAACCGCTTGATCGGTACGCCTAGCGCGCCCACGGTGTCCCAAACGCCGATGAACCTGGCGATGGGCACGTACTCGTCCGGCTCCGCCAGCTTCTTCGAGTGCTCCGTGCGGAACGCTTTGGCTTCATCGGACTCGGGGTGGAAGCCGTTGCGGTAGTGGGACCAGGCGCTCATGATCGCCGCGTCGGAGGTGTCTTTCACGATGCCGCATTTACGCACCATGCCCAGCGTGCTGCGCGCCGTGTAGGCGCCGCGGCTGAACCCGAAGAGGTATATCTCATCCTCCGGCTCGAAGTCTTCGGCGATTCGCTTGTATGCCTCCTGGACGTTGTCATCCAGTCCGTACCCAACGGCGGCGCCGCGCAGCTGATCCCAGAGGGATCCCTTGGTGCCAACTCCGGAGACGTAGTGGACCCGCTGGGTCGGCTGATCGCCCTCCGGGCTGTCCCGCCGGACGATGGCTTCTTCTAGCTTCGTAACGTTGGTCTGCTTTGGCTTACTAGGGTCGTTCCAGGTGCCGTCACAACAGACGACGATACGTTTCATGGTCGCCTCGCGAACGTAATATTGGCCCGAATGATAGCTTGAGTCGGTGCTCTCTGCCAGCACGATAGTCACAGGCGCCGGTGGGAGCTTGCGAAGCGAAGGCGTTGTTGCTACCTTGCGCCCACGCCTCGCCGCTGACGCCGGGAACGCCCCGACTTGGGGCCACACGTCGCCGTTCCGCAGGAGGTCGAGTTGTGACCGCTGAGCACGCAGGTTTTCCCACGCCGGACCAGATCGAAGGCGCCTGGGACTGGGACAAGATCCACGCCCCCAGGCCACTCACGCCACTGGCCTTCGATTCGATTGTCATGTCGATGAGCCAGGGCTTCACGCAGGCGCAGCATGAATTTGGCTCGCCGCTAGCGCTGAAGTGCCGTCTGGTCAACTACTACTTCTACGCCACGTTTGCGCCTGAGGAGGGCTACAAGCACGCGGACGCCGCGGACGTTGAGCGCTACGTGGCGGAGCTCGACCGGCTTGCCGCACAGATCGGCGATCGCTGGGTCAAGGAGTGGGAGCCATCTTTGCCGCCCCTGCTGCTGAAGTCGCGCACGGCTGACTACCGATCGATGTCTAACGAGCAGCTGCTCGAGGCATTGGAAGAGCAGTTGCAGAACCTGATCTACTTTTGGAACATCCACGGCTGGATCAACCTCAGCCTGGTGCCCGCAACCGCGCTGACCGAGTTCTACAACGCCGAGGTGCAGCCGGAAGACAAGAACGAAGCCTGGCAGCTCATGCAGGGCGTCGAGACCAAGTCGGTCGAGGTGAGCAAGGGACTGTGGCGGCTGAGCCGGTTCATCAAGTCGCACCCTCTGCTCGCGAGGATTTTCGAGGGAGGCGACCCGCACCACATCATCGCCGCGCTGGAGAGGGTCAGCGAAGGACGCGCCTTCCTCGACGATCTCCACGTTTTCCTGGACGAATACGGCTGGCGCAGTGATGGCATCTACGAGATCGCGGACGCGACTTGGCGCGAGGAGCCGTCGATCCCGCTGAACACGATCCAGGGCTACCTCGGGCTGGACGAGCACAGCAACCCGGCCCTGTCCCTGGCACAAGCCACCGCGCGCCGCCAGCAGCTCGTCGAGAAGGCGAAGGCGGCGCTCGCGGGTGACGCGGCGAAGCTCAAGCGCTTCGACGAGCTCATGGAGGCCGCGAAGTACAACCTGCGCGTCACGGAAGACCACAGCTTCTGGATCGACCAGATGGGCACTGCCGTCTTCCGTCGCTTCTGCCTCGAGGTCGGCCACAAGCTGGCGCAGGATGGCGTCATAGAGAAGCCGGAGGACGTCTTTCTTCTACGTAGGGACGAGCTGCGCTCCGTCCTCAAGGACGGCGGCGACATGAAACCGACCGTCAAGCGACGCGCCGAGGAGATGTCGCAGTGGGCCAAGGTGGTGCCGCCGTTTCACCTGGGACACCGCACCGAAGAAGTCAACGACCCGTTCTTTATCGCCATGGTCGACAAGATGCTGGGCCTCCTGCCCGTGGAGCCCAGCACCGACCCCGACGTGATCTCCGGAGTCCCGGCGTCACCCGGGAGCGTGCAGGGCACCGCGAAGGTGGTGCGCTCCCTCAACGAGGCGAGCAAGTTGCAGCCCGGCGACATCATGGTCTGCGAGATGACAGTACCGACCTGGGTGCCCCTGTTCTCGACCGTCAAGGCTGTCGTCGCGGACTCGGGCGGCATCCTCAGCCACTGCGCCATCGTCGCCCGCGAGTTCCGTCTGCCCGCCGTGGTCGGTACCCAGGTCGGGACGGAGAAGATCAAGGACGGCATGCTCGTCACCGTGGACGGCACCAAGGGCCTGGTCCGCATCGACTCGCGCTAGCCACGTTGCGGTAAGCTGGTCGTGTTATGACAGCTTCCGAAGAGCCAAAGCTTTCGCATATCGATAACGCCGGCCGCGCGCGCATGGTGGACGTCACACCCAAGGACGAAACGGTGCGCGTCGCCGTTGCCAGGGGCCGAATCGTCATGCAGCCCGAAACGCTGCGGTTGCTGCTGCGGGGCGAAATCGCCAAGGGCAACGTGCTGACCACGGCGCAAGTCGCCGGCGTGCAGGCTGCCAAGAAGACCTCAGAGCTGATCCCGATGTGCCACCCGCTGCTGCTCACCGGCATCGACGTTGAGCTGGAGCCCGACGAGACCGCCAGCGCCGTCGAGATCACCGCCACGGTGCGTACCACGGGCAAGACCGGCGTCGAAATGGAGGCGCTGACCGCCGTGTCGATTGTGGCCCTCACCGTGTACGACATGTGCAAGGCCGTGGACAAGGGCATGCAAGTGGAAGCCGTGCGACTGGTCAGCAAGACCGGCGGCAAAAGCGGTGACTGGGAGGCCTGACCAGCGCTTTATATTGTTGTGTATACTGGTTCCGTCTTCACAAGAGTTCCCACACCTAAGACTCGCAGGCAGCACGCTTTTTCCTAGCAGCTCCCCTACGCTCTCAGGCAGGCACTCTGAGTTTGGCCCGATTGCGGGCTCGTAGACTCCGTCTCCCCGAGGCGGAGAGAGAAGGAACAAAGCATTGGCAACCGGCAAGATCACACGCATCGTTCGGGACCGCGGGTTTGGATTCATCCAGTCTAGCGACTCCAACGAAGAGGTCTTCTTCCACACCACCGCCCTCGCGGCCGGCGGTTTTGATGACCTCAAGGAAGGTCAGAGCGTCGAGTTCGAAATTCAGCCCGACCCTCGCAACCCGCAGCGCAGCCGCGCCGCGGACGTCCGCGTGACTGACTAACCCAAACACCTGACTCAGGTAAAACCTTCTACGCCGCGAGCTCTTGACAGGGCTCGCGGCGTAGTCGAATATGCGTTCGAGTTGGAATCTGCCACGGTATCGAACCCGCCACGATCCGCCGGCCTCGGGTCCTCCTTACGGAAGGCCTGGCGCCTGCGTCCTGCGTCCCACAGGGGTCGCCTGCAACACTCTGGCCTGCCCAAGCTCGTAGCCCTGATCCTGGAGAATCGCGGCGTCGGCTCCAACGCCGAAGCGCAGCGCTTCATGGGCGGCCGCGAGACCGGCTTCAGCGACCCGTACCTCATCCCCGGCTTCGACGGCGCGCTGGGCGTGCTGCGTGACGCTATCGCCTCACGCCGCGCCATCAGCGTCTACGGCGACTTCGATGTCGACGGCATCACCTCGACGGCGATCCTGACCGAGACGCTGCGTGATCTCGGTGGCGAAGTCACGCCCTACATCCCGCATCGCGAGCGCGAAGGCTATGGCCTCAACGTCCGCGCCATCGACTCCTTGGCCGACCGCGGCATCGAGGTGCTGGTGACCTGCGACTGCGGCACGACCGCCAACCCGGAGGTCGAGCACGCGCGCAGCCTCGGCATGGAGGTGGTCGTTGTCGACCACCACATCCCGCCTTCGCTACTGCCCCAGACCAGCGCGCTGCTCAACCCGAAACTGCAGCACGAGGCCGCCCTGACGGAGTTTTCGACCGCGGGCCTGGCGTTTCGGCTCGCCGGGAGCCTCTACGAATCGCACGGGCGCGAGTTCCCGGAGGGGCGCTACGCGGCGCTCGCGGCGCTCGGCACCGTCGCTGACATGGTGCCGCTGCTGGACGAGAACCGGGAGCTGGTGCGCCGCGGGCTGACCGCGATTGCCGAAAGCGAGCGGCCCGGACTGCGCGCCCTCATCGAGGTCTCCGGCATCAAGCCCACCGCCGTGACCTCCGAATCGATCGCGTTTCGGCTGGCGCCGCGGATCAACGCCGCGGGACGTCTGGCCGACGCGCGTCTGGCGCTTGACCTGCTGCTGACCGAAGACGATACCGAGGCGCAGGAGCTGGCCGCCAATATCGACGCGCTGAACCGCGAACGGCAGCGGATGACGCTTGAGGCGCAGGAGCTGGCGCTGGAGATGGTCAAGAACCGCCCCGATGCGCCGCTTATCGTCGTCGGGCACGCCGACTTTCACCAGGGCATCATTGGCCTCGTCGCCTCGCGGCTGGTCGAGTCGCTGGGGCGCCCGGCGGCGGTGTATCAGCGTGGCGACGCCGAGAGCCGCGGCAGCTGCCGCTCGATACCGGATTACGACATCACGGCCGGTCTGCGTTCCTGCGGCGACCTCTTCGAGCGCTACGGCGGCCACAAGCAGGCAGGCGGCTTCACCATCCGCAGCGATCGCCTCGACGAGCTGGAGCAGCGCTTCATCGAACACGCCTCCCAGCACCTCGACGGCGTCGACCTGGCGCCGGTGCTGGACGTCGATGCCGAATGGCCGCTCAAGGAGCTGCGCAGCCAGGAGATACGCTGGCTCGCCAAGCTGGAGCCCCACGGTATGGGCAATCCGGACCCCACGCTGCTCAGCCGCGACGTCACCGTCGTGGAGGCGAAGACGGTGGGCCAGGACGGCAGCCACCTGCGCCTCAAGCTCAAGAGCGGCGCCGTCTCCTGGCCCGCGATCGCATTTCGCTGGAACGGCGACCTGCCGCAGGCGGGCTCGCACGTCGACGTCGTCTACAGCCTGTCGTCGGACAGCTACGGCCCCAGCGAAAACGGCGGCTCGCTGCAGCTCACCGTGCTGGACATGGCGCCATCGTCCTGATTCGCGATGCTCACGTCGTCTAAGTCACGGTGATAACAACCCGCGACAAACGTCTGGTTCGAGTTGATTGTTGAGACGAAGCTAACCGGACGGTTACAATTGGAGCGAACACGAGGCGCTCTCCGCCGCGAGAGCGCCTTTACCGTCTCGGCGGCGCAGCGTCGCTGGTAAGCAAGGAGCAGGTCATGAACGGGGCAAACGAAAACGGTACAGGCACCTTCACCGTCAAGAAAGGTCTGGCGCAGATGCTCAAGGGCGGCGTCATCATGGACGTCGTTACGCCGGAGCACGCCCAGATCGCACAGGAGGCGGGAGCCTGCGCCGTTATGGCGCTGGAGCGCGTCCCCTCTGACATCCGCAAGGACGGCGGCGTCGCGCGCATGTCCGACCCCGAGATGATCCAGGGCATCCAGAAGTCCGTCACCATCCCCGTGATGGCGAAGGTCCGCATCGGCCACTTCGTCGAGGCGCAGGTGCTGGAGGCGCTCGAGGTCGACTACATCGACGAGTCCGAGGTGCTGACGCCCGCGGACGAGGCCAACCACATCGATAAGCACGGCTTCAAGATCCCCTTCGTCTGCGGCTGCCGCGACCTCGGCGAGGCGCTGCGCCGCATCAGCGAAGGCGCCGCGATGATTCGCACCAAGGGCGAGGCCGGCACCGGCAACGTCGTTGAGGCCGTGCGCCACATGCGCCAGGTCATGGGCGACATCCACCGCCTCCAGACCATGAGCGACGACGAGCTCTACAGCGAGGCCAAGCGCCTCGGCGCGCCGATCGATCTGGTGCGCGAGACCAAGGAGCTGGGCCGCCTACCCGTCGTCATGTTCACGGCCGGCGGCATCGCAACGCCGGCCGACGCGGCGCTGATGATGCAGCTCGGCTCCGACGGCGTCTTCGTCGGCTCCGGCATCTTCAAGTCGGAGAACCCGGCGCTGATGGCAAAGGCGATCGTCCAGGCGACCACCCACTACAAGGACGCGAAGATCATCGCGGAGGTGTCGCGTGGCCTCGGCAGCGCCATGCCCGGCCTCGAGATCGGCTCTATCCCGGAGAACGAGCTGCTGGCCACGCGCGGCTGGTAGGCAATACACACCCGCGTCCTTAAGCAACCCGAACAGATACAGAGGGGAGCGCTCAGCGCTTACCTCTGTACGTCCCGGGACCTGGTCAGTTCCGCTTTGCAGCGGAGCACCCCGGGTCGGGTTCACGCTGCGCCGGGGTCAAGGCGTGGCGCTGCCGAGATCAACGCGGACGCTGATTAGCTGACAAACGGTTCTTGAACTTCTGCTCAATGCCGGTAAAGGATTCGATAATGAGGGTTCTCCTCCGGGCGATTCGTTGAGCCGCGCCTTCGTCTTATCATGGCCGCATGATCATCGCGCGGGCGGGCGGCGATGCTCGTCGTATGACGCAGGTAAGGTGACACATGGCTAAAGACACAATCGCTGCCGTAAAGGCGCTGGAAGTGCTCGATTCCCGCGGCAACCCCACAGTAGAGGTTGAGTTGCGTCTCGAGGACGGTAGCCGGGGACGGGCCATCGTCCCCTCCGGCGCCAGCACCGGCACGCATGAGGCGCACGAGCTGCGCGACGGCGACCCCAAACGCTACGGCGGCAAGGGCGTCCTCGACGCGGTTGCCAACGTCAACGGCGAGATCGCGGACGCCGTCATCGGGCAGCACGCCTCGGACCAGCAGGGCCTCGACCGGCTTATGTCGTCGCTGGACGGCACGCCGAACAAGTCGCGCCTCGGTGCAAACGCGCTGCTGGGCGTATCGCTGGCTGCGGCGCACGCCACTGCGGCGTCGCGAGGGCTGCCGCTCTACGCATCGCTGGGCGGCGCGGAGGCCAACCTGCTGCCTTGCCCCATGTTCAACGTGCTCAACGGCGGCAAGCACGCCACCCGCAGCACCGACTTCCAAGAGTTCATGCTGGCGCCCGTTGGGCAGCCGACGTTCTCCGAAGCGCTGCGCGCTGGCGCCGAGGTCTACCAGGCCCTGAAGAAGCTGCTCGACGCTCGCGGCCTCAGCACCAACGTCGGCGACGAGGGCGGCTTCGCGCCGTCGCTGGAGAACAACGTCGCCGCCGTCGAGCTGCTGGTGCAGGCCATCGAGGCGGCGGGTTACAGACCCGGCGAGGACGTCGCCATCGCCCTTGATCCCGCCAGCAGCGAGCTCTACAACGACGGCCGCTACGACCTGGCCAGCGAAGGCCGCTCCCTAACCAGCGCCGAGATGGTTGACCTCTGGGCCGAGTGGTGCGAGCGGTACCCCATTATCAGCATTGAAGACGGGCTGGCGGAGGAAGATTGGGATGGCTGGAGCCTGCTCACCCAGCGCCTCGGCGACAAGATGCAGCTGGTAGGAGACGACCTCCTGGTCACCAACCTCGATTTCCTTGAGCGCGCCATCGAGACGAAGGCGGCCAACGCGATTCTGGTCAAGGTCAACCAGATCGGCACCCTGAGCGAGGCCGTCGCGGCGACGAACCGGGCCCTGAGCATCGGCTGGGGCGCCATGATCAGCCATCGCAGCGGTGAGACAGAGGACACGACGATCGCGGACCTCGCCGTGGCGCTGGGGACGGGGCAGATCAAGAGCGGCGCTCCTGCCCGCGGCGAGCGCACCGCCAAGTTCAACCGCCTGCTGCGCATCGAGGCGGAGCTGGGCCCTCGGGCACGTTTCGCCGGCGATAGCATGCTCTCGCAGCGGCGACGGAAGTGACCAACCGCCCGTCCCAGCGCGTCGCCCGCATCCGGCCGCCGCCGCAGTACGTCTTGCCCTCGCGGCCGCCGGAGTCGGCGGGCGAGGCGGCGCAGGATGCCTTTCGCCAGACGCGGTTCATCCTGGGCAACGACCTCGACCTGTTCGCCGAGGCGATGGAGCTGCAGCTCAAGCTGGCCGACGACGCCAACCCGGGTACATCGTCGAAGTACCGCACGGTCGAACTCGCCGCAATCTCGGCGTTGTGGTCGCGCGCCTACACCGGGCTGACCGATACGCTGCTATTGGTGACGCGCGGCTCCTATTCCTCAGCGCTGCCGCTGGTGCGCACGACGGCGGAGCTGATCGCGGCGCAGGAAGGCCTCCGTGCCGAGGAGATGGAGCTGCACCACGAATGGCTCGCCAACACGCTGCGGCCTGATGAGACGCACAAGGCGTTTGAGTTCCACCTCGGGCGCTACTTCGCTGGCGGCGTCGTCGCCAGCGACGACGTCCTGCGCGCCGTGTACCGGCCTGCCGCTGACCTGGCGCGGCCTGCCTTCGGGGCGAGCTTGCTGCAGGTGGGGCCGGAGACCAGCAACACCCGCATCGTGCTCAACTTCGCCGACGCCTCGTTCCACCTGGGCTGGGCGGAGATCACTATCGGCTGGTTGCTAGCGCTGGCGGCGCGTCAGCTGCGAGTCGTACTCGACGCGGAGGGCATCTTCCCCGTGTCCGATGAGCACCGTAAAGCGTACGAGTCGCTGCAGCGGCGTATCGATGAGGCACTGGCGCGCCGCGACCGCTGCCGCGTCGAGGAGATCGCGGAGGGCTACGACCAGCGCTACCTCGTGCACAACTTCCGCCGCGGCTCCAGCGGCTCCCCGAAGCGCATCCTGCTCTAGCCATGGGGATGGCTAGGACGCCGCGACGCCTTCGTACTGCTCCCAGCCCGGGATGAACTTGCGCCAGTCGGACTGATGCTCCAGGTAGTGGTAGAAGATGTAGTAGGAGGATGCGGGAGGGCGCTTGGGCTCGCTGAGCAGCGCCATACGCGCCTCCTGCGGCGAATACCCTGCCTTGCGATGGTTGCAGCTGCGGCAGGCCGAAACCAGGTTCTCCCAGGTGTGGCGCCCGCCACGATGCCGCGGCTCTACGTGGTCGATAGTCAGGTCGCGCGTTTGCTTACCGCAGTACTGGCAGGTGTAGCGGTCGCGCACGAAGACCTCGCGGCGCGTCAGGCGCATCTGCGGACGTGGGCGCTTGATCATGTAGATAAGGCGGATGACTGACGGTCTCGGGAAAGCCGCGACGGCGCTGCGAATTACGCCTTCGGTGTGCTCCAGGATCTCCGCCTTGCCCTTGTCGATCAGGACGAAGGCGCGCCTGATGTTGCACACGTTGAGAGGCTCATAGTTCTGATTGAGGACGAGAACCGTCGAGCCGTTCATTCGCTGTCGCTTCCGCAAGGATGATAGCAGGGGGATCTAAGGCCTAGCAATCGAGAAAGTGCGCACGAGCGCATTCCAATTGTGGAGACGAAGGGCCGTTCGGACGCGGATCTGGTGCCAAGCGGGCCTTCTGCCGCCTCCGGCCTGGTCCGAAGATAGGTTGATAGGTTGCACCGAAAGGTTTACGGCGCCTTAATCGCCGTGGCTGGAATACAGGGGCCCGGCTTCCTACAATGCCTCCTACAACATCGAAGGGATTGTTGCGGCGTCGGTTGAAAGGAGCGCTTCAATGGCGACACGCGTCGGAATCAACGGCTTCGGAAGGATCGGGCGGCAGGTCTTCCGCACCATCCGGGAACGGCACGGCGGCGAACTGCAGGTCGTTGCGATCAATGACCTGGTCGATACCGCGACCAACGCCCATCTGCTCAAGTACGACAGCAACTACGGTCGCTTCCCGGGTGACGTGGCGCCGGTTGACGGCGGCCTCGTGGTCGACGGCGAGCTGGTCAAGGTCTTCGCCGAACGCGACCCGGCGCAGATCCCCTGGGGCGATGCCGGCGTCGAAATCGTCATCGAGTCCACCGGCTTCTTCACCAACGGCCAGGCCGCCGCGGCGCACCGCCACGATAGCGTGCAGAAGGTGATTATCAGCGCCCCGGCTCAGAACGAGGACGTCACCATCGTCCTCGGCGTCAACGACGAGAAGTACGATCCGAAGAGCCACCACGTGGTCTCCAACGCCTCCTGCACCACCAACGGCCTGGCGCCGCCGGTCAAGGTGCTGGTCGAGGAGTTCGGCGTGCAGAAGGGTCAGATGACCACGATCCACTCCTACACCAACTCGCAGCAGATCCTGGACCGCGCCGGCCCCAAGGACCTGCGCGAGGCCCGCGGCGGCGCCATGAACATCGTGCCGACCTCCACTGGCGCCGCCCGCGCGCTGCGTCTCGTCATCCCCGAGGTCGATGGCATCCTGGACGGTATTGCTTACCGCGTGCCGACGCCCACGGTCTCGGTTGTCGAGGTCGTGGCGCTGGTCAACAAGAAGACGACCAAGGACGAGGTCAACTCGGCGCTGCGTCATTGGACCATGGAGCGCATGAAAGGAATCATGGACTGGACCGATGATCCTGTGGTGTCTATGGACATGAAGGGCAACGAGCACTCTTCGATCATCGATGGCCTCAGCACCAACGTCGTCGGCGGCGACCTCGTCAAAGTCGTCTCCTGGTACGACAACGAATGGGGCTATGCCTGCCGTCTGGCAGACCTCACCGCGATGGTGGCCAGCAAAGGCTGGTAACAGCCGCTTCTCGCCCAGTCACCTGAAAAGGCGCCTCCTGCAACCGGGAGGCGCCTTCTTATTGCACCCCGGCTTCCGGCACGGGGGCGCCGCGCAGTTCGCGCAGCTTGGACCAGAAGCTGCTGCGCTGCCACAGGTCGCGCTCCAACCAGAGAAACGCCGGGCCGATGGCCATTGGCGGCAGGTAGAAGATCAAGTGCACGACCAGCGCAAAGCTGACGGCGCTGCTCTTCTCGATGTCGAAAACGCTGGTTAGCACCGCGATGACGATGGCGTGGTAGACGCCAAACGCTCCCGGCGTCGAAGGGACAAAGAAGCCGAAGGTCGTCGCCACCACGATGAACAGCGCGGGCCCGTAGCCCAGCGGCAGGTTGAACGCCTCGAAGCACGTGTAAACAACGACGCCGATGCTGAGCCATAGCGCAACCGTGTAGGCCAGCAGCAGCATTGCGGCGCGCGCGTCAGACAGCCCGGCAAGCCCGTCCACAGCGCTGGCGGCCATGGACTGCAGTTTCGGTCGTGACACGGCGGGCGCCAGCTGCATCAAGCGCTTGGCGATCGACAGCGCCCGCTGCTGGCGCGAGGCCGTGATGAGCAACCCCGCGGCGATTGAGCCGAAGACAACGGCGAGGATGATCGACGGCGTGCGCACGTCGGACGGGATGTCGATGAACAACGCCAGCACAAGCAGGATGCTGAGCAGCGTTAGCACGTCCATGACGCGCTCCACAACCTGCGTCGAAAGCGTGCGCGTCATCGACACGCCGGCCAGCTCGCTGAGCAGGTAGGCGCGTCCGATGTCGCCGACCTGCAGTGGCAGCAGGTTGTTGAGGAAGTACGAGACGTTAAGCGAGCCGTAGAGGTGCCACAGCCGGACGGGCGCGCCGAGCCTGAGGATGACTCGCCAGCGCAAAGCCCGGATGAGAAAGGTGCCGAGCAGGATGACGGCGGCCAGAGCCAGAAGCCCGTCGTTGGCTTCTTGAATGCGGTCGAGGACCTCGCTCCACTCCACGTCCCGCAGGACGATGAGGAGCGCCAGTCCGCTGATCGCGATGCCGGCGAGGAGCTGAAGTTTTCTCATTGTTGGCCGGGCTTGTTTTCGAAGCCTAAACTAGAACCCGCTACAGAATAGTCTCTGCCACACCAAATCACGAAACCCGCCCGCTTATGAATCAGACCCAAAGCAGCCACCCATGACCTCGCAGCAGGCGAACCGGCCCGCGTCCGGCCTGCGTGTCCTGGTCACACTGACCTACTACTGGCCCCACATCAGCGGCCTGACGCTCTACGCCAAGCGCCTTGCGGAAGGCTTGGCAGCGCGGGGTCACGACGTGCGTCTCCTCACGTCTCGCTACGACCCGAAGCTAGCTGAATCTGAGGACGTTAACGGCGTACAGGTCGAGCGCAGCACCGTGCTGCTTCGTTTGAACAAGGGCGTCATCATGCCAGGATTCCTGCTGCGCTGCTTCCGTGCTTGCCATCAGGTGGATGTGGTCAACCTTCACTTACCGCAAATCGAAGCCGCGCTGGTAGCAATCTACGCGCGCCTCATCGCCCGCAAGCCTGTCTACACCACCTACCACTGCGACCTCGAGCTGCCACCGGGAATCGCGCGCGTGCTGTTCTCGCCCTTCATGAAGGTGTCTCATCTGCTCACCGTGCTGTTCTCGAACAAAGTAATCGCGAACTCGGAGGACTACGTCACCAATTCGCGGTTCCTGCGGCACTTTCGCTCGCGCATCCTTATCAGCTATCCACCCTGCGCCCGGCTGCAGCACGGCGACTCGCCTCCGCCGCTCGACATCTCTGATGATGCTGTCCTCCTGGGCTTCGTGGGACGTTTTGCGGAGGAGAAGGGAGTCGAATACATCATCGGGGCGATACCGCGGGTGCTCGAAGCCTATCCCAAGGCCGTCTTCGCCTTCGCTGGCGAGGTGGACGCCTGGGGTGAGCAGGTCTACCAGCGCCACAAATCGCAGATCGAGGCGTTTGGCGAATCGGTGCGGGTCATGGGCGTGCTGACGGAGCCAGATCTGGCGGCCTTCTACGAGCGCTGTAACCTCTTGCTATTGCCCAGCGTCAACTCGACGGAGTCGTTTGGCATGGTGCAGATCGAGGCGATGTACAGCGGCGTGCCGGTCATAGCGGGAGATATCGCAGGCGTGAGAGTGCCCGTAGCGGAAACGGGTATGGGTCGGCTCGTGCCTCCGCGCGACAGTGCCGCGTTAGCGGACGCCATCGTCGGCGTACTCGCGGACCGGGAGGCGTACGTGCGCCCTAGCGCGGACCTCGAAGCGCGATTCGGCGTGGAGCGGTTGCTCGACTTCTATGAGGAGCTGTTCGGCGCCCGCGAAAGCGTCGGGGTTTCCCTCGAAGATGCAGGTACGGCATCTTCGCCATAATGGGAGGCGTGTTCACCGCAGACATAACGACGGGCGCCGATTATGGCTGATGCCAGGCTGAGCGGCAGTCTGGAGCGCGCCGCGGCCGGCCGCGCTCCCGGCTGGCTCTCACGTGTGCGGCTTACGACCTGGCAGAACCTCGCCGTGGCGCTGGCGCTGGGCGTCATCCTCGTCTTCGGGCTGCAGCTGCGCCTCACCAAGGTCAATTGGGACGACGGCCAGCACCTGCACCCGGACGAGCGCTATCTATCGATTGTCAGCAGCGAGCTGCAGCCACCCAGCAGCGTGGGCGAGTACTTCGATTCGGCCCGCTCGCCGCTCAACCCGTACAACTACGGCGACAGCTTCGTCTACGGCACCTTCCCGATCTTCCTCAACAAGGCCGTCTCCGAGTGGCTCGACCGCGACGTCGACGGCTCGACGCACTGGACGGCCGACGCGTTCAGGAGCGTCGCGGCGCCCCTCGGCGTCAGCATGGAGAACGCCGACGACAGCTTCACCTTCGATGCCGGCTACGGCAGCAACCAGGTCGGCCGCGTCCTCTCGGCCATCGCCGACGTTTTCACCATCGCGCTCGTCTTCGAGCTGGGTCGCTTGCTCTACGGCCGCGGCGTTGGTCTGGTCGCGGCAGGCCTGCTCTCGCTGACCGTGTTGCACATCCAGTACTCGCACTTCTTCGGCTCGGAGACCTGGCTGGCGCTCTTCGTCACCGCGACGATCTACTTCTCGGTACGCATCCTCAAGTACGGCAGCGGCTGGAACTTCGTCTTCGCGGGGCTGGCCTATGGGCTGGCGTTATCGACCAAGCTCAGCGCGCTGCCGGTGCTCGGCGTGCCGGCGCTGGCCGTGCTGATCCGGATGTTGCCGTACCTGACGGCGTCCATCGGGCAATCAGGCAATCGAACAAGGGAGGAGACGGACGAACCGGCGGCAGAGGGTCAGGGTACGCAGTGGGCAAGTATCCTCAGGCCGTTGGCGTGGAGCTTCGTGCTGTTGCTGGCCGCGGGGTTGGTCTTCCGCATCGCGCAGCCGTATGCCTTCGAAGGCCCCGGCTTCTTCGACGTGATCGACGTCAACCTCAACCTGCCGGGTGACCTGTTCAGCACCGCGATCATCGACCCGACGCACTACTTCAACCTCTCTGACAAGTTCGTGCAGGACATCAGCAACCTGCGCAACCAGCAGTCCGGCTCCGATTTCCCGCCCAACGTGCAGTGGATCGGTCGCACCTTCATCGTCTTTCCGCTCAGCAACATCGTGCTGTGGGGCATGGGCGCGCCGCTGGCCATCGGCGCGTTCGGGTCGCTGGTCTACGCGGCGTGGCGCTGCCTGCGGCGGGATGACAAGGCGAGCCTGCTGCTCGTGGTCTGGATAGCGGCCTACTTCCTGTTTATCGCCCGCGGCTTCAACCCCACGATGCGTTATTTCATCCCGATCTACCCCGCGCTGGTCGTGCTGGCCGGGATGGGGCTGGTGCACCTGTGGCAGTTCGCGGCCTCCGGCGCCGCAGCCACCGCGCTTCCGCCAAGATTGCACGCCCTGCGCTCCCTGGCGAAGCCGGCGCTGCAAGGGGTCGTCCTCATCGTGCTGGTCGGGACGGGGTTGTGGGCCCTCGCCTTCACCGGCATCTACCGTCAGGACATCTCGCGCGTGCAGGCCAGCTACTGGATCGCCGCCAATCTGCCCGTCGGCTCGGCGCTGAGCTATCAGGAGTGGGACGACGGCGTGCCGCTCAACCTCCCCGGTGTCGATCCGGCCAACTACCAGTACGTCACACTCAAGCCCTATGTCCCGGACTCGCGCGCCAAGATCGAGGACCTCGTTGCGGGGCTTGATCAGGTCGACTACGTAATCGAGACCAGCAACCGCCTC
>Ga0307424_1000719_pt1 | contig 17775 bp, 15 predicted proteins | sample SalMarWE160320MG_FD_202157 | JGI IMG/M metagenome (GOLD analysis project Ga0307424, IMG submission 202157) | Salt marsh sediment microbial communities from the Plum Island Ecosystem LTER, Massachusetts, United States - WE1603-20 | ecosystem: Environmental > Aquatic > Marine > Intertidal zone >... | reverse complement strand
GGTGGACTTCCACATCCAGGTGGCCGACGACGGCCGGACGGCGGTGGCGGTGGAGAAGGGGAAGGCCCGGGTGGTGGCCGGAGCCGACACCGTGGTGGTCAACCGGGCTCAGTTCACCACCGTCGGCGCCAAGCAGCCGCCGGCCCCGCCCCGGGCCCTGGAGCGTGCGGTGCAGCCGGTGGGTCCGCCGGACGGCCAGGTGATCAGCTACCGGAACCTGAGCCCCCGGGTGACCTTCAACTGGAAGACCGATCCGCGGTTCAGCGGCTACCGCCTGCTGGTGGCCACCGACCCGGACATGCGCCGGGTGGTATTCGACCAGGTCCTGGACGCGCCCCCCCTGGTGCACGGCAACCTGCGCGCCGGCACCTACTACTGGCGGGTCTACGGGGTCCAGGACGGGTTCGAGGTCACCTTGCGAAAGACCAGCCGCCTGGTGCTCTCCCAGACCCAGAACCCCCCGCGCCTGGAGGCGGTGTTCCCGGCCCGGGTGGTGGAGAAGGACTGGTTCATCCTGCACGGGCAGACGGATCCGGGCACCCGGGTCCTGGTCAAGGGCACCGAAGCGGCGGTGGACGCGGAGGGGCGGTTCAGCTGCCGCGTCGATCTGGACCCCGGGCTCAACGTCGTGGTCGTGGAGGCCATCGACTCTCTCGGAAACGCGGCCTACAAATCCCAGGTCGTGAACTCCAAACACTAGGCGAGCGTGGACAGAAACATGTCGAAGTACATCTATTTCCCGATCCGTCTCAAGATCCTGACCGTCCTGCTGCTCACCACCAGCATCGTGGTCGGGGCCATCACCTTCACCATGGCCAACTCCTTCCACCGGGACAAGACCTCCTACATCCACGACCTCACCTCGGTCATGGCCCAGCACACCGCGGAGGAGACCCGGGCCGTGCTGGAGGACTACCGGGGCCGGCTGCGGATGTACCTGCTCTTCCTGGACGATCCGGAGATGACCGGGAAGCAGAAGGCGGACAAGATCCGGGCCCTGTTCGCGGAGTTCCCGGAGTTCCTGGCCGTCACCGTCTACGACCAGGACGGCAAGGTGGAGTCCACGGTCTTCGACGAGGCGGGACTCTCGGCCGAGGGCCTCGCCCGCGAGGATCTCTTCCAGTACCGGGACGGAGTGACCCTCCCCTGGGAGCGCATCCGCTCCGGGGAAATCGTGGCCAACCGGTCGGAGATCGGGGACCGCCTGGCCTGCCTGAACCTGATCCTGGGCGACCACCGCTCGGGTTCCGGGGACTGGACGGCGGTGGCGGCCCAGCTCCGCCTGGACGGGCTCCAGCGCCTGGCCGCCCGCTCCCGCATCTACGAATGCTACCTGCTGGACGACGCCGGGCGGATCCTGGTCCACACCGCCCCGGGGGGCCACCCGGCCGCGGCCGACCGTCCGCCGGAGATCCTGGACCAGGAGAAACGGTTCAGCGCCGGGATGACCCGCGAGTACTCGGTGGACGGGCGGGAGATGGTGGGCGGCTTCGCCACCACCCGCTTCGGTGGAATCTCGACGGTGGTGCAGATCCCCAAGCGCGCGGCCTACCTGGCCAGCCGCGAACTGCTGAAGACGCTGTTGGTGACGTCCCTGGTGCTGCTCCTGGTGGCCGCCCTGGCCGGTCTCTTCTGGTCCCGGCGGCTCACCCGCCCCATCGAACGCCTCTCCGCCGCCGCCCGCGACGTCGGGCAGGGGCACTTCCACGTCCGGGTGGACATCGCCTCCCGCGACGAGATCGGGCTCCTGGGCGGGTCCTTCAACCAGATGACCTCCGGACTGGAGGCGCGGGAGAAGGCCCTGCGCGAGACCCAGGCCCAGTTGCTGCAGTCGGAAAAGATGGCCGCCTTCGGCCAGCTCGGCGCGGGGATCGCCCACGAGGTCAAGAACCCCCTGGCTGGCATCCTGGGCTGCGCCCAGCTCTCCTTGCTCTCGGTCAACAAGGGCTCGGAAGAAGAGAAGAACCTGCGGCTGATCGAGAAGGAGACCCGCCGCTGCAAGGACATCATCGAGAACCTGCTCCGGTTCGCCCGCCAGGACAAGGCGGAGATGAGCCGGATCGAGATCCCGTCGGTCATCCGGGACGCCGCGGCCATCGTGAACCACCAGCTGGAGGTGAACCGGGTGAAGCTGGAGATGGACATCCAGGAGGGTTTGCCCCAGATCATGGGAAACGCCAACCAGCTCCAGCAGGTGATCCTGAACCTGGTCATCAACGCCCAGCAGGCCATGGAAGGCGGGGTGGGCTGGATCCGCATCCATGCCGCCCCGGTGGAGGACGGCGCGGAGGTCGTGGTCGAGGACACCGGCCCCGGCATCCCCGAGGACAACCTGAAGCGGATCTTCGAGCCGTTCTTCACGACCAAGCGCGGTGGGAAGGGGACCGGCCTGGGTCTGTCCGTGAGCTATGGTATCATCAAGGACCACCACGGCGAGATCGAGGTGGAGAGCACCGAAGGCCAGGGCACGACCTTCCGTCTCCGGTTCCCGGCCGCCGACGCGCGGGAGGACGCACCGCCGGCGCGCGCGGCCTAGGTTTTCCGGCCCGCCTCCCCGGAATCCCCGTCCGAGGAGACATGCCATGTCCTCGCACGTGGAACGGGGCCGCTGGGGAGAAGACCTGGCCGCCGCCTACCTCGCCCTCACCGGCTACCGCATCCTGGAGCGCAACTTCCGCTACAGCCGCCTGGAGATCGACATCCTGGCCCGCCGCGGCAACGTCCTGGCCGTGGTCGAGGTGAAGTTCCGCCGGCGGAACCGCCTGGGCGGCGCCCGGGGTGCGGTGGGCCCGTCCAAGCAGCGCGATCTGGAAACCGCGGTGGTGGGCTACCTGCGGACACGAGGTCGCGATCTGCCCGGGATGGCCGTCCGCTTCGACGTGATCACCCTGGAACTGGAGCCGGATGACGCCGGCCTGGTGGTGAAGCACCTGCGAAACGCCTTCCCTGCCACCGGCCGGTACCGGATGTGAGGCTTCGCGCGGGGCGGCGCGGCGCGGCACGGTGGCCGCAGTGGACACGTGCACCGGTGGAGTCGAACTGAAGCCCGTGAGCCCCTCCGGGTCTTACGCGACCCGCTCGCCGAACGCGGGAGAGATCCCCGCCCGCACAAAAAAGACGACCGCCGCCAGTCTCCCCACGTGGGTCGTTGACGAAGCGCCGATCAATCCGATTACAAGGTGGGTCCGGGTGACGGTCCCTAAATCGGCGTGTTGATTCAATCGACGCAAGGCCTGACGGACCTGGCAGGGAGGCTGCCGGCGGCCGCACGGTCTTCCCAAATGCACGGTCGATGCCAAACTCGCCGCTCGCGGATGGTCTTGTGTAGTTCGTTGTGGCATGCTCACCTAGAGGCTCGATCTCCCCCGGCACGGGCCCCGGCCGGCCGGCCGGACCGGTCAAAATGCAACCAGGCAGTGCGCAATGCTCGATCGTCTCGTCCAGTCGCCGATTATCCCGATCGGCTTCATTATCTTTGTCGTCGTGCTCTTGCTGGTGTTCCTGGTCAACCGGGAGCAGACTCACGTCCAGCGGCTCCGGGGGCCTACCCGGTTCCAGCCGGACTGGGGCCGCACCCGGCGTGGAGGGAGCCGGCGGCGGCGCCGGCGGCGCATGCCCAGCGGGGAGTTCCGGCCGGACTGGAAGGGGTCCGGCCTGGACCGGACACCCCAACCCGAGGAGCCGGACGAGAGCACCTCGAATCCACCCGACAGTCCGGCTCCGGAAGGCTCGAGCGGGCCGGAGCAGGCGGGTAAAGAGTAGCCGGACCGGATCCGAACTTCCCACGCACCACAATCCTTGATTTTTCAGGCCATTATGGAATTCCGGGGGGTCGAGGGCCTCCGGAGGTGGGGCGTATCTCCCACAATCCACGGCCGACCGCGCGCCTCGCGCCCCCCCACGGGAGGGCGGCAAACTCCACAAGCTATTGATAAATAATGGTTTATCTGCAATCCGCAATCCCGAACCGGGGGGTAAGGAATCATGGCCCCGAATTTGCAGTATCAGATGTACGCACGATGTCGAGAGACCCCGTGCAGTTGCGAGACTGAGGCACCAGGGTCGTGCGAGTTTCCTTCTCTGAAGACTCTCTTGCACCTCCATCGGCAGGGAAGTGGCCCTGAGCCATATTCGCCGACCCTCGTGGGTGAGCCGGCAACCGAACCCGCCGGCCCACCCACTTTTTTTTGGGAGGCGGGGGTCCGGAACCCCCCGAATCCACCCCGGCGCCCCACCCACCTCATTGACCTCAATTCCAAGTCCTGATAGCGTTTAGGCTCGGTCCCCGGTGATCGGGCCTGCCGAATCGTCCCCCCGGCCCGAACCCTTCGTGCGTCGCGTCCCGAGGCGGATTCGGATCCCTGCCGCGGCGGCGACTCGTGATCGGTCCGGGCTTCGTGCCGCGGTCGGCCGCCCCTTGGACGGAGGGAACGCGCCCGGTCGAATGCCGGCCGGGTCGCGAACGCGATCACGCGCAGTGAGGCAGCATTCTTGAAGGAAGATCTGGAGACCCTCATCGCGGGGCTCGAACGCCGCCACGCGGGTTCGGTGGCGCGGCTCATCTCGTGGGCCGAGAACCGGGATCCGCGGATCGGCGAAGTCCTGCGGCGGGTATATCCCAGGACCGGACGTGGTTTCCGCCTGGGGATCACCGGACCGCCGGGGGGCGGCAAGAGCACCCTGATCACGCGTCTGGCCAAGGCGCTCCGGGCCCAGGGGGAACGGGTGGCGGTGGTGGCGGTGGATCCCACCTCGCCGTTCACCGGCGGCGCCCTTCTCGGTGATCGGTATCGCATGATCGAACTCTGCGAGGATCCGGAGATCTTCGTGCGGAGCATGGCCACCCGGGGCAGCCTGGGCGGGCTGGCCGCGGCCAGCGAGGAGGCCCTGGACCTGCTCGACGCCGCCGGCTTCACCTACCTTCTGGTGGAGACGGTCGGGGTGGGGCAGAGCGAACTGGACATCGCCAGGGCCACCGACACCACGGTGGTGGTCCTGGTTCCGGAGTCCGGAGACGGGATCCAGGCCATGAAGGCCGGTCTCATGGAGATCGGGGACATCTTCGTGGTGAACAAGGCGGACCGGGAAGGGGCCAACCGGCTGGTCAGCGACCTCCGGTCGATGCTGAGGCTCCGGACCGGACAGGAGGGCCCGCGGCCCCAGGTGCTGACCACGGTGGCCACCCGGGGCGACGGGGTGCCGGAACTGGTGGAGGCGGTGGCCACCCACCGGCGGGACCTGGAGGAATCGGGAGCGCTGGAAGCGCACCGGCGGAGCGTGCTCAAGCAGCGGCTCCTGGGCGAAGCCCGGCGCGAGCTGCTGGAGCACCTGGAGCGGGATGAAGACGAGGGATGGGAGGATCTTCTGGACCGGCTGGCCCGCCGCGAGGTGACGCCTCACGACGCGGCCAAGAGCATGATGGAACGCCTGGCCATCTCCGGCAAGGCGCCGTGAACCCTTGGAGTTGAGGTAAGTCATGGATCTCGGGCATCTGCAACAGGAGTACGAGCGCTGGAAGGCCAGGGCCCAGGAGCACAGCAAGGACCGCGACGAGCTGATGGAGACCCTTTCCGGGCACCCGAACCAGCCCCTCTACACGCCGCTCGACGTTCCCGGCTTCGACTACGAGCGGGACCTGGGCTTCCCCGGGGAGTTCCCGTTCACCCGGGGCGTCCGCTACAACATGTACCGGGGCCGGCTCTGGACCATGCGCCAGTTCTCCGGCTACGGAACCCCCAAGGAGACCAACCGGCGCTACCACTATCTGCTGGAGCACGGGCAGACCGGGCTCAGCGTGGCCTTCGACTTCCCCACCCTCATGGGCTACGACTCGGACAGTTCCCGGTCCCTGGGCGAGGTCGGCAAGTGCGGCGTCGCCGTGGACAGCCTCCGGGATATGGAGACCCTGTTCGAAGGCATTCCCCTGGACAAGATCTCCACCTCGATGACCATCAACGGCCCGGCCGCGGTCATCTTCGCCTTCTACGTGGCCGCGGCCGAGAACCAGGGCGTGGATCCCAAGCAGATCCGGGGCACCCTGCAGAACGACATCCTGAAGGAGTACGTGGCCCAGCACGCCTGGTGCTTCCCCCCCGGCCCCGCCCTGCGGCTCATCACCGACCTCATGGCCTACTGCGCCGAGCACGTGCCGCAGTGGAACCCGATCTCCATCTCCGGCTACCACATCCGCGAGGCCGGCTCCACCGCGGGCCAGGAACTCGCCTTCACCCTGGCCAACGGCCTGGAGTACGTGCGGCGGGGGATCGCGGCGGGGATGGACGTGGACAGTTTCGCCCCCCGGCTCTCCTTCTTCTGGGACTGCCACCAGGACTTCTTCGAGGAGATCGCCAAGATGCGGGCGGGGCGGCGCATCTGGGCCCGGGAACTCCGGGACACCTTCGGGGCCAAGGACCCCCGGTCCTGGCTGGTGCGGTTCCACACCCAGACCGCGGGGTGCTCGCTCACCGCCCAGCAGCCGGAGAACAACATCGTGCGCACCGCCTTCGAGGCCCTGGCCGCGGTGCTGGGAGGGACGCAGTCGCTGCACACCAACGCCATGGACGAGACCCTGTCCCTGCCTACGGAGAAGGCGGCCAAGATCGCGCTTCGCACCCAGCAGATCATCGCCCACGAACTGGGGGTCACCCACACCGCGGATCCCCTGGGGGGTTCCTACTATGTGGAGGCCCTGACCAACCGCCTGGAGAAGGAGGCCTACGCCGCCTTCAAGCAGATCGAGGAGCGGGGGGGCGTGGTTCCCTGCATCGAGAAGGGGTGGTTCCAGGCCGAGATCGCCGAGTCCGCCCGCAAGTACCAGGCGGAGATCGAGGCCGACAAGCGGGTCATTGTGGGGGTGAACGCCCACGTGGAAGAGGAGAAGGGGCTGGAAATCCCGACGCTTTATATCGACGATTCGAGCGAGAAGACCCAGGCCGAGAACCTGGCCCGGGTGCGGGCGGAGCGCGATGAGCGCCAAGCCCTGGCCGCCATCTCGGATCTGCGCAAGGCGGCCGAGGGAACGGAGAATCTGGTTCCCCATCTCCTGCGCTGCGCCCACGCCTATTGCACGGAAGGGGAGATCATTGGCACCCTGAAGGGCGTCTTCGGCGAGTACCACGAACCCGCCTTCAGTCTCTAGCCGGGTTCGGGTCAGCAACTCCGGGGCCGCGCCGGCCTCGTCAAAGGACCGGAAATGGAACGAAAGATTCGCGTGCTGGTCGGCAAGCCGGGTCTGGACGGACATGATCGCGGGGCCAAGGTGGTGGCCGCGGCGCTGCGGGACGCGGGGATGGAGGTGGTCTACTCCGGCCTCCACCAGACCCCCGAGGCCCTGGTGACCATGGCCGTCCAGGAGGACGTGGACGTGATCGCGCTCAGCATCCTCTCCGGTGCCCACATGGCGCTCTTTGGCCGCCTCATGGAGCTGCTCAAGGCCCAGGGGGTGGACGACGTGCTGGTGACCGGCGGGGGGATCATCCCCGACCAGGACATGGACGCGCTGACCAAGCTGGGCGTGGGGAAGCTCTTCGGACCGGGGACACCCACCGGGGAGATCGTGAAGTACATCCGGACCTGGTTCGCGGGATCGGGCCGGGCCGGGCAGAAGGCCGGGGCCTGAACGGGGCGGAACGCCGGGAGAACCGCGCCGCCGCCGAGCGCAACCGCAACAGGAAGGGCTTGGTCGAAGGGAACGCATGAGGACGAGCATGTCGATGCTGGCGGTGCTGGGAGGCGCGTTGGCCGTGGCCACGGGCTGCGAGGACAACTCCCTGGCCCCGGAACTCGTCCGGGGAGCGGGCATCCGGCTCAGCCTGCCCGCCGGAACCGAGCAGCTCCCCTGGCTGCGGGTGGAACTCTGGGACGACAACGCGACCCCGCCTCCGGACTGCACGGCCGCCCCGGACCCGGCTGCAGCCGGCCCGCGGATCCTGGCCGCGGGGGACTTCGGGCCGGACCCGATCACCTGTGAGCGCAAGGAGGTGGTGATTTGGGACCTGACCGACCGGGTCGTGCTGCACCTCCCTGACGTGCCCTTCGACGGGCGGCTCCCCCTGGCCTGGGACGGTCTGGACGACCGGGGGAACCCCGCGCCCAGCGGGTACTACCGGACTTTCTCCCAGTGCCTGGACGGCGCGGAGTTCAGCTTCACCGGGTCCTACTTCCTGTGGCAAGAGCCGGAAGCGGGATCCTGCCAGTGGCCCCTCTGGATCCGGACCCTGGAGCCGGCCCCCAAGGACCGGACGGTGACCTTCGGGCCCTTTCCGGAGACGGTGAACACGACGCTTTTCGACGAGCAGGGGAAACCCGAGAAACTGGTGGTGTTCGAGAGCCCGTTCCTGGTGCGCGTGTACGCGCCGGGGAGGCAGATGTTCGAGCAGGAGATCACCCTGGAGACGGGGAAGTTCTCGGAGGTGACGGTGACCCTACCCTCGCTTCCGGACGCCCCGGAAACGGGAAGGGACGGAACGATACGATGAACAAGGTGGTTGCCAACGCGGCCGAGGCCCTCGAGCGGGCCGGTCTCAAGGACGGATCCACGATCCTCATGGGAGGATTCGGGCTCTGCGGCATTCCGGAGTGCCTGATCGCGGCCACGCGCGAGCTGGGGGTCAAGGACCTGGTCGTGGCCAGCAACAATGCGGGAGTGGACGATTTCGGGCTCGGCCTCCTGCTCCAGACCCGGCAGGTCCGGAAGATGATCTCGACCTACGTAGGTGAGAACAAGACCTTCGAGCAGCAGTTCCTGAAGGGGCAGCTGGAGGTGGAACTGGTGCCCCAGGGGACCTTCGCGGAGAAGCTGCGGGCGGGAGGAGCGGGCATTCCCGCCTTCTACACCCCGACCGGGTTCGGCACCCAGGTGGCCGAGGGCGGCCTTCCCATGCTCTACAACGAGGACGGGTCGGTCAAGAAGGCGTCGGAGAAGAAGGAGACCCGCGAGTTCGACGGGCGGATGTACGTGCTGGAGCGGTCCATCACCGCCGAGTTCGCCTTCGTCAAGGCCCACCGGGGGGACCGGGAGGGCAACCTCATCTATCGCAAGACGGCGCGCAACTTCAATCCCATGATGGCCACCGCGGCCCGGACCACCCTGGCCGAGGTGGAGGACCTGGCCGCGGTGGGCGAGCTGGATCCGGAGTCGATCCACACCCCGGGTATTTTCGTGGACCTCATCTTCCAGGGGAGCGGTTATGAAAAGCGTATCGAGCAAAGAACGACTCGTCCTAAGAGCAGCTAAGGAACTCCGGGACGGGTTCTACGTCAACCTGGGGATCGGGATGCCCACCCAGGTCAGCAACCACGTCCCCCAGGGAATGACCATCACCCTGCACTCGGAGAACGGGATGCTGGGGATCGGCCCCTTCCCCTTCGAGGGGGAGGAGGACGCCGACCTCATCAACGCCGGCAAGCAGACGGTGACCGAGATGCCGGGGGTCTCCTACTTCCACTCCAGCGACTCCTTCGCCATGATCCGCGGCGGCCACGTGGACCTGAGCATTCTGGGCGCCTTGCAGGTGGACGAGAAGGGGAACCTGGCCAACTGGATGATCCCGGGGAAGATGGTGAAGGGGATGGGCGGAGCCATGGACCTCGTGGCCGGCGCCCGGCGGGTGGTGGTAACCATGACCCACGCGGCCAAGGACGGCACCCCCAAGATCCTGAAGCACTGCGAGTTGCCCCTGACCGGGGTCGGGGTGGTGGACCGCATCATCACCGACCTCGCCGTGATCGACGTCACCCCCGACGGGCTGGTGCTCCGGGAGCGGGCCCCGGAGGCCACGGTGGATCAGATCCGGCAGTCGACCGAACCCGAACTCATCGTCAGCGGAGACGTTCCGGTCATGGACGTCGGATAGGAGGGGAATTGAACCGGTTTGCCGAACTTACCCAGGACCATCTCATGTTCCAGAAGATGGTCCGCGAATTTTCCGAGCAGGAGCTGGCCCCGCGGGCGGCCGAGATCGACCGCGAGGACACGTTCCCGCACTGGGCGGTGGAGAAGATGGGGGACCTGGGGCTCCTGGGCATCATCGTCCCCGAGGAGTACGGAGGGGCGGGCGGCGACTACATCATGTACGCGCTGGCCCAGGAGGAGGTGGCCCGGGTGTCGGGGAGCGTGGCCCTGATCCTGGCCGCCCACACCTCCCTGGGCACCTACCCCATCCTCGCCTTCGGGACCGACGCCCAGAAGCAGAAGTACCTGCCCGACCTCGCCGCCGGGAAGAAGCTCGGGGCCTTCGGGCTCACCGAGCCCGGCGCCGGCTCCGACGCCGCCGGCACCAAGACCCGGGCCCGGAAGGACGGCGGCGACTGGGTGGTGAACGGGAGCAAGCACTGGATCACCAACGCCGGCGTGGCCGGCACCCTGGTCATCACCGCCCGCACCTCGGACGAGCCCGGGGTGCGCGGGATCAGCTCGTTCATCGTGGAGGCGGGAACCCCGGGTCTCAAGATCGCCAAGAAAGAGGACAAGGTCGGGCTCCGGGGCTCGGAGACCAACCCCCTCTTCTTCGAGGACATGCGGATCCCCGGGGACAGCCTTCTGGGCGAGGAGGGGCACGGATTCCGGCAGTTCATGCAGACCCTGGACGGCGGGCGGATCTGCATCGGGGCCATGGCCCTGGGCCTGGCCCAGGCCGCCCTGGACGCCGCGGTGGACTACGCCAGCCAGCGGGAGCAGTTCGGCAAGCCGATCGCCGCCTTCCAGGGCATCCAGTTCAAGCTGGCCAACATGGCCACCGAGATCGAGGCGGCCCGGCACCTGGTCTACGGGGCGGCCGCACTCCGGAGCCGGGGCGAGAAGGTCACCCGGTACGCGGCCATGGCCAAGCTCTTTGCCAGCGAAGTTTCGATGCGGGCCACCAACGAAGCCATCCAGATCTATGGAGGCAACGGATACAGCCGGGAATACCCGGTGGAGCGGTTCTGGCGGGACGCCAAGCTGACCGAGATCGGCGAGGGGACGAGCGAGATCCAGCGCATCGTCATCGCCCGGGAGATCCTGAAGGCGGCCGGTTCCCGGATCTGAACCGCGAACACCCAGTGGGAAGGAGTGGAGCAATGAGCGCAGTCATCGTTAGCGCCTGCCGGACCCCGGTGGGCAAGCTCATGGGGGGATTGTCGTCGTTCACCGCCGGGCGCCTGGGCGCCCTGGTGGTCGCGGAAGCGGTCAAGCGGGCGGGCATCGAGCCCGGCCAGGTCGAGGAATGCATCATGGGGAACGTGCTCCAGGCGGGGGTGGGGCAGAACCCGGCCCGGCAGGCCGCCCACTGGGGAGGCATTCCGGACGAGGTGGGCTCGTTCACCGTGAACAAGGTGTGCGGGTCGGGGCTCAAGGCGGTCATGCTGGCCGCCCAGGCCATCAAGGCCGGGGACCACGAGGTGCTGGTAGCCGGGGGGATGGAGAGCATGACCAACGCCCCCTACATGCTGCCCAAGGCCCGGGAAGGCTACCGGCTGGGCCACGGGACCCTGGTGGACGCCATGGTCCACGACGGCCTTTGGGACGTCTACAACGATTTCCACATGGGGGTGGCCGCGGAACTCATCGCGGACAAGTACAAGGTGAGCCGCGAGGACCAGGACGCCTTCGCCCTGGGGAGCCAGCAGAAGGCGGTGGCGGCCATCGAGGCCGGGAAGTTCAAGGACGAGATCCTGCCGGTCGAGGTCCCGCAGCGGAAGGGCGACCCGGTGGTCTTCGACACCGACGAGGGGCCGCGCAAGGACACCACCCTGGAGAAGCTGGCGTCGCTCAAGCCCGCTTTCAAGAAGGGGGGCACGGTGACCGCGGGCAACGCCCCCAGCGTGAACGACGGGGCCAGTGCCCTGGTGGTGATGAGCGAGGCCAGGGCCAAGGCCCTGGGCAAGACCCCCCTGGCCCGCATCACCGGCTACGCCACCGGGGGCACCGCGCCGGAGTGGCTCTTCTACGCCCCGGTGGTCGCGGTCCGGAAGCTCATGAAGCAGATGGGCGTCACCATCAACCACTGGGACCTGATCGAGGCCAACGAGGCCTTCAGCGCCCAGGCCCTGGTGGACGGCCGGGAACTCGAGTGGGACTGGAAGAAAGTCAACGTGAACGGCGGGGCGGTGGCCCTGGGGCATCCGATCGGGGCCAGCGGGGCCCGGGTGCTGACCACGCTGCTCTATGCCATGAAGGATCGTGGGGCCAAGACCGGCCTGGCCACCCTGTGCCTGGGCGGCGGCAACGCGGTGGCTCTGTCCGTGGAGGCCTGGTCCTGAACGGACCGGAACCGGGAGGGGGATGACGATGATGCGAGCGGACGACGTCAAGCGGATCGCGGTGATCGGGGCGGGCACCATGGGCAACGGCATCGCCCACGTGTTCGCCCAGAGCGGGTTCGGTGTGACCCTGGTCGACGTGGACACCGGCTACCTGGAACGAGCAGTCAAGCGGATCAAGCAGAACCTGGGCCGCCAGGCCGAGAAGGGGAAGATCACCGAGGCCGACGCGACCGCCGCCCTGGGGCGGATCGCCAGCGCCACGGAAATGGAGACCGCGGCCGAGGCCCAGGTGGTGATCGAGGCGGTAACCGAGGACCCGGAGACCAAGTTCGCCCTGTTCCGGAAGCTGGAGTCCATCTGCCCCCCGGAGACGGTGTTCGGCAGCAACACGTCCTCGATCTCCATCACCGAGATCGCGGCTCAGACCCGGCGTCCGGACAAGGTGATCGGCATCCACTTCATGAACCCGGTTCCGGTCATGAAGCTGGTGGAGATCATCCGCGGCATCGCCACCGGCGACCCCACCCAGGAGCTGGCCATGGAACTGGCCCGCCGGGTGGGGAAGGTGCCGGTGGAGGTCAACGACTATCCCGGGTTCGTCTCCAACCGGGTGCTCATGCCCATGATCAACGAAGCCGTGTTCTGCGTCATGGAGGGCGTGGCCCAGCCGGAAGCGGTGGACACGGTGATGAAGCTGGGCATGAACCATCCCATGGGCCCCCTGGCCCTGGCCGACCTGATCGGGCTGGACACCTGCCTGGCCATTATGGAGGTGCTCCACGACGGGCTCGGCGACGACAAGTACCGTCCCTGCCCCCTGCTCCGGAAGATGGTCCGGGCCGGGTACCTGGGACGGAAGACCGGCCGCGGATTCTACACCTACGAATCCTGAAGACTCCTGGACAGGGTCCTGGCGACCCGGAAACAGACAAGCGGGGCCGACAATGGACTTTTCGCTCAACGAAGAAGAACGGTTGATTCGGGACACGGCGCGGGAGCTGGCCGAGAAGGAGTTCGCTCCGCGTTCCGCGGAGGTGGACGAGACCTCGAAATTCCCGGCGGACAACGTCAAGAAGCTGGCCGAACTCGGGTTCATGGGCATGAACGTGGAGGAGAAATGGGGTGGGGCAGGGCTGAGTTCCCTGGCCTACGCCCTGGCCATGGAGGAGATCTCCGCGGCCTGCGCCTCCACCGGGGTCATCATGTCCGTCAACAACTCCCTGGTCTGCGATCCCCTGGAGCGCTACGGCAACGATTTCCAGAAGGAGACGTTCCTGGCGCCCCTGGCCCGGGGTGAGAAGCTGGGCGCCTACTGCCTCACCGAACCGGAGGCCGGGTCCGACGCCCAGAACCTCCGCACCTCGGCCGTCCGGGAGGGCGACCACTACGTGGTGAACGGGACCAAGAACTTCATCACCAACGGGCAGGTGGCCGACACCTACCTCGTCTACTGCAAGACCGATCCCGAAGCCGGCCACCGGGGGATCAGCACCCTGATCATCGACGCCAAGAGCAAGGGCCTGGAGCGGGGGAACAAGGAGAACACCATGGGGATCCGCGGATCCTCGACCTGCAGCTTGTTCTTTACCAACGTCCGGGTGCCGGTGGAGAACCGCCTGGGCGAGGAGGGATCCGGTTTCAAGGTGGCGCTCAGTACCCTGGATGGGGGCCGGATCGGCATTGCCTCCCAGGCCCTGGGAATCGGGCGCGCCGCCCTCGAGGCGGCCACCAAGTACGCCCAGGAGCGGAAGACCTTCGGCAAGCCGATCGCCGATCTCCAGGCCATCCAGTGGATGCTGGCCGATTCGGTCACCGAACTCGACGCGGCTCGGCTCCTCACCCACCGGGCGGCGGTGATCAAGGACACCGGAAAACGCTATTCTTCCGAGGCTTCCATGGCCAAGCTGGCCGCCTCCCGGGCCTCGGTCCTGATCGCGGATCGGGCGGTGCAGATCCACGGGGGCTACGGATACATCCGCGAATACCCGGTCGAGCGTTACTATCGCGATGCCAAGATCACCGAGCTCTACGAGGGGACCAGCGAAATACAGCGACTTGTCATCGCCCGGAGCCTGCTCCGGCCATAGGAATCCATGGACTTCGATCTGACCGAAGAGCAGCGTCTGCTCAAGCGGACCGTCCGGGAGTACGCCGACTCGGAAATCGCGCCCCAGGTGGCGCGCTACGAGGACGCCTCGGAATTCCCGCGCCCGGTGGTGATGGCCCTGTGGAAGGACCTGGGCCTGGGGGGCATGTATTGCCCGGAGGAATACGGGGGGATCGACCTGGATCCCGTCTCCTACGCCATCGTGGTGGAGGAGCTGGGCCGGGTCTGGCCCTCACTCTGCATCATCGTCTCCGTGCACAACTCGGTGGGGGTACAGCTCATCGCCGAGCACGGCTCCCCGGAGCAGAAGACGAAGTACTTGCCGCGCCTCAACACCGACTGGGTGGCCGCGTTCAGCCTCTCCGAAGCCGGGGCGGGGAGCGACGTGGGCGCCATGCGGGCCACCGCGGTCCGGGACGGGGACCACTACGTCCTGAACGGCGAGAAGAACTGGGTGACCAACGGCCAGAACGCCGACCTTACCGTCATCTTCGTCAAGACCGATTCCCAGGCCGGGAACCGCGGCATCACCGCCTTCCTGGTGGAGAAGGGCACCCCCGGGCTCACCGTGGGCCGTCCCGAGCGGAAGATGGGGATCAAGGCCAGCGAAGCGGTGGTGCTGTCCCTTTCCGACTGCCGGGTCCCGGCGGCCAGCCGGCTGGGGAAGGAGGGCCAGGGGTTCAAGATCGCCATGGCCGAGCTGGACGGGGGGCGGATCGGGGTCGGAGCCCAGGCGGTGGGCATCGCCGAGGCGGCCCTGGAGCGGTCCATCCGCTACGCCCGCGAGCGGCAGGCCTTTGGCCGAACCATCGGCGAGTTCCAGGCCATCCAGTGGATGCTGGCCGACATGGCCACCCGGGTGGAGGCGGCGCGGCACCTGGTTTATCGGGCGGCCTGGCTCCGCCGGGCCGGGAAGCCGTACACCCGCGAGGCCTCCATGGCCAAGCTCTACGCGTCCGAGGCGGCCACCTTCGTCAGCCATCGGGCCATCCAGATCCACGGGGGCTACGGCTACACCGTGGACTACAAGGTAGAGCAGTACTACCGCGACGCCCGGGTCACCGAGATCTACGAGGGGACGAGCGAGATCCAGCGCCTGGTCATCGCCCGGAAGTGGCTGGCCGAGCATGGCTACGGAGCCTGAGAGCGGGCGATACGCGCCCCGGGAGGAAAGACCGAATCCATGGCCAAGAGCATCGTCAGCGTCATCAAGGCCAGCCCGGAGACCGTCCTGGAGGACGTGGGCCGGGCCATGCGGGATGCCGGCTACCGGGACGTCCTCTCCCGGTCCGCCGACACCTGCCTCAAGATCAACGTCACCTGGCACCTCTACATGCCCGGGACCTCCACCACCCCCTGGCAGCTGGAGGGGGTGACCCGCACCCTGCTGGAGGATGGGTTCCACGCGGACTCCCTGTGGGGCGTTCACAACGACACCGTGGTGGTGAACTCCCGGGTGGGGGAGGTCAACAACAAGCAGAAACCGGTGTGCGACAAGTACGGGGTGCGGCGCACGTTCCTGAACGACCCCGACCAGGAATGGGTGACCTACGAGCCCAAGGGGAAGATGCTGGTCCTGTCCGAGGTCTACAAGAAGGACGGGATCCGGATCCCCAAGTTCCTGGTGGGAAAGAACATCATCCACCTCCCCACGGTCAAGACCCACGTCTTCACCACCATCACCGGGGCCATGAAGAACGCCTTCGGCGGGCTGCTCCACTTCCAGCGGCACTGGACCCATTCGGTGATCCACGAGACCCTGGTGGACCTGCTGCGCATCCAGAAGGACATCCACCCCGGGGTGTTCGCGGTGACCGACGGCATCTTCTGCGGCGACGGCCCGGGGCCCCGGGCCATCCGCCCCCACATCAAGGGCTACCTGCTGGCCTCGGCCGACCAGGTGGCCATCGACGCGATAAGTGCGAAGATGATGGGCTTCGACCCCCTCTCCATCAAGTTCATTCGCCTGGCCCACGAGGCGGGCCTGGGGACGGGGGACGTGCGCGACATCGAGGTCCGGGGCGAGGACATCTCCGGGGTGAACTTCCACTTCCACGGGAACGAGGACACCTTCGCGTCCAAGGGACAGAAGGCGATCTACCACGGGCCGCTCAAGCCGTTCGAGAAGCTCCTGCTCCAGAGTCCGATCGTCCCCTGGTCCTACGCGGCCTCGCGGCTCTACCACGACGTCTACTGGTATCCGGCCCACGGCCGGAAGCGGGTCCAGGAGATGCTGGACACCACCGAGTGGGGGCGCCTCTTCCGGGACTACGAGAAGGGGCTGGTGGGGAGGGATGTGCCGGGGGGGCCGGGGGAAGGAGGGGAGTAGACGGGTGTTTCTTCACCCGGCTGCCGGGTGTGTTCTTCTCGAGAGCGTAACCCCGCTGGTTCCGTAGCCTCGTCCTGGCTCCCTTCCCGTCCTGGTAACCCCTCCGAGATCTGCACCTACGAGGAGCGGTTCGAGGCGCGGTACGGTGTCCCCGGTGCCGCGGATGGTGGCCTCGATCCTGACGTTCGGCTCGTTCGCCAACTGCCATCTCCACATCCACGCCCTGGTCACGAACGATGACCCGGGAGGGGGAGTCTCACTCCCTGCCGCAGTGGACTCCGAAGACAGTGGAGGAGGTGTTCCGGCGCTGGTGCTGACGCGGCCTGGTGGAGGCGGAGCGGCTGTCGGAGACGTTCCGGGACACGCTGTTGACGTGGGAGCGTTCGGGGTTCTCGGTGTACGGGGAGCAGGTGGTGCTGGACCCGCTGGAGTTCATCCACGCCTTGGGGAGGGGTGCGCCCGGATCGGCCCCGGGGGGCGCGGCGCGTCCAGGAATCCCGGCGGTGCACGTTGGGGAAGGAGGATGTCAGGCGGCTGCAACCCACCCAAGCGTCACTATCGACCCGCTCATGACCCCCACGATGGTCGCGAGTCCCCCAAACGACATCGCAGGCTGGCGGAAGGAAGATACAATTCCCTACGCGTACGATCATCCAGCGGGCCGTGAAGGAGGCGGCCTTGCGTGCCGGGCTGACCAAGTCGGTAAGCTGTCATACCTTCGCCATTCCCTTGCAACGCATCTTCTGGAGAATGGATACGACATATGGACTATCCAGGAACTCCTGGGACACCGCAACTTCGGCACGACCATGATCTACACCCATGTCCTGAACCGAGGAGGCCGGGGCGTCCGATCTCCCTTGGACGTGTCGTAAGAGTGTTGCCGGCCTGCGGTTCTTCGGAGGACACACTGGGTAGGGAGGGGTGAATGAGGATGGGTCTCATTTACCCGGTTCTGCTGCAGGCCGCCGCTGCGTATTTGGGGGGGCGGGCCGCGAGATCCGTGAGAAGCATGTACAACGCATTGCAATCACAGGCGTTATGCATGTCGTAGCCTTTGCGGTACAATTCCCTAGTTGGAGCCTATCCCCTGCAC
>Ga0307424_1000718_pt1 | contig 17776 bp, 17 predicted proteins | sample SalMarWE160320MG_FD_202157 | JGI IMG/M metagenome (GOLD analysis project Ga0307424, IMG submission 202157) | Salt marsh sediment microbial communities from the Plum Island Ecosystem LTER, Massachusetts, United States - WE1603-20 | ecosystem: Environmental > Aquatic > Marine > Intertidal zone >... | reverse complement strand
CAGCGCGTCACCACGGGCCACAGCTACGGCATGATCACCATCAACCTCGCCGAGGCCGATCCGGCCAGCCGTGAGCAGATCCGTGAACTGATGAACGAACCCTACCGCACCCTGCTCGGCCATTTCCGGCACGAAAGCGGTCATTACTACTGGCGCCGCCTGGTCACGCGCGGCGCACGTCTTGACGAGTTCCGCAGCCTGTTCGGCGATGAAGGAGACGACTACAACGACTCCCTGACCGACTATTACAACAACGGGCCGAAGGCGGACTGGTCACGGCACTTTGTCAGCGCCTACGCCTCGGCGCACCCGTGGGAAGACTGGGCGGAAACCTGGGCGCATTACCTGCACATGACCGACACCCTGGAAACCGCGTTCTGCTATGGCCTGATCCGGTTGCCGCAACCGGACACAACGCAACCGGTCACGGCGGACGCCCTGTGTAACCGGGATTTCTTCTGTCTCAGCAGCAACTGGGTGGACCTGACGCTGGCCATGAACGCGCTCAATCGCAGCATGGGGCAGCCTGACGCCTACCCGTTTGTGCTGTCGGCAGAAGCCATTGAAAAGCTGCACTTCGTGCACCGGATCGTGGCGGAACAGGATCCGGAGGGCGATAGCAGGCATTCCGGGTAACCCGAGGCCGGGCTTTGCGCCGTCACGGACAAGTCGTGCCGCGCCAGGTGAGACCGGGTGTGGATTCATTTGTCCCATTGCATTCCTGTACTGTAGAGTAGCGGCCAGGCAGGCCGCTAACGGAGCATTGCACCATAATGACCATCCGCTGGAAGGACTACCAGGCAACCGGGTTCCACGATGAACTGATCCGCAGCGGTGGACGACCACGCGATGCGGCACGCTTTCTGACCCGCTGGCTGTCCCGCCTCAGGGACGACGATATCCGCGAGCGCAAGGCCGCCGCCGAACTGGCCATCTCGGTCATGGGCATCACCTTTACCGTGTACTCCGAGGAAGGCGGCTCCATCGACCGTGCCTGGCCGTTCGACCTCATTCCACGCGTCATTGCAAAACAGGAATGGGACGGCATCGAGGCCGGACTGCGCCAGCGGGTGCAGGCACTCAACCTGTTCATCGACGACCTCTACCATGACCAGAAGGTCATCCGGGACGGCGTGTTCCCGCGTGAACTGCTGGCCGACTCGGTCAACTTCCGCAAGCCGTGCATGGGCATGAACCCGCCACTCGGCGTATGGGCACACATCTGCGGTTCGGACCTGATCCGCGACCGCGATGGCCAGGTCTACGTGCTGGAGGACAACCTGCGCGTGCCGTCCGGCGTGTCCTACATGCTGGAAAACCGCAAGGTCATGAAGCGGGTATTGCCGGAACTGTTCGAGGAAGCGTCCATCCAGCCGGTCGACGACTACCCGTCGCAGCTGTTCGACATGCTGGCCTCGCTGTCACCGCGCATGGTCGAACACCCCGAGGTGGTGGTGCTGACGCCGGGCATCTACAATTCGGCCTACTTCGAACACGCCTATCTCGCCCAGCAGATGGGCTGCGAGCTGGTGGAAGGCGCCGACCTGGTGGTGAACGATGATGACTGCGTGTACATGCGTACCGTCGAGGGATTGTCCCGGGTGGATGTCGTCTATCGCCGCATCGACGACCTGTTTCTCGACCCCGAAGCGTTCCGCAAGGACTCGCAGGTCGGTGTACCCGGCCTGTTCCGCGCCTGGCAGAAGGGCAACGTGGCACTGGCCAACGCGCCGGGCTGCGGCGTCGCGGACGACAAGGTCGTCTATGCCTACGTGCCGGATATCATCCGGTACTACCTCGGCGAGGAGGCATTGCTGCCGAACGTACCGACGTTTCGCTGCAACGACCCGCTGCAGCGCAAGCACGTGCTGGCCAACCTGGACCAGCTGGTGGTCAAGCCGGCGAACGAATCAGGTGGCTACGGCATGCTGATCGGGCCACAGGCGTCGAAGCGGCAGCGCAGCGAGTTCGCGCGCCTGATTCGCCACGACCCGCGCAACTATGTCGCCCAGCCACTGATCGCGCTGTCCACCGCGCCCACCCTGGTGGATACCCACGTCGAGGCGCGCCACCTCGATCTGCGCCCCTTTATCCTGTCCGGCCAGCAGATGTACGTGACCACCGGCGGCCTGACCCGGGTGGCCCTGCGCAAGGGCTCGACCGTGGTCAATTCCTCCCAGGGCGGTGGCAGCAAGGACACCTGGATCGTCGACCTGGAGGGACACTGACATGCTCTCCAGGGTAGCCAACCGGATTTACTGGATGGCGCGATACCTGGAACGCGCCGAGAACATGGCCAGACTGGTCAACGTCAACGCGCACCTGCTGCTGGACCTGCCGCTGCGGGTTCATCTCGGCTGGCGCCCGCTGGTCGAAATCCTCGGCAGCGAGACGCTGTTCGAGGCGACTCACGATGAATACGACGAGCGCAGCGTGGTCCGCTTCCTGATCGGTGACCCGCAGTACCCGTCCTCCATCATCAGCGCGCTCGCCAGTGCGCGCGAGAACGCCCGCACCGTGCGCGACATCATACCGCGCGAGGCCTGGGAGCAGATCAACGAGCTGTACCTCAATGCCAGGAAGAACCTGCCATCCGCCTACGGCCAGCGCAAACGCTACGACTACCTGAACTCCCTCATCCTCGGCAACCAGCAGATCACCGGTCTGCTGGCCGGTACCATGTCGCACGACAACGGCTATGCCTTCCTGCGCCTCGGCCGCAACCTGGAGCGCGCCGATATGACCACGCGCATCATCGACGTGCGCTCCGCCGACCTGCTGCCGGACGAGGGCGAGCTGAGCCCGTTCGAAAATATCCAGTGGATGAGCGTGCTCAAATCCCTGACCGCCTACCAGATGTATCGCCGCGAGATGCGCCTGCAGGTACGCCGTCCCGACGTGATCGCCTTCCTGTTCAAGAACCTGCGCTTTCCGCGCGCCATCTACCATTGCATCAGTACGGTCGCCGGCTGCCTGGAAGATCTGCCGCACAACGAGGCGCCGCTGCGCCAGGCCAGCCACCTGCAACGCATGATCTCGGACGTCCGGCCGGAGACCCTCGACCAGCAGGGCCTGCACAGCAGCATCGACGATTTGCAACTCGGTTTCGCCGGTGTGGATGCCCTGATATCCGAGTCCTATTTTTTCACCGGCAGGCAGGAGCAGTCACAGGCCACGGGCTGATTACAGGATATCGCATCAACGCGATGCCGGAAATTGCCTGGCCGGGGGTTTCCTCGAGGAAGCCCGGCTCCCGCCAGGGCCCGCGCCCGGGCCTGACGACCGCTTCGCGCTATTGAGACAGGCCTAGGTGGTCAGCGCATCACGCACGCGTACCAGCCGGCTACGCACCTCGCCGGCCAGACCGGCGACGCCTTCGTGGTCGACCAGACCCATCACGGCGGCAGGGTCCATGAAGCCGACCGTGATGGAGCCGTCCTCCTCCTCGCGCAGCAGCACGTTGCACGGCAGCAGCAGGCCGATGTCGGGGTCGGCATCGATGGCCCGGTTGGCCAGCACCGGGTTACAGGCGCCAAGAATGAGGTAGGGCCTGCGCTCGATATCGAGCTTCTTTTTCAGCGTGGCGGCGACATCGATCTCGGTCAGTACGCCAAACCCCTCTTTCTGCAATTCGGCCGTCACCTGGTCGCGGACCGATTGCATGTCGCCGTGTACCGTTACATTGAATCCGTACATGTGAATCCTCCCGGGTCAGATCTGTCCTGTCAGGCGCAGCTGTGCCTCGCGGTATTTTGCCGCGGTCCTGTCCAGAATGTCCTGTGGCAGCCGCGGTCCCGGCGCGGTCTTGTCCCAGTCCAGTGTCTCGAGGTAGTCGCGCACGAACTGCTTGTCGAAACTCGGCGGGCTGCTTCCCGGCCGGTAACCGTCGGCCGGCCAGAAACGCGAGGAGTCCGGCGTGAGGATCTCGTCGATCAGTACCAGCCCGCCCTGCGCGTCCCTGCCGAACTCGAACTTGGTATCCGCGATGATGATACCGCGATCCAGTGCATAGGCCGCACACTTTTCATAGATGGCCAGGCTTGCATCGCGCACCTGTTGTGCCGCATCCCGGCCCAGCAGTTCGACCGTGCGATCGAAATCGATGTTGATGTCGTGTGCCCCCGCTTCGGCCTTGGTCGAGGGTGTGAAGATCGGCTCGGGCAGGCGGTCTGCAAGCTGCAGACCCGCCGGCAGGGCGTTACCGCAGACCGATCCGGTCTGCTGGTAGTCCTTCCAGCCGGAACCGATCAGGTAGCCACGGACGATGGCCTCGACCGGCAGCGCCCCGAGTCTCTTCACCACGATGGCACGGCCGGCCACCTGCGCACGCTCGGCCGGGTCCGGCAGCACCTGTTCCAGGCTCAGGTCGGCCAGGTGGTTGGTGACAATGTCACGGGTGAAGTCAAACCAGAAATTCGACACCGCGGTCAGCACCGCGCCCTTGCCCGGTATCGGGTCCGGCAGCACCACGTCGAAGGCCGACAGCCGGTCGGTGGTGACAATCAGCAGGTGATCCTCGCCCACCGCGTAGACATCCCGCACCTTGCCGCGCATCAGCAACGGCAGGCTTTTCAGGTCCGACTAGTACAGGGTATCCAGCATGCAGGGCTCCGTGCACGGCAAAGGCCGCATTGTAACGCCAGCCCGCGCCCCAGGGCGCCTTCCGGGCGTACTTTTTCACGCTTCGGCGGGCTGCGCCTGACGCACGACAGAACCGCGAAAAACGCCGTGTGTACCCTTTCCCCCGGCGGCAGGGATGCTAGAATGGCTTGCTTTCTTTGACACAACAAATGGATAGCCACATGAGCGAAGCACCCCGCGTCGGTCTGGTCATGGGCAGCAGCAGTGACTGGGACGTGATGCAGCATGCCGCCGTATTGCTGAAACAGCTCGGGATTGCGTTCGAGTCGCGGGTGGTGTCCGCCCATCGTACCCCGGACCTGCTGTTCGACTACGCCGCCTCGGCGCGCTCGCGTGGACTGGCCTGCCTCATCGCCGGCGCCGGCGGCGCCGCACACCTGCCGGGGATGCTGGCCGCCAAGACCTCGCTGCCGGTACTTGGCGTACCGGTACCCTCGCGCCACCTGAAAGGCATGGATTCGCTGTTATCCATCGTCCAGATGCCCAGGGGCATACCGGTCGCCACCTTTGCCATCGGTGAGGCCGGTGCCGCCAACGCCGCCCTGTATGCCGCCGCCATCCTCGCGCTTGGCGACGAGAGTCTCGCCGGCCGGCTCGAGCAGTTCCGCCAGGATCAACGGGACAGCGTACTCGCCATGCAGCTGCCACCGGCCTCATGATCCTGCCCGGCGCCACCCTCGGGGTACTCGGCGGCGGGCAGCTTGGCCGCATGTTCACACTTGCCGCGCACAGCATGGGCTATCGCGTGGTGGTACTGGATCCCGACCCGCACAGTCCGGCCGGCCACATTGCCAGCCAGCACATCCAGGCCGGCTACGCCGACCATGCCGCCCTGCAGATGCTGGGTGACGAGTGCGCCGCGGTCACCACCGAATTCGAAAACGTCCCGGCCGACAGCCTGGAATACCTGGAGCAGCGCTGTGCGGTACGGCCCGGCGCCGACGCCGTACGCATCGCACAGGACCGCATCCGGGAAAAGCAGTTCATCAACGACCACGGCCTGCCGACCACACCGTTTGACGACATATTCGAGGCCGGCGACCTGGAGGGCGGCTTTGCAAAACTCACCCCGCCGTTGCTGCTGAAGACCGCCTCGCTGGGCTACGACGGCAAGGGCCAGCTGCAGGTCGACACGCTGCAACAGGCCACGGCCGCCTTCGAGCAACTCGGCAACCGCCCCTGTGTGCTGGAACAGGTCGTCGACCTGGCCTGCGAGATTTCCGTCATTCTGGCGCGCGGCAGCAATGGGGCCAGCGTGCATTATCCCCCCGGTGAAAACACGCACCGCAACGGCATTCTTGACACCACCGTCGTCCCCGCACGTATCGACACCGCCACCTCCGCGCGCGCGGTCCGGATGGCCACGCAGCTGGCGGACGCCATGGACTATTGCGGCGTGCTGGCCGTCGAGTATTTCGTCACGCACGACGGGGAACTGCTGATCAACGAAATCGCCACCCGGCCGCACAACAGCGGCCACTACACGGTGGACGCCTGTGTCACCTCCCAGTTCGCACAGCAGGTACGCTGCATGTGCGGCCTGCCGCCCGGCGCCACCGACCTGCTGTCCCCGGTCGCCATGACCAACCTGCTGGGAGACCTGTGGCAGCCCGGCAGCCCGGCATGGCAACATATCCTTGATGAGCCTCATGCCCACCTGCACCTGTACGGCAAGCATCACGCCCGCCCGGGCCGCAAGATGGGACACTTCAACTGCCTGGCTGAAAACCCCGACAGCGCGATCGACATGGCTGCCCGGATTCGCCAGCGCCTTGGTTTCTGAAGGCATGCCGGACATGTGCTGAAAACCCTGCAACGCCTGCACGATTTCATTCGCGGTACGGTCAGTCACACCCAGCGGCTGGTCTCCACGGCCGGTGGCTGCGTGTCCAGCGACGCGATACTGGCCGTGAGCAACCATACCACGGGTGCTCCGGGCACCCTGCTGATCGTGCCCTCCATGGGCGCTTCCGCGGTATTGCTGTTCGCCGTGCCGCACGGCCTGCGCAGCACCGGCGTGACCACGCGCCATGAATTCGCGCACCGGACACGCTACGAGACCGAAGCCCTGGGCAAATACTGGAAGCGCATCGACTGACCACAGGCAACCGCCGTACGGCCCGCCACCCGGCTTGCAGCGACACCGGTAATCCGTACCATGTCCGCACACGTCATGGCTGCGTGCCGGCTCGCCGCGAACCGCGGACCATCCGGCCAGGGAGAATGCATGTCCGACCCGAAACCTGTCGAACCGTCACGCGGGGAAGAGGGCGTCTATCTTGCGCCCTGGGAACGCACATTCGACCGAATCATCACCCCGTTCGAGGAATTCATTCACCGCGAGACCACCAGCGGCATGCTGCTGATGGGTACTGCCATCGTCGCACTACTGCTGTCCAACAGCAGCCTGGCCGAGGGCTACCAGCACCTGCTGCATGTCAGGTTCGGGATCACCTTCGGCGACTGGTCGATCGACAAGAGCCTGCATCACTGGGTCAATGACGGGCTCATGGCGTTGTTCTTTTTCGTCGTCGGACTGGAGCTCAAGCGAGAATTCCTGGTCGGCGAACTGGCCGACCCGCGCGCCGCGGCACTGCCGGTCATCGCCGCAATCGGCGGCATGGTCGTACCGGCACTGATCTACTTCGCCATCAACCCGTCCGGCGACGCCGCGCGTGGCTGGGGGATCCCCATGGCGACCGATATCGCCTTCGCCCTGGGTGCAATCGCGCTGCTGGCAGGCCGGGTGCCGAAGGCGCTGATCACGTTCCTGGTCGCGCTTGCCATCGTCGATGACCTGGGCGCCGTGCTGGTGATCGCCCTGTTCTACACGGACACCATCATGGTCGTGCCACTGGCGGCGGCCGCCGCGCTGTGCGGCCTGCTGCTCAGCTTCAACCTGTTCGGCATACGCAGATCCCTGCCCTATTTCCTGGTCGCCGTGCTGCTCTGGTACGCCCTGCTGCAGTCCGGTGTCCACGCCACACTGGCCGGGATACTCGGCGCCTTTGCCATCCCGGCCAGGCCGAAATACGACCCGTTGCGATTCAGCACCCGCGTGCGCACGCTGATGGAGCGTTTCGATCAATCCATGAACAGCGGCCGCAACATCATGGCCAATGACGACATGCGTGCGGTGGTGCAGACCCTGGAGAACGGCGTACAGCAGGTGGCGGCACCGCTGCAGCGGCTGGAACAGGCCTGGCATTTGCCGGTGGCCTATTTCGTGATTCCCGTGTTTGCGCTGTTCAATGCCGGCATCCCGCTGCATGCCGGCGAACTGGCGGCCACGCTGTCACACCCGGTTACCCTGGGTGTCGGCCTCGGCCTCGTCGCAGGCAAGCTCGCCGGTATTGCCGGCAGCAGCTGGCTTGCCCTGAAGCTGGGCGCAGGACAACTGCCGACCGATACCCGCTTCACCCAGATCATCGGCGTTGCCCTGCTGGGCGGCATCGGTTTCACCATGTCGATCTTCGTGACGGAACTCGGCTTTGCCGGACAACCGGAACTGCTGCGGATGGCCAAGACCGGTGTGCTCGCCGCCTCGGTGATCGCCGGGCTGTGCGGCTTCCTGTGGCTGTATCTCACCGGCAACCGGGGCCGCACGGAGTGAATCTCCGTGCGGGTCTCGACCTGCCGCTGCTGGCGCTGGTACTGGGCAACCTGCTGCCGGTATTCGGCGTGCTGTACCTGGGCTGGGACGTTGGTTCCATCGTGGTACTGTACTGGGCCGAGAATCTCATCATCGGTGGCTACACCATCCTGAAACTGCTGGTCGCCGGACGTCTCCGTGCCCTGTTCCCGGCACTGTTCTTCTGCGTGCACTACGGCGGGTTCTGCGCCGTACACGGCATGTTCGTCCTGCAGCTCACCGGTTACGCCGACACGACGCCGGCACAACCGGCAAGCTGGCCGTTCCCGCTGTTGCTGGTCGAACTGTTCATCGGGCTGGCGAGACGGGTACTCGAGGCAGCGCCCCCCGAATTTCTCTGGGCCTGCATCGCACTGCTGGTCAGTCACGGTGCATCGTTCCTGCTGCTGTTCATCGGCCGGCAGGAATACCGCAACGCGACGGCCAATACGCTCATGAAGGCACCGTACAAGCGGGTCGCGGTGCTGCACGTCGCCGTGATTGCCGGCGGGTTCCTGGTGCAGAGACTCGGCTCCCCCCTCGGCCTGCTGCTGGCACTGGTCGCGATCAAGATCGTGATGGACATCAGTCTGCACAGGCGCTCGCACGCCGCGGCGGCCGGCGCTGCTGCCGGTGCAGGACCTGCGGCTGACACCGGCAAGCCACCACAGCCGGCACCAAGGAAGGACAACCGCCGGATTCGCATGGTTCGTAACCGGAACCGGCGCAATGCAAGGGAATGACATGACAGCAGTCAGGATTGAACCGGGCTACAATAACATCGGGGAGCAGATCCTCACGGCAAGCGCCGTACACATACAGCTCAACTGCGACGACACCCGGACCATCCACGCCCGCAATGTCCGGCAGTTCCTGGATGACAACCTGCCATGAACCACAACGAACCGGATATACACGGCCCCGGCGTACGCATCCACCCGCCGCTGATCTTCGGCCTCAGTATCCTTTGCGGAATGGGACTGGACCGTCTCCATTCACTGCCGATCCCGGGCATCGAGGACGGCCGGCTGGCGGGCGGTATCACCATCACCATCGCCATCCTCATCGCCCTGTGGGCACTGATCGGTTTCTACCGCGCCGATACCGATGTGCGCCCGGACAGGCCGGACAGCGCGCTGATCACCAGCGGACCGTACCGGTATTCACGTAATCCCCTGTATATCGTGCTGACACTGGTACAGGTCACCGCCGCGTTGTGGCTCAACATGTTGTGGGTGCTGCTGCTGGCACCGGTCTCCACGGTCATCATCAACTACTACGCGGTCGTGCGCGAAGAACGCTACCTGGAACAGCGATTCGGACCGGTGTATCTCGACTACAAACGACGCGTGCGGCGCTGGCTGTAGCATGGGCATCCTCGACCGGCTGTTCGCCAGAAGGACGCCCGCGCCCGGACCGGAGCAGGAGATCGGCAAGCTCATCGAACGCTTCACCACGGCCACCATCATGGGCATCGATCGCGAGGATCTGGGCCGCTATCCGGCCAAACAGCACAAGGTAATGGCGTTCCACTACGGCGCCATCGAGTACCTGGCCGGGCTGCACGATCTGGACGAGACCCGCACCCTGGGCATATTCGTGATGTTCATCGACCGCTACTTCAACCTGCCCGTTACCGAGACCGGCAGCATTTCCGAACGCCTGCAGGGGTTTCGCGACAACCCCGAACAGCGGCGTTACCTGGAAGCCGGTGTGGATGTGTTCCGGCGCTGGCACGAACAGAACGAAAGGCGTGCACCGCTGGAGCTTGGCGAGATGCTGAAAGAACCTTGAGCGGCAAGACACTCCGGCACCTGCTGTCAGAGGTTCGCGCCTGCCGGACCTGCGCGGCGCAACTGCCGCTGGGCCCGAAGCCGGTACTGCGCGCCGGGCACACGGCCCGGCTGCTGATCGTCGGACAGGCGCCGGGCACACGGGTGCATGCCAGCGGCATTCCCTGGAACGATCCGAGCGGAGACCGTCTGCGCGAGTGGTTACGGCTGGATCGTGAGCAGTTCTACGATGAGTCCCGCATCGCCATCATCCCGATGGGACTGTGCTATCCCGGCAAGGGCAAATCCGGCGACCTCCCGCCACGGCCGGAGTGCGCACCACAATGGCACGACCGGCTGCTGGCACAGTTGCCCGACCTGCAACTGACGCTGCTCATCGGCAAGTACGCACAGGACTATTATCTCGGCACCCGGCGCAGCACACTGGCCGATACGGTGCATGACTGCCGGCGATTCCTGCCCGGGTACTTTCCGTTACCGCACCCGTCCCCGCGCAACCTGCGCTGGTTCCGGGATCACCCCTGGTTCGAGGCCGAGGTCATCCCCCTGCTGCGCCGGCGCCTGCGATCGATCCTGTAGCGGCCTGCCTGTCACGACCCGGCGCGAGCGGGACCGGCGGCAAATCCCCACAGCTCAGCTAATGTTTTTCCCGGCCGGCGCCGCCTGGCCGGCCGGAGCGGGAGTGTGACCCGCCCGCCCGCACTTCGCCATGACAGCACGCCACGTACCACCAGCTGGCTGAGGACGGGAATTACAGCTTTTTCCCGGTTGGCTTGCTAGAATTCCGGATCGGTCCTGCCATGCCACATAGATATCAACTACTCAATACCATCCAGACTCCGGCGGACCTGCGCAGCCTCGATGAGGTGCAACTGGTGCAGCTGGCGGCCGAGGTGCGCGAATTCCTGCTGGAGTCGGTAGCGGCCACGGGCGGACACCTCGCGGCTGGCCTGGGTACGGTGGAGCTGACCGTTGCCCTGCATCATGTGTTCCAGACCCCGCACGACCGCCTGGTGTGGGACATCGGCCACCAGGCCTACCCGCACAAGATCCTGACCGGCCGGCGCGAGGCGATGCACAGCCTGCGCCAGCGCGGTGGCCTGAGCGGATTTCTGAGCCGCACGGAAAGCGACTACGACGCCTTTGGCGCCGGCCATTCCAGCACCTCGATCAGCGCCGCACTCGGTATGGCGGTCGCGGCCCGGCAACAGCACAGCACACGCAGGACCGTTGCCGTGATCGGCGACGGTGCAATGACCGCCGGCATGGCCTTCGAGGCGCTCAACAACGCCGGTGACCAGGACTGCAACCTGCTGGTGATCCTGAATGACAACGAGATGTCGATCTCGCCGAATCGCGGTGCCCTGCACAATCACCTGTCGCAGCTGCTGTCCGGCCGCATGTATACCGGCATCCGCAAGGGCAGCAAGCAGGTGCTGAACCGCCTGCCCGGCGCACAGCATTTCCTGCGCCGCTGGGAAGAACACCTCAAGGGCATGATCCTGCCCGGCACCCTGTTCGAGGAACTGGGCTTCAACTATATCGGCCCCATCGACGGGCACGACCTGCCCACGCTGGTCAGCACCCTGCGCAACATGCGCAAGCTCAATGGCTGCAACTTCCTGCACGTGGTGACGCGCAAGGGCAAGGGTTATCACCACGCCGAGCAGGACCCCTGTGTCTATCACGGTGTCGCCCCGTTTGACCGCGCCACCGGTGAGCAACGTGCCTCCAGCGGGAAAACCTATACTGCAGTGTTCGGCGACTGGCTGTGCGACATGGCCGCCGCCGATGACCGGCTGATCGGCATTACACCGGCCATGTGCGAAGGCTCCGGGCTGGTGGAATTCGCCGGCCGCTTCCGTGACCGCTACTTCGATGTCGGCATCGCCGAGCAGCACGCGCTGACCTTTGCCGCAGGCATGGCCTGTGAAGGCGTCAAGCCGGTGGTGGCGATCTACTCCACCTTCCTGCAGCGCGCCTACGACCAGCTGATCCACGATATCGCGTTGCAGAATCTTGACGTGACCTTTGCCATCGACCGTGCCGGGCTGGTCGGTGCCGACGGCGCCACGCACGCCGGCGTCTTTGATCTTTCCTTCCTGCGGTGTGTCCCGAACCTGGTCGTCATGGCGCCGGCCGACGAGGCTGAATGTCGCCGCATGCTGTCTACCGCATTCCATTACGAAGGCCCGGCCGCCGTTCGCTACCCGCGCGGCACCGGTCCCGGCGCCATCCCCGACACCACGCTGGAGACGCTGACAATCGGCAAGGCGAAGCTGGTGCGCCAGGGCAAACAGGTTGCCATCCTGGCCTTCGGCAGCCGGCTGGCGGCCGCGCTGGAAGCCGCCGGACCGCTCAATGCCAGCGTGGTCAACATGCGCTTCGTGAAGCCCCTGGACCGGGACATGATCCTGTCCGTTGCCGGTACCCACGATCTGCTCGTGACCGTGGAGGAAAATGTGCTGTCCGGGGGTGCGGGCTCGGCGGTCAACGAGGTGCTGCATGAAGCCGGCCAAACGGTGCGAGTCCTCAACCTCGGTATTCCCGACCGCTACATCGAGCACGGCGATCACGCCCTGCAACTGGCCGAGTGCGGGCTGGATGCGGCCGGTATCCAGGCCTCCATCGAGGCGATGATGGACCAGCCACTGGCCGGCGCCGGGGCCAGGCCACACAGCGGCAAGCAGGTGATCGGTTAATCGCGGACCGGTTTTGCAGGATGGCGGCCCTTGCGAAAGCTGGTAATCAGCTCCAGTGACATCTCGGCCGGCGGATACAGGCGGGTAAACCGGAAGATCAGGCCGCGCGCCGTCAGGCGCCGCACGCGGCGCAGTTCACGCAGACGCCGCAACCCCGTCACCGCCACCAGCAGTCGCATCAGTGCGGAGCAGAGAAAGACTCCATAGAGTGCGTAGTCCAGCGTAATTTCCCTGCCAAACACCGGGATCGCACCCGTCCAGTGCTGCGCCAGCCAGCCACCGGCCAGCGCACCCAGGAATACCCCGACCGCGGTAAACACCGCATTCAGTGCCATAAAGGAAGCCAGTCGCCGCCCCGGCAACAACTCGTAGAGATAGTTGCCACTGGACAGGCTGAACCCCGCCCATACCAGGCCGCTGAGGCATTGCACGCTCAACAGATACCAGAAATCCGCAGACACCAGCCACAGGGCCGGAATAAACGGTATGGTCAGCCCGGTAAGCCGTTGCACCATGCGGCTGCCGTAGGCGTCGGCGACCCGGCCCCATGCCGCCAGGGTGAAGAATTTCATCATGACCGACGCGGCGGTCAAAACCATGAACTGCAGGTAGCTGAAGTGCAGGTTGTTCAGCATGTGAACGGTGAAGAACGGGGACGCGATCGCGGTTGCACCCTGGAACAGGGCCATGAACATCACGAAACGCAGGTAATCGGTGCCGCGCAGATCCCGTAGCCAGACCAGGAAGCGCCGGGCCGGTCTCTGCCCTGTCGCCTGGCCGCCTCCCTGCGGATCGTACATCCGCGCCAGGTGATAGACCGAGATCACGCGCGCCAGCATCGAGATCAGGAAGACCAGCAAATACCCGAGCAGGGTCAGGCCGGATTGCTGGGCAAAATCGAGCACACTGCCCGCCGTCACCAGCGCGAGGAAATTGGTAAGGGTCGACAATCGCGAACGATGCCCGAAATAGCGACCCCGCTGCCGTTCCGGCACCAGCTCTCCCATCAGGCTGCCCCACTGCGGCGTAATAAAATCGCCGGCAATATGCAGCAGCAGGACACAGGCGATCAGCAGCTCGATACCGTGCGTCGGAAACAGCAGCGGCAGGGACATCAGCGGCAACCAGGTCAGCGCATGAATGGCCGCCCCGGTCACGATCATGCGCTTGCGCCAGTGCGGCCGGCCGGCACCAACCCAGGCAGAGGCCAGCTGGGCAATCGACCCGACCAGGGCCGGTAACGCCGCAAGCCATGCAATCTGCTGGGTGCTTGCCTTGAGGAACAGGGCAAAGGCCGACAGGTAGGTTTCGCCAGCACCCTGCATCACCGAGAACGCCACGCCATCACGGACGGAGTGTCGGAGAGACTGGCTGACCTGTGGATCCTTGTGCCGATAGAGGTTCATGGAATAAACCGGAGCACGGTTGGAGGGTTGCCGAAAAGCGCTTTGGGCGCAACCAGTCGTATAGCTATAACTAACTGTAATTAATAATGAATATTGATTTACTGGTTAAATGAATATAATTACATTGCCCTATAAATATTATAACTAATTGATATATTTCACATTATACTGGCTTTCGAGCAGCGCACCGGGGCCAATGGAAATTTTTCGGCCACCAACTTCACCAGCAGATCCTTCGTGAGGGATATATACACCCGAAACAGGCCTGGAATTATGGATATCAGTATTTTTAAAGTAATATCCATTTATTGACAAATCCGCATATGGAGAATCTATCTTTTTGATATTTATTTATTTTCGGCATCTCCATCAATCGGCATATCGTACGCCGCCATGCTGGGTCGATCCGGTTCCACTTTTTCCACATTATTTTCACGGTATTTGCCCCGCCGCTGCAAATGGGTTTCCATCGCATCCTTTTTCATCGGAATGGTCATTTCGGCATACATGATCTGGCGAATCAGGCGGTCACCGAATTCCATCAGTGCCAGGTCATCCCTGAGCAAGTTGTCCATGGTTTCCTCGTCCAGGTCGTAGGTGGTCTGGAAACCCTCACTGCGGATGAACTCGCGGAAGCGATCAAGATCGTAGCTGGCCATGAAGAAAAACTTGCGGCTGGTAAGCGACATCCTGCCGATGTAGGGGCCGGCGGATTTCATCTTCAGGATCTGTTGACGCCACAGGCGGCCTTTCTCGTCGTACTCCTCCAGACCCTGCTCCTTGCGGTACTCGTCAATGGTCAGCTTGCGATCCTCAAAGTGGCCGTGACAGTGATTCTCCTGCACCATCGCGTAGGCCGCGCGGTCGAAATTCTCGTCCTGGCGCCGCGTCGATAACAGACCGATCGGATAGTAGCGACAGGCGGTCGGACGATCCTCATAAACGCTGCAACCTTCATCCGTCACGAACTGGCACTCGTTGGTGCCGTCTTTGGGCCGGTATTTCACCCCGGCCAGGCCGTCCTTGCCGAACTCGAACGGCACGGTGTACTGGCGCAGGAACTCGGTGGATGTGATACCAAGCCGGTGCTTCAGGCGGACAATGTCATAGGGGGTCAGCATGATGTCGATATTCCTGCAGCAGGCATTGAAACAGTCGATGTCCTTGTGACAGCGGAACTGGATTACTGCACTGCCTGACAGTTGTGCAGGCACGACCGGGCTGGTCGGAATCGGGGCATCTTCTATCAGTTTCTTGTCGGACATCGGGATCACCTCTAAAAGGGGTCAGTACCCTTTTCCTGTCAGTTCTTCAATATTGCAACTTGCCGGGCATGGAAAAGGGTACTGACCCCTTCTAGAACCCGCATTAAAAGAAAAAGTCCGGGCACCGTGAGGTACCCGGACTTTCGAGGTCAAACTACTGCTCGGGTACTACTTGAACAGCTTGGACTTGTCGACCAGGTCAGTGTGGGCACGCTTGAAGCAGGTCCACTTCTGGGTCTCCTTGTCGTAGGTCGAGTTCACGAAGCACTTCCAGTTTTCCTCATCGACGAAGTTCTTGTCCATGCGGTAGTAGAAGCCCGGGTAACGGGATTCTTCACGGAACTCGATGTGCTTCATGTGGGCCTCGGCCGTAATGATGCGGTGGTAGTTCTCCCAGGCACGCAGCAGTTCATGCAGGTCCTTGGCACGCATCTTTTCGGCATCTTCCTTCAGCATGTCGATCTTCTCACCGGCCACCTTCAGCATGTGGTTGTTGGTGGTGTAGTAGGTCGCCACGCCGGCCACATACTCGTCCATGATCTTCTGCAGGCGGAACTGCAGCATCTTGGGCGTGATGTAGTTCGGGTTGATGTCGATTGCCGTGGTGTAGTCCTTGAACTCCAGGAAGTTGCGGACCGGCTTGTAGATTTCAGCCACCAGATCCTCAACGGTGGTGTCCAGTTCGGGCTTGAGGTCCTTGTTGTCCAGGCAATACTTCACCATGGCCTTGGCAGCAATGCGGCCTTCGGCATGGGACCCGGAGGAGAACTTGTGACCGGAGGCACCCACACCATCACCGGCGGTCCACAGACCCGTTACTGTGGTCATACCACGGTAGCCCCAGTTCCAGCCCTTCGGCAGGTGTGCCGGGATACCATCGCCATAGGCCTCGTCAGTCGGCGCGCCGACGTCTGTCGGACCGGACACCCAGATGCCGCAGCAACCGGAGTGTGAACCCAGCAGGTAGGGTTCGGTCGGCATCAGCTCGGAGTTCTTCTTTTCCGGCTCGATGTTCTCACCGACCCAGATACCACACTGGCCGACACACATGTCAAGGAAGTCTTCCCAGGCTTCCGCCTCGAGGTGCTTCACTTCGCGCGGGGTCAGGGTTTCACGCAGCTTGGCCAGGGCGGACACGGTATCCATCCAGATCGGGCCGCGACCTTCCTTCATCTCATGCAGCATGAGGTGGTTACGCAGGCAGGAAGCCGGGACGGCAGCATGGCCATAGGGCGGGTAGTCGTCCAGCATGGCCTTGTTGCGGGTCATGTAGGTCTCGCCTTCGGCATTGATGGCCTGGGACTTGAACAGCAGGAACCAGGCACCCACCGGGCCGTAACCGTCCTTGAAACGGGTCGGCACGAAGCGGTTTTCCATCATGGTCATTTCTGCGCCTGCCTCGGCCGCCATCGCATAGGTGGAACCGGCATTCCACACCGGGTACCAGGCACGGCCGGTGCCTTCACCCACGGAGCGCGGACGGAACAGGTTCACACAGCCACCGGCCGCCAGCAGGATGGCCTTGGCCTTGTAGATGAAGATCTTGTCTTCACGCACGGAGAAGCCGACAGCGCCGGCGATGCGGTTCTTGTCGTTCTTGTCGTTGACCAGCTTGACGATGAACACGCGCTCCTGGATGTTGTCGGTACCCAGCGCCTTCTTGGCCGCTTCGGCCACGATCCACTTGTAGGACTCGCCGTTGATCATGATCTGCCACTTGCCGGAACGCACCGGCTTGCCGCCATCCTTCAGCGGGGTCATGCCCTTGGAGCCGTCGAAACGCTCACCGTTCTCGTCGAGCTTCCAGATCGGCAGGCCCCACTCTTCGAACAAATGCACGGATTCATCAACGTGACGGCCGACGTCATAGGCCAGATCGTCACGGGTAATGCCCATCAGGTCGTTGGAGACCATGCGGGCGTAATCGGCCGGATCCTGCTCGGGGCCGATGTAGGTGTTGATAGCGGACAGACCCATGGCCACGGCACCGGAACGGTCCATTGCAGCCTTGTCCACCAGCTTGATCTTCAGACCGGTACCTTCCGCCCAGCGCATGACTTCGTAGGCGGCACCACAACATGCCATGCCACCGCCGATCAGGAGAATGTCTACTTCTTCCTGGACGACTTCCGGATTGCCAAATTCACCTGCCATTGTAAATTCCTCGTACTAGATTGTTTGTGTAGCGCCTGACCAGGCTGCTGGTTTCACTCCGGTTCAGACCTTGATCAACTCGCTCGGGTTTCCGGCGCGATAACCGTTGCACTCGACAAAGAAGCCCGGCTGTTCGATCTTCGACATATCAGCGGCCGGCTTGCCACCGTACGGATCGATGGAA
>Ga0307424_1000717_pt1 | contig 17855 bp, 8 predicted proteins | sample SalMarWE160320MG_FD_202157 | JGI IMG/M metagenome (GOLD analysis project Ga0307424, IMG submission 202157) | Salt marsh sediment microbial communities from the Plum Island Ecosystem LTER, Massachusetts, United States - WE1603-20 | ecosystem: Environmental > Aquatic > Marine > Intertidal zone >... | reverse complement strand
CCGTCATGGACGACGTGTGCACGAACGTCGCTCCACCCCACGTCGCCGTGCTATGGCACTGGAGACAGGTGGTCGGGAACTGCCCGCTCGGGTGCTCGCGGTCGTAGTCCGCCTGGTGGCAGGCGATGCAGTCCTGGTCGTTCGCCGGGTGGAACAGCGGCGTCATGTCCGGCGCGTGGCAGCTGGCGCACGCCAGCGACGTGTGCGCGCCGAGCAGGCGGAATCCGCTGGCGAATTGCGCGTGGTCGAACGTCGCGCCGCCCCAGCTGTTGATGGTGTGGCAGCTGAGGCACGTCGTGGGGAATCCGGAGTTGGCGTGTTCCTGCTGGTAGTCGTTGCTGTGGCACGCGATGCAGTCCTGATCGTTCGCGGCCTGGAACTTGGGCGACCAGTCCGGCTGGTGGCAGCTCGCGCACACCAGCGTCGTATGCGCGCCGAGCAGGCGGAAGCCGTTGGCATACTGCGCGTGGTCGAAACTCGCGCCGCCCCAGGTATAGACGGTGTGGCACGTGAGACACGTCGTGGGGAAGCCGGTGTTCGTGTGCTCGCTCTGGTAGTCGGACGTGTGGCAGGTGTAGCAGTCCTGATCGTTCGCCGGATGGAACAGCGGCGACCCGTCGGCCGCGTGGCAGCTCGCGCACGCGAGCGAGGCGTGCGCGCCCTGCAACCGGAACCCGTTGGCGAACTGCGGGTGGTTGAACGTCGCGCCGCCCCAGGTGTTCTCCGTATGGCAGCTGAGGCACGTCGTGGGGAACCCGGAGTTGGCGTGCTCGCGCTGGTAGTCGCTGGTGTGACAGGTGTAGCAGTCCTGGTCGTTCGCCGGGTGGAACAGCGGCGACCCGTCGGACGCGTGGCAGCTGGCGCAGGCGAGCGACCCGTGCGCCCCCCGCAGGCGGAAGCCGTTGGCGAACTGGGCGTGGTCGAACGTGGCGCCGTTCCAGGTGTTCATGGTGTGACAGGTCGTGCACGTGGTTGGGTACGCCCCGCTCGAATGCGCGCGCTGGTAGTCGGGCGTGTGACAGCCGTAGCAGTCCTGGTCGTTCGCCGGGTGGTACAGCGGCGTCATGTCCGCCGCGTGACAGCTCGCGCATTCCAAGGTGGCGTGCGCGCCGAGCAGGCGGAAGCCGTTGGCCACGGTGGGGTGATCGAAGGTCGAGCCCTGCCACGTCTCGACGTTGTGGCAGTCCACGCACGTTGCCGGGAAGCTCCCGGTGGGGTGGGCGCGCTGGTAGTCGGGCTGGTGACAGGTCACGCAGTCCTGGTCGTTCGCCGGATGGAACAGGGGCCCGAGGTTCGCGTCGTGACAGCTCAGGCACTGGGTCCGCTCGTGGGCGCCGAGCAAGCGGAACCCGTGGGATACCGTGGGATGATCGAACGTGACGGAGGCGCTCCACGCGAGCGTGACGTGGCACCGCATGCATTCCGGGGGGAACCCGCCGGCCACGTGATCCACCGGCTTGGCCTGCTCGAACGCGGTGCGGTGGCACGAGATGCATTGCGGGTCGAGCGCCGTGAACGCGCCGAGCCGGTCGTCCACGTGGCACGCGCGACACTCGAGCTGCAGGTGCGCGCCGGTGAGCGGGAACGTGGTGCGCGCGTGGGCCTGGCGTCCCTGCACATCGGCGAAGCTCAGCGTGGTATGGCACTCCGCGCAACGCTGGGCGTACGCGCCGCGATGCACGTCCGCGTGACACGTGGCGCAGTCGGCCCTGCTGAGCGAGCCCTCGGCGAACGTGAGATCGAGGTGGCACGCGCGGCACGTGGTGGAGCGGTGCTGCCCGGTGAGGGGGAACCGGGTCTGCTTGTCGTGATCGAACTTCACCGTGGACAGATCGGGCTTCCAGCTCTCGGGGGTGTGGCAGTCGGCGCACTCCAGTCCGGCGGGCAGCTTGCCGTGGGGGCTCTGCTGGGCCGCGACCCGGCCGCGCGCCGAGGCGCTCAACGCGAGCAGCAACCACGCGACGTGCAAGCGGCTCATGTGCTAGCCCCCTTCCTGACCGGTACGACGCCCACGACCAGCCGCCGGCGTGGTTGCCGGTCGGCAGTGCCGCGTGTGTCGATTCTCACCCGCGCGAATGGCGGCGGATACGGATTGCCGGGGTCATGGAACGACGGAACATGGCCAACTACCAGCATGCACGTCTGTGCGCCAGATCCCCAAATGGAAACGGCCCCGAAGCGATTGCCGCGGTCATGGATCGATTCGATTCACATGGAACGTTTCGAGGCAAGACGCGACGGGAGCGACGGGAGCGACGGTCACGAGGGACGGAGACGGACGCGGACGGGCGAGACGCTGCACGGTGCAATCGTTGCACGTGCCGTTATCGCGGTTCCCCGAACTTCTTGTCGATCTGCACGCCGCACGACCGCAGGAACTCGAGCGGCAGCTCGCCGCCGGCGAAGATGGCGACCACGTCGTTCGGGAGCGTCACGGGCTCGCCGCCGTTCTGGTAGACCACGCTCTTGGGCGTGATCTCCACGACGTTCGTCTTCCAGAGCACGTCCAGCTTCCGCCTGGCGATGGCGTCTTCGATGCGCGCGAGGTTCCCCGGCTTGATGCGGTTGAACCGTTCACCCCGATACGAGATGGTGACGCGATTGCCTTTCTGGCCGGCGAGCGCGAGTGCCGCCTCCACCGCCGAGTCGCCGCCGCCCACTACCAGGATCTGGTCGCGCTCGTAGGCCTCGGGCTCCCGCAGCGAGTAGATCACCTTGGGGAGGTCCTCTCCCGGCACGTGCAACTTGCGGGGTACGCCGCGGCGGCCGATGGCGAGGATGACGCGCCGCGACCGGTACGTGCCCTTCGCGCTGGTCACCGTGAAGTGGCCGTCGGCGTCGCGCACGATGCCCTTCACCGTCTCGTCGGTGTTGACCTCCAGGGCGGTGCGCTGAACGATGTCGGCCCAGGTCGCCATCAGGTCTTCCTTGCTCACCTCGCGGAGGTTGAGCTTGCCGTAGCCCGGCACGTCCACGGCGCCGGTCATGACGATCTTCTTCCGCGGGTAGTAGCGCACCGTCCCGCCGATGTCTTCCTTCTCGAGCGTGACGAAGCGGAGCTTGTTGTGCATGCAGTGGAGGGATGCCGACAGGCCGGCCGGACCGCACCCCACCACCACGACATCGAGCGTGCCGGTGGCCGACGCCTTCGTGTCTCGCGCGATCCCCTCGACGCACTGGCGTCCCTGCTCGAACGCGTTGCGGATGAGACCCATGCCCCCCAACTCGCCGATGATGTAGAGCCCCGGGACGTTGGTCTCGAAGTTCTGCTTGATGCGCGGAATCTCGACGCCACGCTTGGCGGTGCCGAACACGAGCTGGACGGCCTCGGTGGGGCACACGCGCTCGCACAGCCCGTGACCGATGCAGCGGGCGGGGCTGATCACCTGGGCCTGCCCGTGCCGCAGCCCCAGGACGTCCCCCTCGGGGCAGACGTCGATGCAGGCGCCGGTGCCGATGCAGGCGCCAACGTCAACCACCGGATGCAGGGAGACCGGCTCGTGGAGCCCGTAGCGCTCCGCTAGTTGCTGCGCCTCGGCGGTGAGCTGCTCGGTCCGTCGCTGGCGGATGTAGAAGGGCAGCAGGGCCAATCCGATGAGCCCTGCCGCCACGAGAAGGATGATGAGGTTGTCCGACATCAGAAGCTCGTCCAGAAGCCGGCGAACAGGCCGTTGGTCCGGAGGTTGCCACCGCGCTGGATCCGGCCCTGGAGCGTGGCCGATAGGGTGCCGGCCAGCGGGAACGAGAAGCCGGCGTCCAGCTCGTGGCTGACGGACGTCACGCTCACGTCGTTGCTGCGATAGAGTTGATAGGACGCACGGGCGAGCGCCCGGCCGAGGCTGCGCGACACGCCCGCCGTGGCGAATAGGGTCTTGAAACTGGTCTGCGTCCAGTAACTCGCGGACGCGCTCCAATCCAGCCCGAAGATGGGGGTGCGGAGGACGCTCACCGCCGCCGAGTACGTGTAGCTCTTGGTACCGCCCTCGAGCCGGCTCACGGTGACGTCCGCGCCGGCACTCCCGGCGCGACCGAAGAGGAATAGGCCGACGTTCGCCTGGTCGCGGCGGAACGGCATGACGTTGCTCGTCAGCCAGATCTGGTAGGGCTGAAACATCGAGATCCGCCCGTGCACCTCGAGGCCTGGGGCCACGGGAATGGAGGCGTTGGCGTTGAGGCGGCTGAGCACCCAGCGCGCGCTCTCCGGGTTGCGGTCCACCTGGAGGTCGTTGCTGAGCCGGACGCGCCCGACCCGCACGTACTGCGACCAGCCGGCGTAGGTGTGGTCGAGGAGATTGTTGGTCGGGCGGACCTGACTGACCGAGAGCGACGTCGCGTAGCGGACCGGCCCGGTGCCGGCATCGTAGGTGACGAAGGCGGAGCCCTTGGGGAACACGGTGGAGAAGCCCGCGTCGCCCCGGTCCGGCTCGAAACCGGCGACCACGCCGGCGCCCAGCCCGCGTCCGCCGACGCGGATCAGCAGACCGTCCCAGAAGCCGCTGAAGGTCGAGTACCGGTTGTTGAACCGCCCCGCCTGGATGGTCACGGGGGCGCCGGTGAGCGTCTTCGAGATGCTCGCTTCGTACACGTGCACCGTGGCGGCCGGATCGATCAGGTCCGGGTTGCTGTAGCGATAGACCCCGCGGAGGTTCGTCGCGAGACTGAAGCCGCCCGGGATGTCGGCGACCACCGCGCGGAGCGACACCGAGGGGGTCGCGAACCGCCGCTTCACGGACTCCACCTGATTGCTCTGCCAGAGGGTGGTGGACTCGAACGCATCGGCCTGGATGCCGAGCCGACCGTGGATCGAGGGTCCGGGCTCCGCGGGCCCGGCGGGTCGACGGGCCGGCGGGCCGGCGGGCGCGGCCGCGGGAGTGGGTGCGTGCCTGGTGGAGGCGAGCGCGACGTAGAGCGTGGTGCCGCGGGTGACCGGGAACGGCGTTCCCGAGAAGCCCACCACCGCCCGGGTCGCGGTCGCGCTCACGACGACGAAGCGGCCAAGCGGATCGCCCTCGGCGGAGCCGAAAACGACGAGCGTGTCGTTGGCCGCGATCCCCTGGTCGGTGCCGATGGCGAGGTAGATGTCGCTCCCGGCGATGTACTCGACGGTCGCGGGAACGCGCGCCTGCTGGGCGTCGAGGTGACCGGCGACCCCGAGCGCAACGGCCATGGTGATACCGGCACGCGCCAGTGCGTGGGGGAAAGGCCTCATGACCTCACCCCCCCCCCGCGCGCCCGTTGGGGTGGCACTGGTAGCAGGCCCGCGAATCATAGATGTAGTTCCGTACCTCGCGATGGTGGCTATCCGTCTGTGACTGACCGTGACACGCGAAACACGAGAAGGCCGTGTAGTCACTGGCCTGCGTGTGGCAGGTCTGGCAGTTCTGCCACGTGCCGGCGTGCCGACCCGAGAAGATGGGGAAGTACAGCTGGTCGTGTTGGGTGAAGTTCCCGGCGTTCCAGTTGTCCACCGTGTGACACGTGAGACACGTGGTGGGGAACCCGGTGCCCGCGTGCACGCGCTGGTAGTCGCTGTCGTGGCAGGTGATGCAATCCTGGTCGTTCGCCGGGGTGAACAGCGGGGTCATGTCCGCCGCGTGGCAGCTCGAGCAATCGAGGCGGGCGTGCGCGCCCAGGAGGCGGAAGCCGTTGGCAAGCTGGGCGTGATCGAAGGTAGCCCCCTGCCAGGTGTCCACCGAGTGGCAGCTGACGCAGGTCGTCGGGAAGCCCCCGCCCGGGTGCGCTCGCTGGTAGTCCGGCTGGTGACACGCGATGCAGTCCTGGTCGCTCGCGGGCTGGAACAGGGACCCGAAGTTCGCGTCGTGGCAGCTCAGGCACCGGATCCGCTCGTGCGCCCCGAGCAAGCGGAAGCCGCCGGCTACGGTCGGGTGATCGAAGCGCACGTAGGCGCTCCATCCGATGGTGGTGTGGCACCGCTGGCATTCGACCGGGAAGCCGCTCGCGACGTGATCGACGGGCTGCGCCTGCTCGTACGCCGTCCGGTGGCAGGAGACGCACTGGGGATCCAGCGGCGTGAAGGCGCCCAGCCGGTCATCCCCGTGACACGCGCGGCACTCGAGCTGGAGATGCGCGCCGGTGAGCGGGAACGCGGTTCGCGCGTGCACCTGCCGGGTCTGGAGGTCGACGAAGCTCACCGTGTTGTGACAGTCCGTGCACCGTTGCGCGTACGCGCCGCGATGGACGTCCACGTGACAGGTCGCGCACTCGGCCGCCCGCAACGACGGTTCGGCAAAGGACAGATCCAAGTGACACGCGCGGCAGGCGGTCGAGCGGTGGCGGCCGGTGAGGGGGAACGCCGTCTGCTTGTCGTGGTTGAACTTCACCCTGGCCGGATCCGGCTTCCAGCTCTCGGGCGTATGGCAGTCGGCGCAGTCCAGGCCCCGCGGGAGCGTGCCGTGCGGGTTCTGCTGGGCTGCGGCCGGCCCCGCGAGGGTGATCCCCAGGGCCAGGAGCGCGAGGGTTGCCTGCGGACAGGTCACCCGGTCCCTCCCTCGTGGCAGTCGCGACACTCCATGCGGAGCGGCCGGTAAATCCGCATCGCGCGCCCAGCCGGGCCGGTCACCGACGGATGGCACGACGCGCACGGCACGTTGCGATGGGCGCCGTCCAAGGGGTATCGCGTGCGCGAGTGATCAAAGGCGGCAATTGTGAACGCGCGCGTCTCGTGACAGTCGTCGCACGCGCGGCCCGCGAACTGGTCCCCGTGGGGGTCCTTGGCCTGGTGGCACGCCACGCATTCCTGCCGGGCGATCTTGAACTGCAACGTCTGCTGACCGAGGTCCGGGTTCTTGTGGCACGCGACACAGGGGGTGGCGAGATGCGCGCCGGTGAGCTTGTAGCGCGCGTCGCGGTTGTGGCGGGCGATGTCGTATGTGGTCGGGGCCCACCCGTCCTCGGCGTGACAGCTCGCGCACTCCGCCCCACCGGCGCTCTCGGCGAACACGCCGCGATGATAGTCCACGTGACACGAGGTGCAGTGCGCCGAAACCGGTACCGGATACCTGCGGTCGCGTGTGTCCGCGATGAACGCCAGCGCGATGCCCTCGGCGCGCGCGTTCGCCGGACTGTGACACGCCGCGCATTTGGCCGTGGCGTGTTTGCCCTTGAGCGCGAACCGGGTCTTCGCGTGATCGAACGTGGACTCGAAGGTCGCGCCGCCGCGGGATTTCCAGCCGTCGGTGTTGTGGCAGTCCGTGCACTTCGTGCCCAGGCGGCCCTTGTGGGGATCGTCCTTGGTGTGGCACGCGGCGCACGTGGCGAACTCGAGGCCCGTGAGGCGCAGGGCGTGCGCGCGCCCCGGCATGGGCGTGTGGCACTTCTCGCAGGCGACGTTCCGGTGCCGGCCCGTGAGCGGATAGCGCGTGGCGGAGTGGTCGAACTTGTCCGGCTTCTTCCAGTCCAGCTCGGAGTGGCACTCCTCGCAACGGCGACCCTTGAACTGGCCCGCGTGTGGGTCGTCCTTCTGGTGGCAAGCGGCGCACGTGGCGAACGCGAGGCCCGTCAGCTGCAGGGCGCCCTGTTTGCCCGGAATGGGCGTGTGGCACTCGCGGCACTCGGTGTCGCGATGGCGGCCGCGCAGCGGGTAGCGCGTCTTCGCGTGGTCGAACCGATCCGGCTTCTTCCAGTCGCCTTCGGAGTGGCACTCCTCGCAGCCCCGCGTGCCGAACTGTCCGTTGTGTGGGTCGTCCTTCCGGTGACAGGTCAGGCAGGCGGTGCCCAGTCCCAGGAAGGTGCTCGCCAGGCGCCCGTGTTCCCCGGCCGTCTTCCGCACCGCGGCATCCGTGACGTACTCCGGCTTGTGGCACTCGTGACAGGCCACGTCGGCATGCTTGCCCGCCAGGTCGAAGCCGGCGTCGGCGTGGTCGAACGCCGTCGTGTCGAAATGGAGCGCGTCGAAGTCCGGGCCGAAGTGGTCCTTGTGGCACTCACCGCAGTTCTTGGTGCCGATGGTGGCGTGGAAACCGGCCTTCCGGGTGATGCGGTCCGCCAGCTCCCGGTGGCAGTCGAGGCACTTCTCGTTGGAGACACCGCGCTCGCCGAGTTGGTGGCACTTGGTGCAGCTCCGGAGGCCCTCGAGGTCGACGTGGGACTTGAGCAGCTTGCCAGGCGACAGGAGCTGCGCCTCCGCGCGGGTGACGGGGAAGAGGAGCACCAGGAGGACGAGCGCGATCCCACGAAGGTCCTCACAGTAAAGCCCGCGCCACGCGCGGAGATTCCTCAGAAGATCCACGTGTAGCCCAACAGGAGCGCGATGGTGACGTGGACCAGCACCACCACGAGCATCACGATGGCCAAGGGCATGTGAAACAGATGCCAGTACTTGAACAGTCGTTGGAAGGGCGTGAGCAACGCTACCTGGTGCTCCAGGGTCACTTCCTCCCGGAACAGTTGCACCGCGGCGGCGCGCGCCTTGGGCGGCACGCCTTTCCGGAAGAGTAGGTTCTGGATCTTCCGGTCGTCCCGCGCGGACGTGAGGTCGTACCAGAACGACTGGAACAACGCGGCCGCAAACCCCTTGGGGGGCGGACGCTTGGCCGCCTTGAGGATGGCTTCCACGTCGTCCGACGGCAGATGGGCGCGCTCCGCGATGCGCCCGATCATCGTGGCGCGTTGCTCGTCGATCGCTTGCAACGACAGAAACTGCCCGTTCAGGGTCTTCGGGATGCGGACGTAGACATACCGGCCGAACACGCCGCTCGCGACGACGGCGACCATGCTCCAGAACGCGATCGAGACGATGCCGCCGAACTTGAACGTGGTGTGCAGCACGATGAGGAAGGGCCCCATCGTGCAGAGGAAGATGTGGATCGAGAGCGAGGTCTTGAGCTTGCCCAGCCGGTGGAGCGCGCGCACCCGGCGGCGGAGCGAATAGCCGGCCACGCCGACCACCATCATCAGGGTCCCGATCACCCCATAGCCAAGCCCGAACTCACCCGACGGCTTGAGCAGCTCGTGGTCGGGTGAATAGGCGCGTTCCTGGAGCGGCGTGGCGTAGTACGAGAAGCCGCGCACCAGCAGCGCCCCGGCGACGGCCACCCAGACGACGACGGCGAGGACCACCGTCGCGCGGCCGAGGAACGCGGTGGCGCCGCGCGGGCCTTGCCGCCGCTCGACCTGGGCCGCCCCAGGGCGGCGGGCGGACGCGGCGGGCGCGGCGGCGGCGGCGTTGGCTGAGGGCATGAGGCTTCCGAATGTCGCGGAGTCCGTCGGTTGAAACTGTGAGGTTCGTTCCAAGACCACGGGCAACCAACTGCTCCACGATAACGGTCGCCCGCCAAACGGCGCACAATATAGCACGGAATGTTCCTGACCATTATGATCCCTAATCGGTTGTCAGCTAATGGGTTGGGTCTATTCGACCGACTGGCGTCGTGCGCCAGAACGATGCACCTGTCTCGGATCGGGGCAGACACCGGGCGGAATGAGCAGGATCGACGGCCGGGAAGAACGGGATAGGCGGGAAGAACGGGATGAGGCGCCGAGCGGCGGACCTGCGGGTGCGGAGCTAGCCTTCTGGGCCTAACCGCCTAACCGCCTAACCGCCTAACCGCCTAACCGCCAACCGCCTAACCGCCAACCGCCTAACCCACCCTAGCCGCCCCCCGTCCCGCCAACGATCTTCTCCCCGTCAACGTAAATGAGAGCGGACGCAACCCACTGCGCGCCCTTGTCTTCACGCTCCAGTCACGAGGTCAGCATGCGTTTTTCTCTCTCCCTCGCCCTGGCGGCCACCGTGCTGCTGGGCGCGCCTCGGGCATCCGCCCAAGTCACCACGCCCCTCGACTCGACGGTCCTCGCGGCGTTCCGCTGGCGTCCTATCGGTCCGGCGAACATGGCGGGCCGCATTGCCGACATCGAGGGCATTCCGAGCCCGTCGAAGACGTTCTTCGTGGCGGCGGCGGCGGGCGGCATTTGGAAGACCACCAATGCCGGGACGACTTTCCGCCCGGTGTTCGACCATGAGCGCGTGGTGTCCATGGGCGACCTCGCCATCGCGCCGAGTGACACGATGATCGTGTGGGCGGGGACGGGCGAGCAGAACAGCCGGAACTCGATCTCGCCGGGTGGCGGGATCTACAAGTCCACGGACGGGGGACTGACGTGGACCCTGATGGGACTCGAGAAGACCCAGCAGATCGGGCGGATCGTGGTGCATCCCACGAACCCGGACATCGTCTACGTGGCGGCGCTGGGGCACGTCTGGGGTTCGAACCCGGAGCGCGGGCTCTACAAGACGACCGACGGCGGCAAGACCTGGCAGTTGGTCAAGTTCATCAGCAATAAGGCCGGGTTCGTGGACGTCGCGATGGACCCCAGGAATCCCGACGTCTTGTTCGCGTCGAGCTGGGAGCGGGTGCGCGGTCCGTACTTCCTGAACAGTGGGGGGCCGGGCAGCGCCCTGTGGAAGACCACGGATGCCGGGAAGACGTGGACCGAAGTGAAGGGTGGTGGGTTCCCGGCCACGATGAAGGGACGCATCGGCATCGCGATCGCGCCGAGCGATCCCAACGTGGTCTATGCGCTGGTCGAAGCCGACTCGGCGCGGGGCGGGCACGAGCTGCTGTCCGGACTCTATCGCTCGCAGGATGGTGGGGCCAATTGGGAGCGGATGAACGACCGCGACGTGCGCCCCTTCTACTACTCGCAGGTGCGCGTGGATCCGAAGGACCCGAATCGGGTCTACTGGTCGTCCACGCCGGTGAACTTCTCGGACGACGGCGGCAAGACGGTCCGCAACGCCACCGTCGGGATCCACGTGGATCACCATGCGATGTGGATCGACCCCAATGATCCGGAGCATTTCATCGTCGGAAACGACGGCGGCGTGGATCAGACGTGGGACAAGGGCGGGAACTACGATTTCCTGAACGTCTTTGCCGTGGGGCAGTTCTACCACGTCAGCTACAACATGGCCGTGCCGTACCGCGTGTGCGGCGGCTTGCAGGACAACGGGAGCTGGTGCGGCCCGAGCCGGAAGTCGCGCGGCAGCATCAGCAATTTCGATTGGGCCTTCATCAACGGCGGGGACGGCTTCTACAGCGCGCAGGACCCACGCGACCCGAATATCATCTACTCGGAGTCCCAGGGTGGCAGCATGGCGCGGATCAACCTCGCCACGGGGGAGCGCTCGAGCCTCCAGAAGCCCGACTGGCGCGGGCGCTGGACCATGTTCGAAGACTCGATTGCGATCGATTGGCCGGACACGACGCAGCGCCTGAGCCGGCCGATGCAGCGCCGGGTGGACGAGCTACGTCGCGAGCAGCGCGCCGATTCAGCGAACATGGCGCTGCGGTGGAACTGGAGCACCCCGTTCTTCCTGTCGCAGCACAATCCCGACGTGTTCTACGCGGGCGCCAACAAGGTGATGAAGTCCACGAGTCGCGGCGACGACTTGCGGCCGATCTCCCCGGATCTGACCACGCGGGACACGATGCGGATCCGGATCAGCACCGAGACCACGGGCGGGATCACGACCGACGCCACCGGGGCGGAGACCCACTGCACCATCGTGGCGCTGGCCGAGTCGCCCATCCGGTTCGGCCTGCTGTACGCCGGAACGGACGATGGGAACGTGTGGCTGACGCGGGATGATGGCGGGACGTGGGAGAACCTGACGGGCCGGTTCCCCGGCGTGCCGTCCAAGACCTGGGTGAGCCGCATCGAGCCGTCCCATGCCGATTCGATGACGTTCTACGTGACGTTTGACGGGCACCGCGAAAACGACTTCACGCCCTACGTGTACGTGACGAACGACTTCGGGAAGACGTTCCACTCGATCTCCAACAACCTGCCGACCGGCGGGCCGGATTTCGTGCACGTGGTCCGTGAGGATCCGACGAACCCGAACCTGCTGTTCGTCGGCACGGACGTCGGTGCCTACGTGTCGCTTGACCGCGGCAAGTCCTGGCAGCGCTTCATGGAGAACCTGCCGACGGTGCCGGTGCACGACCTGGAGATCCATCCACGGGACCACGAGATGATCGCGGCCACCCACGGGCGGGCCATCTGGATCGTGGACATCGCGGCGCTCCAGCAGCTGTCGGACTCCGTGTTGGCCGAGTCGGCGTACCTGTTCCAGCCCAAGGTGGCCTACGAGTTCGGCGAGCCCCCCACCGGCGGCGGCTCGACCGGTCACAAGTACTTCGACGCGCCGGGCGGCGGCTCCCAGGCCGACATCATCTACCGGCTTACGTCCGGAAACCCACGGCAGCGCACGCAGATCGTGATCACCGACGTGCGCGGCGACACCATTCGCACGTTGCAGGGTCCGGGTGGGCCCGGGGTCCATCAAGCCACGTGGGATTTCCGCGCGCAGCCGGTGCGGCAGGTGGCACGGACGCTATCGCCCGCGCAGCACCGGGACAGCATCGCGTTCATCGGGCGGGTGGACTTCGTGTTCGACTCGCTGGCCCAAGCGGGCATGAACAAGCAGATGCTGGATCGGTTCGCCACGGCCATCAAGACCGGTGACATGCAGGCCTTTCGCCGCGCCTTCGGTGGTGGAGGCGGTGGTGGGTTCGGCGAGCGGCCGGGATTCGGGCGCTGGGTCGAGCGTCCGGGTGAGTCGAACGTGCCGCAGCGGCAGGCGGCGGAAGGCGAGGGCGCGGCCGCCGGCGAGGAAGGCGCCCAGCCGCAGATGGGCCAGGGGCAGCTGCAGGACATCCTCCGGTTGCTGCGGCCCCCGGGGTCGCGCGGCGGTCGCTTCGGGCTGAGCTACGGGACGTACAGCCCCGGCGGTGGGGGTAGGGGACGCGGTGGCTTCGGTGGCTCCATGGTGGACACGGGCGATTACCTCGTCTCGATCACGGTGGGTGACCGCACGATGAGTCGCGTGCTCCGCGTGATCCGCACGACCGAAGGCAGCGGGGGTGGGTTCTTCGGGGGAGATGACGACGATCAGTAGAACAGCAGGATAGACGGGATAGACGGGAGGGGCGGATCGTCGTTCATCCCGTCTATCCCGTCCTTGAGCCTTCCCCGCCACCGCATAGGTTACCCGGACTCACCAAGGAGTCCCCAGATGCGCCGCACCTCTGTCCTCTTCCTCGCCGCCGCTATGCTCCAACCTCTGATGCCCGATCGCGCGGACGCTCAGCGCACCCAGAAGCCCGCCCTCCACGGGCGCCATTGGATCGCCATTACCGGGAAGCCGCTGGGAGCGACTGCCGGCGCCATGATGTTCCAGCGGGGTGGGAACGCGGTCGACGCCGCCTGCGCCATGCTCGCGGCCGTGACCACGATGTGGGACGTCCTGAGCTGGGGTGGTGAGACCCAGGCGTTGATCTACAACCCGATCCAGCAGAAGGTCATCGCCCTCAACGCATTGGGTGTGGCGCCCACGGGAGCGACGCCGGAGTTCTTCAAGAGCAAGGGGATGGACTACCCGCCGCGCTACGGGCCACTCGCCGCGGTCACCCCCGGTACACCCGGTGGCCTGATGACCATGCTCGCGGAGTGGGGGACGCTCTCGCTGGCGGATGTGCTCGCGCCGGCACTCGAGATGGCCGACGGGTATCCGATGGAAGCACAAACGGCCAATTCCATCGAGCGAGAGAAAGCGCGGATCAAGCAGTGGAAGTACTCGCGCGCCGTGTACCTGACGCATCCGGGCGAGCAACGCGAGGCGCCGTACGCGGGGGAGATCTTCCGCCAGCCGGACTTGAAGGCCACGCTCGAGAAGTTGGTCGAGGCCGAGGCGCAGGCGTTGAAACAGGGGAAGTCGCGCAAGGAGGCCATCTACGCCGCGTACGATCGGTTCTACCGCGGCGACATCGCCAAGGAGCTGGTGCGGGGCGTCCAAGAAGAGGGGGGGCTCATCACGCTCCAGGACCTCGACACGTGGCGCGTCCACATCGAAGATCCGGTGATGACGACGTACAAGGGGATCGAGGTCTACAAGCTGAACACGTGGGTTCAGGGACCGGTGATGTTGCAGGCCCTGAACATCCTCGAAGGCATCGACCTGAAGGCGATGGGCTACAACAGCGCCAAGTACATCCACACGTTGTACCAGGCCATGAACCTGGCCTTTGCGGATCGGGACTTCTACTACGGCGACCCGTACTATCCACCCGCGGAGCCACTGCGCGGACTCCTCTCCAAGGACTACGCCAAGTCGCGGGCCGGGCAGATCAACTGGGAGCGGAACGATCCGGACGTGAAGCCGGGCGATCCCTATCCCTTCCAGGGCGAGACCAATCCCTACAAAGCGTATCTCGACGCCTGGCCGCCCGCGCGCGCGAACACGAGCGACGGCAACCCCGAGACGTTTACGCTCGGCACGACCTCGATCGAGGCGGCCGATACGACGGGATGGGTGGTGTCCGTGACGCCGAGCGGCGGGTGGGTCCCGGCGGTCATCGCGGGACACACGGGGGTCGGGCTGTCGCAGCGGATGCAGAGCTTCATTCTGGATCCCGCCGAAGACCCGTTCAACGTGGTCGAGCCGGGCAAGCGGCCGCGGGCGACCTTGACGCCGAGCCTAGCGCTCAAGGACGGCAAGCCGTTCCTCGCGTTCGCGGTCCAGGGTGGGGACACGCAGGATCAGAACCTGCTGCAGTTCTTCCTGAACATCGTGGAATTCGGCATGAACGTGCAGCAAGCCGCCGAGGCCGCCAACATCACGAGCTACCAGATGTGGGATTCGTTCGCGCACACCCGCGCGCCGGGCCGGTTGGTGTTGAACGAGGAGATTCCCGACTGGGTGCGTGCCAAGCTCACGTCGATGGGCTATCGGCTCGAGTTCGACCGGTTCACGTCCGGTCCCATCAACGCGATCTACTTCGATCGGGCCCACGGCTCGTTCTGGGGTGGGTCGAGCAACTTCGGGGAAGACTACGGGATTGCGTGGTAAGCCGTTAGCCGATTGCCGTTGGCCGATAGCCAGTAGCCGTTGGCTCACAGCATAGCGTTCACGGCAATCGGCTAACGGCTAACGATTGGGAGGTCCGATGATCCGACCGTGGTGGTTTATGGGCGGGCTGGGATTGACGTTGATGTTCGTGCCGTTGCGGCCCCAGCAGACCGACGCGCCGCTCTTGGGGTTCAGTCCCGAGGGAGCGCGGCAGGAACTGGCGCTCGAGGCGCGGTTCGACGCGGTGCCGTCGCCCGATTCGCTGCGGGCGCACATGCAGCGGCTCTCGGCTCGCCCGCACCATCTCGGGTCGCCGTATGGGAAGGAGAACGCGGAGTACCTGGCCGGCCTGTTCCGGTCGTGGGGATTCGACGTCGCCATCGAGCGCTTCGATGTGTTGTTCCCGACGCCGCGCGAGCGCGTGCTGGAGTTGGTGGCGCCCACGAAGTTCACGGCCAAACTGGCCGAGCCGGCGCTCCCGGAAGACGCGTCCAGCCGCATTTCCAAGGATGTCCTGCCGACCTACAACGCGTACTCGATCGACGGCGACGTCACCGGCGAGCTGGTGTACGTGAATTACGGTGTGCCGGGGGACTACGATGTGCTCGCCCGCCATGGGGTGAACGTGAAGGGCAAGATCGTGATCGCGCGGTACGGCGGGTCCTGGCGCGGCATCAAGCCCAAGGTGGCGGCCGAGCACGGCGCCATCGGCTGCATCATCTACTCGGATCCGCGCGACGACGGCTACTTCGAGGGTCTCGTGTACCCCCAAGGTGCCTACCGGCCACCGCTCGGCGCGCAACGCGGCTCGGTGGAGGATATGCCGCTGTACCCGGGCGACCCGTTGACGCCCGGCGTGGGTGCCACGGCGGACGCCCACCGGCTCCCGCGCGCGCAGGCGGCGACGCTCACCAAGATCCCCGTGCTGCCGATTGGCTATGCGGATGCCCAGCCGCTCCTGGCGGCCATGACGGGCGCCGTCGTGCCGACGGAGTGGCGCGGCGCGCTCCCCATCACCTATCGCATGGGTCCCGGACCGGCCAGGGTCCATCTCAAGTTGAACTTCAACTGGGGACTCGTGCCCGCCTATGACGTGATCGCGCGGGTCAAGGGCGCGGAACTGCCGGATGAGTGGGTGGTGCGAGGCAACCACCACGACGGATGGGTGTTTGGCGCGGCCGATCCGATCAGCGGTCAGGTGGCCATGCTCGAAGAGGCGCGGGCGCTGGGACAGTTCATGCGGACCGGCTGGCGCCCCAAGCGGACCATCATTTACGCGGCGTGGGACGGTGAGGAGCCGGGGCTCCTGGGTTCCACCGAGTGGGTGGAAGCGCACGCGGATGAGCTCCGGCAACACGTGGTCGCCTACATCAACTCCGACAGCAACGGTCGCGGCTTCCTGGGGGTCGGCGGATCGCACACGTTGGAGCGGTTCGTCAACCAGATCGCGCGTGACGTGCCCGATCCGGAGACGTCGGTCTCGGTGGGGGCGCGCGCGCGCGCGCGCCAACGCGTGAACGGCGTCGCCAGCGCGGCCCGCGGCGACCTGGCGATTGCCCCGCTGGGGTCTGGCTCCGACTACACGCCGTTCCTGCAACATCTGGGAATCGCGTCGCTGAATATCGGCTTTGGTGGGGAGAACGGGGGTGGCTCGTACCACTCGATCTACGACTCATTCGACCACTACCTACGGTTCGACGACTCGACGTTCGTCTACGGGGTCGCCCTGGCGAAGGTCGGGGGCCGAGCCACGCTGCGACTGGCCCAGGCGGACGTGGTGCCGCTGCGATTCGGCAACTTCGCGAGTCATGTGCGGCGCTACGCGACCGAGCTCGAGCAACTGGCGGACAGCATGCGGACCGCGGCCGCGACGCGAAACGCCCTGCTGGCGGGCCGCGCCTACACGCTGGCCGCCGATCCACGCGAGCGGTACGTGGCGCCGGACTCCCTCTCGGCGGTCCCCCATCTGAACTTCGCGCCCCTCCTGAACGCGGTCGATCGGCTTCGGACGGCGGCCGCGCGCTACGACTCGGCCCTGGCCGCCGCCGGCGTGCCCCAGGATGCCCGCACGGCCGCGGAACTGAACGACCTCCTGATGCGCTCCGAGCGGGTGCTCACCCGGGAGGCCGGCCTGCCCAGGCGCCCGTGGTTCCATCACCTGATCTACGCGCCGGGGTTCTACACGGGCTACGGGGTCAAAACGCTGCCGGGAATCCGCGAGGCCATCGAGCAGCGCTCCTGGGACGAGGCCATGGAGCAGGAAGCGCGTGTCGCCGACGCGCTCGATGCGATGAGCGAGGTGATTGAACAGGCGGCTAGGCGTCTAGCCGTCTAGACAAAGACCTCGTACTCCGGCTCATACATCAGCGACTTGACGTGCGCCTCGAGGTCACGCGGCTTCGGGGCCGTGGCCAGGCCGGTGTCGTAGGCGTCCTTCGCCACGGCCGTCGCGATGGCGAGTGACACTTCGCGGATCCGCTCCAACGGCGGGAAGATCGTACCCTGCGCCAGGTACTCCTCGGTCACGAGGTGGGCCAGCGTGCGCGCCGCGATGTAGAACATCTCGTCCGTGACATGCTTGGCCCGGGACGCGATCACGCCAAGCCCCAAGCCGGGGAAGATGTAGGCGTTGTTCCCTTGCCCCGGGATGTAGGTCTTCCCGTTGTACTGGCAGGGTGGGAATGGGCTCCCGCTCGCGAAGATCGCCCGGCCGTCGGTGTAGCGGTACGCCTGATCGGCCGTGCACTCCGCCTTCGCGGTCGGGTTCGACAGACTGAAGATCATGGGCCGCTCGTTGAACTCGGCCATCTTGCGGATGATCTGCTCCGTGAACGTCTGCGGCTGGCCCGACACGCCGATGATGCACGTCGGCTTCAGCGCGTCCACGATGTCCTCGAGCGGCTTGATGAAAGCATGGTCGTGCGCATAGGGCTGCTTGTGGTGCGCCAAGTCCGTGCGGGACTTCACCACCAGGCCCTTGGAG